>JAABUO010006861.1_pt1 | contig 13036 bp, 18 predicted proteins | sample 5559291 | NCBI WGS metagenome assembly JAABUO01 (sample SAMN10711878, study PRJNA513372) | rock metagenome | isolation source: Antarctica rocks | place: Antarctica: Victoria Land, Finger Mt sud
GACAGTTTGACCGAGGAGATGATTAGGCTCGGGAAGCTTGAGTGCCGCCAGGTCTGACAGCTTCACTAGCCAAGTAGTTTGCTATGTGAGCACCGGCAAAGGTGCTCTGGTTGATGCACATGACACAGACGCCAAATCCAAGACGCCGCCCAGGGGAACAACAACTGTGCAGAGTGCCACTTTCATCCTAGACTTCATAAACTTGAAGAGGGAAGATGAAGTGTGCCCAGCAGGACAGGCAAAGCATGCTCAGCAGACCAGGCAAAGCATGCCCTACAGGACAGACAGAGCATGCTCAGCGGAACAGGCAAAGCATGCCCAGCAGGAGGCCCACCTGAAACCTGGAAGTGATATCAAAATGCTTCTTCATGTCGGTGCCCAGCACCTGGTTGATAATGACAGGCCTGAAGAGAGCCGTGTCCTTGGACAGATTCTGCAGAACAGGCACAAGCAATTGAGCCTCATAGCACAAGCAATGCAGCATTTTGTCTGCTGGAGATCGCGTGACATCTCCACATCTGTGCAACATTGCATGACACTGCGTAAACCTGAGTGAACTCTGCACAAGGCGTGAGTCACAGCTGTGAGACCCTTCTGTGAGCTCCTTCGCTTGACTTCAAGTTGGCTTGGTGGTGAACACTTCCATCTGGTTGGTCAGGGGGCTGTAGGCAAAATACAGCTGAGCAAGCAGTGTGTACGAACACTGTTGCTGTTTGTACACACTGCTTGTGTATGAACAGCAAAAAGACATAACAAGGGGCAACCAGCTGTGTTGCAAGATCTTGCCCCAGTAATGGTTGCATGGCCACTGGTGCAAAGGTTGGCATGATATTGTTGAGTCTGATTGAGACTGCATCGACGCGCTCCAATGTTGGTGTTCTGATTGCCAAAACAGGACCTCATACACCTCGGAGCTACTCAGGCCTGTACCGCCCTGAGCCTAGGGGAAGACACGTGTTTGATGGGCAAATAAGTAAAACTGGAAAAACTACCTTTCAAAAAGACGGAAAGGGGGGGAAAAACAAGGGGGCAAAAACAAGCCAGAAAACATCAACGGAAAAACAAAGGGTGTGACTGGCAAGGGGCTCGTGGGACTTACCGAACAGAACATGCACTCCGGCCGCAGCATCACCCTGACAGCAGCGGCCACGTGGTGGTTCTCCAGCGGTGAGATGTCGTTGTACATCACCGCCAGTGGGTGGAACGACTTGATCAGGTAGTCGTTGTTCACCCCTAAGTGCTCAAAGTCATGGACCAATGCTGCATAGTAGGTGGCGCAGATCTGGTTGTCTGTCATGACCTTTGCGACTCCTCCTTGGTGCAGCAGCAGGTGAGTCATCTGCACCACTGACGCCACATGGATGCTGCAGACATGACAGCAGTGTCAGAAAAGGTTGACCATTCAGCACTCAGGTGAAGACCCTGTTCACATAGCAGCATGTGGGTCATCTGTACCACTGAGGCCACATGGATGCTGCAGACATGACAGCAGCGTCAGAAGCGTGGAAATTAATGCTCTTCAAGATCCTGAGCAGCATGTGAGTCATGTGTACCGCTGACGCCACATGGATGCTGCAGCAGAAGCAGGTCTGTATCAGCTCCTTCAATGGCTTTGGCTAGACAGATTGGCTTGCACACATGGCATTAGAACATCCGGGCAGGCAAGTCTTGCTTAGACTTGTATTGACAGACTGTGTTCCAACACTTGTGAAATGACACATTGACTTGACAGTTATCAAGATTTGGGAAAAGTTCATCAAAATGAGTCTTCAGAGTCAACATGAGTCTTCAGAGTCAGAATGAGTTTGACACCACACGACATGATGCCGACAAACAGAAAGACATACACACAGACAGCCATGAGAGGACATACAGTGATACAGAAATGTCAGCAAACAGGCAAGAAGCATCCTGGACAAACATGCAGGCACCCAGGCAGTCCAAGATATGTGGGATCCATGAGCCGTGTTGCATTGCAGGCACTGCTGTGCACGATTGACACATACACACATGGCTGTCTTATCCCTGAGCCCCCGCCCCAGTAGCCAACAACTGGGCCCTGTATAAGCCAGCAACAAAGGCATAGCTTTGCCCGCTTGAGCCGTACCTGTTGTGGTATGGGTTTTGAGGATCATAGCCTTTCTCAATCACGCGCACAAAAGTGGCCAGCTTCACAAGATCCATGCCGAACTTTTCATCGACATCGAATCTCTGGAAGAAGTAGAAGCTCAGGAGCGACAGTGCATGCCCCTCAGCTTGCGCTGAAAACGCAAAGATGTCAAACTGCCAGTTTGTGTCTGCATCCTGCAACCATTGTCACACATGCATGGCTCAGTGTATGTATGCTGCATGACAGACGTCGGCCAAGGCAGGGGCAGTGTTAGCGAAGTCCTGAAAGGCAAGCTGCTTTTTTTTGTCAACCATTTTTTTTGTCTGGTTTACTTTTTTTGTCAGGCTGTTTTTGTCAGGTCAGGAAAAGGTGCCGAAAACTGGTGTCCCTTCTGAAAGTACAAAAAGATGCCAAAACCAGCCTTCAGACAGTCTCCATTGCAATGCAGTTGGGCCAAAGTACAGAAATGCATCATCTTGCCAAACAGCAGCATCAGCTGACCCAGGCACGCACGCACGCAAACACGCTTGCTAGCTCAGATGCGCTTGCTGAACCAGCTTTTTGGTGCTGGACTCTAACGTTTTTGCTGACATCACAGGTTGTTGTAGCAGACAAGCAAGCACCTCTGCGACTGGTTCCAGCTGCATGAGTGACCTTGACACATTTAGATTGCCTCCTGATGATGCAGCGCACATGCAAATGGTCCAAATCAGCTGCCCGAACAGCAGAGAGGCGGCTGCTGTAGAAGGGACTGTTTGATTTGCGTCGATACAACTGCATGGGTGTTGTTGCGACAAGTGACTGAGCGATACGCCCTAAACCCTAAATATAGTGCAGACCCATACCTGCAACATGCGTTCCAGCTGAGGGGTGAGACTGGCTGAGATGGAGGCCTCGCTGATGAGCACCTGCTGACACCGGTCTGTGCCCTTCAGCATGCTGGTTTGCCTAGACAGGGACTTGGGAGATGGCTTGCTGCTGCCCTCTGGGTCTGGGTTTGTGCCCTCCCTGAAAGCTGCAGGGCCCTACAGACAGACAGACGGACAGACATTCATTCATTCACTCATCCATGCATTCACTCGCTCATCCCTTCATGCATTCACCCATCCATCCGGTCATTCACTCACTGACTCACACCTTCGATTCTTCCTTTGGGATGTGTCAGATACGTACAGAGCGCTACAGACCAGTGCGGTGCCTTGAAAAACTGTGAGCAAGCTCTGGAGCTCTGCCTTTCATGGTAGCACTAATCAGGATGCACATCATGCTTGATCGTGTGAGAACTCCTGCTGCAACCCTCGGCAGCATCTGCAGCTTGACCAGGGTAAGAGTTGCAAGACGTCACTCCACACTGCCTACCCAGTTGCCACTGCAGAGCTGTGTGTGAATCAACCGCAGGGGTATGCAAGGGACCCTGACAACAAAGGTGTGTCTCACTGAAGACAAACCGCTCGCAGCAAATGAAGCTGCAACATGCATTGTGGAGTTGCCACATCTTCCACACACCGGCTGCTGCAGGGGCAGACGAGCAGAAATTCAAGGAACACAAGGCAGCATTTCTCAGGCCCGACTTGCAGCAAGGTCAGACGTCAGAGGACACTGCAACAAGTTGCAATGAATGATTGGCAGCCGACAGAGGAGACATAAGCTGCCCAATCGATAATCAGCACAAAATTTGAGTGCAGTGCAGCAGCAGCATACCGTGAGTAGCTGCAGCATGGACATGCCCACTTCCGTATCCATGCTACTCTTCTTCAGCAATTGAGACTCCAAGCCCACAGGCTGCCTCAGGTCTGTGTTGGACTCTATGAGAACATGGTAGATGTCCAGGGCAGACTGCACTGATGGCTCCTCACCCTGGGGGCAGATACAGTAATATGAACAATAATAACAATAAGTAAAATAATGATAATAATAATAATAATAACAATCGTAATAATAATAATTAAAACGCTTTCCAGCTCATGATGAGCTAGGTACGTGCAGGACAAGTCTTGTCTCTCCAAAGCAGCCTGTCTACAGATACAGTGACGGGTGATGCAACAATGACACAGCTTGGTTTGATCATTTTTGAACAAAACCACAGGTTCTCCAAAACCCTTTTTGAAGATGACAAAGTGTATGTGTTTCATGACAGGGCTGGCTGTACACATTCATCCAGCAACTGATTTTTCCTAAAGTCAAGTATGTATAGCCCTGAGTTCCTGTTTGGAAATGGCTGCATTGTTGACCATGGAGCTGGCAAATGCAAGTTGGGTACACATTATTATTGCGTCTAACATGGACTGTGGACACTAAATCCAGGGCACCTGATGCGCATACTCGTAGGATAATCATGTACAGGACAAGGGAGGAGGGTTGTAAATCTTGAAACTAAGAAAGTGTGTGATATGTCATGTGACAGTATCTAGCTGCTGAAGGCCATCAACAAAGATGATCAAGCACAGGGTGGGTAATGGTATTGCCATGCTGCCATGACATTGCAGTGACAACATGCAGGACAGTGTGTCTCCTGTCAGCACACGTGTTTGGACAGACAACAGCAATACCATGCTGCCATGACTGTGCAGTCACAACATGAAGGAAGGTGGGTGTCACGTCGGCACACATGGTCAGACAATAACAGGCCACAACAGTATACCGCAATGAAAGCATGCAGGAAGTTGAAGGTCTTGTCAATGGGGGTGTCAGCATCAATGTGGCTCTTGGGGATGAACTTGTCATGGATGACAGCCTCTAGGCGCTGGGCCAGGCTGCGAGCCTCCTGCTGAAGGGCATCCTTCTCCCTCTGAATGGCAGCTGTCTGCCTTTCCATCTGGATCCTGTTTTGCTCCAGGTCCTGGTTTGCCCTGCACCAGATGAATGCGTCTGTGCTGCTGTGTGAGCTCACATGTCATATACAGAAGATTGTTTGGTCATCTCATGCCAGCATCGTGCATGCGCTTGCCGACAGTGTTGATTTGATGAGACACACAGGGTTTGAGGGTTGAGGGGTTGCTGCCAGGGTGATGTTCTGAACATTGGACATGGTGAGTTGCCTGGCGCTTTGTGCGAAACCATGCTGGGTATTCATTCGCTGCATTCAACAAATGTAACAATAATAACAACAGCAATAATAGCAATAATCAATAATAATTATGATACTGGTAGTGCTAATGATATCAATAATGCTGTCCAGCTCACAACGAGCTAGATACACCCAGAGCAGTCTGTTCTGAGCATCCCTATACGGTCTACTGGTACCACAGTTCTGACCTGGTCGCCCTAGGTCTACTTTCAATGATGTTACGCTGCGTGACTGTCAGCAAATGTGAAGCAGCTGGTCGCCCTAGGTCTACTTTCAATGATGTTGCGCTGCGTGACTGTCAACAAATGTGAAGCAGCTGGTCGCCCTAGGTCTACTTTCAATGATGTTGCGCTGCGTGACTGTCATCAAGTTTGAAGCATCAGATTTTACCTTTGCAGGGCTTCGTGGCGCTGCGCCAGCTGCAGCTCCATGCGCTTCTGCTGTGTGATGTTGTGCACAATGACCAGCACTGCAGGCTTGCCCGTGATGGGGTCCTGCAGCAGGACCACATGGCTAAGGATGGGGCACGGGCGCTGTTTAATTTGTGCAAAGAGGGTGTGGTCACAGATGCCATGATGCACAGACGCCATGACCAGCTGCAGCTGTGGCGAGCTGCAGTGATAGCTAGCTCTGACGTGGACAAGTGGCGGCTGCAGGATGTTAGTAATGATGGGGATGCTGAGATGCAGTGATAACCAGCCTTGGCATGATTGCATGGCGGGTGCAGATCAATTGGATTTCAAGTCTGAGAGAGGGCTAGACTTGATCCAGACCGATGTGCAGTCTGAAACAAATTGCAGCATTGTGGGACAGCATTGTGGGTATGGGATGATCAGCGCAGTTCTACCAGTGCAAGGACACAGACAAAGGCAGACTGCAGGCTCGCAGGCACATAGACAAAGGCAAACTGCGACAATCACAGGGAAGTGGACAAAATGAAAGGCTCACAGGGCCTTGGACAATCAAACTCACAGGCACATAGACAAAGGCAAACTGAAAGGCTCTCAAGGACATAGACAAAGGCAAACTGAAAGGAACTCACAGTCATAGGCCACATCTCCATCATTGACCACTTCAGCTCGCCTGTCTTGCTGCTGATGCGGGGAATGGGGTGCCGGTACGACTCCACCCCACGCTTGAAACACGCTTCATATGCCTCCTCATACGCTGCGGTTGCCTCTGCCTGCCCACCTACAAGGCGCGCTATCATAGCTCAGCAAGACATGCTCAAACCATTCTGTAGAAAACAGGCGCAGCTCCTGTGTGCAGTATAGTCGCAAGAAAGAAAGCTGGGCAGACATTCCTTGTGCTACTCAGGGTCTGCCAAGCACGCATGCTATAGCGTTCAGAATCAAGGTAGGTTTGCGTAGAAGCGCTGACTCTGAAACAGGGGCAATGTTGACTTGCCAGCTGGCATGACTGTGGTGACTCAGCTGCATTTGCAGGAGCAGCATCAGCTTACAGACACAGACACACACATACTAGACCAATTGCAATGATTTGTGGACGCGGCTCTGCTATGCAGCAGTAGCAGTGCATTCAGACTGTGTCTGTGTCTGTGGTGGCATGAGAATGGAATGTGCAAAGTCTCTGATGTTGCTGAGGCTGAGAGCTGAGTACTGAGTGCTGAACACTGAGTGCTGCAGATTGCAGCTGTTGGTGTCAACATATACACCTGTGCTTTCAAGCCAGGATGTCTGATGAGTCACAACTGGCTCCACACCCCAAGTAAGGTATTAAATGAAAAAATGAGATGTGTGAGTGGCCAAGCAGGGTGCTTACCAGGACAGCAGCCTCCCACAAACACATCCTTCAGATGAAAGGTATCTGACTCTGCAAGTAGACACAGCAGTTCATTGCAAGTAGACACAGCAGTTCATTGGGCTTCCACAAATGAGCATCATGGCATTGTAGGTGAGTGCTGCTGTAACTGATTGCAGACAATCTTGAAATGCAGTGCTGACTTACATGCAGAATTACAACTGCATGCCTTGATGTGAGAAAAGCACTCTGCAGTATCTGTGCAAGTGGGGATCTCAGAGGTCAATGGTAAATTGCATCAGACAAACGCAGTACCAGAGTGACTTGGCCTAAGTATACTGAGGGTGGAGTTATGTGAAGCAGCAGAGGGTGTTGTCAAGATACATTTACGACATACATCTGTTGCTGCGCATATAGCATGATGTAGCCCATCTTTGCATGACGGCCAAGGACAATGCATAGAGCAAGTCCCACCTATACAGTCAGGCCCATACTTCCTCAGGGCAGCCTGGTTTGCGTTCAGCAGAGTGCCATCTTCAGCGAACATGAGAGCAAACAAGGAGGTTCGCTTCTGCATGGCTGACAATCGGATCAGGGCCTTGTCATGATCTGTCCTGATCTGGCACATGACAGCTGTCACACAATGATCCTTCAGCCTGAGCTTGATTGGCTGCATGCAGTACACACACCTTGTTAGGTTGGTTGGCTGCATGCAGCACACAGACCTTGTCACTTTGATTGGCTGCATGCAAAACACAGACACGTTCAGTTTGTGAGCCTCCCAGAGAATCACTGGGCGAGGCCTCAGCTATATTGAAATGAATGTCCAGGCTGCCACTGCAGTCAGAAACTTGCAGCTGAAGGAGCATGATGCAATTCTGAGAACAGATGACAGATAGCAGTGTGACCGGAGGATTGTAAGTACAACTTGACTGTTCTTGTGGGTCCAACTAACCAAGTGATTCAATCAACCAAGGAGTCAGAGCAAATTATGCAACAACATACAAGGCAACGTTTCCCGTGCAAAGAGCTGCAGCCAGTGCTCGTGAATTTGTACCCCAGCACACATTGCAGCAGTATTAATGCCGTTTGCAGCCATGTGCATGATGCATGCTGTAGCATTGTGGAGGAGCATTACGTTACCTTACATTTGACCGTTGCAGTCAGATCCATTTTGGAGATGTCAAAAATTGGCTGCATCACGTTATGGAACTGCAACCAGCCATTCTCGTGCTTGTTTTCCTGCCACAAGGAAAACCTTGTCTGTGGCATAGACGTATGATTAGACCATAACAAAGAAGCGCATAGGCATCCTTAGCAGATGCTTAACTGGGCACTTTCCTGAAAGGGGTGATAGTATAGCGTGGACAAGCAACTAAGGCAAAACAGTCTGCATCTAACACATGTGGTTGTGTCTCATACCCTTATGCTTCTGGTCCAATCATACCACTGGCGCCGCTTGTCAGCTGACATGTGTGCCAAAACCTCTCTATATTGATCTGGTGTGCGCGGAGTGCCAACTTTAGCAGAGCATTCCATGTTGTGAAACAGGCACCTGTATGTATCTTGGGTAGCGTGTGCACTGCGCATGAAAAATAATGGCTAAGTTGGACCGGGCAAACGCAACAGGTTGCTGCAACACATCGAGGGCAAGAGCGTGCAGTAAAATGACTGTGAGTGAGGTTTTTATTTGGCCAGACTGGCCAGTGCACTGGCGTCCCACCTACGAGGATCAGCAGCAGTCCCGGGCAGGAAAATTACGAGTGGTTTGTCCATGGTGTGAAGAATGTTCAGCTCCTCCATAATCCAGACTCTATCGAACACGTTTCGCGGCAGCATAGTCATGATGCAGCTGACCCAAAGTGAGCACAGAGTATGGTCTAGACTTGCACAGTGCGATGCAACAACACAGGATCAACGAACACCGAACATCGATCCAGCGTTTGCAAGGGTAATCGTAAGATTCGCAAGGGGACGACTTAGGTGAGGTAAGTGTCAGCTTGGCAAGATCTGTGCTTCTGAGAGCGGGCACCGGACTCGGGCGTCTCCTTGCAAAGTTACTGGATCACGACTGGTAGAGGACCATCTGTGCGATACCGCGTTGCATGATGGGCCCAATCATATGTTTACGTCGTGCTGTCTGACCCAGTCTCGCAAAAAGTCGATATCATTGACCGGATGATCGTGATTCTGATCATCATCACTAAAGAGATCACTCACAGATGTGAATTCGTTCAAAGTGAGGCTTACTTGAAACCGGAAGCTGGCTGCAATGACATGCGGTTCACTCTATCGCTGTTTATCTGCAAAGGTTGTGGAGTTTGATGTGGTGCTCAATCATCTTGAGAGATGATTTAACGATAGATATTAATGTAATGATGCCACAAGTGTACTTGATGGACGCAGCACGTCTGGCAGGACACGAATTGCAGCAGAAGTCACGAAAGTATTACTGTCATATGAACCAATCGACAAGATCACCCTGTAATTATCACAGGATCTCAGATCGAACACCATGGAACGCTGGTGCTGAATGGTCATGCTATCAACTGCCGATAGTGCAAAGTATCTGTATGATGCTACAATAGCAAAGAGAGCACCATCAAACGGTGACACCACTGGACTCGCAAAAAGATCACAACAGCCATGTGTCAGCCATTAGAGTGCATGAGCAGCACATATCTGAGCATGCCTAAGCATTGACCACTTCTATCCCAGCTGACCCGACCCACACACACAACCAATTGCAGCTCACCCCTAAGATTGGAGATGTGCAAAACATTGTAAAGTCGCGCCGGCATGGAATGATGATCTGCAACTAGACTGACTGTGCAGCTGTCAGTGAGCACGATAAGCAACAATTGCAGCGACACATAGACTGTGGCAGTCAAATGACCCAGCAAAAGATAGTATGCAGAGTCTTGTAAGGTCCAGACAACTCAAGAGTGCCAAAAGGGATCAGGACTCACTCAGCAACCGTCCGATGGTGCCAAAGAATCAGCACTGATGCCGACAAACATGGCATGATAGATGCACTTGCAGTGGCAGCCATATAGCCATTGCCTGGTTCCCATCACATGGCTGCACCTCTTGTAGGGTTTGTCCCACATCTTGTAGGGTTTGTCCCACAGGATTACAGCAAAGACACAGCACTGTCTCAAATCTATTGCATTTCTGTGTTGACCACTCGCTCGACTGGCCCCTCTGCCTGCGCTGCTGCCGCCGCCTCTTGCTGCGCTTTTGCCTCCTGCTTCTGTTTTTGCTTGCGCTTGCGTCGCATCCTGTTGATGTGGGCCTTCTTGCCCTTCTGCGTGGCAGCAGTCTTCCTGGCTTGCCCTTGCGCCTCCTTCTGCTGCCGCTGCCGCCTCTCCTCCTGCAGTGCCACACAACAGTGGTTAGGGCTTGGTCAATAGTCTGCAAGTTATGGTCAACGGTGTTCTAGGGTGTCTCCAGGTATTCCGCTGCCGCTGCCGCCTCTCCTCCTGCGGTGCCGCTCAACACTGGTTAGGGGTTGGTGAACAGTATCAAAAGGGTGAGGTGAATAGTGTTTAGGATATGGTCAACAGTGTTCTAGGGTTTCTATGAGTCTTCCGCTGCCGCCTCTCCTGCTGCAGTGCCGCTGTGTTGAGGGTTTGGTCAACAGTGTTTAAGGTTTGGTCAACAGAAATTAGGGTTTGGTCAACAGCATTTGGTAGTTGGGCAACAGCGTCCCAGGGTTGATCCTGATCTTGTGCAGCAGCTGCCTCTCCTCCTGCAGGACCCAGTCAACAACATTTAGGGTTTGGTCAACAGTGTCCCAAAGCCCTGTACTTGCTGAATCCTCCACAGCCATGCAGCAGAGTTTCTGCTGTTCTGGCATACAGCGCAATGCGACTTTGATGGCTGCTACAGCTGAGACGTAGCAGGTGCAACTTGGGGATGACGTCACCACCATATTTGCCACTTGGGGACGACATCACCACCACATATGCCACTTGGGGATGATGTCACCACCACATTTGAGGCAACAGATGACATAATTGGACGCGCCACTGCCTTTTGCAGATGACACCATAGGGCATGATACTGCCTTTTGCAAACGCAGCAAACAGTCTGCGCCAGGTTCAGATGCATGGGACTTGTGCTGGAGAGTCCTGAGATGACTTGCAACACAATTGACGTTGTACAGACCTACCAGCAACATCACATCATGGGTCCAGCAACTTGTATGTAGATAAGTGTGCAGCCCAGTGTGACCTGAAGCTCATAGATCAATGTCAGCATGTGCTCATCAGAGAGGACTCAGCTCAAAACTCGAGTGAGCGCAGCAGAAGAACACACATGTGGACGGTGACCTTGAAAATCCAAGGATGCATACCTAAAATGGACAAGAAAGCTCTCATTCACAACCCTTTGCTTCACCCTTATGATCATTTACTTTACACATCATGCCTGGCAACCCTTTACTTCACCCTTACAACCCTTTATCTCACATTATGCCTGATTAAATATAATTACTTGACAACAATCATAGCTGAGCAGCAAACCTGCTCAGCTTCAGAAGACCGCACAAACTCGTTGGCATGCTTCTCGTGAGTGCCGCGCTTGTACGCCACAGTCGTCTTTTCCTTGAGAGCAGTCTCAGTGAATGCATCAGCTTGAGCTGTTTTGCCCTGTTTCCTCAAAACAATGGCCTTTTCCACGCGGGCTGCCGGATGGCGAGGGGTCAGCTCCAGGGCTCTGTTCAGGTACGCCAGGGCCTCATCGTAGTTGCCACACTTGCGCTCCAGAGCACCCAAAGCGCCTACATGCAATCATTCGTTACTTCATTTGTTCATTTGGAAATCCTTAACCATCCATTCGTTCATTCATACAATCATGCATGCATCCATACATCCATGGAGAGACAAGACTTGTCCTGCTCATACCTAGCTCATCATGAGCTGGAAAGCGTTGTCATTATCATTATTGTTATTATTGATCATGCATTCATCCATGTGTTCACTCGTTCATTCATCCGTTTGTCTGTTGTTCGTTCATGCAAAGATTTCATCCCCAGAGAGCCTACTCTGGGTGAAGGTTTCCCTGGGATCCAGCTCCAGAGCTTTCAGGTACAGCTCGCGGGCTTTGTCAGTGTTGCCGTTACTCATCTCCAGCTTAGCCCAGGCATGCCAGCAGGGCACTGAGCGGGGCTGTACCAAGGTGGCCTTCTGCAACATGTCCCTGGCCAGCTCTGTGTCGCCCTCGGCTGCTTCTGCCAGCGCCCAGCTCTGCATACAAAGAAGAAGGTGACAGAGGTGAAGAAGAAGGAAAAGAGGTGAAGGGAAAGGAAACAGAGGTGAAGAAGAGAAAAGAAGAGAATGAAGGTGAAGAGGTAGGCTGCAGATGGGCTGCGCTGATGCAGGGCACAGTGTTGACTTTGGGACCTACAGTGTGGCAAGTACTGTGAAAGACAGAGACAGCGAAAAACAGACAAGGAACAAAAAGAAGAAGAAGAAGACAAAGAAGAACCAAACAGGACGAAGGCAAGGCAGGGCAGCAAAAAACAGACCAGGGGAAAGAGGAAGGAGGAGACAAAGAAGAATCAAACAGGACGAAGGCAAAGCAGGGCAGAGAAAAACAGACCAGGGGGAAGAGAAGAAGACAAAAAAGAGCCAAACAAAAAGAAGGCAAGGCATGATGACAAGCAGCTTTTGCCAACAGCAGCTCCAGCTATTGCCCTACAATGCAGTATAGGCACAACAACAATGACAACCCCATGAAGAGGAAGAAGAACAAAAAATAGCAAAACCGAAGAAGAAGAAGAAGAAGAGAAAGGACAAGACGAATCACAACTGGGGGGGAAAAAACACCCCACCTGCAGGACGTATGCGTTGTTGGGCTCCAGCTGCACAATTTGATGAAGAAAAATGAAAACAGCAAGAAGAAGAAGCAGCAAGAAAGAAATGGAAGCAGAAGATGAATAAAACCCGAGGAAAGAACACCCCACCTGCAGGACGTATGCGTTGTTGGGCTCCAGCTGCTGCCCCCGAGCAAACAGCTCCCTGGCCTCCTGCAGATGCCCCTCCTCCAACTCCAGGCGAGCCAGGGTGTGAAGGTTGGCTACGTGAGATGGGTCT
>JAABUO010006862.1_pt1 | contig 13034 bp, 12 predicted proteins | sample 5559291 | NCBI WGS metagenome assembly JAABUO01 (sample SAMN10711878, study PRJNA513372) | rock metagenome | isolation source: Antarctica rocks | place: Antarctica: Victoria Land, Finger Mt sud
AATCACAGAGTCACATTGTACAAAGTGACTTTTGTATCGTTATATTGACATTATTTGCAGAGTTACTTTGTGGAAATAACTCAAAAAATAACTCGCGCTAAATTATACCCCGAAAATTTCGCATGTAGAACTACAGGGCAACATGCTAAGGGGCTTAGAAATAACTCAGCATAGAAGGGTTCACCTAGCAGTCGTCTAAAAACCTAGCAGTCGTCCAGCCCTATGGGGCTATCCGCCTGGTTTTCCTACTCCGAGGTCTGGCTCTAGGGAACTCTCAGGGGCGAGAAGGCGGTAAACAGTCAAACCATCATAAATTGCGAACTATAGCAGTATGGATGAAAGTTTTTGTCTCAGAGTTGTAGTACTTAGTGATAGCTAAAACTTTGTATGCAAGATCTTAGCATCAAAATGTACGGTTGTGGACTTAGAGTAGAATGGACGACTGCTAGGTTTAGACGACTGCTAGGTGGACCCAGACCTTTTACTTGTTAAAACGAAAGATAACCTATCTTCTAATGACAAATCATTCATGGCTTAAATGTTTGATTCATGAATAGAAACTTCATCGATGAATGGAAACCCCCCCATCTATGAGTGGGGTCTTCATTAATCGGAGGCCTCATCCATCGATTTTCATTCGATCCATGGATGGGTGTATCCACCAAAAGGATTAGATTTATTGATTAAATATCTGACATCTATCAAGATTGAAACGAGAAAGTGAATATGCATCAAATACAACAATGACTCAGCGAGGTTGAGGGCACAGCAAGGCACTCCCAGCCTGGGACCAAATGAAAGCTGGCTTGATACCCAACAACCTATTTCATTTCAAAACTAGCTGAACGTCTGGAATTTACCAACAGAAACTCAAAGTGAAATAACACCACTCTAGCCATAATTTTGTTTGCTGATTGAATCATGGACCCCCTCTCTTACTGTTGGCATCATCACTATTCTTGGGGCAGGCGGAACTGTTGGGAAAGGCCTCGGGAAGATTAGAGCGCTCAAGCATGCCCCAGACACCCTTCTGGCGCTGAACAACGAAATTGCCGATACCGAGATTCTGGTTCGGGAGATTGACGAAGTCATAAGGCAGCATCAAGAGCTTGACCAGAGACCCATTAGCGCCAGTATATGTAGGGCCCTCGACAAAGCGAGGGAGAGTTTACTAGCATTCGAAAAGCTTATTGCCTACGAACTTACGGTAATTAATAGCGTAAACGGTGAAGTGAAGCTTGATCGGAAAAGCTGGCTACGATCGGGAAATAGGATGAGGCAGTTGCAGGAGCAAATGCGAAACAACAGAGTCGATCTATCAGCAGCTCTGCAGCGCCAAAACTCGTAGGTCTGCGTGGTTCTTCCCCTTCCACTTCTCAGTGTTAGCAGTCTATCTCTGTCTTCCTCGAACCCTTTCTTTAGACGCATTGGTCAGACCCGAACAGGGACATGGATATCTCACAAAGATTGTTTGCCTGACTTCAACAGGTCAAATATGCTTCGAGTAAACCGGCAAGTGCAACAGGTGTACATTACAACAGAAAGCCTTCGAACTCGGTCATCATCAAATAATGAAGTGATTATCCGTCAAACCCAGAACATCGAAGATCTGATGAGGCAGCACCTAGAACGACAGTATCGAGGTGAAAAGACTCTTCGGGGGATCCAAGATGTCTCTTCGAGGGCAACAATAGGCACTTCATCAAAAGAACATGATCTCAATTCCACCATTAGCTCTTGTCATCCATCACCGGCCGACAGTAAGATTTTTGCGCTCACTCCAGATCACGCCATAACGTCATCTCGTGTCACTCAAGTATCGCTTCGGTACTCTAGACGTTGCACCACGATATGTGACTGTTCATGTCATAAACAACGCCGCCTAGGAACCCCAAACTGGGCGAATCAGCTGCTTGGTTCTCTATTCATTGATTACACTGGGTTTCCCGCATTTTCGCCAAGATGTGATGCTGCAAGCTGTCAATACCCATCAAGCTCTGCCACTCAGGTCACCTATACTTTTCCTTGGTGGTTTCTGAACTGCGTCCTAGCTGCGACTATAGCGTATAGTCAGCCGGAGGGCCCAGAGCTTTGCTTGAGGATAGTGAGGGTGTGCGCTCCAAAATCCGATATTTTCAAAACTGCAAGTTGGAAAGATGTCACGAAGTTAAAGGGGCTTCTGTCCGCGAACAAAGCATCTGTCCTAGATGTTGAACATGGTTCAAATATGACTGCACTTCATGTGAATACTCGCTTGCCCCGCGAAGACGTATACTTGCTGATCCTAAGCTTACGCTCAGTATGCTGTAACATTTCAGAACTATGCACATGTAGACACTCTACTACGTGAAGGCGCCGACGCCACTTTCGAGGATGTGTGCCATAGTTATAGACATGAATCCTGTATCCACCCTGAATGCAAGCTTACATTCCCAAGAACTCCTTTCACTCTAGCATGGACCATGATTCTCGACGGCACATTATCTAGCTACGAGAGTGAAGTTTGGCGTGGTCTTTTCGACAATTTTGCGCCATTGTCTCGATTCGAATTCCCCGAATTGCAGAAGGCACTTCTCGGTATTTCTGGTAGGGATTTTGATACGGTACTACAGACCGTGAAACGAGCAAAATTGATCAGATAGACCATAGAGGAAGGACCACCCTTTCATGGGCAGCTGCGAGAGGAAAATTAGATGCTGTCCAACAACTTCTCCAACGTGGGGCCGATCCTGACAAAGCCGACATGTCTGGAAAAACACCCTGCCACTGGTGTTCTACTAGTACACAATGTCTGAAAGCCCTGCTCGATGCTGGCGCAGATATATGAGCAATAACTCGGGACGGAAGAACCATCATGATGGAAATGATTAAGTACTCGCACGGTGAGATCATGAGTTTCGTAGAGCTCCTTTTGGCTCGCGGTGCAGACGTGTCGGCGAAATCTGATGATGGTTACTCCGCACTACACTTCACGGTAACACGAAATGATCCAAGGACCGTGTCGTATCTGCTTCAGAACGGCGCTGATGTCAATGCTATGGATAACACTGGAGGCACTCCTTTAGGTATGTCAGTGGTATACAATAGTGATAAAGCGTTAAAGGCCCTTCTTGATCACGAGCAACTTGATTATACCTTGCGAGACTCCGAAAGGGGTATCATACTTCACGATGTGGCAGCTTGTGCGAATTTGAGTGTCCTGAGGGTCTTACGATCGGCTGGACTGAAAGGACTAAATGTTAATGCGAAGAACATCAAGGGCTTGACAGCGTTGGAGTATGTTCGGCTGCGCAGGGATTCTGATGGGAGTTGGCCATCCTCCGATATATTATTTAGATCCGATGAGGACCCTCTGAAAGTTTACGAGGCTTTTGTGGATCTCTGCAGCAGTATCGATGAAGCAAGCACGAGGGCTTGGTTGCATGACGAAAACGAGCAGGGAATTATAGACGTTGATCAGGAAGACGACGATGACGACGAGGGCTCCGAGAACGAGCAATGGGTCGAAGCCCTCGAGTCACAATCCAAGCCAGGCACCACAACTTGACTTCAATCTCACTCGATTCAAGGATACGAGGAGGGTATCCCCAAAGCTACTTAGCTTGCTTCCTTAACATGGTTACAGTCATCTATATCTAGGATTCTACTCTTTGTTCGCTCTCATATCGTTCCCGGCACTGACTTCTCGGCCGCAGTCTCAACAGCGAGGAATCGACATCCATCTCGAGAGATGAGCACAGCAAGACCTGCTCATGACGAAGTGGCTCATCTGGATCCGTCTGTACGAATGCGAAGTTCACAGAAGATTTCTGTTGATTCGAGAAGTCCCATCGCTGGAGAGGTGAAATTGGTATATCAAATAGCGTTACGCACTGGTCTTACTGTACAACGGTCCCTGCCACTCATTCTACGATTTATGATAGTTTACGCTGCGAAGACTGGTTTTGGCGTATGGACATTTTTCCATACTGTAAGTATACCACTTGACGTACCGTAAGTAAAGCACGTGACAATGTATCGCAATGGCAGACTGCAGGAAGCAGCCGGCCAATGGAAGAGTCGACCCGAGCGGGGTCTTCGAGTCTGGGGAGCCCCACAAGCAATGACGTCGAGTTGCATGGCTGTGAGTGAAGATGAGAAGGTCAGGTACTCTACCCTCATAGCTATATAACAGTTACAGTCAAGGATTGGGAGAAGAGAGATCGTTTCAGGATTTGGATGCCTAGTGATCGCCGAAGCTATTCCCAGCATCCCTGTAGTTTTGAAAACCTCCCATGGTCCCCCCACCTGACAAGCTTCCCACAAATCCCTTACTCGATGCCATTTCATTCTTTCTCTGCTAAATCACTCTCCTTTACCTGTATCAGGTTTTGCATTCATTCGTAATTACTGCTGAAAGCTTCCGAATACTCAATTGCATCTGGTACGTTGACAAGGAAATCTCTGTTGAGTCTAATTTCCAGTCTGGGGAGATGTGGGGAAGAAGCTGTTGAGCCAGGGCCCCCACAGAAATCGTACATCTTCAGATCCGTTTCTTACAGTCTGTAACCTGTGACTAGAACACATCTACAGCTTCTGCCTCCTCCATTACAAAATTTCGCTTACTCCAGTTTCGAGTGAAGCTGCGTCCCTTCCTTAACAATGACGGAAATCGCGGGCTCCCACACCAATGGGACAATGGAGGACGCGGATTCCTCGAAACGAGATATCAAGAACCATATGCTATTTGAAATATCTACAGAAGCGGCAAATCGAGGTAGGAAGACTTTTTGCAAGGGACAGCACAAGACACTGACTGCTTCGCAGTTGGAGGAATCTACTCTGTGATCAAGTCGAAAGCCCCTGTAACGACTGCAGAATATGGAGAGCGATATACTCTCATTGGACCTCTCAATCGCGCTTCGGTACTTAGACCTTGCTCACATACCCGTCGACCTTGCTCATCATGCCATAGGCCGCCGTCGAAGTCGAACCCCTTACTCCTACAAATCCCGAGCTGGCCAAGTCAATTGCAAACATGCAAGCAAGAGGAATTGGAATAGTGTACGGAAGATGGTTGATTGAGGGTGCACCACGGATAATCTTGATTGACACGAAATCCGGTTACCGATGGTTAGACGAGTGGAAGGCAGATCTCTGGAGTACTGCTGGCATACCCTCGCCCCCAGGAGACGATGAAACAAATGAAGCAGTCGTTTTTGGGTACCTCGTAGCATGGTTTCTCGGCGAGGTACGGACTTCGTAGCACACCCTCCAAATAGCGCTGACGGTGTTATAGTTTGTATCTCACGAGAGGAAGAGAGCAATTATTGCCCACTTTCACGAATGGCTGGCTGGAGTCGCCATACCGTTGACCAAGAAGCGAAGAATAGACGTAACAACCATCTTCACGACACATGCTACACTCTTGGGAAGGTACCTATGCGCTGGGTCGGTCGACTTCTACAACAATCTCCAGTACTTCGACGTCGATGCTGAGGCCGGCAAGCGTGGTATTTATCATAGATATTGCATCGAACGGGCAAGTGCACATTCCTCAGATGTTTTCACCACCGTCTCCCACATCACGGCATATGAGAGTGAACATCTGCTGAAGCGAAAGCCGGACGGCGTGTTACCCAATGGGCTCAATGTCAAGAAGTTCTCTGCCATGCATGAATTTCAAAATCTTCATCAGCAGTCGAAAGAGAAGATCCATGATTTTGTGCGAGGTCATTTCTATGGGCACAATGACTTTGAGCCTGAGAACACCTTGTATTTCTTTACTGCTGGACGATACGAATACCGAAATAAAGGCGTGGATATGTTTGTTGAATCATTAGCTCGATTGAACCACCGTTTGAAGAGTTCCGGTTCAAAGACGACGGTGGTTGCATTTATCATCATGCCAGCACAAACGCATTCCTTGACTGTGGAGGCGCTCAAAGGGCAAGCTGTAATTAAGTCACTTCGTGATACCGTAAGCATCATCGAGCACGAAGTTGGAAAGCGCCTTTTCGACCGGTCACTCCAATGGCATGACGGAGACGATGCCCCAGAGGCCAAAGACCTTCTCAGCAGCTCAGATCGCATTATGCTTCGGCGCCGACTCTTCGCAATGAAGCGCAACACGCTCCCGCCTGTTGTAACGCACAACATGGCAAATGATGCCAACGACCCAATCTTATCGCAAATCCGCCGAGTCAAATTGTTTAATCACCCAAACGATCGAGTCAAGGTCATATTCCATCCCGAATTCCTCAACTCTGCGAATCCAGTTCTGCCTCTCGATTACGACGACTTCGTCCGTGGGACGCACATGGGTGTCTTCCCCTCCTACTATGAGCCATGGGGCTACACTCCTGCCGAGTGCACCGTAATGGGCGTGCCTAGTATAACTACAAATCTGTCCGGCTTTGGATGTTACATGGAAGAATTAATCGAGAACGCCTCCGACTACGGTATCTACATTGTGGACCGGAGAACGAAGGGCATTGACGACTCAGTAAATCAACTTACCCAGTTCATGTTTGAGTTTGCCTCCAAGAGCAAGCGGCAACGCATAAACCAAAGGAATCGGACAGAGAGACTCAGCGATTTGCTTGACTGGAAGCGCATGGGTATGGAATACGTCAAGGCACGGCAGCTGGCTCTCCGAAGAGGTAAGTCTAGTGATAGTCCTAGCGATGATGAACACTAATATCGCCTGTAGCATACCCAGCCTCTTTCGACGACGACTACGATGAAGCCGGCATCTTCGATGCATCCGAACCCAAGCTTACGCGACCACTGTCCGTTCCAGGCTCCCCTCGAACTCGCTCCGGCATGATGACTCCGGGAGATTTCGCTTCACTGCAGGAGGGTCGTGAAGGTCTTAGCACTGAAGACTATATTGCATGGAAATTGCCGTAAGTGATTCAAAGAGTCCTTTTTATCAGACCCGTAAAAAGTCCCGAGAGGAAATATACTAATTGCAACGACCGTAATCAGTGAAGAAGAAGACCCATACGACTACCCCTTCCCCCTAACCTTGCGTTCCAAAACCTCCACCCCCGGGCAATCGCCGATCCAAGGTACCGTCAACGGTATCCAACCATAGTGTTCAAGCGCAGTCGAAGAAGCTAACAAACAGTGCGCCAGTTTTAAGTTTTTGGATGTCTGGTAGTTCCATTTGATCCTGTATTATACGTGTTAAGCTGCATGTCTGTTATTTTGATCCATTTGCATGCCTCTCGCCATCATCTTCGCGATTGGTTGGAGGTTGTTGTTTTTATTAGCTGGCCAAAACCCATTTTTTAAGATAGTCACCTACTTCTCTAGCGAATCATAGGTACATGTCTCTTCAGTTCAATGTTTACTCGCCAGGAATTTTTCCCGGTGAGCTTTGTCGAATCATGGACGGAGATCGAATTCTTTCAAACAGTGCAGAATTACATACACGCCCCTAGCGCACCGTCATGCTAAGGCGCTCTCATCCTCATTCCAGTCCCCCCCAAACGACGAGTAAGTCCCACCACTTTCTTTCAATTGCATCTATCCATACGCTACATGCCACAGTTCGCTACTGTAAGAAGATCAAATGTCGGATTTAAACAGGTCGATGTAAATACAGGATTTCCAGCAGAGAACGTCAGATCAGGATACCTCAGGTAGATTTTTAATGGAGGTTATACCATAGGTAACGTTCCACCACCCACCGGACGGTTAAGGTAGGTTGCCATGGACAGGGCATGTGTAGTCTGCATGCCGAATAGAAAAGGATCATAAGTCTGGAGTGGTCGATAGAGGCATTGTTTAATACCAAACAAAGGAAACAAAGACTTTCTAAGCTAAGTAACTATACATGTACTTTTCGGCCAGCGTAGCCGGATCCGCAGATGAATGTATCGTCTCACACCGTTGAAGAGATATCGTCACAAGAGATACGAAGACTGGAACGGATATGTCAATGGTACGTCTTATCTCGACCTTACCTTCTATACGGGGCTGAATGGACTGGAGTGTTAGCACCGCTTTTACACCTGGGGATCTCAATGATTCTACTCTAGATACACATCTCCGGAGTAGACTCCCACTCATCAAAGTCGCAGATATGTCTGGATATCCAACCAGAAAGGCGCTATCTGGCGGGCCACACACTCGGACAAATGCTGTCATGACAGCATATACTAGACACCTCTTCTCATCTCTCCTCATCTCTCAACTCAATCTTACGGCACTGACTGAGGGATGATAAGAAATACTAAAGTCTAAACGGGTCGACAGCAGCTATCGAACAATATCGAACAAACAGAGCACTTTCAAGGCGAGCAAGATGCATGTATTTCTCAGCCACCATTCATACCCTAACATGTACCACCCACCCCGACATACCGTGTCAAACCAAATTGACGTTCAAACCCAAATTTCCGCACAACGATTCCAACCAAATCTTTTATGACCAAGCAATCCTCTGCAACTTGTATCCACCAAGAAGCCCATGCCATGTCAGCCAAATCTTGCTCCAAGCAAAATTCCCCGAAAACCTTTATCCGACAAAGAAAATCTTGAAGACTGAACAATACCCGATACCGAAAGACCAGAGATAGGATATGCCAAACACTAAGAGAACAGCGACGGAGGTTGTTGATGCGATCCGCTCTTCAGAAGAAACCCCAATTTCTCGTTACTCCATTTTCCCTCTGTTGCTAAGTGTTCCTTTCGGTTCGAGAGCAAACGAAATGCTGGAGATGCTGTGGAAGTTCTTCGTAATAGACGTTTCCTACACCGACAGACCTTCGAAGCAGCACATTTAGCTTGTACTCCAGGTCTAAGAGGCTACTTACTGGCTCTGAAAACACGAGGCCTTCCTACTCCTCTTCAAGGATTTCGAGTCCTGGAGTGGCCATGGATTGGATGATATTGCCCTGGACCGCGTCTGGTTGAGCATCAACAAGATGAATGGCAGCTTTATCCTTCTTTTCCTGGGGCCATCTGGGCTTCCTCTCGCTGTTTGAGCCTTCCAACCACTTTCTATGTTTCTCTTCTTCAACCTTATTCTTAGTCGTAGTACCGGCTTCCTTTTCCTCTCGTTCGCGGCAAGCTCGCTCCAGAACGCACTCCTCACACTCCGCCCCCCGCTTGGAAAGATTACCATGTATGGCGCATTCGATCATGTGCTTGTCTTTTCTGCAGGTGCGGCCGAAAGGTTTACGGCAAACGATGCTGTCACCAAGGTGTATTGTCAATATTTGATCTCTGTTGAACTGATCTAGAATAAGAGCACTGACCAGTGATGTGTACGGTGTTTACAATTCTTCTGAGGGTTTCGAGGAGTATTGCTGCTGAGATGTGTAGGACTAGAGGTTTGACCCATGATCTCCTTTGCGCGAGACATGGTTAGATACAGCGCTATTATGGTTGAATAAGCTTGCTGAAGATGTTGTGGAAACTAAACCTAAAGTCCCATTACAAGTCTCGAGAAGAGAGATGGACTCTGGAAATGTGGTTGAAGATGATGGAGTCATTGTTTTCGAACTTATAGTGGATGACCTAGGGATTTCTGTGTATTGTTGCTGGTATGTGATGTTGTAAAGAGGGTTGAGCCGATTCATAGCTTTGGTTCAAGCCCGTGGGAAGGTGGACGAGCTTCCAGTACACCTTCAACCCTCAGACCTTGTGTTGTCCCTTCACCAAGTTGAGAAATGTGTCGGGGAGAAGGTCAAAATCATAAATCTAGCCGCCATCAGCTTTCTCTTCCTCAGGCCACTCCATCGTTCATTCCATGTACCTGGAGTAGATGTCGATCTTGACTTCTCGGATCTCACTGTTAAGGTCGGCAAGCAACTCGAAGGGACAGTACCAGCTGCCTGCTTCAGAGCGTGTCGACCATTCTCTACATTGTAAGGGACAGATCTGCAAAACTTCTCCACCACGATTCTGGAAAATACACTTCAAGAGCAAAACCCAGACTCTCCCACCGGGTTAGGACCATACAACACCTTTTTTAAAAAGCTGTTGGCGATAACGCATTAACTCGATAGGTCTGGCTAACGTTTCGACAAAGAGCCTGCGTGAATATGCTACTCAACACAACAAACGGTCCTTCAACACATCTTTCAATGAACGCTTCACAGTAGAAATTTTAATTTTCGACACAGACTTGATTCACGTATCTGCTCCACCAACACTTTTGAACCACAACAACAGTTTTATGACCAAGTCAGAAATTGTTCTTGCAGTACAAATTCTCTCGAAATCCATCGAGCTTCTTTTACCTTCTAGCACTTGTTCTGTGGAACACTGAAGCAGATCCAACCATCTTAACCACCTACAGTACATCCACAGATTCTTGCCTCACGTACAACGAAGTATGTCGTATCTAGCTATCAATTCTAGCCAAGACGGAGGTACCAAGGAGTCAAGTCCTGATCATGATCATATCAAACAATATGATCATGTAGACGAAGATCTCATGGCAGATTTGAAGAGGGATGATGATGATGGCTACACAGACTCAGATGAGTCCGATGAAATGCACCGATTCAAGCCCGTTCTCGACGCTATCGACTTGGAGGGCCTTCCACAACTTGCTGTCTCAGTTCGAGTGGGAAAAGTCCACTCCGACACAATGGACGCATCGATTACTTGCAAAGTTGTTACCCCTCCGATCACTGGCTCTTACAACCTGCTTTACCGCTTGGAATTTAGTGATGGAGTCTGCTGGATGTTGAAAGTCCCCGCCACAGGTCATCGGGCTCGATTCGACGAGCTAGCGGCACAGGCTCTCACGTCAGAAGCTCTGACCATGCGTTTACTCAAACGCAAAACGACCATCCCGGTACCAGAAGTATATTTGTTCAACGCTTCTTTAGATAACGAGGTCAAGTGTCCTTTCATCATGATGGAATGTCTAGAAGGACGATCACTTCACGAGCTGTGGTTTCAGCCATGGAATTCTCAAGCTGCGGTCGAACAGTTTCGGGAGCGAGTTTTGCAGCAGCTTGCCGCGGCAATAGTGCAACTAGGTGCCTTCACATACGACGAGGGTGGCTCCCTTCTATTCGACAAAGCAGGCAATGTAGCTGGCATTGGCCCTGCGAGGGTCGTTGATTTGGGAGCTGAATACCGTAGACTATACAACCACGACGATGAAGATGACGACGACTCTCCTCTATACTATGCTAAGGGGCCGGTGAAAGACCCAAAGTCATTCTTGAACTCCGCGTTGGAACGGGGACCACATCAGCAGCAACCCTCCAGGCACAATCAAGGCATGCACACGCTGCTAACAATATTTACCGAGTGGATGTCCTATGATTATGCAGATGCAGGTTCTCCGTTTGTGCTGGCACATCCTGATCTTGCCCTTCAGAACGTTTTAGTATCAGACGACGGTAGCCTTCAGGGAGTTATCGATTGGGATGGAGCTGCAGCGATCCCCCGTTGCTTCGGTCAATACCCGCTCTGGCTGATGCGTGACTGGGATCCTGAATCATACAATTGGGACTTTGCAAAATCAGAAACCAACGATGAGTACGGCCCACCAGAAGACTCACCAGAGAGGTTAAAATACTATCGAAAAATGTACGCGCAATTTGTGGATCAAAACAGCCTTACAACGGAAGTTGGCTGCGATATGGGTCCTACACAAGGGTTCCCAATGAACAGTATTATCTCCAAGGTCGCCTTGGACGCAGTCAACCCAAAATCACTACTCTTTCACATATTGGCCGTTGCGGTGGAAGATCCGATGTCAATGGCTCGGAACATGAGATTCATCTTTGACGGAATCGAACGGCTTACTGCTGCTGATTGGGACATAAAAGATACGAAGACAGATCCTGACGCATCTAGCGATCAGGAGTCTATATCTGATCTGACGTTGGATTGTCTCCCAGGCTCAGCTGGTACACAAGAACAACCAGGCCAGGCTATCACAACCGAGGTAAAGGAGGCTAGAGAGGAAGTAGACTTGTCCAAGCACCAAATCGTTCAAGGACCAGAGGTGTTGGTTGCAGAAGCTGGCGGAAATGGTCTAAGCCACGGTCTTAAGCCCCTTTGTCACCGGGTCCAAGACGGTTTTCACTATATGACCAAGCTGTTGCACAAAGGCAAAATATCTCCCGATGCTATCGCTCCTCGGGCAGAGATGGTTGATGTCTGTCCAAAAGGGATTCCCGACCCTCGGACCCAAGAGAAGCTTCTATGTATTGCTAATAAGAAGGACCTTAGTAAGGATATTAAGCCTCAGCCAGCAATCATCCGGCCAACCGACGTTGAAGCTTGTTCAAGTGGGTCAGTCAAAATCCCTCGTGGCTGGCTTCCGAACTCTCTTCGCGCAATGGGATTTTTACGCAAGAAGTTTTCGAAAGAGTCTAGCGAAGATAGAGGGATTTGCTCAGAATTCAATGGAGCTTGCCCAAGTGAAAACGTTAAGCCACGCGGCGACCGTTTGCGAAGCGCACTCCAACACACCATGGCAGCCCTGAGTAAGAACAAAGTCAGCAAGTCCTCCAAAGATCCTGAGCCACGGCCAGTAAACACTGAAGCTTGCAAGATAGTTGCAATAGAGCCTCTTCAGGATCGAATGCGAAGCTTTTTGCACTGGGCTCTTCCATGTTTGCAAAAGGGCCAAGTTGAGAAGCCTAGAGAACGAGCAAGCGTTAGCCCGACTCCGACCGAGGATGACCATGTCTGGGACCAATTTCGCATCGATCTGGAAGACGCTGGCGTCTCTGCAGCCTTGATATCGGAGTTCAAGACGTTTTTCATCGCCGCAGTCATACAAGCCGCGCAACATAAGCACGCCCGAGAAGACATAATTCAACCGTTTCCAAAGTCTTCACAGTCAACCGATCCTACCGAGGATGAGGGGAGCGCGAGTGTGCGGAAGATCACCCAACAGAAATCATTTAATCCTTCAACGTTCGCTCTTTATAGCATTACTCACTCCCTCGCGGACAACGTGCTGCCCAATGAGGTGATGAAGCGCTTGGAAGAAGGCTTTGCTGCCATAGTAGCTTCAGCTACATAGCGATTAGTCGTATGTTTCTCTCCTACTCTACTCTTCTCCA
>JAABUO010006863.1_pt1 | contig 13033 bp, 13 predicted proteins | sample 5559291 | NCBI WGS metagenome assembly JAABUO01 (sample SAMN10711878, study PRJNA513372) | rock metagenome | isolation source: Antarctica rocks | place: Antarctica: Victoria Land, Finger Mt sud
GGGCCTTGCTTATATTTCTCATCATGGCGGTTCTGGACCTTTCCTCCATCATCCTTATCCCATCTTCCCCAACCCCACAAACTTCCCAATCAAACCCACAGCCCACAACCGCACCACCACCCCCTCAACAAAACCCTCATCCTCACCCTCTGGTTCTACTATCCTTCATCCTCCTTGTTTTCCTACAAAACCCACCAGCCGTCCAACCCCCCCTGCTTATCCGCAGACCCCCTAATACTACTTAGATAAGGCAGAGTACTAAAGATGTATTCTAAGCCTTCATCATCTCGTCGGGGTTTTTTGGGTTTGTAAGGGCGTCGATGGGGGAGGTGGAAGGGGAATCGGGGTGGAAAGGAGAAGTGAGAGGGATGGAAGTCGCTGGATAAGAGACGGAAAGAAATAGGAAAGAACCAGAAATAGAAGAAGGAGAATGATCGCGTTTAAATTGTCTTTACATTTCCTCCTCTGCTTTCTCTCGGTGCCAGCGAAACCCCATCTCTTCGTATCCTCTCACGCCAGGGACACTCAATGCGTATGGTATTTAATCTATACAATTGATATAGAGAGTATCGAGAATGATACTACCACCATAACATCTTTTGGAAATCAGGGATCTTAACACATTCATGTGAATGCTCTAACCTCTGCCTCAGGAAGTGCAAGAACGACTCGGGGCTTGGGTTTAATGAGAAGGGGGGGGGGGTTGGACACCCAACAAACAACAACTCACGAGTTCAACGCCATAACATTCATTCCAATCCTCTAGCTTCCCGTACTTTGACTTCTCTGTTGAGAAGTTGGTTCTGATTGTGGTTTTTGATTCGGCAGGATACGAGTGTTTTGGGGAAATGGTGTGTAAAGATCTTGTTACTTAGGGAAGATCGTTTATCCCCCTGTTCTCTCCTTTCTAATTTCCCATATCCCCTTCTCTATCCCGCATTTCCACTTCCCACTTCCCCATCCTCATCTTATCACGATATCCCCGATCCCCTTCATGGAACTCTTCGCTCTCTCTTCTACATGGATGGACTAAAGTTAACCTTTCGACCAATTCAAAAGTTAAAAGAATGGTTTTTCTTACTCTCTTCTGATTCCTTACTTTTTTCGTTGTGGTTTTATGAGAGAGAGTGAACAGGATGAAGATAAAGGAGGATTAAGAGTGTGTGAGAAGGGGAAGGAAAGTTGACTGATTGATGTAGGGACACAGGATAGGAAGAAAAGTTGAATGAGGAGAAAGAAAGAATGAGGAGAAAGAGAGAAGGAGAGAGAGGTAGGAAGAGGGAGAGGGGCCAAAAGATTTCCCAAACATATGATGAGAGTGCCGAGATCACGGAACAATCAGACGAAAAGGGACAAGGGATGAGAATGCGGTGCATGTACGGGTTGATCGCTGCTTGCTTTGTATTCTGCATCCTATTTGTCTTGTAGAGAGGGGACCTAGCTAGATGGGATGTGGTTTGGAGAGTACATTAATGGAGTCTGGTCGTGTCACTTACAAAGCGAAGCAGTATTACCGATTAAAAAAGTGACAGCTCTTCCAGTTATGAAAGGGTTGCATTAAGGGCAAGTAATTCTAGCTTATCGAGACACACCTGGAAACAGCACCTAGAGAAATAGGCAAAGATATTAATATTCCATCCCTATCTATATGTGGTATCTAGTGCGAAATCAATCAAACAGACATGCTTTTACTTCATAAAATAGAGAAATATGATGTTACTAATGAAAAAAGCCACGCAAGACCGGGCCACATAATCGTCTAAACAGCACCCTCCCATAGCTAAAATCAAATTGGTATTTCCGAGGAGAGACACAAGAGACATATCGTAGCGCCTCGCTAGTTCTGCTTGCTTCAAGGGGTATTTCTTCGGGCCACATCATAACCGTAATCAGATAGAACCGCATAGCGCGACGAACACCTAGAGGAGAGAAAAACAAGATAAACAGGATGGGTATTTCCTTTGAGCCGAGGGGGCAAAAAACACTTTCAGCGAGGTGGTGGCCCAATAGGCATCGGGTATCCATTGGTAGAATGAGAAGTGCTGGGACGCCCGCTATCAAACGACGTCCGGGTATCATGCTTCGGAGTAGTATCCCCAGGTACTACGCCAAAGGGAAATTTGCTTTCGAATCGCGTCGGCCAGCCGTTATGGCCTTCCTCTTCGGGGAGATTGACACCGCTGTCGTTCCATGGGTTGCGGTAGCCGCTCTCGCGGGATTCCATGGAGACGAGGGAGGCTCGGGATGCGTTTGATGAGGCGTGCTTGAAGAAGGAACCAGGAGATCCAGACTGATTCTTGCGACGATCGAGGAAAGATGAAATGGAAGAGATGCTGCCGGGTTTACGGAGCTTGTCGAAAAGTGAGCCGCGGTCGCTGGCATCATCGCCAAAGGTAGACCTCGTAGGCGAATCTGTCCCCAGTGGGGCAGGCGCATGCTGAAGTAGCTTCGAATCGAAGAATGGTAAAGATTCCTCAAAGGAATCGGACTTTGGCCTGGGTATGGCCCCCTTGACCGTGGAAGCCTCTAAACCATAAGGAATCAAACGAGAAACCAGAAAGTCAATCGCATCCTTCAGGCCACCGGCATTGTTGCGAGTGTAGGCTAGTAGAAGGCGTTCCTCGTTATTCGCCGAAGCATCGACAGCCTCGAAATCTTTCTGCCCTGCATCATTCCGCACAAGTAGGTCGACCTCGTACTGAGACTTGAGCTTTTGGCGTACGTCGGTGACAAACTGGCTCGATTTGAAAAAGTCACTTAGTTGAGGAATACTAGGTAGGACGAGTTCGTGACTCTCTGGGACCATGCCCTACGCAAGAGTTAACACTGCAAGCGACAAGAAAGCGAAAGAAAAACAAACCAAAAACTCATAGACAGCTTGAGGAACTTGATATTCTGGGCCAGATATGGTGACTACATCACTCGCCATTTCGGTGCTTGGGAAGTCGATCTTGCAATTCCATTTCTTCTCAAGCTCTTCGATTTCGCTCATTCGAGCAATGAGTTCTCTATGGTACAAGCGATTGATGACGACGGTCTCAGAGACAAACTCTGCGTCCTTCATGACACGACGGACAAGTTAGATTGGTGTGGAGATTCGTGAAGTGTACTGGGAGAATCCTCCTTTCGTTCTTCAGGTTCACGTACCACTTTCTCAACCATATCCATAATCTCTTGCTTCACCATGTCCAAGCTTTGGGCATTTCGAGCGGGTGTTCGACATATGACATTGTCAACCTTGATATCATCGTCTTCTTTGCCAATGCCTCCACGGTCCATAGCATTCGAGAATTTCACAAAGACCGAGTACTTCTTCATGATACGTTGAATGTGCTGGCCGCCGATACCGATAATGCGTTTGTGGTACTGGTCTGGCACGTGAAAAGAGATTGAGGCGGGCATTTCTTGCTCCACCAGATCAAGACCATTTTTTGTGGCTTCGTACTGCGCACCGCATACATCGATGTAGAAGTTGTACTCATTAAAGCCGTCAAAAATGATCTGGACGTTGCCTTTCCAACAGTTAGCTTCCATTATACCCCTAGCAATACTAACTTCCACGTACTCTGTCCCATGATCTTGTTTATCTTGCCATTCTTTTTTCCACTCACAAACTCCTTGTGCTCATTGGCAAGCTCTATCTTGACACGGATCTGGTACTGTGCGCGTTTTACGAACGGTATCTGGTGTATGACCATCATCGCAGCCTTCACTGCATCATCAGAGCCATTGATCGAGAATGTGAGTTTGTCGAAGCCAACATCAGCACCAGAATTAGTGCAGATGTCTGAGAGCATGGTACGGATATCAGCGGGTGAAGGAGCTCGCATGGCTGTGCCATTTGATTCAGGCAAAAGAAGCCACCACGATGCGCCGTAAAATTGACCAGCCTAGATGGAATTAACATAGGAATATCCTGAATGTTCCAAGTGATAGGACTCACCAAGGCCATAATCTCTCGTACGGTCCTCTCCACATGCAAAATTTCTGTACCTTGTACTCTGATCAAGCCACGCTGGCTGCCCAGCTGGGGAAACAACACGTAAGAACCATTTGTCTCCATGACCTTGCGGACTTTGTCAAGACGGTCCAGCAATATGCTGTCAATCTTGTGCGCCGATACCATGACGTCTTTGACGTAGCATTTGGTGTTCAAGACTAACTCATGCAGCTTCTTCTTTGCCTGGTTGATAGATTCTTGGTTGTCTCCCGTAATGTAAACCTCGTCTTCACCTCTTCGATGCGCTCCAGGAGGGGTGTAGCCATAGACTCGAGGGAACGGAGGTGGAAAGTAGATGGCAGTGTTTGTGGCGGCTTCGATCACTCGGATATTCTTGCGCGTTCGGCCGCAGATGATGGTATGTAGGGAGAGCTCGAGCTTCATCACATCGACGGTACGTTTGAGCTTATATCCAGTCAGCTATTGCAAGGGTCACATCACCCCTATGGCAGACTTACAACTTGATCGATCATGATAAGAACTCTCGTCTTTGCGTGTTCACAACTCTCTGGATCCCCGTAGATTGCGATCCGAAGTCGCTGATCGAAGCGTTGATCGGTGCCATTGCTGTAGCTTGAACTCGAGCCTTCCGGATCTACTGGCTTCGGGTTGAGCAGGAAGATGTCTGTACCGGTAAACTTGGCTAGAATGTCGATATGTTCAAGAACATTGGCTCTGACGCCTTTTTGGTCTTGATCAATCACAAGGTTCGTGTCGATATCAACCATAGCACATCTCTGTTGTCTTTGTCAGCTGTCACCTGACCATTCTAACTACGTTGTAGTGATTACCAATGCGATTGGGGTCTCGTTCAGTATCCGAGCTCTCATCTTGTGCACAGTATCTGCATCCCCAGATACGCAAACATTGGTCACGAGACCTTTCAGAGGTCTTCGTTGTAATGCTGGTATGGGCTTCGGTTCTGATGAGGTTACCGTAGCTTCCACTCGACCTCCACTGCCTTCGCTGAGTATTCTACATACTCTCCTTAGCTGCTCGACATTGTTGGCATGTACTGGAAGTTTGTGTGTTGGTGCATCATCTTCTGTCCCTTCCGGAATGGTCCATCTTCGAGCTGCTTCAGGACTTGCGTGCAGAATCTCCTCAACATCTGGCCCGCAGAGATTCGAAGCAAATGGGACGTTGAAGGACAGATTGACCATGGTATCGGCAGGCGTCAGTGGAGACATGGGAGATGAAGCTACTGGGCGTTTGATGGCTTGTGGCATGGAGAGGTCCATATTGGGTCTCGACATCAGGCCGGCCGGCGTAATCTTCTCGAAGCCATGTCTCGCCTGTCCCGTAAAGTTACTGAACCTCTGCATTTTCAACAGCTATCTCACTCCCTCCACAATGCCAACAAGAGAGTAAATGGTGGAAGAGAGGAAGCATTCGCTGCGGCTTTGCTTCCGAGTACCAGGATAGACGAGAGAGCGTGTGTGAGTTGAGTATTTAAGATAACTTAGCGCGGAGACCGTGAATGTCCGACACGAATCAAGGTCAGGTTGTGATCCTTCGACAAGGTTCTTGTACCTCTGCAAGATAGATAACCGACTAAAGTAATCTTGCTTCCAGAACCCCAACGAGTGAACGAGGGGCCTAATTTCGACTTCATACAATGAGAACAGTTGAGGCGAGTGTTTGAACGTTCACAGCTTTCTGGTGGTGATGATGATTAATGGGTGGCGAATTAGGCTACCTTATGACGGCCTTGTCCTTTGAGCGAGGCATTTGGCAAGTTCACGGCATAAGTATTACATTATTACGGGACGAGGGGAACTGGTGGGATGGTGGGATTGTGATATTAATGAAAGCAATTATTATCTTACGGCTGACACGTGACTTGATTATATATATTCCCATTCGAAGATTTCTATGGTTATAGTAGTGTGTTGACAATTGAGATAGAAGTATTAGAGAATGGTGCACCGATCGATTATGATGTTGCAATCTGCTTAGACCTCGAAGAAGCCATCCCCTGCCCTCAATATGATCCTTCGGAACCTTTCCAGTAAGTGCATATGTCCAGTAGAGACACGCTTGTGAAATATAGAAGCCATGGATTCCATCGCTATGCGTAGAATAGTACCAAATAGCAAAAGCCTAAATACCTCTCAGAAGGAGAAAGATTTCTTGATGTAATGTTGGTGCTGGCATGCATTCAATGCTTCAAAGCCGTTGTAACGGCCTCCTTCCAGCACTCCCGGGTGCCTCGTAGATATTGTTCTCGTTCAGCACCTCATCCTCGACAAACCGCCTATCCCTTAACCCATCCGCGTAGTGGTATTGCGGTCGCTCCTCCACTGCGTAGTTTAAAGGTCTTGCATATACATCCTCAGGCCGTACACTGACTTGGCGGCTGGCTTGCGGAACCAGATCTCGCCTACCTCTTAAACTAATAATGCGGTCTGGTTCCGGGTGTACGCTCTGAACTCTTGCAACCTGTTCACGAGAATGGTCATATTGATTACTTACTGGGCGAACACTCTGCATCCTTGTAATAACTTCCCTAGGTCTGGTAGTTTCTTCATAGTGGCCGACTGGACGAGTATTGGGAAACTCAACCATTCGGACGCCTTCTCTAGGGATAGCGTAGCCATCTTCATCATAGACAATGCCACTCTCCCGATCGATTACTGGCCTACCTCTCACAGGCGGTGCGTATTCAACATAACGAGGCGAAGTCGGTGAGGGTGCTCTAGGGGCATACTGGCTTTCGTCGTAAGCCTCGACTTGAGGATCCCGAACGCTTGCGCTACGTTGAACTACCTCCCCATATCGAGGGGCAAATTCACTCGCGCGGCGTACAGGTGCAATAGAAGTATGTCGTTCAGGAGGCAGTGGAGCTTCAATATACCTATTACCAAATTCGTCTTGGATAATACGTCGTGCCGGAGGAGCCATTGGAATAGGGTCACGAGCTAGAGGGGTTGCACGCACTTGTCGGATTATTGGAGAGGGAGAACGATCATGGCCAGGGTACATAACGGGTTGCGGCTGAACGGATGCTCTGTAATCTCTTGCCATACTCGATGGTGGTAGATACACCTGAGAGGCAGCTCGAGCAGATGCTGGATGTGGAACAGCATACTGCTCAACGGGAGACAGTGGAGCCCTTACTTGTCTAGCACTCACCACCCGACGAAGATCCGGTTCTCCATATGGTTCGAAACGATGCCCAGCTCGAGAAACGACACGTCGTACCACAGGGGTGGTTGGCCTCGGTTTCCCAGGTATGTAGCCTTCCGCTGGTCGATCAAGCGGTCTATGATTAGAGATCACGCGTCGGTTCCGGCCTTGGTGTGGGTCATTGTCGATGTATATTGGGCGTTGCACCTCTTGCCGATGTGGTGGTTGCCATACTTCTCGAGCTCCTGCGAAAGGGGGAGGCGACATTGGTTCATCCTTGATGCGAACTTCAGGGGAAGCTAGATCTCTTCTGGGAGCGACATTGCGGGCCCTCTCACTATTATCGATCTCCCTTCTCCGCTTTCTTGAGCTTAATGGCTGCACAGCAATATTTGAGCTCGGCCTTGCACTTGGCAGTGCCGGGCGAGGTCTTTGGAAAGGATCTTCATCCTCGCCAACGTTCCGGCGTCCCTGAGAAAGCGGTGGAACTTTGGCTACAGCAAGTGGTGAAACGCGTGCAGGCTGAGGTGCAATTGGAGACGTTATATGGTTTCTAATCACCCGCATATCATTCTGAAGTACTGAGGGAGAGGTATCATGACGCCGATCATACTCACGTGCTTGGAGATGTTGGTTGAAGGGTGAACGCCGCCGTGGGGGCCTTCGTTGCTGAACTTCTTCGATCTCAACGACCCTACTTCCCGGTCCGAGTTGTTCGTGAAGACCGGGAACTCTAGCGTCAGGAGGCGAATACATTGGCTCGTCATCCGAGGGTTCTTTTGCATGAGTGTTGGATGTTGGCTCTGCAGCGCTATTTTGTTGCGATTTGAGGAGACGGAGCTGCTCTTCGAGCTCGGCAATGCGACTCAGCTTCGATGGTGGAATGGTAGGGGTTGCATTACTAGCTGGTGCTTGTTGTACTCTGCCTTGCGGTCGTGGATTTGCCTGTTCGTCAGTAGCGACATTGTCAATGTCTATTGCTTGATATCTGTCTGCTTCCTCCCTACGCTTCAACGCAGGGTCATGAGAAAAAGCACATGCCTCTGCATACGGACAGTGTCCTTCGAGAAAATGATTGCAAGCTTTGTTGGAGCGCCATTTTGGGGATCTGTCTGATCTGTCTGCTTCCTGCGTGGTAGATTCAGTCATCTCGCTTGAGTAATACGTATTGTCGTCAAATGAGTCGCTGGAAGCACTGCCATTAGCGCCACTGACTTCAGGTGCTTTGAAAGGTTTTACAAGCTCATGTGCCTTCTTTAGCACATCTGTAACATCAAATTCGGGAATAGCATCTTGGTCGAATGTTCTCTGCCTCGCGATGACCTTTTTCTGATTGTTCTGTTCCTCCAGAGCACGCTCAATACGTTGTCTCTTCTGCTGTAATTCTGCCCTTACAAGAACCTCGGATTTTGTTAAGAGAATAGGATCAATTCCAGAAGATCCTGAGCCTGGCGCAGCCATATTTGGGGCATTTGACGATCTCCGTAAAGAGGTGCCTGGCTGAGAGGCTGGCGCAAGCAGATCTTTCGACAGACTTGCAGCAGGCGGGTCTACTTTAGGCAGCTTGTGAACCCCATTCGGAGCTCGAGGGGCTGGAATGGAGGGCGACGGTTCGACAGGGCGATGTCTATCTTGACTGGGAGACTGCACTGAGACTTTTAGTCGTGGGTGAGTATTTGCAAATATCTCATCACGCAATCTGATAATTCTCTCATATTCAGTGACCTTTTTTGAAATCTGGTCAGTCGGCCTGAGGCCATTGCTCTGAGGAGCAACAGCTCTCGTGGCGGCCATGTCGAAGCTCATGCAAGAGAGCACTGCTCTACTGTACGATGGTGGGTTACTGGAGAAGTTAGTCTCAGGCACTCAGTAATACTGAGATTGTCTTGATGGTTCGCCTGCAGGGGCGCGATGATGTGAAAAAGGAGCCGAGGAGCAGCCCAGCATTTGGACGATGAATGATCGACCGCTAGTCCATATTAATAATAGCGGCCGTCATTGACGACGACGCCGCAGACATTCACATCGCTCGGCGCCAGTATTGGAGTCATGGCGGTCAACTTGAACTATCCACAACTTCTTGTCAGACCTTTCTATACACGGTGCTGGTTTTGGGTTGAGGAGGAATGACTCTGTTCACCTGGCCGTAGGATTTCTTGAACTTTCAAGACCATCATGGCAGGCACGACTTCAATCAAACCCAGACCAGTATTCTTTTTTGACATTGACAATTGCGTAGGTGGAACACTTTCGCCTGGTCGATTATTCGTTACTGACTACCGTGTCAGCTCTATCCTCGCAGTATGTGTGAAGAATCGAATTGGAGACTTTAGCTTAGTCTTTCCACAGGTAAAAAAGTTCATGAGCTTATGCATGTATTGATCAGTATGCCTCCGAGATTCCACTGATAGTTATGACTCTGACTTGGATTGTAGATGACTACTTCATTAACCATCTCTCTCTCTCGCCCGAGGATGCCTATCAGCTCAATCAAAGATACTACAAAGACTACGGTCTAGCTATCTCCGGTCTTGTCAAGCATCATAAAGTCGATCCATTAGAATACAATAAAAAAGTAGATGATGCTCTCCCTTTGGACGATATCATAACACCGAATCCTCAGCTTCGCAAGTTACTTGAGGATATTGACAAGGCGAAAGTCAAGCTATGGCTATTCACGAACGCACATATTACGCATGGCATGCGGGTAGTAAAATTACTAGGAGTAGAAAATATGTTCGAAGGCATTACATACTGCGACTATAGCAGCTTACCGTTTGTTTGCAAACCTCATACCGAAATGTATGACAAGGCAGAGAACGAGGCTGGGGCACCTTCAAGCGAAGAATGTTACTTTGTGGGTGAGAATTTCCCTAAAGCAATACTAAGTACTTTTCGGTCCAGCCCATTATTACTGACTTGCTGCTCTCAGATGATTCTCACCTCAATTGTCGCTTTGCTCATGCTCGCGGCTGGAAAACTGCTCATAAACTCGAGCCTGAAGACCCAGAGCCTGCAATCAAAGCTGGAGATTATCAAATTCGTGATCTGGAAGAACTTCGAAAACGTTTCCCCCAATTCTTCTCCACATCTGTCGCTGTTCAGCCAAATGGCCAGTCTACAGCGTCCCAATTATAGAATACCAGTGAAGACTAGATGTAGAGCCGTGATATATTACACACCAAGTAAATCAAATTAATACCTCCGAATAACCAGCCATATTCACACCTCTTCATGCTCATTCATTCTTTTATCATGAAAGCCAGTGGAAGGTGATTTCCATTATACACTGGCCGTGGTTGAGGCCTAACACAAGAGAGTCGTCTGCCTCTGCTCTTCTTAATTGCATTGTCTCGTTTGGAACCAATCTGCTAAGGTCAATTGGGTTCTTCGGTAAACCCGTTGTCGTCTTCGTAACGCCCGATACTGTTACTTGACCTTGACCAGGCCCATCAAACTCTATTTGTGCCGATAGTCGCTCATCTGAGATCCAAAAGGAAGATTTCGAGGTGAGTGTTCTTTGAATCGGTATTTCCCATGATATAATGGAAGTAGACGAAAGCGCTGTTGATGCACTATTTGTTATAGCGAAGGTAGTTTCTGAAGGTTGATCAGTAGGGCCCGATATGGGAGACATTGCGGGTCTGTGAGGGGAAGATTCGATGCTCTTAGGCAATGTAGTAAGCGGGATGGGGGTCACACTTGACCCAATATGTCTTGTCGGCTGTGGAGCAGAAGGTGTGGATTGAGCCTGCGGTGGCCTGGCCTCGGATTCGACGTGCCTTACTATGCCTGGCAGCTCCACTGGTTCTAAAGTTGCAGCACTAGAATGCACTACAGATTGTGGTATATTCTCTGGTAAGTTTACGTAACTTCCCAAAGGAAAATCGCGATGCACACTTCTTCGCCCCCGGATCAGGTTGGTTTGGATGTCTCGGTTCATGCTCGATAGCACCTGACGAAATGCATTGCGCTGCGCTTGACCAAATTCAACCAGGTCAGGTACGTTCCACTGGTCGTACAGCCGGCCGTGCGTTTTTGTAATGAAGAATTGGCCGTGCTTAAGGATGAACATATTGCAAAGATAGCAAGCTGATTTGCTAACCCCAAGCACACGAGGCTTAGCTGTCGCAAGATTGAGGTTGAGGTCATAAAAAGTGAGAAGTTGGATCTCGGCATGGACATGACACCTGGCAATCTTACCCTTGACAAATGATATAGATGACCTAATTGCTTGATATGGAGGAAGGGTTTTCAACTCTAAGTTCTTGAAGATTTCTCCATACTTTCGTGAGGCTTCAGCCATGTCAATGCACAACCCCCAGTATCGTCCGATCTTGTTGAGCTGTTTGATAACCTTATTGGAACAGATCTCACGGGAGTCAAGACCGTGGTTTGACACTGTTTCTTCAATGGTGCACTTGCCGTTGGAGGTAGCCAGGGCGTGGCTATGTCGAATCGCGTCCTTCAATAGCTGTAGCTCCTCGTTGGTGTGCTTTTTACAACTGTTGATTTGTTGATAGTAGTCACATAGCTCGTAGAGACTCTGAATGAGTTTTTTGGAGTCTGCAGGCATTTGCCGCCGTTGCTGCTCCAGTCGAGCTGCGATCTTCCGCAATTCCTGATGAAGAGGTTCCCTGGTTGCACCGCGAAGATGGTTTGGCACCTTCCAATGTACAGATTGAAGTCGACCATGGATGCGTTCTCGACTCAGGCTGATGACGAGATTGAAAAGAGACTCCGAACACAAGTTGCGTGACAATGCTGAAATCAAAGGCATGAGCTTGAATTCAAATGGTGGCAGACATGCTGTACCAACTTTTCCCAGCACACTTGACGAGTAAGTCAAACATTATACTGAATATTTTTGGGACATCCGGCGGTATGGTGTCATTAGCTGCAAGCCGAATGGTCATACCATGGTGCTCGACGTCTTGCTCTAGGCCTACTGCCGAGACGGCCTTTACGCCTTCCTCAGCAGCTGCAAGGAAGGCAAAGTCGTCGGCAAGCCTCTGCTCAATGCTGAAAGGCAGGACGTAATTTTGATCATCGTAGCGTATCCTTGGCTCTGACCAATTATTCCTCAAATGAACGGCTGGATCGCCAGGCACTTCATTCGATACTCGCTGAAGAGCAACCAGGTTTTTGCGAAAATCGTCACGAGGCAAGTATCTCCATACTGAATCGAGAATAGGTGCAGTATCTGCAGGCAATGACTGATCATGGAACATATCACAAAGTGAAGGTCAAAAACATCTAATCGCGTCCCAAAAGAAAAGAATGCAAATAAGCAATCGAGGATACAAAGTGATAACATCCATACAGCCAGCATGAGGCTCTGTAAGCCTCACCATGTTCGCGAAAACTAAGCAACCGGATACCTGCAGGGGACATGAGGCATATGCAGAGCGAATCAGCGTAGAGCAGAGTCGAAAGCGGACAGAAAGCGATCAATCAGCACAAAGACAGAACATGGGATATGCAAGCGGTCATGCATGCAGCATGGTAATCAGGAAAAGCACTTGGTTTCCTGATAGTCAATTGGATTAAAAACTCATGTAAAACAGTACGTTCTAAGCAGGTATATAGGTACATCATCAAGAGAAATATCACAATTTGAGAACCGATCCAGAGTAATTCGTTAAGTAGTTACTAAGATAACGATCCCATTCGCGCCTGAAGGTACCTTATCCAACGCCGCAACAGCTTCTAAGTTCGACTAAACTCTGGGGAGCATAGCGTGGGGCAATATACAATTAGTCCCCCACTTTCCGATAAGGTACTAAGGTAAGGAATCCAACCACCCACTAACCCACTAACCTCAACAATATATTCTTCCTTTATTCCCTCGTCTACCTACAGAATGATTTTTTCTCAATAGCTCCGTTTCCGTGCACTTCCGTC
>JAABUO010006865.1_pt1 | contig 13032 bp, 19 predicted proteins | sample 5559291 | NCBI WGS metagenome assembly JAABUO01 (sample SAMN10711878, study PRJNA513372) | rock metagenome | isolation source: Antarctica rocks | place: Antarctica: Victoria Land, Finger Mt sud
TTGGTTGACTGGTTTACTGGTTAGTTGGTCTTTGGGTAACACAAGCATACCTCTTCTTCCACAAAGATCATGGCAGGGGTGCCGACAGGGATGTCTTTGGCCCCCTCCTGCAGCAGGATTTTGGCAATGAAGCCGTCATCCTGGGACTCCCAAGCCATGGTCGCCTTGTCAGTCTCGATCTCAGCCATTTCATCACCAGCGCCCACCTGCTCTCCCTCCTTCTTCTTCCACGATGCAATGTTGCCTGCAAAGGCCAGCGCAAGACATGGTAAGCTCCCTTCAGGATACAGAAGCGGCACTTTCTCTTGGAGAGGCGCCTGTTGCATAGTGTGAATCTAAATTCAGGACCTGGGGACTGGCATCAGGCATTTCTAATTTGGGGGGAGATCTTGGGACCCCAAAACCAGCGAGCCTCTTCCACGCTCCTCAGCCACAGACATGAGCAACAAAGCAACCTTGGTTGCACAGAGCATGGCAAGCACTGCAAATGATCATGCAATCAACAATGCAGGTGCAGCACCAAACTGCACCCACGCAATGAATCATGTCTACACGACAGTAGACATACCTTGAGACATGGTAGGCGACAGGGATGGCAGACCCATGACAGAGTGTGGCGGCCAGTCACCACCGCCACCGCCGCCACCGCTGTCACCAGCCCCGCCACCGCCAGGATTGGCTTCATTTGACTCGGGGTCTGCAGCTGGCTCACTGGGCTTCTGCTCCTTTGGTGAGTCAGCTGTTGCACCGCCACCACTGCTGCCACCACTGCTGGGTGAGTAATCGGCAAAGGCTGCCACCTGTAACAGCACATCCAGAGTTTGGCAGGAGCAGGAATTTGGCTGATTTCAGCATGCTGCACGAGTATGGCTAGCTTGCAGTGTTTGTGTTACCATGAGGGGACAGCAAAGTATTGCTGGACGCTCACAGCAGAGGCTGATGGCAAGGGCGGTATGGGGTTACCGAGAACTGAAAGGAGCTGATAGAAAGAGCGGTTCAGAGGCGCCAACAGGAGGAGTTGACAGGAGACGCTGGTAGCCAGGGCAGCTGATGGGAAGGTGAGCTTCAAGGACAGCACTTTGAGAGGCGGAGAAGATGGCAGAAAGACAACTCCAACAGGAAGAGCCAGCAGGCAGATGCAGTTGTAGAAGGAGCTGAGAGGAAGAGGAAGCAAAGTTGCTCGGCACAGCTGACTGGAACAAGTCACAGGACACAGCATGACAAGGCACCTGAATCTGGCAGGTTGTGACATTGTGCACCAGGCCAAGACTGGAACCCACTGCTGCATGCATTCACGAGTTCACGACGGCAAAGCTAGCAAAGCATTGATGGCAACTCAGAGTACTGCCAAGGCTACAGCATCTTGTAACAGCAGAGGGATGCATGGCTTACATCATCCTTCTCATCTGTGATGACAGCCACGGGGGTGCCCACGGGGATGTCCTTGCTGTTGTCACCCACCAGGATCTTTGCTAGGAAGCCATCGTCCTGGTTCTCCCACTCTAGTGTTGCCTGCAGTCGGCACAGAGCTTATTGACCAGTCTGATTCAGGCCACATCAACTCGCGTATTGCTGGTATGCTGACTGCCAAAACAGGACCTGGTACTGGGAGCTGCTCAGGGCTGTAGGTGCCTGACCCTGCGAGAAGACAAATGAGGAATGCATGAGTAAACAGATGTTGTTGGCCATTGTCAGAGTATGTGGTGGCCTTTGTGTATGGCGAGGCGTTCCCCTTGGCTTGAGAAGGGCTTGGTCTTGAGACCCTAGAGGAAGACTCGTTTTGAGCCGCTTCTCAGCATCTGAGGGGACCTTGCGCTAACTGGTCAACATCATTGCCAACTGGCAGGTCATGCTGTTTGTGACCACGACCCGCAAACGCTCTTGGCAGAAGGTTTTAGTCTCTAGAAAACAAATGGAGAGGTTATGCTTTGCAGACTTAATCAGAAAAAGATGTACTGAGCTTCCCTGTGAGCTGCTACATCCTTGTTTCTGATCCAAGGCACTGTTCTCTGCATTTCAAAGCAGAGTTTACTGTCTCACTGTACCGGTTCACCAGTGTCAATTTCCTTGTTTGGCCGGAAGCCACCTTGTTGATTATCAGGTGCAGACAGTGTACATGGGCCTCAGGTCAGACCCTTTTCTAAAGCAGGGAATGACTTGCAAGCGTTCTTAGTGGGGAATGCATGCAAGACTGCCATGAGAGGGTCTTGCATGCATAGTACATGAAGGACCTCTGTGCCTGCCAAGCAATCAGCCCGAATTACCTTATCTGTCTCCACCATACAAAGAATATCTCCTGAAGCTAGCTCATCTCCCTCCTTCTTCTTCCACTCTACTATGTTCCCCTGCATGTAGCAAGGCAGTGCATACCACCTGATGGGATTTGCTTTCCATGCCATGTTGTTGCTGCAATGCATGTTGGACAAGCCCATCAGCACCAGTAAACCAGAATCTCCTTGCCTCCTGAGCTATACTGGATGCCACAAGCGGAGCACAGGTATATGCAAACCAATTGCTTAGTCAGGTCATGCACCAGAGTGGGCTGCACAGTTCAGGAGCACCAGCAAGGGAATCGCAGCTTCCAGTTAAAGAAAACATCTGCTTATCAAACTTGACCAGATGAAGTGTGACAAGGCGGTGCATGCACGACGCACCTGTGACATTGTTGGTGACAAGGATGGCATGGTCAACTCAGAGTGAGCTGGCAAGTCAGCAAACCCCCGTAGGCTGACAAGCTGAGGACCTAGTGGAACTAATGTCCTCAGCCACTGTGGATGTTGTATCAAAGTGATGCCTGTACTATAGCATCTAGTGCATGTCGGGATGCCTGCAGAGCATGTCAGACTGTTTGCAGCCCTATGAAATGCCTTATGGTTACAATGATAGCTGGATTGGCAAGTTGAGCAGCTGGGCTTCAACTGTCAAGAGCGGTACTGCCAATTAGGTAAGACACCTGTGACTGCAGCAAAGCCCTTGTTTGTCTTGCTGGTCGATCTGATGAAGCGTGCTCCCAGCTGCACAGCCCTCCTCCACGAAGACATGGTTATTGCCCCTCAGATGAGCCTTAGCATCAACCACAAAGGGGCCTGCAACGTATGACAGATCAATCAACAAATTCATCCGTGCGCCAACAAGACTAAATCCACATAGGTAGCATCAGATTCATTGCAGAATTGCACTGCGGGCAAGAAGTTGACAACAGCACATTACAATCATCGGCGATGCAAGCAGCCAACTGAATGTGCTAAATATCCATTGTGTGCATGCGCATATTTGCAAACAACCCCAACGCATGTGGTGAACGCCTGCCTGCTGTGTGCAGCCGCTGCTGCCTGCGGATCGTCACAACGACCGCATGCTCAGGCAACGGCGATGTCCTGAGCAGGCCTTTGCAGTCGACTGTCGTCACGCGACTGCTCTCAGTTCTTCCTGATGTCCAGCCTCACACCACAGCTGGTGATCGTTGACCACTGCGGCAGGCCCTGCGTCAACTCGGACCAGTTTTCGGTGAATGTGAGCTATAGAAGGAAGAGGAAGAGTTTTGGAGCCAGCAACCGACAGTGGCCGACGACAGCGTCAAAGCAGATAGCAAGGTTATGACCCGGAATATGATGCCGTAACACTAATAGGACCTGTAGGTAAACGTCAGTTCCACATGCTGATTACCTGAAGGACGGGCAGCACTTGAACGGACTAAAGACGTCGGATCGTAAAGTATGTGCCTGCACATGACCCAGATCACACGCTTGGGCACTGACACCCAGGTCTCTGATGCACGCTCTTTGAGTTTTGTCTGAATCAGCGTTGCAGGCTTGCGGTGCTTCCCTGCCTGCTTGCATGCTTCAGACAAAAGCATAGTAGCACCAAGAGGCTCACTTCTGAACTTTGCAAACCAGAAAAATTACATGCTGCACTAAGTTGTGCAGCTACGAATGTCTGTGTTTAGGTTGCTCATCCCTTGGAGTTTTTGCATTATTGCACAGCAGCTGACATATGACACAGATGCTGCAGCTGGTGGCCTGCTGGTGTTGGCGTGCTGACTGTAAGTAACTGCAAGATGCATAAACAAGTGCAGACATGAGCTGTAGCTGGCAAATGCGTGGGATTGATCAGGCCAACATAGATTGTGCAGCGTTTTGCTGCGGCCTCCTGTCTGTATGCTATTTGTGCAATGCAGCACATTTGTGGTATTCACTGCCTGGTACCACCAGCACTGCTAGTCTGTAGTTTCTATCAGCAGGGACCTTACCTAGAGCCGTGTGCCTTGCTTAAATCCTTATTGTTCTGCAACAAGTGAAGTTTGGGGTCACAGTTGACACACCAACTTGTTGAGCGCACACACATTATGAGGAACACATCAATATTGATGCAAAGGACAAATGCAAAGGACCACCTCGCGCATGCAACGCAGCACTTCAGCTATTGCATGCTGCCTCAGGAGCAAGCATGGATCCTGACTGCTTGACAAAATCCTGACACAACATAAGAAAACTGGTCAGACTGAGTCAGGTTATTTTTCTGGTCATGCAATGTTTCTGATCCGCCAATGTTGCTGGTCAGATTGAGTCAGGCAAAGATATACATAACAATCGCCTATGGGCGATATGTTGACTTGTTGATCACCCGCAGGCGAAAGTTGCATGCAGGCAAGGGTCCATAGGAAAGTTTGGACAGCTTCAGGTAAGGGCAAGCAACGGCTGCGAGAAGTCGGGCCAGCTGGCAGCCAATAAGGCTCTTTTCCAGCTGCAGGGCATTTTGAGGTGCCACAGCCGTCCTGAGGGCGGCAATGTAGTTTTTGTTTTATCTTAATATATTCCCAGTCGGGAGAGTGATGACGTTAGTTAGCTCCGCCAAGGAGAAGGCGTCCCAGGCGCGTCCTTCAGCGGCGGCACTGGACGACTCCGAACCCGGGAGTAAGCTGAACCTTGTACCGCGCTGTTATTCACGCCTACGCGTCGATCCGCTTCATTCAGGGCTTGTGAGCCTGTGTGCTTCTGACCTGAGGTCACACACTCGTGCTTGTAGGGCTTTGGCTGTTGGCTTTCAAGTTCGAAGATCTGCGACCGCTTGTCGTAGCTTGAACGCCAGTCGACGTGCAGAATCCGTTTTTTGCAATGTTTGGCTGCTGAACTGTACCATCTGCGGCACTCTGCGTTAGACGCTGTGTGACAAATGGGTGAGCCATACTCAGACCGACGGTATGACCAGAAGGATTTTGATGCAAGCAGCTCGGATTTATTCAGCGAGTCCAGCAGCAGAGAACGAGACCACACTCCTGCTGAGTACAGTGGATCGGAAGAGGCGGTATGTATCCTGCTCACGCTGCCAAAGATGGGTTGGTTGTGTGTTGTCATGTTTAGGTCAGCTCGCGTGACATAGCATAACAACGTATGGCAGCTCTGTTTCTTCGGACCCCTACTGTCTGCTCGTCTGAATTGTGGTTGAAGGTCTTCTTGCTTAGTACCTTACTGGCGCCTGGCAAGCTCCTGCAAGCAAAGCACGCCGTCAGCTGCCTATTTCGCCACTACCTCCTTTTGTTACATGGCTCCCTTGCTTTCAGGACTCTCGGCGGTACCTGCACGGCAGAGCTCCCAGTCATCCTACAGAGAAGGGAGGCAGACGAGATGCCCTTGGCATACTGCTCAGGTGAGGATATTTCGATTTTCAATACTGGGCACCTGCAGAGCACCTGGGCCGTGCAGGTTGCAAACAACCCAGAAAGTTTTGCTGCACCAGGCTGTCAGGATCTGTGCATATGCTTTGGTGCATCCTTGTCAGCTAAAACTTCTGATACAGCTGTAATTCCAGGTGGTTTGGCTCAAACGGGCGTACCAGCAGCTTGAGCAGAACCTGCATCTCTGTGGTGGAGATTCAAAAGTGCTTATGCAACCATCCTGAGTGCACATATGCAGGTTGGCTGAAGCCTTGGAAATGGATGAGGGAGGAGCGGGGCCAGCAGAGGCAGGGGGTGCACTAGATTCCTACTACGCAGATGATCACTACGGGGATGAAAAGATGAGACAGGTAATGGTTTGCCCTTGACAGCATCTATGTCACTCAGTGTGCTGTTGGGTTACCGGTACAATCCAGCATTGTCAGCTTTCATCGCAGCAGTTGGCGTACCTATGCTCCACAAGGGCTGCTCCTGGTGCTTTGTAAAAGCTCAAAGCCCCTTTGGGTGCTTCACGATTACTGGAATTGTTGCAGCTTCAGTCCACACAGCATAGTAGTTGGGCATCACATGTCACAGGATCGTGAGGGCACCATCAGACAGCCTCTCATTGAACACTGCTAGACCATGCAGAAACAGCAGACCATGCCAACTTTTACTTGATACATTGTTGCAATCTCACAATCAGCCAAGCAAACAGAGAGCGTGTCTGTGCAAGGGACATTTGTCTGAGCAGCATTATTGCCCTCAGATGCTTGAGAGCGTCTGCCCCCAGTGCCTATTTGTACAGCAACTATATGCGTTCCAATCTCTAGTTCGGCAGTGCTGACCGCTCAGAGTGCTCAGCCCAGACTCTGTCTGTGTCTCAGACATGTCATAAGACATGCGTGCCATGAGTTCTCTGTCTGACCTGTTGTGTGTGCGTTGCAGTATGACCCAGATCTGCTGAACTCCTTTGACTCCAACCCCAAGCGCCACCTCAACTATGCAGCTCGCTACTCGAGGTCTGAGTCCCTTGTTGATGAGGAGGATGCTATGCTGTCCTATGAAGCTCTGCCGTGGAATTCAGACCTAGAAGGTAATGACACCCTCATGCTTGCCCTCTCTGTCTGTTGTCAGATGCGATGCTGTTTTGATAGAATTTACATTTGAAGGGTAATGACACCATCATGATTGCCTTCCTTGTCTGTCATCAGATAGGATGCTGTTTGATAGACCCAGAAGCTGTTGTTACAGCTATGATTGCACTCCTTGAGTGTTGTCAGTTGTGATGGCGTGAGACCCATGTACCAAGCAGTGTCTTTGGATGGCAGGATGCTGCTGCCCTGTCATGCCATCATGCTGTCCAGAGGCACTAATGATTCTGCATGGTCTGAGTTGCGCTGTGTGCATTCAGGACCAAATTCAGGCTTTCTGCATTCTGTGCTCATGCCTGTCTTTAGCACTGCAATGGTTTCTGACAGCTTAGTCATTCCGCAGGTGGTCATGACCCCTTCTGGGAGTCTGAAGATGCCCCAGCGCCCGGCGTCATCGGCACCGGTGAAAATGGTGAGATCAAGCGATTCAAGAGGCAGACGCGCATGAACTGGACAGGAGCAATCACAATGCTCGTCTACTTCGGCGTCCTCTGCTTCTATTTGTACATCAGAGTGACCAAAACCATGGACTTGGGCCAGTACTTGTGGTATGGCGTCATTGTCTTGGTGGTAGAGATTATGGGAGCCAGCACAACCCTGCTGTATGGCGTGAACCTAATACTACACCCTGTATACCAACCACTGCCCAAGGACGAGTCCGGCAAGCCCATGGTCACGCTTACCTACCACGTGCGCGTACTTGTACCCTGTTACAAGGAGTCACTGGAGATCCTAGCTAGGACGTGCTCAGCAGCCCTGGATGCAGTCCTGCCAGAGGGCTGCACCAGAACAGTCTACTTGTGCGATGACGGCGGTGACGTCACCAAACGCAAGTGGGTGCAAAGCAAAGCAGCTGAGAAGGGGTGCAGCATCTTTTACGTCTCAGGGCGTAAGCGCGCCCCTGGGGAGATGAATGGAAAGTCAGCTAATCTCAACAACTGCCTGAAGATGATCTACCCGGGCGACAGAGCGATCCCACCTAATGAGATGGTTGCCATCTTTGATGCTGATCAGGTCGCCAACAAGGACTTCTACCTCAAGACTCTGCCTCTGTTTGATGCTGGGGATGACGTGGGCATGGTGTTGTCACCTCAGGCCTTCTACAACCTCAACCAGAGGGCTGACATCTTCAACCACTCCAACATTCACTTCTGGGAGTACGCTCAGCACGGCTATGATGCCATAGGCTTCATCTCATGCACAGGTCAGACCTGACAAAACAGCATTCATTCATTCACCAGGCATTGTTGGTCTGGCGCAAACATCATTCATCCATTCACCAGACATATGTGTTGCCTATGGGTCTTGCACATTAAGCACAAATCTGTATGACAGCATGCGGTAGGCCTGCCTTGTGTGAAGCAGAAGGTGTAATATGTGCCGTGTTATTTTGAAGAGAGTGTGTGGGGTGCTTGCATTTGCTGGCATAGCGCTTGGCATTGGGCCACTACTCATTTGTTCAGTGTACTTGATTGTTATCCGTTTGATTTGCATTTGGATTACATGCCATGGACCAGGCTCAACCAGTGCCTATGGGTCTGGTATTTAGTGTTTATATAGGGTTTAGTAACCACAACTACACTCATATGCTCTCATTGATACTGGCTACAGACCACTGCGCTCACCAACTGCAATGGCTGTGTCAGGTTTACAACTTGCTCATCAGAGTCAGCGCCTTCAAGCCAAGTCGTCTGCTGCTACAGACTGCAATGCTGACTGACGGCACTGACTGTTACAGCTACCAACTCTTTCATTAGAGCTAATGCCTTTCAGCTGACTGCAATGACTGTTGCAGGTACCAACTTTCTGATTAGAGCGAATGCCTTCAAGCAAGCCGGCTGGTCCCCAGAGTACACTCTGACAGAGGATTACATGCTGGGGATGGTGCTCAAGCAGCAGAAGTGGCACTGCAGATATGTGGAGGAATACCTGGCTGTTGGTGAAGCTCCAGAGCAAGTCAGGAATTGCTTCCAGCAGCGTTCTCGTTGGTGTAAGGTGGGTTTTTTTCTTCAACACCCTTGCAAAGTTGAGTTCAGCACGAGAAACGGGGCTATAGTATGAAAGGCTTTTCCTTAGTGGTTTTACCATGACCACTTTTGGAGACTGCACTTGTTGCCTTGCTCAGTGGTGTTGGGTCTGCCAAACGAGACATTTCAGTGCGCATGTTGCATTGGTCTGCATCAAGTCTGAATCTCACGCCGTCCAGCCAGCTTTGCGCATTGTCAGCAGCTGTAGCACCCACAAAGCAAGGTAGGTAGGTCATGACTTCTCCTGATCATGCCCACATGCTGGAACTTGCCACAAATAGTCAGATGGAAATGGCCCTGAACCTTTTGAAACCTTGTAGAAATGTTTCTCTTTGCTGTATGCAGGGTCACTTCCAGATCGTCCTTTCCCGCCACCACAGCCCCCTGATGATCCGCGGCTTATCCCCCTTCATGCGCATAATGTACTGCTCCGGAGTCTGGTCCTACATTGTTGGCGCCATCACCACCCCCCTCTTCATCATCATTCCCCTGCTGACCATTTGGGCGGGAATCTTCCCCATTGTCATCTCATGGTGGGCAGCTTTGGCGCTCACCATCTACTACATTGCGCAGTCCATGGTGCTCAACTACAGCAAGAAGGTAACTACCCTCATATTCCTTCTGATCACAACTGTTGACAGTGTCTGCTGGTGCATCACAATACGCATATATATATCACAACACATGAGCGTGCACAGTCCACGGTGGGACTGCTGTAAGATGTAAAAGCCATTGCACTACTTGTGTATCACTGTTTGTGATGTTTGTTTGTACATCACAGCATGCCCTTGCGCTGTGACACAATGCATAACTTGTTATCATTTGCCAAAATTTGCTGATCTTGACTCAGTGCACGTGTCTGTGCATGTTTGCATGCACAGGGTGTCTGTTGTCTGAACAAGCAACATGCGTGAGAAGGCCTCAAACAGGCCATAGCAAAGCAGCAATTTGACAGCAGCGAGAGTGTGTCTGTCTGTGCAGTGGTGGCATCCCGAGGCTCTGTGGTTTGCGAACATCTCCAACATGATTTTATGGTTCACCTACGTAAAGGGAGCCGTCCGTGCACTGACTGGAAAATTTGGCGCCGGCATCACTTTCAAGACCACCATCAAGGGAGCTGGGAAACTGCTCGACAGCGTGCTGGGAGATCTGTGGATGCCTCTGCTTTGCTTCATCTTGTCAGCTGTCTCTTTGGGGGTCGGTATCCACAAGCTGGTAAGCATTGCAATGGCTGCCCTGTTTAGAAGTCAGCGTGAACGGCTGTATTGTGCTTTCATCCTGTCAGCTGTGTCTTGGAGTGTCAGTCCTTCTGATGCAGCCAGTAAAGTGGCAAAGCCATGTTGTGCTGCAAGGTGCACTGGTGTCCATCATGCTTTGTATTGACTTGACTGCACCAGGTCAGCTTGCGTATTGCTGCATTGCTGCATCAGCAGTCTGTTTTGTCTGTGTGTTGCTGTACCTGCTTTGCTGCTGTGTGGTCCTCACCTGGTGCCCAAACCTCAAGTAACCCCTGTAACTGCTGTACCCTGTGTCCTCAACTGGTGCCTCAACAGTAAGCAACCCCTGTATCTGCTGCAATCTGTGGTCCCCACGTGGTGCCGAAACCTCACGTAACCCCTGTAAGTGCTGCATCCTGTGGTCTCACCTGGTGCTCAAACCTGAACTAAGTCCGGTAACTGATGCATCTTGTGGTCCACACCTGGTGCCCAAGCTGTAACTCTGCGTCCTCACCTGGTCCCTTAACTCCGACTAACCCCTGTAACTGCTTCAACCTGTGGCTCTCACCTGGTGTCCAAACCTCAGCTAACCCACGTAGCTGCTGCCTCCTGCAGGTGAATGGAGCTTCTGTGGTCACAACCCTCACCATCTCTGTGGTCTGGATCATCTACTCTATGATCCCACCCTACCTGCTGATCCACTACACCTGGATAGGGCGTGGCACAACCCTACAGTTCATGTGCCGGGTGGCCTTCGTGCTGTCCTTTGTGACTAGCATCTGTGCCATGCTGCTGCTGTGGGCTGTTTATCCCAAGGACTACGACTTCGGCTCTGCCACCAAGGTAATACAAAGCTGTGTCAGCGTGTTTAAGAGCTTTGTCTGCACAGGAGGGATGCAGACTGATCAGGGAAGGGATTCTGTCTGAAAGGAGAGAAAGGCAGTCTGAAAGGGCAAGAAAGGCATGCTAGTTGCAAGCTGTAGTGTGCAGGAGCTTTGTCTGTGGCACTTTGGCACAGGAGGGATGCAAATTCTTGTGAGAGTAGAACGATGCAGACTGACAGGGTGAACAAGCAGTCTGAAAGGAAAGAAAGGCAGTCTTGAGAGGGAAAGAAAGGCAGGCTTGTCATTGTATGGCAGCACACTGTCAGACGCAACTTGCCAGCCTTATTATAATTTTTGCCATGCAGGGTTGTGTGGCATCTGCGTTTCTCATACTCACTGAGCGTACTTATTGCATGTTCTGCATTTTGATGTCCCCTGTCTGCAGCTGAATGGTGTCCGCTGTATCATGACTGGACTGCAAGGACTGAAAAGGACTGACATCCACAAGAAAAGACACAGAGAAAGACACAGAGCAATAGCAACACAACACAGGCCATCTGAAATCTGGACTCTTGGCAAGACAACATGTGCTTTGATGTAGGCCGGGCTGGACTTCTTTGAGGCGCAGATGGTTGGCACTCTGCCAACCAATCTCAGCAGTGATGTCTCCTACCGTGGCAATGCCTTCTTGTATGAGGGCACCACCGCCCAGCTGGGCTTCACAGACCTCAGTGGCGGCTGGTGCACTGGCAATGAAGTTGGTAAGCTGCTGTCAGCACAATCTGTGGCTATGCAACCCATACCAGTGTAGAAGTTCTGTTGCAGTCATAACCAAGCTTTTAGCTTTTTGGGGCCAATAAGAGCAGTGCTGATGCATGAATTTGAGTGTACATACCTGATCATAGGGGCAGACAAGTGTTGAACAAATGCATCAGTGAACACTGAATGCATACATGAATGAGTGCCTACGTGCATGTAGGGGTGCATGGATAGCAGTTCTGCTGCAAGCAGTACAGTATGATCATAAGGGCACATCCCAACTGTTCCATGAAAGCAGAATGCTGAATGTAATGGCAAGAGCAGAGGTGTTGGGCCTTGTGTTTTTTAGCTACTTCCTACATTCCTTTGCCTGTGCCAATGCCACCCACTATTGTCCAGCCTGCAATTTAGCTAGATAAATTAGTGCATCAAGTGATTGCTTGTCACTGCATGCTCACCCATCACCTTGTCTTTTGCCAGACGGTTTCCATATTCCCCGGTTGTTTGATGCTGGGGGCTGCTGCTGGGGACCGCAGCTGGGGGTTCTGCTTACTGATTACTGACCTTGAAATGGTCACACAGGCTGTGTGAAGATGACTCAGCCGACAGCAATGGTGACAGCCTTCCTGGCCTGGTCGCTTCTGGCTTTCCCCACAGGCTACAGCAAGAGCGACAACACAGCTGAGGCTGAGCAGGTTGTGCGGTGGGGAGCTGAATACTTGCTGAAGCTATTCAGGCCTACTGTTGGCTCAACATATGCAGGAGGCGCAACCATCATATACCAGGCGAGCCTCAGTGTTTGTAGCTACGCACGTATCTGTCGTTATGGTGCAAATACTATAAGTCTCTTAGCATTTCTGAGTGTGCATTTGCACTATGACATGGGCAGTTGCTTGGAAGTAATGATGGGTTTGTATGTTTTGTGTCCAAGCTGCATGTAAGCTCATGTACCTGTGTACATACAGGTTGGTAATTGGAGCCTGGAATCGCAGTATTGGGGCACTTATGAGCCCCTGACAGCAACCACCATGCCCCGGCCTGCTTACAACATCACCACAGCTGTGGGCGCCTCAGACCTGGCAGGATCCATGGCTGCAGCCTTTGCTGCTAGCGCCCTTGTCTTCCAACAGTCTGATCCAACCTTTGCCACCCAGCTCACGACTGCAGCTACAGACTTGTATGGCACGGTGAGCATATGAGCATCACTCTGCAGCTGCACACATGATTTGACAGTAGTGGAACCTGTGTGTAGAAGGCTTCCCACATACCTATGGACATGCCAGGATGGCAAGTAGGCTTTGCTTCTTGCTCTTGAGTTTGTTTGGAAGCTTTGCTTTGCATGTGTGTCACATATTGCACGTGAGTTTTGCCATGTGAGAGCTTCTGCTGTCGGGCTGT
>JAABUO010006869.1_pt1 | contig 13030 bp, 16 predicted proteins | sample 5559291 | NCBI WGS metagenome assembly JAABUO01 (sample SAMN10711878, study PRJNA513372) | rock metagenome | isolation source: Antarctica rocks | place: Antarctica: Victoria Land, Finger Mt sud
CAGGAACCCGCCCCGCCCGCGCCGAATTAAACACTATGACAGACAAGAACTTCCTCAAAAGCGCCGTCGCTGCGGCAATTGAACGCATTTTACCCGAGATTATCGAAACGCGCCATCATCTGCACCAGAACCCGGAACTCAGCGGCGCGGAAGCGCAGACAGGCGTGTATGTCGCCGAGCGCCTGCGGGCGTTTGGAATAGACGACGTGCGGACGGAGCTTGCGGGGCATGGGGTGACGGGTGCATTTCGGGGCAGTAACGACGGGCCGATGCTGGCGCTCCGGGCCGATATGGACGCGCTGCCCATTCAGGAAGCAAGCGGCTTAGAGTATGCCTCGTGCAATGCGGGCATCATGCACGCCTGCGGGCATGACGGCCACACGGCGACGCTCTTAGGCACGGCCCAGGTGCTGTCAAAGCTGCGTGAGTTTCTGCCGCGTCCCGTCAAGTTCATTTTCCAGCCTGCGGAAGAGACGGTCGGCGGCGCGGACGGCATGGTCGCGGCGGGAGCATTGGACGGCGTGGAGGCGATTGTCGCCCTGCATGGCTGGCCGAACTTAGAGATTGGGCAGATCGGCTACCGGCCCGGCCCGATGATGGCAAGCGCGGACAGGTTCGATTTGACAATCAAAGGCAAAGGCGGCCACGCGGCGTACCCGCACACGACGGTGGACCCCATCGTCATCGGCAGCCAGATTGTCGCGGCGTGGCAGACGCTGGCGTCGCGCGAAGTCTCGCCGCTGGACTCCGTAGTCGTCACCGTCACCCAGTTTCATGCCGGGAACGCCTACAATGTCATTCCCGGCACTGCCGATCTTAGGGGAACCGTGCGCTGCCTGAGCAACAGCGTTCGAGCTGAAATCCCGGCTAAGATGGAGCGCATCACGGCGGGCATCTGCGCGGCGTTTCGGGCCGATTACGAGTTTGCCTATGACTTCGGCCCGCCGGTCGTGGTCAATGACCCGGCGCTCACGTCTCTGGTGCAGGCTGTCGGCCAGGACGTTCTCGCTCCCGGCAGCGTGACATTCTTAGAAACGCCGACAATGGGCGCGGAAGATTTCGCCTATTACCTGCTGCAAGTCCCTGGCGTCATGTTTCGGTTAGGCGTCGGCACCGAAGTCACCGCCCTGCACACGCCGACCTACAACTTTTCCGACGGCGCATTGCCCTGCGGCATGGCGATGCTGGCTAATTTAGCCCTGCGGTACAGTGCATAAAACGGAGTGTTTTCATGAAATTTTTCTTGATTTTGTCCGCGCTTTTGCTGGGACTGGCCCCTGCCGCCGTGCAGGCTGACCCACAGCGCCCGGTAATTCAGCATTCGGTCATCACCAGCATAGACACAATGAAGGAAAGCCGGGATACGGTCACGAACCCGCTCACGGACGCGCAGATGGATCAGGATGTCCGTCTCTGCGCCTCGCTTCATGTCACGCACATCACGGTAGACACGCCCTACGATTATCCGGATTACTTGCAGCGCTGGGTCAGCGCCGTGCGGCGGACCGGCAGGCATGTGTGGTTCCGGTGCGCGTTCAATGCCTGGGAGGGCAGCTACGCTGTCCCCGCGACGCTGACACCTGCCGATTACCTGAGCCGCTTGAAGGCGTTTCTGCGGGGCCACCCGGACATCTTCCAGCCTGGGGACATTTTGGACCCGCTGCCGGAACCCGAAAACGGGCCGTACTGGGCGCGAACGTCCCCGCAAGGCAGCTCCTGGACCTGGAAGGATGCCCCAAACACGACGACCGACGAATACAACCGCTTTTTTCTGCAAGTCTCGGAAACGGCCCAGGAAACTCTGCGGGCCGAGGGAGTTTCAGGCGTCATCACCACGATTCGGTCCACGAACGGCTACATTGCGGCTCGTCCGGCCACTCTTTACCCGGCGACGGTCGCCCGGATGGGCCGGGTCACGACCGACAGTTATGTCGGTCAGGACCCGGCTGTCACCCCGGCTGCCGCGCTCACGGCGCTTCAAGCCGAAATTGAAGGCGTTGAAAAAGTGCGTCACCTGCCCGTTGTGCTGGGCGAGTTCGGCTACAGCACCCAGGGCCTTGTTTCCGACGCTCAGCAGCAGGCGGTACTCGGGCCGGAACTCGACTGGCTCCGCACTTTGCCGTATCTTGCAGGTCTGAACTACTGGCACGGCGCGGGGTATCCCGCTCCCGACCAGTACAACGGCGCAAAGCTGTTCAGCGGCACACGCGGCGCTTGGACCCTGCGCCCGGCGGCGGCAGACCTAGCTGCGCTCTACGCCAAGATAGGGAGCCGGAAGATAGGGAGCCGGAAGATAGGGAGCCGGAAGATAGGGAGCCGGAAGATAGGGAGCCGGAAGAGGGGGAGCCAGAAAGGGGGAAGTCCCAAAAAAGCCGCTCATGCCCACTCATCTGCACCGTTTCCAGGCCATTCTCTTTGATCTTGACGACACGCTCTACAGCCGCCGCGCCGCCTTCGCTTCCTGGCTGGATGCCTACCTGCGGAACACGCTTCGGCTGACCGACGCCGCCGAAGTCGCGCAGGTTCAAAGCGTAGTTCATGCGCTGGACCGCAACGGCTATGGCTCCAAGCAGGCCATCTTCGAGCGCCTGCACACGCTGTACCCAACCCTGCCCGGCGAGGCGTCCCGCTCTGTGGAGACATTCTTCGCGGAGTTCCTCACGCACGTCCGGTCAGAGGCCGAGACCGAAACGCTCTTGGACGCTCTCGCTGACGCCAAAATCCCCTTCGGCGTCATCACCAACGGCTCTGCCCGTCAGTGGCGCAAGATTGAAGTGCTGGGTTTGGACAAGCGCACGTCCTGTCTCTTCGTGTCTGAGACATTCGGCCTCAAAAAGCCCGACACTGCCATCTTCCATGCCGCTGCTTCCTGCCTCGGCGCTCCGCCTTCAAAAGTGCTGTTTGTCGGCGACAACCCCATCGCCGACATCGCGGGCGCACACGCTGCCGGAATGCAGGCCGCCTGGCTGCATCGCGATCAGCCCTGGCCTGCCGAGATAGAAGACAAGCCTGAGTATATTATTAGCACCCTGGGCGAACTTATGGTCACGATAAGGTATACCATGTTGAGCGGCCCTGACCATGACGGGCCATCTTCCCCGTCTGCACTAGAGCGTTCAGCCGGGCTTTGATCGTGCTGCGACTTTCTCCGGTCAGCGCTTCAACCTGCGCGGTCGAGATGCGCCCATGTTCCCGTGCCAGCTCTAAAATCCGCACAGACAGCTCCGGCAGGGCCGTTCCCCAGGCTTGTTCGCGGGCGACTTTTTCTTCCAGCCGCGCTTTCTGACGCTGCAACGCCCGCAGGAAAAACAGCGTCCAGGGTTCCCAATCAGGCGCGTCTTCGGAGAGCGTTCCCTGTGTCCGGCGCAGAGCCAGGTAGTAGCTTTCTTTGCTTGCCTCGATGACGCTTTCCAGAGAGCTATAGGGGACATAGGCGTACCCGGCACGCAGGAGCAGCAGCGTTGTCAGCACCCGCGACAGCCGCCCATTGCCGTCTTGAAATGGATGAATGGCAAGAAAGCAAACCGTAAATACGGCAATCACGAGAAGTGGATGCCATGTTTCTCCGCCGAGAGCCTCGCGTGTCCACGCGATCAATTCCTGCATTCGCCACGGCGTTTCCAGCGGCGAGGTCGTTGCAAAAACGACGCCGAGGCTGCTGCCGTCCGCGCCAAACGCTTCCACATGATTGGGCAGCTTCTTGTAGTCGCCCCGATGCCGGACATCTTTGGAACTGTATTTCAGCAGGATTTGATGGAGCTGCTTGACATGGTTTTCCGTCAGCGGAATGGCCTCCCAGCCCGCAAACACCGTTTCCATGACCTCGGCATATCCGGCGACTTCCTCTTCATCACGCGATTGAAACGAATGTGTGCCCAGGCCGGACAGAAGGCGCTCGACCTCGCGGTCAGAAAGACGCGCCCCTTCAATGCGGGTGGACGAACCGACGCTTTCAATGGTCGCAATCCGCCGCAGCGCCGCCAGCCGCTCAGGAGCCAATGCCCGGAGTGCCCGCCAAGCGCCTTTGAACTCATCCAGCTCGCCAATCAGCCGCAGTATTTCCGGCGTGATGGACAGGGCTGCGACCTTCTTTTCCATCTCCATGTCCGTAATCTTACCCGATTACGACCGATTATGTCCAATTATGACCGATTAGGCGGTTTTGCTGCCGTCCGACACGACGACCAGCTTTTCTTTGGGGATCGCGGCCAAAGTTTCGCGGCTGACGTTAAGATGCTGCATGACCAGTTCGGGCGGGGTGCGGGACATCCAATCGGACAGCGACAGGTCGACGTAGTGGTCGCTCTTGAAGGTCTCTAAGAAGATCAAGTCGGTGGTGCCGACGTTTTCAATATAGTGGCCCATCGTCTTTTGGACGACGCCGACATCGCCGGCATTGAAGTTCATGGTGCGAGCATTGCCGGCGTTGATGAACACGGTCATTCGGGCTTTGCCCTGAATGTAATACTGCCACTCGTCGGCGTTTGGGTGCCAGTGCATCTCCCGCATCGCGCCGGGGTGGACAATGACGTGCGCGGCGGCGATGGTAGTGGACACGGGGAAGCTGCGGGAGTCGATAATACGGACTTCCCCGGCGGCCTTCTTGGTCGGGGCCATCGCGTGCATCGGGAAATCAAACGCAACGGGGGAAGGGCCAAGCCCTCCCTGCGCCGCCTGCTTGTCTGCCGCCAGCGAACCGGGCAGCGCGGCTTGGAAGATGTAGCGCTCTTCTTTGGGCAGGTTCGCCAGGGCGCTTTCCGGGACGCCCCAGTTTTTCACTAACACTTCTTTGGGCGTATGCGCGACCCAGTCGGAAATCAGGGTGGTGTCGAACTCGGAGAAATCACCGTCATCGAAAAGCAGCAGGAACTCGCAGCCGTCCGGTCCCAAACCCTGAATGGAGTGCGGAACCCCGGCGGGGAAGTACCACAGATCGTTCTTTTGAACGTCGTTGACATAGGCGCGGCCCTCGGTGTCCATTGCGGTCAGCCGGGCAGTGCCGCTCAACATAATAGACCACTCGCCGGCCTGATGCCAGTGCAGCTCGCGGACGCCGCCTGCGGTCAGGCGCATGTTGACCCCCGCGATGTCTTTGGAGAGCGGCAGGTCTTTAATGTTGACCTGCCGCGCCCAGCCGCCTTCCTGCTGACGCCGGTGCGTGAGCGCAAACGAGTACCAAAATGTCGGCACGTCGCCGTGGTCGGTCGGCGGGGGCAGCATCGAAGACGGGTTCTCGGCGGCAAGCGGCGCGTTTTCGGGGCCGGGGTTGGTGGCGCTCCGGTCATGCTCGGCCTTTGCGACTTCCGCCGGCGACGGCACTTCTGCGGCGAGCCGTCCGCCCAAGAGCGCCGTCGCCGCAAGCGTCGCCGAGCCTGCCCCTAAAAATCCGCGCCGCGAAATTGTTGTCGGTGCGCCGTCCGGTTCGGCGTCGGCCGCGGTCAGTGCGCCATCTTCCGACGTCTCGTTCTTGATCTCAGGCATGGTTGTCTTTCTGTGGCTTGATGCGTTGCAGGCAATTTACCCGGAGATTTAGGGAGGGGTAACATTAGGCTACTCCGGCTCAATCAGAACCTCGCCGCCGCTGTGCATCTCCAAATCGACATGGCTTCCATCAAGTAGGATCGCGCCGAGCAGGGGCGCATTCTCCAAAACCATGATTTCTGTCTGCCGCTGCTCCTCATTCCATTCTAAATCAATGACATAGGCCACTCGAACAATGATGCGACCGTCGGCAATCTGCAAACGCCGCTCTCGGAAAAACGAGACATCCAATTGCGGCAGCAAAGAAGGCGGCAAAGCAAGTTCACCGTCAAAGCCTGTGTCAAGAATAAACTCAACGGAAGTCGGTCCGTTAATGCCGGGCAGCATCAGCGAAACACGGGGCATATAGTCGCGCACATGACCGAAGATCATTTGAGGCGTCCCGCCAAAATGTCCATAGCCGCGTGGCGGGCCACAAAATCCGTGTCGGGACCGGGGCCAACCTGACGGCTGAAAATGCGGCCATCAACCGGATGCCGATGACTTAGTTCGCGGGCGGCCAGCGTGGAAAATTTGGCGAGGGCATAGTCTTCGGTGTCCACATGAATGGCGATGTGCTGTCCGTTGAACTCCGGTTCCAGCGCCGGTTTCAACCGATCATAGATCACTTGACCACGCTCGGCTAATTCCTGCAAGTATTCTTCTGAGACAAGTTGGCTGCGGACGGACATGTTAAGCCTCCTTTATGGCTTTAAACTCGCGCTGCTTTTGGAGAAAGAACTCGACGGCGGCATGGCCTTCGGGACCAACATCTTCCGAAAAGCTGTTCACATAAAGTTCAATGTGGGCGCGGACGACTTCCGGGTTTAAGTCCTGCGAATGCTCCCGGCAGAGGGCGAACGCTTCGGCGTCGTGGGCATAGGCCCAGCGCAGGCTTTGGCCGACGAGCGCGGCAAGATGCTCTTGATCTAAAGTCTTGCGGGCGGCGATTGCGCCGAGGGGGATGGCGAAGCCGGTTTCGCGCTCCCAGTAGTCGCCTAAGTCTTGAATCAGGCCGAGGCCGTCAGCGGCGTAGGTGAAGCGCTTTTCATGGATGACGACGCCCTGTGCGCCCGGCACGGACAGCAGCTCGGCGTAGAGCGCATCAAACGGCAAAAAGCGCTTTTTCAGGGGCCGGCCCGCGTAGAAGTCCAGCAGGAAATTGGCGGTCGTGAACTCGCCGGGGACTAAAACTTCGGCGTCCGGGTTCCATGCGCCGCCGCTTGCCAGCAGCAGCGGGCCGACGCCGCGCCCCAAAGCGCCGCCGTTCGGCAGCAGATCGTACTCGTTTTGGCAGTGGATAAAGTTCGCGTAGCTGATCTTGACAACGTCCATCGCGCCATTCTGGGCACGGTCATTTAGCGTTTCCACGTCTTGATACTCTACTTGAAACGTGATGCCGCCGGTCGGCACTTTGCCGAGCAGCAGGCCGCTGAAAATGTAAACGTCATTCGGGCAGGGTGAAATGCCTAAAGTAAGCTCAGTCATAGTTATTCTTTCTGCAGTGGTCAAAATAGGCGGTTAGATTGGCAAGAGCAAGCCGAATGTTCTCAGGACGCATGTCCCGTGTCGAGGCAATGTTGCTGATGGCGCGGATTTCGCAGACCGGAATCTCGAGTATCTGCCCGGCCTGCGCGACTGCCGCGCCTTCCATTGTCTCAAAGTCGGCTCCGAACGCCGCTTCCCGCGCCTGCCCGGTTTTCACGGTTCCCGTGCAGGCGTTCACGGTGCAGCCGATACCGGAACGGGTGCTGGGGAACTCAGCAAACTGCACGAGAGGCAGCGGCGTTTGGTAAAACTCGCCCCAGAGCGATTCGTTGATCGATTGGAAGCCGGGCGGCTCCGGCAGCTCAAAGCCAACGTCCCCGTAAGTCTCGAAGATAGCCGTGACGATGTCCCCGATCTGAAGTCCGCTGCCGGGGTAGGCCCCGGCAATGCCAATGTTTACGATGCGCCTGGGCCGCAGCCGGTCGGCGGTCATCAGCGTCTCAGCCAGGGCCTGCGGAATGCCGACGCCGGTCAGCATGGTTTGCGCCCTGGCGTCATGCGTTCCGAACGTCGCAAGCTCCATTGGCGTCGCGGCGCACACCAATAACTCTAAGTCAAGCACGCAGTTCTCCTTCTAAGAGGCCATACGAAAAATGGTCGCGCCAGCCGCGCTGCGGGTGGAGGGACATGTGGCGGACAATGCCTTCCTGCTGAAACCCCAGCCGCCCTAGAACGCGCCGGCTGCGCTCGTTTTCGCAGTCGGCAAACGCCGAAATCCGGTGCAGGCGTCCCGGCCCAAAAGCGTGCGACAGCAGGCCCGACGCGGCTTCCGTCATCATTCCATTGCCTTCGGCGTCGGTGCGGAGCATGTAGCCAAGCTCGGCGCTTTGGTTGGCGGAGTCTATTTCCGAAAGTCCGACGCGCCCGACCAGCTTGCCCGACCAGAGCAAAATGACGTAATGCCAGGCCGTGCCGAGCGCCATCGCTTCTTCCGCCGACTGAATGTATTCTTTGACGGCCGGGCGCGTGCTGCTGCTCGCCCAGCCGAACCACCGGGTAAACTCGGATTGGGAGTCTCGGATCATTTTCGTGACTCCGTCGGTATCGCTGACGGTCATCGGGCGGAGCGTCAAACGGGGCGTGTGCAGGGTCGGCAAAGGCGAGCGGGTCATAGGGCTATTTTACCTCTGCTCTTCTACTTTTGGCATCTGGGGAATAACCACATAACCCTCCGTCATGTCCCCAATGACTTCTGCGCCTGCCGCGCCGCGATGCCAGTACCAAAACACAATATACGCGCAGGTGAGCGCGTCCATGCCGTCTTCCAGCCGCTTTAGGCCGCTCCCAATTTGCCCGGTAACATCGGCGGGCGGCCAGTCTGTCGGCAGGTCCAGCGGCGGGTCAAATTGGGCAAGACTTCGGAGCAGGCGGCTGTAGTCGTTCATCGCCGCCCAGCGCGTTTCATAAGAGCGCTTTGGCTTCGGCTTGTATTTGAGCGTTTTCGCCAGCCCAAACAAAACAATATGGGCCGGATGCGGAAATACTTCCATCATCTGCCGCATCCCTGTTTGCCGCTCTGCGCTTAAGTAGGGATCGTGCGCGATGCCGATCTCCGCCAGCCGCGAGACAAGCCGCTCGCCGCGCACATCGCCGCCGAAAATTGTGCGGTTCGCCGGATGCGCCCCCGCCTGAAACCGGGCGAACCGCTGTCCCAGCGTTGTTTCGCAGGGCCGCTTTCCGGCCATATTCGGCACTAAAAGCGGCGCATCTACGCCCAGCAACAGGCCGTCCGGCCCGGCTTCGTCGTTCCAGCGGCTGACCCAGCGGACAATCTCGTCATCATCACTCAGCGTCTCCGTGTATTCTAAGACGAAGCCCCTGCCTCCTGCGTCCGGCGGGCAGGAAACCACGCAGCCGCCGCTTGTGTTTTTTCGCCCCCACGCGAGGTCCAGTCCCAAAAAAAGCATGGGATAGGATACCCAGAAACGACATATTTTCCCGTAGGGGCAGGCCCCCGTGCCTGCCCTTCTTCCGTCCATGCCTGCCCTTCTTCCGTCCATGCCTGCCCTTCTTCCGTCCGTGCCTGCCCATTCTTTGCAGAGGGCGCACGGATAAAGAGAGCGCACACGGATAAAGAGGGCGCACACGGGGGTGCGCCCCTACATTGATTATCCCAGCTCTTCAATCTTGCCGAAGGCGATTTTGTCTTCCGCTGTGTGCCGCACGGGGACGACCGAGGCCATTGAGAGTGTCCCGCGTCCGTACTTTTGGTTGATCGTGTCAACGGCACGGGAGGCGGTCAGGCGGCGGGTGTCCTCGCCGAACAGCGGCAGCGTGACCTGAGCGTCCGGCAGCAAATCGTACAGCACGACGCCGACCTGCTTCACGCAAGGGAACGGATGTTCCCACAAAGAAGTCAAAACCGAGAACAGCGTCCAGGCATCCGCGCACGTTGTCAGACGCCGCTTGGCAGACCAGCACCGGCCATCTTCGGCCCGCGCATGAACTGACAGGCCCCGCGCCTGATACCCCAGATGCCGCATCCGCTCCGCCGCTTTTTCCAGCAGCCGACCCGCCACCGCCGCCGCGCCCGCCGGGGTCCGAAGCTCCGGCGCGAGAACGTGCGAATGCCCGACGCTGCGCCGGATTGTGGGCGGCATTGAAACGTCATGGCCCCGAAGCTGATGCCACCAGCGCTCTCCCTGCACTCCGCCCCAGACCCGGCGCATCTGGTCCAGTGTCAGCGCGTACATTTGTTCGGTCTTAAAAACCCCAACTGCATGAAATCGTGCTTCCATGCCTTTACTGATGCCGGGAAAGTCCGTTAATGCCATGCGAAACAGCTTGTGCGGCAGGTCGTCTTCCGCGATCACACCCAGCCCATTCGGCTTCTGAAGCTCGGCGGCGACTTTGGCGAGGAATGGGTTCAGGCCCAGCCCAGCCGAGCAGTGCATACACTCGCCGACTTCCGATTTGATCCGCGTCTTGATCTGCTCCGCCAGCCGCATCGCGTCCCACAGCTTCCGCTCATTGTCCCACAGCTTGCAGACCATCTCGTCCACTGACCAGACTTCCGTGACCGGCAAACAATCTTCTACCACGCTTTGTATCCGCTTGCTGTAATCCCGGTACGGCCCGTGCTTGGCTTCAATAATATGCAGGTTCGGACAGAGCCGCCGCGCTTCCGCGACATTGGTGCCTGTCTTGACCCCAAAGGCTTTGGCTTCATACGACGCCGCAATGCAGCAGGTCGCATCCGACAGCAGCGGGACGACCGCGACCGGCTTGCCGCGCAGCGTGGGGTGTTCCTGCTGCTCGACCGACGCAAAAAACGAGTTCATGTCTAAGAATAGCCAGTTCAGCGGCACAGGGAGTAGACTCCATTCTACTAATGGTGTCCCGCATTGTACCAAATGTCTACTACTGCTGTCAAGCCCGCAAACGCTGATTTGCGCCATCGGCGGCGGGTATAATAGACAGCATAATGCAGCAGGCTAAGGAAGGCTTATCGTGATCACACGGACGGACCTGCGGAAGACGGCGCGGGAATACTTGCAGTCGGCGGAGATACTGCAGGCCAGCCGGAAATATGACGTGGCGGTTTATCTCTGCGGCTATGCCGTCGAGATCGCTCTGAAAGACCGGATTTGCCGGACGCTGAAATGGCCTGGTTTTCCGGCAACATCAGGTGAGTTCAGCAACTATCGAAGCTTTCAAACTCATAATTTGGAAACACTGCTCCATTTAACAATAATCGAAAATAGAGTAAAAGCCGTAGTCGGTCTTGATTGGTCGCTTGTCACCAAATGGACCCCGGAGCAGCGTTACCATCCCAGAGGAACAAACTCCATGACTGATGCCGACAAGATGATTAACGCAACGAAAAGCGTGTTAAAGGTGATCCTATGAACTACTTCCAGCAGTTTCAGCAAGCCGAAGAAGATATTGCCAAAGAACGGGGTGAGTTTACGCTCTTCGGCCTGTTCGAGCGCAGCGATTATCCCGGCAAATATGATGTTGTCGTCTCCGCGAAATGGCTGAAAGATGACCGTGCTTCTCTTGGTCTGATTATTGACCTTGTGACTGCGGCAATCGGAAACAAAAAGTGGTGGCCAAGAATCGGGCGATTTGACATCGTGCCGACAAACGGCCCTTTTTTGAATGTCTTGCGAGAAACCATGCCGGCTGGCCCGGTACAGCACAGCTTGAAGCGGATTACCAACATCTACTATGAGGGCAACATGATCCCAAGCGCGATGATCATTACGGCGGCAAGCCCTTCAAGCGAGAACGCAATGTCTGAAAGTACAAAGGCTGAGGCGGTTACAGCGTAATAAAGCAAAGGAGCAGTAAAATGAGCATTTTAGAGATTGAGCTGACGCCGGAAATGCGGCAGCGGCTGCGCGAGAAGGCGAAGCGGCGCGGGCTGGAAGAAAGGGCGTATGTACAGACCGTGGTGATGCACTATCTATCGCAGGAAGAAGCAGAGCAGCCCAAGCGCAGCATTATGGAACTGGAAGGTCTGGGTGCAGAAATTTGGAAAGACCAAAAAGGCGCTTTGCTTGACGCGCAGGAATATGTCAATGAGCTGCGCCGTGAATGGGACCATCGCCCATGATAAAGCTTACGGATGCCCTTCAAGGCGTATCTCGTCTCGGCTTCGACACCGCCCCCTTGATCTATTTTGTCGAGCAAAATCCAATTTATCTCCCGGTTGTCAGGCAAGTATTTCAGCAGGTAGATAGTGGCAGCATCGCAGGTTTTACCGGCATGATCAGTCTCGCTGAAGTTCTTGTTTTGCCGAAGAAACTGAAAAATGTTGTTTTGGAAACCGCCTACCGCGCTGTTTTGTTTAACAGCCAAAACTTCTCTGTAGTGCCGATTGATGCCGACGTTGCGGATCGTGCAGCGGATTTACGGAGTCGCTACAAGTTGAAATTGCCGGATGCCTTGCAGATCGCAGCAGCACTGGAAACAAACTGCGAGGCGTTTCTGACGAATGATATTGGTCTGCGCTCCGTGACCGATCTCCGCGTGCTGGTATTGGAAGACTTGGAGTTGTAGATGGCTGATTTGACGCATATTGACGAGGCGGGCCACGCGCGGATGGTGGATGTGTCCGGGAAAGATGTGACGCGGCGGGTGGCGAGGGCGCAGGCGGTGGTGACGATGCGGCCGGAGACTTTAGAGAAGATACGGCAGAATGCGCTCGCCAAAGGGGACGCGCTGGGCGTGGCGCGGGTCGCGGGGGTGCTGGCGGCGAAGCGGACCGATGAGCTGATCCCGCTATGCCATTCTCTGCCGCTGTCAGACGTTTCCGTGGACTTTGAGTTTGGCGAGAACGCGCTGACAATCAAAACGTCGGCGACGACGACGGCGCAGACGGGCGTGGAGATGGAAGCGCTGACGGCGGCGACGGTGGCGGCGCTGACGGTGTACGACATGGCGAAAGCCGTGGACAAGCGCATGACAATCGGAAGTGTGCATCTGGTCTCGAAGACCGGAGGAAAGAGCGGAGATTTTTTATGGGACTAATTCGAGTTGGCATCTTAACGATCAGCGACCGGTGCAGCCAGGGCGAGCGGGAAGACTTGTCAGGGCCGGCAATCAAGAACGCGCTGCCGGGCGACAAGTTTGTTGTCGCGCTGGAAGCCATTGTTCCTGATGACAAAAAGACGATTGCCGAGACGCTGCGGCGCTGGTGCGACGAGTACGACTGCGGCGTTATTTTGACCACCGGCGGGACGGGGTTCAGCCCGCGCGACGTGACGCCGGAAGCGACCGAAAAAGTTTTGGAACGACACGCGCCGAATATCAGCCAGTTTCTGCTCTGGGAAGGCCTGAAGCAGACACCGTTCGCGGCGCTCTCACGGGGCGTCGCCGGTGTGCGCGGCGAGACATTGATTGTCAACCTGCCCGGCAGTCCGGCGGGCGCGTCCGACGGCACGAAAAGTTTAGTTCCGCTGCTGCCGCACGCGGTAGACGTTCTGCGCGTCCAAGAAACCGGGCATCCCGCAGTGAT
>JAABUO010006871.1_pt1 | contig 13029 bp, 16 predicted proteins | sample 5559291 | NCBI WGS metagenome assembly JAABUO01 (sample SAMN10711878, study PRJNA513372) | rock metagenome | isolation source: Antarctica rocks | place: Antarctica: Victoria Land, Finger Mt sud
AAACTTGGTCACGTAAGATGCAAGACCATGCTGAGTCACTGGGTTGTCATGGTCTTGAATGGCAATGCACCGTGCCATCTCCAGCAATGCAAATGTCCTGATCAGGACTTATGGGCCCCACTGTACTCGGCAGGGAGTACTCAATGTAGTACATGAGAACTGGGTAGTTGTACCCTAGTCACAGAAGGTGGCAGGAATGCAATAATTTGTCTGTCAGGCATTGCTGGATCGTAACCCATGGGATGTGGCCACAACAATTGGTCAGGTCAACGTGCAAATAGTTTGTGAACGAGTATGCACGGAGGAGCAAATTATGTCAGCAAACACAGCAGCCAAGCTGTTTGGGACTGTCTTGCAAAATAAGTATCGAAATTTTTGAAAAGTTGCACTTGCCATGCCCAGGCAACACCCGAAAGTAGCACTGTCACAGTGGTGCAACCCGTGTCATGAGCTGACAGCAGCCTTCATGGTAGCGGATCGGCTGCCTGTCTCCCGGAAGTTCACTGCTGGCTTGATCAGGTTCTTATCGATCCTGTCTTTGTACTGCAGCAGCAGAGGTGAAATTTAGACAGCAAAATCTACTTGAAAGAAAGACGCACATGCCCATGCAACAGGATGCAGAGCATGTGCCGTATTACGCAGTTACTAAAACAAACCCAGCAGTCAAAGTATTTGCAAGCGGCGTTTTGTGTGGTTCGCAGAGATAGCCTATTGACAGTGAGGGCTACAAGCAGAGCTTTACCTCAACAGCAAAGTTGAGCAGGGAGTCAATAATGTTGTCTCCCAACAGGTGGGGCTCCAGCCCCAGCCCTACTAGCTTGGTGTGCTGAGCGTTGTAGTAGTGCTCTTCTGCCTCTACCCTAGGGTTAGGTACTGATTGTACCTGCAACCCAGATATTAGCACATCAGCACTGTGCACCCTATGCAACCGAATATTGCCTCTGATCTGCCATACACATGGTGTGCATACTGGCAGAGGCCATAGCAGCAAGTGGTCAAGCAAACAGAACTGGACAGCTGCAGTAGAGGATTTGCGTAGCATCAACATTGGGCTGACAATACAGGCAGCCAAGCAGCTGTCTGTCAAGACTAGATCAGGTCGCTGACCTGAACATCTAGGCCAATCTTGCTGCCAGCTTTCTTGACAATGCTAGCAATATCATTCACACTAAACTGCTCTGTGAACTGATTGAAGACGCGCATCTCTCCACGATCTGCTGGGTTGTCCACAGCAAGCTGAATGCATCTTACCTGCACACAAAGCTCAAGGAGTCACAAGGCTGCATACTTACTAACAGAGTGACAAGCCAGCACGTTGATTGGATAGCAGAGCAAAGAGCTAGCACAGCACAGCACAGCACAGCACAGCACAGCACAGCACAGCACAGCACAGCACAGCACAGCACAGCACAGCACAGCACAGCACAGCACAGCGCAGCGCACCACAAGGCAGTGCACTGAAGGATTACAGGATACACTCCTTCTACACCTGCCAAAGGTGACTCAGCTTGATGTCTTTATAGGCAGCATGGTAAAGCAGCGACACTCACGGTATCCCGGATATCCAGGAAGCCTCTGGTCTGGCCCCCCTTGCCGTACACTGTTAAGGGGTGTCCCACTGCAGCTTGTACTACAAACCTGTTCAGGGCTGTGCCGAAGACACCATCATAGTCAAAGCGATTGACCAGCCTGCGGTCCGCATCAGTCTCCTCTGTCTTTACTCCATACACAATGCCCTGCGCCGCCCACAAGGTGTCAATATACACAAGCAACCAGCAAACATCAGCACTTCTTGTCAAGCAGGTCTATGTTTACATAACTTGACACGACCTGACAGGCAAGCACAAAAGAGGTTGTCATGAGCTGAGAGCGTTGACAGTGCAGATAATGAGTTGTGGTTGCCATTGACAGTGCATGCTTGAGAGTGAGAATCCAAGTAATCACACCTGATTGAGGTCAGTAGCAGCTAGCTTCCAGGTTTTGGTGGCAAAGTGAATGTTGTGACTGTCATGCACCTTGGACAAATGGTAGAAACTGCTGGCCTGCAACAAAGGCCGTGTTCAGCATTATGCCTGCTAGGGCAATGGTGACATCAGTCCACCAGCAGGACAGTGACAGCAAAGATGGCTAGCCAGGCTCAGACAGTGCAGGCTTTGCTAAAGCACACTACCAGTGTTCAAAGCACATCACATGACGTACAGACAATACTGTACAAAGCTGTGCCGATAGCCACATTCTATGCTGATTACGCCAATCAGCTTTGCTGACATAGAGTCAGAACGCCAGTGCTAATACAGTCTGTGCAGCTTGGACAGTGAATGCTGCACTGCATTGCATGAGGCTGCTTTGAGACATAGAAGCTCTGTGATGGAACCACATGTAGTGAGTCACATCCCAAATGTAAAAGCGGAATTGCACCTGCTTGGGGAAGGGTAGGGTGTCAGTGCGGCCCTTGTGATTGATGGTGATGAAGCCCTCCTCAATGTCAATGTTGGGGGTGCCGTACTCCCCCATGGTTCCCAGCTTCACCAGGTGACACTCTGGTGCTAGCTCCTGCAGTGCGCCATTTGCTTACTATGCATCATCATGGGGGCCACTGTCTTGTTCATGGATGCATGTCTCATATGGGCATCAACTGTGCTGGAGTAGGTCCAGTATGCCACTGCAGATGACATGTATGCACTTTCCCCAGGTGTGTTTGTATCCAAAAACAAGTCTCCAGATGCTGTCTGCTGAATATGCGCTGCAGACTGCATGATGTCTTGACAGACGAGGGTCATGATGTGCGTCCTGCCAACAGCTGCCTCAGTGCAGCAGGTATGCTTTGACAAATTGACTGTATATTGTGAAATGATATGCATCATCACAGCACCTACCTTGATGGCAAACATGACATTGATGGTTCCAATGACATTGTTGTGCTGGGTGTAGACAGCACGTGCCCTGTCAATCATGGAGTAGGGGGCACTCCTCTGCTCCCCAAAGTGCACAACCGCATCTGGTTTGAAGCCGATGAACACATCCTCTAGGAATTCCCAGTCACACACATCCCCGATTTGGAGATCAATATGATTGCCTGAGATCTCTCCCCACCTGCAGGAGAGAGGCAGGAGTGAGGCAGCAGATTGCAAGGAGGGAAGACTGGCCGGTGATCATCACACCTGTCTCAGTGCTATGACAGCATGCAAACAGACGCATGCTGGATGCATGTCATGTCACATTGACGTCAGCTGCAAATCCTGTATGGAATGCACGCTATCCTTGTCTACCTCATGTCTACCGCTGAGCAAGCAGAATGCCACTGTGTCCACCATCAAGCATACCAGGCATATCGCAGTATCACAGACAAATAGCCCCTGCTGCCTTGACCATCAACGATTGTATACTTACGCTTTGACACGCTGGTGGGCAGAAGCTATGGGGGTCAAGGTGTCCAGTCCAAGCTGCAGGTCATACTGCCGTCGGACCAGGTTGTCCACAATGCACACTGGGTAGCCTCGAGCTGAAAGGTGCAGAGCAGTGGCCCAGCCACAGTAGCCATCTCCACCTGTCCAGCAACACCATCAAAAAAGCTGCAATGCATGACATTGGAGATGAACACAGCTGATTGCTCATTATCAAAACATCAGTTGGCACCTGCTGTGACTGGGTGTGCAGGAATTATTTTAATTGAAAGCTGTGACTTTGTGCTGGGTATATCAGAACATTGTGGTCAGTGATGCAGGGTCCTCACCAATGACCATAACACGTGGCTTGCCACCGCCGCTGCCATTGCTGCTGCTTGTTGGCACATCTTGATGAGAGGCTAGAGCTGCTGCAACCTGCTTCTTGACGAGCTTTCTTTGCAGCCTACACTTGCTCTGCAGCAGATCACATGCGCACTTGTCAGTATGTCTGTTATGTGTGCTCAGGATATGGCCACACTTGCAGACAGCATCGCATGTGAGCTGCCTGCACACCTGGCAGACATGTTGTCTTTGGCTTGAACCAGACAGACTTCTTGCTGTGAGCACATCACACCTGCTTCAGTAGCTTATCAAAGACTGGTGCATGTTTCTAGGAGCAGATGAAAAAAATAACCGAAGCGAAGACATATGCAAAAGAAATACCGCGGCCGAGGGACCTCTGCGTCAGTCCATGCGCACTCACGGCTGACCGGACACCTGCATATGCGTTACGGGTCGAGGCATGGCCACGACTGCTCTGGCATCCAAACGCAGCCATTCCGTGCAATCGCTGCGAGATCAGGACACGGCACGAGCATGCACAGGTCCTTCAAGATGCCTTTTGACTGTTGCCTCAACGGCCATCGTAACGCTTGACCGCGATAGGTCAAAGCGATCACTGAGCCGGCAGCGCTAGCTTTGCCACGCGCTGTGTCTTGCATACACTTCGAGAAGTTTACAAGCTTGCTTTCCGTCACGACGGGGAGGCTGAGATTGCAACAGACGTGCATGCTCTGTGGACGATCTATGTCAGAAGTGTCTGCTCAGCACGTCGTTACGGGCGATGGTGTCAAGCTTGCCTATGAAAGACACGGCGTAAAGGGCCCTGTTGTTGTTTTTATTCATGGTTCGACTCATAGCTGCGTCTGCAAGCCACGCAGAACTGATCAGCACGTTGACCAAATGCGCTTCTGTTTAGGCTGGAGCGGCAGCAGGCGTTATTTTGACTGCAATGCGGAGGTTAGGTTAAGAGTAGCAAGCTTTGAAGCAGCATCTGCTTATGACAGAACGACGCTGTTTGCAGGCTGTAGGGAGAACCTGCCAGGTATATCGGTATGATGCCCGCTTCCATGGTGACTCGGACAAACCAGAATGGGTAAGGGTGTGCCCAGATTGCATTCTCATGTGCACGTCAGTCAGGTGCAGCAATCAACTCTGTGATGCTGCATTGCAGGGACATCGAGTGGCACGTTTGGCGGCAGACTTGCATGACTTCTTGCAGACTCTGAAACTTCAGGTATTCTCCTTTAGACACAGTGTAGCCCCAGCCTATTCTTGACATGTTGGCCTTCATTAGCCATCTGCAGCATTTGATCTGGGTGCACAGCAACTTGTTGTCAGCCAAATCTTGTACACTCATCTTACAGGCGTGAGCACACAACTGAGGGTAGCAGCCTGTGTATGTGATCTCCAGCATAACACAAGCAGTAGTGCAGGAGGTGACTGTGGTGGGAACCAGCATGGGAGCTAGCACCATCTGGTCCTACATTGAATTGTTTGGTGAAGACCGCATTGCACGAGCTGTGTTTGTAGACCAGGCTCCTCTTCAGGTGCATATTCGACTACAGTGCTACACAGTATATGCCTGTTGCTGCCTGACTGCCTTGTTGACAACCAGGTTGAGATCCACAAAACCATAAGTTGCTGACGCATATGCCAGAGGGCCTGACTTGTCTTTTCAGACATGAATGTGGTATCAGAAGACAGGCCTCATGCAAAGTCAATGGCATGTTTGCAGAAATTCTGTGCATTTCAGTTTGTGAATTTGTCCCCATGGGCACAACAGCAGCTGCAGTAAACGCATGGCAAGACTCAAAAGCAAGCGAAGCAGTGATTTTCACGTCATGCTGCATGCAGAATTTGGCTGAAGACTGGAACTTGGGCAGCACAGGTTGTTATGACGCTGTGTCCTTGGCAAGGTTGCAGATGACCCTGAAATATGATTTCAGGGCAGTGGCTTTGGGCAACAATGACGCATGCCTGAGCCAACCCAGTCCGCAGAAGACCACAGAGCACTTGATCTCAGAAACTCTCAAAGCTGATGCTTCTGCTTTAGGCAAGCTCATGGCAGACCATACACAGGTGCGTATCTCCTGTAAGGTGTCAACTCTGCTGTCGTCACCATTGTGCCAGCTGTTGCGGTCTTTTTATCATGAAGCTGTCTCTGGATCAAGTATGCACATCAGCATCCGCTACCCTCAAGCTGCTACTATGCATATGGGCTGCACTAAGCAGTTGGAAGTAATCCAAATAAGTGTCTTCTTGCCATCTGTGGTAACACTCTGAGTGATCGTAAAAACAGTGATCTCATCAGGAGAGAACATCTTGACCAGCCCACCTTCATTTCTGTGCTGAAGTTTAGAAGGCTCAGCCAGCTAGCGCTAATTAAGGCACCAAGGGCGCATGGCTGATGATAGGCTGCCTAAGAAGCTTTTATTCTGCTGAGTTTAAGGCAAAAAGACGCCTTGTTCATAAATTGCGCTGGCTTGAAGTTGTTCACATTGACTTTAAGCACATCAAAACCCTAGGGGAAAATACATCTGTGAGCGAGTGAAGCAATGTGCACTACAGGTGACTGCAGCTCAACTGTTGCAAACAGGTGTGCCCGTTTCGCGTGATGAACATGCCTGCACCGCAGGCCGACTGGAGATCTGTTTTGCCTAGAATCAGCATACCCTGTCTCAACCTGGTGGGCAGCAAGACCATGTGCTTCAATGCGAAGGGCGTGGCATATGTTGGGGAGAATGTCCCCAGATGCGAACAGGTAATGTGTCTATCCTTGCAATGTATACTGTATGATAACAGCTGTTTCACTTGCAATGTATTTGGGCAAGCTGCTTCATTACATCAGGGCTGCAAGCTGCAGGTTGCATACAGTCTGCAATTGTCAGGAGAAGTTGATGGTGGTGGTGACCTGCAGTGTGGTGCTGCAGGTGTACTTTGATGCTGGGCACTGGCTGTACGTAGAGATGCCAGACAAATTCAATGAACTGATACAAAGGTTTGCAGCCGGTGACACAATAAAGGTGTAACTGTGCCTGCTTTCGCATATGATGCTGCCAGGGAACATTGCAAGCACGTACAAGCTACCTGAACCACAGAAGCAAGTAGCAAAGCTGGACGTCACATCACTTCTTGGGTGCAAAGAAAGTCTCCAGCTGCTGCTTGAGTTGCTTGGCTGCATAGCACACAACCGGCATTCTCAGACGTACAGACGTACAGCCAGCAGTGCGCAAGCAGCTCTTACATTGGCACAATGCCATTGCTTGCAGCTGATGTTCAAATTGATTATTGTTGGCAGCTTCTGCATTATTGTCGGCAGCTTTGCTGGCTACAGAACTGTATACTCGCTGGCAGGTCTTACCATGGTTCTCCAAGAAGGCCACTTCTTCTTTGTGCTTTTTGGCATCTGCCTCTCGTCTTTCAGCCTCTCGCTTCTCAATTGCTTCACATTTCAGCTTCCATTCTGCTACCTGAACCAATAAAAGTTATTGAGCCACATGTCTGCGCAGCCATCATGTGTAGCATACAGGGCTGTCGTACTCACAACCAGCAGGCAGCACGCACGACTATTTGTACAGTTGGTACACAGGTGTGTTGCATCACCTGTCGCTCAAAGTCCTTGGTCTCAGCCTCTAGAGTGCCAATGCGCCCCTCCATGTCCCCCTTGCCCTGCTCTGTCTGCAAAGCTTTCCTCATGCCAAACGCAATGCTACTCTCGTACAGTGTCTGCATCAACAGCACATCTAGAAATCTACTGATTGATTCATACGCTTTGAGCGCAAGCAAGGCTCAGCTTGACCACAGGAGCCGACATGGCTTGTTGCAGCTGTGAACTGGTCAACACCTGATAAGCTGCAATGGTCATATGCATCTCATCCCTGACTCTTAAGAGTAGAAGGCCACGCTCAGCACAGTTGATGGTGACCTCTCTGATCAGCTCGTCAAAGCACTGAGCATAGAGCTCTTCTCTGACAGGGCAGATGCCAGTTTCTCTTGCCTAAGCACATTCCCAGGTGATAGACAGCAGGGGGCACAAAGCAGCTTGGAGAGCATAAATGACAACAAAACAGAGTGTGCATATACAAACCTGTCGTTGCTGAAGCTGTTGATCAAGCTTTTCCTGAAGAGTGATTACATCTAATCTGGTGGCTGGCGTACTTGAAACATATTGCACCCAAAGCTGACTGTCTTCTGTCCACTCCCTGTATCACGGGGCAGGTGAGCCAAAGCATACAACTTCTTGCATGCCATCAACACATAGAAGCCTGACCTTGGAGGAAGGATAGAATTAAGAATATCCTCGGTTTGTGGGACTTCAGACTTCTGCTCCCCAGGCAACAGACCGCCTGACTGCATAACATAGACCAGCAAGTAGTTCAAATCGCAGCTCCACACACAGTCTGTCACCCATCAAGACGATAATTTCACCTTCAGGAGCTTGTCCTTGACTTTCTTCTCTTTTGTGCTGCTGACTAGCACAGCGTTGTCATACTTGACCAAAGACTGTAAGGGCGGAATCATACTGCCCGAGTTTGTGCGCCACCACACCCTCAAACGGCAAGCAACGGAAGCAGAGGAGACTAAGTAATCCGCAAAAATGTCGTCCCGTCGAGCCTTAGCGCACCTGTGGGCATATTAAATTGTTAAAGATCAGCTGAAGACAAAAGTCAACTTGAAGTCAGCTGAGCAGAAGATGAAACGGTTCGAGACACTGACGACACACCCGCGCAGTGCGTCTAGAACTGCCGGCTCATACATGACAGGACAGCTGCATGGTCTCCTGAGCCTGGCAGACACTGCTCCTCATCGCAGCTGACTCAGATTCGTTGAATACGACAACACATCATCGGCTGCTGTGACCTCAGATACACAAGGTCAGCGATATCGCTTAAGCTAGCAAGCTTCTAAACTACTGACACGCCGACCATACCATGAACAGTTATATGTTTGCAAATACAGCAGGCAGGTACTTGACTTTGTCTCACTTGCTGGCTGTATGGACACTGTGTTGTAAGCCAGCTGTTGCAACACGCACCTGGTGAGCACAGGACACTCAGTCAGTCAGCCTCACACGCATGCAGCATGCCAGCTTGGCAGCCTTGCTCTTCTTCAGGCACCAAACAGAACTGTCCTACAGCGCAGGAAGCAGCTTAAGGTCCATTCATTATTCACAGGTGAGATATTGCTGATGAAGGCTATTTGCAAGTGATTGCCAAATTTCAACAAGGCACCTTCCTGCGCTGCAGGTATTGTTCAGGGCAAAGCTTGTGTGCAGCAGGTCAAGAAGCAGAATGACTTCTCCACGATACAAGTTCAGTTCCCCGCTGGCAAAACAGATGCAATACAGACTGGTGCAAGCGTGGCCATTAACGGCACATGCCTCACAGTGAGTTGTGCATCATTGTGCTGCATCACTGTCTCTGCAACAGGCAGTCATCAGCAATCAGCAGTGGTGGCTGTGTAGGTTACTAACCAAAATAGTGACACACTTAGCTTTGATATTATCATGGAGACATTGCGAGCAACCAATCTTGGTCAGCTTCAGAACGGAAGTGAAGTCAACTTTGAGAGGTATGCCAAGGCCATTTCAACACATTGCATTGCACCTGGTGTCGATCAATTTGTTTACTTAGGGAGTGAACATTGCATCAGGCTGCACAGCTTGCCCACATAGTCAGCTCCCGCCACTGTGAACATTGGATTAGAAAGCACACTGGCAGGATTCTTGAAGTCTAACTCAGTTATGCATCTGCAGATCAGCTAAGGTGGGCGATGAGATAGGCGGTCATCATGTTTCCGGACATGTTCACACTACAGCACAAGTCCAAAAGATTGAAAATACTGAAAACAACAAGCGCATCACTTTCCAGGTGTGCTCAGCTAGTGTCTGCTTGCATTGTACATCCCTGCCTGCATATCAAAGTATCTGCAGATGGCACTCTACTTTGGCAGAATTCAGACTCAGTGGATTTATGCACACAAAGCACTGCCTCTTGCGCTTCGGTACCAGAACAATGTGTGGATAGGTTGTGTGCTGCAGGTACCCAAGCAGTGGATGAGATACATTTTGGCCAAGGGGTTTATTGCTGTTGATGGCTGCAGTCTGACGGTAAGTAATCAGGCAGTGTTACCTGACACATATGTGGCGTCATGTCAATCCAGAAGTACTGATGTGCTGCTTTTTGAATGCTTACAGGTTGGCGAAGTTGGCGAGGACTGGTTTACGATATATTTGATACCAGAGACCCTCCGGGTGACTGTCCTGGGGAACAAGCAGGAGGGCGACACTGTCAATCTGGAGATTGAAGCTCAGACACAGGTGACCTATTTCTACTTGTGTCAATCAACCACGCGTAGTGTGCAAGCATGCGGCAAGCAATATCATCATGATACTGCTGGTCTTGGCAAATCGTCTTGTTTGATACTAAGGCGTTAGTAACTCAGGCATTTGCAATTGTGTGCATTGCACTTGAACTCACCATTTGAATTCAACGGTCTGACATGCCGACGCTGAAGGCTTGCCTGGCATGCAGGCAATTGTTGACACTGTAGAGAAAGTTGTGCAGCAGTACATGCAGCAAAAGAGCCTTGCTTGAGGAGCATGACAAATAAGGACTTGTACTCAGCCGCTATGATCTACTCAACATGTGCCAGGTTATGTTCTATATGAGGCATCATCAGTGCCTCTTCGCCTGGTCTAGACCATCAATCTTGCTTATGCATGCGGACTTTCCCATGATTGTAACAACGTGCGTGTTCTTTTTATAGATATCTGAGGGCAATGTGATACATCAATGTAGTCCTAGACTTACATATAGGACGTCACAAGCAGGACATTTCAAGCAGCACAATACAAAACCAAAATCACGGTGGTGACTAGCGCCTTCTGCGGTAGTCCATATTCTGGCCACTCCAGTACTTGGCTTTGTCATTGTGCTTTGGTGCTTCTCCAGTAATGATGTTATATACAGGCAAAGTAATGCCAGCCGAATCTCGCATTGTTCCGTCCGTCAAAGGCGATCTGAGGGATGCCTGTTGACACAGAATTTGAGTCAGCTTAGAGTCAGCACAAGTAGCTCAGCATCTCGAAAGTTTGATCGTGTTAGGCAACATTCTAGCAGATGGTTGTAGCAGCAAGCTTGGCAGGAGGCAGGTGCAAACGCCGCCACCAGACTCAGACCTTTTGCAGGCAAAGTCAAAAGGCATAATTATGCTTTGCATTGGGACTGGCAGACCTGCTTGGGCAATGCAGCAGCTGCAGCTGCATGAGCCTGTAGAGTCGAGCTGCTACAGGAAGATGTCCCCAGAACAATGCCTGAATCTGCAGGACGCGGAGCTCTTGCTGGTTTTGTGCAGCCTGCCAGGCGCACAGCATCAAAGTCTATCTGTTTGTATGTCCTGAACAAAAGGGTTGAGGGCAGTAAGCATCACTGCATCACCCAGGTTTGCTGCCTTTAGCTAACAATGACTAAAACCTGTAATCTGCTGGATATGTCTCCTTTGGAAAGTTGGATGACTTGCCCTTTTGCGACTGTGACACCTGGCATGTTGAAATGAGGTGTTGGAGAGTGCACAGCAAGACGATGACAGTTGCTACAAGAACACACCGCAGGTCTGGCGCCAGCAGGTGGTGACTTATATCTCTCTGTGACCTCTGTGCCGTATGAACTGAGCCCTGAAGCATCTGTAGAGAGACTCCAGTCGCTCTGCGACACAGCCTTCAGTCCACATCCACACAGCGTAGAATAGCACAAACTCTCTTGTAAAACTCACTTGCAACTGAAAACTCCCTGCCCCTTTGGGCTTTGCTCTTGACACAACACCGGCAGGCAAGCGGCTCAGCGGCCCGTACGCTAGCGATGAACTTGGCTTGTCATTTTTCTCGCTTCTCTGGGCAAGCTTGGAATAGCTATCGCCGACATCGCTCCAGGCGTTCTTATGAGACAATCCGTGCCAAGACTGTGGCGACATAAGGGCTTAGCCAACGTCCAGGCAACTGTTGTCCAAAGTCGAAGACATTGTTAGGCTAATAACGTTTGCGGCATGTCGTGAGTTTCACAGACGCTTCTGCATCAGCTTCTTCTTCTGGCAACCAGTTCTGGCACGTGCAGCATCCTTGCATGGACTTGAAGCTTCGTGCGCAAACGAACGCATGCGCAAGCCATTAGGTGGCCATGAGAGCGTCTCACTATCGCTGAAATCCTCGCGCAGATGGCGTCCGCAAGCACATGACGCAGAGCAGACCTCCCTTGCCAAGAGGTATTGGTTGACCGACAAGTCAAGCTTGCACCTTCTTCAGCAGCACTTGTTGCACGTCTGGTACGCTGCAGGTGCAACACAGCCGTCGCAGCGTGCGGGATCACGTGCAGACGTCAAAGCAGCCGATTGCCTACCTGACGCACGCAAGAAGCTTGACGACGTGCAGCTGTTGTCAAGGTAGGGTTTCGGATCAGTGTTACCATCCTGCTGACGGTGCTGCTGCTATTATTTTTGTCAAGCCATGTTCCACTGTTTACCATGGTCAACTTTGAAGCCTTGGAAGGGACCAAGTGCATCTTTCAGGCTTATGAAAGTCACTGCAAATGTCACTGCAGGAGCAGCACACACGCTCTCCAGGCACAACAAGCAGGCAGCGATGATTTGTCCAAGATTGTGGTTATTCCTGAGCATGCACCAGCGCATCACACGAACACGTCACCCAACTTGCCAAATGATCAAGAAGAACAGGAGGGCCCCTCCAGAAGGGCATCTTCCTTTCAGTTCAGACGTACTAGGCGAAAGCGCGCTGCAGAAAGCATCTTGTCCAGCATCAGACGGCACTATGCTACTGTTGTAGATGTAGCAAGTTATGTCGGGCTGGGATTGGTGCTGTATGCAGGTGACTGTCACCTATTGGTACTTTGTATTGTAGGTGCACAATGATGCCATCAAGATTTACAGCCAAGTGTTCGGTATCATTGCATGCACCACACTTGTTGCAGGGCATGTAGCCTGGTTTGGCGTTGCAAGCTTATTGCCTGTCGTCTGACAGAACTACATTGAGACTTTTCCTGATCGTGTCACTCTGGTGACTCGTCATACTGCATTGAGTCTTCATGCAATTGCTGAAACCTCACAGACAAATGGCATTTGTTGACAGCCATCTATTGATATCTCCCTGGTTATAGCTTTCACTTGTAACGTGCAGCGTTGTACCTGCTGTTGGGAAAGGTAATGCTGCCACCCAAGGAGGGCTGGGGTCTGTTCTTGCTGTGGGTATGTGCGCACATAGGGGGCTTCACCGCCAATAAAGTCAACCTAC
>JAABUO010006872.1_pt1 | contig 13027 bp, 17 predicted proteins | sample 5559291 | NCBI WGS metagenome assembly JAABUO01 (sample SAMN10711878, study PRJNA513372) | rock metagenome | isolation source: Antarctica rocks | place: Antarctica: Victoria Land, Finger Mt sud
GAGGGGGTGCATGTGCATCAGCTGGTAGAGGGGATGGAGCAAGTCTGACATGCTTTGCATTCTCCCATCTGAATTCCGCATTGTGCCAAGGCATAATAGCGCGTTGGTTACAGTCAAATAAATTTTCGATGCAAAGGACTTCATTATGATGCCCTGAGCTGCCACGCTGAAGCCCATAAGGGTTGATACGTTGCTTTACTGAGTGTATGCTGGGTATGACTGACTCTGTCTTCTGTGGTATCACCACCTGCATTGGAAAGTGCATGACGTGCTGATTCACAGAGTCTGCAGAATCTGCATCCTGATACAACGCACTGTTTTACCTTGAGCCTCATCAGGCAACATAATTCCAGACCTACCTCACAGCCTAACTGCACAGTCCCCAGCTCGAACAAGTCAGGGTCGGACTCAGGTGGGGGGAATGGCAGAATATTGGCATCGCCCGCATCTTTGATGCTCCAAAGGTTGACAACAGATGTAGCGGCGGTCGAGGGACAACCGGCGGTTTGTTTGAGAGGATTGGCATGTGCAGGAGTAGGTAACCGACAATTATCTGCCAAGCAACACCAACGTGATGTCGCATCTCGTTATTGCAAGACTCATGTCAGCAACGTGACGCAAGAGGCGCAGCGCACATGAGAAAGCGTTCGATCACAATCCCACCTGCTTGTCCATGATCAAGACGCTGACGCTTGCAAATAGGAGAATCCTCCGTCAAATCTATCAAACTTGCTGCAGATGTAGCCGTTCTGCCGTCAGACTGGTTCAGCGGGCATGTTATGAGGATTGCAAGTACTGTCAGTTGCAGTCAAAGGATGTGCTGTGCGGAGCTTCAACAGGGAATGTCACATCGCTTACGTGGCTCTGCTGTGCTTGAAAATTGACAGGAATGAAGTTCTAGCTGACAAAGAGCCTTCCAAGCCCCTTCAAAAACTACAGCTTGCACAAGACCTGCTGCGTACGCAATTTCGAAACAGCGGTTACTGATATCAGCAAAAACAGGTTTCAAGAGAACAAAACAAGCAACAGATACCATGGTGTTGCTTCACCAACTTTCTTGGGGAAAAGTTTGATTGAGGACACAAGAGCAATCTGCATGCGATTTGATTGAGTCCATTGAGCAGCAAAGACGAATTTCGGCTCACCAGCATGAGAGTATCCACTGATATAAAGGACCAGCAGCAGATCAGCAGCAGGTCGGAGTCACAAGCCTATGCTACAAGCCTATGCTACATAACCATAAAAGAAACAGGCGTCATGCTTACGGCTGGAAGGCTACTAGCCTGACCTGATGCACATGACCAAGAACGCAAGGCCAGCCCCATACCGCAGCCAAGCCCAGGAGCAGCAAGACTAGTAAGACTCTTCCTTCTCAACTTCTGACAGAGACAAGTAATACTGTAGAGCATTGGTGACCAACTGCACCATGGGTGGTGGCAATGGGTCACCGTGGTATGTCACATAAAACATGTCCTTGGCTTGGTCACCCTCTGTGTCAACCTCTGCTGAAATGACATTCACGTTCAGATCTTTCAGGGTGGAAACTATGGCTGTCAAGAGGCCTGGCCTGTCCGGTGTGTCTACGAACAGCTCACTATGGCTGCCCTCTGCATCCTCCATCACCCTTACTGTTGTTGATACTCCCCTGCCACATGCAGCACCATAGTCACTCATGCATACAGTCATCTGACAAAGGAAGTCAAAGGTCAGTGCATATTACTGTAGCACAAATTTCGATTGCATACAAGAACAAGCTGCTGCATGCAACATTCAAATGTATGTCTGGAGAAGCAATTGCACATTGTTCTCAACAACTGACGTCAGGCGACTTCTGTGAGCCACAATAATGCTTAGACTAGCATATGAGCTCCTGCCATGGTTTGACATGCAGATAACAAAGCATCAACCAATTTTTGCATTAGCATAATAACTTACCTTTTGCGTGGTCCCAATGGTCTCAAAGGATCTGCAGTACTAGGCTTGTGAGCTTTCTGACCCCACGCCATACCGTCTTGTGCCTCAGGATGGTAGTACAGCAAATTTGAGAAGATTGTGGCTCTAATCTCTTCCAAACGGCTGGATCTCAGCACTTTCTCGCTGGTAACAGCATCAGTGATATAAAATTTGTTGATAACAAGTTTCTCATCCTGGGTCTTCTTGATCTTTGCCCGACGAATGTTGAGACCAAGATTCTTGAGCGCTGCTGTCTGCAAAGGTACAGCTTTGCTGTCAGTACTGTGTGTTAATGTACAGTGACAATTGAACATATTCAAAGCTGTGCCCATATACAATGCTGCTGCAAACAATGGACCATACCGTGTCCAGTAGTTCTCCAAGACGGTTGCCATACTGGATAGAGACAACTGTTGCAAAAGGGTCATGCTGGTTGTCAATTTTCACAACTGGCTTTGGGGCATCCTCGACTTTTTGAGCACCATCTCGATCGACTTCTGTTGACAAGGCAGCCCTGAAAAGCAATTTATCGTTTTCTTGCAGCTCGACCTATGATTTGTAGTTGACAAGTGTCGAGCTTGCAGAGATCTCAGTACCTGACAATAGGCCCTTTCGCCAAGCGCGGCTGCTGCAGGGGTTTAGAACACCTAGCAAGCCTGCATTACATTCTGCATCAGTGCAACCATGCATGACAGCCACGAGGGGCTGCATCTCTTCGGCGCAGCGTCACCTCTGTCGAGCGTGTGCTTTGCCAATGTGAGCGGGTACGATTCCCCTTGAAGGGACCGCAACAGCGGAGCTACTCAATATCATGGACTCCATGGCTATATTCGCATCAAATGCTGCTTCCTGAGCTGATGCTGTTCCTGCGAAAGCCGTACACAATTAGTTGTTGTCTGTGACCCAAACAATGGTCACGCCCCCACGTGACAAAGCTTCCCGTGGAACCCCGTGCTTTGCAGGCGCCACGCGTCGGCCCAGGATTGCTTGTTGACACTATGGCTAGCATCACAGCTTCAGAGCGGAGATTTAGGACAGACAGTGTCCACAGAACGCTGCCAGTGATGTGCCTGCAGCTGAAAGGACATGGTGGTGCTGCTACACAGCAGCATTCGAATAAATTGAGCAACAAATTTGGTTGATTTGGTTTGAACCAATCATGCATGATGATCACAGCCGTCACGGTCCAGATCTGCTTTAGCTTGATGCCAGCACAGAGAGAAACAGGTTTTCCTGATTGCTCACCACAGTTGTATGACATGAGGTATGCTGTCGTTTCAGCTACACCTTGGTGACGGCAGTCCACAAATTGCACAACATGGCACAGGAAGCATGCCATGGCAAAGTCAGTGCCACAGCGTCACATCACAGTGCTAAGCAACAGGGAACCCACAGAACGACAGGGCAACGTGGACATAATCACTGTGCACAGTCACTTCTTTAGAGCCTGCTCTCGTAACCGATTCAACAAGGTATCTGCAATAGCAACTTCCTCATCTTCAGCTACCCCAGACAGGCGAATATCCAAGCACTCCAACGTCCTGCAGCCAGCAGCTATCAAACATTGACCATTGGTGACAAGCAGACAAACTCAGCCTGCACTTCTACTGCTGAGCGCACAAATTGGTGCCGCATCAGACGAGAACAGAAGAGAAGTGAACCAGGACAAGATGCCCTGGTGTGATGCGTCAACCATAGTGAAGCAAGGCACATTTGTTCTGGCATGCAAAAAATGCAGAAAGTCTGTGTCCGTACATGTTTTCTGTCAGAGCCTCCCTCAATGATCGACCTCCTTCTACCCCCAAGGCATTACCAGACAGGTCTATCTCCCTCAGAGTGTCGTTGCTCTTCAATACGCTGCTCAACGCTTCAGCTGTCTGCATGTAAGACAAGCCCATACAATGGAGCAAAGCCTGTTGCAAAGCACAGTGATGACTGTGCAATCCTGAGGAGACAATACAGAATATACAAAGTGCAACAGCACAGCCATTCCTGTCTCAAGTTTTCAGTGTCAAAACCATTGCTTGCCAGCTCAGTCAACCAAGACTGCACTATGACAGTATGCATGACTTGGGGTGTGTCAGCTGTATGCATTGCAATGTATGCAGCTTGTCTGGCAAAGCTGGGGCACAGGACATAGTACAATGCAGTGGTTGCATTTGCCAGACTCACGACATGCTTCTTGTCCCCGTCGAAAGAGTATCAACAGCAAGCACTTGCGGTCAAGAGTGGCGGTGTGCAGGAATGATGTTGAGACAGGCATGCAGTGTGCAACCTCACCTGAGGGCCAGCACCATTTGAGCTGAGGCTGAGGCGCTCCAGAATGGTGTTGCCAGACAGAGCTGCACAGATGGCACTGCAGCCTTCGTCCCCCCAGCCTGTTCAGCCGCCTGGCAAGCAACCATAGAATGCGGATAGAGCTCGTGTATCTTTTGATGTTGACAGGTGCTGCTTGCACTGACAGGCGTTCAGCAGCTACATTGGGACTGAGTGCAGTGCAAAAATCAGTAGACATAAAAAGCAAGCTGAGCTGTGCCCTGTGTTGCAGGTGACAGCTTGATCAGACTGTAACACTTTTGAGTTTCCAGGTGAGGGCTTACAAGTTGAGAGAGACCAGGGAATGATTACTCTTCATTGCTCGAGCAATTGCCTGTCCTCCCTCCACGTGCACCTGCAACAAGAGGGATTGTGTCTGCGCTGCCCAAGCAAAGCTGATGGGTCCGTGATGACATGAATGCAGCCACTGGCATAGACCTTCTTCAGTTGGTCACGTGGGAATAGCAACAGCGGGGGCTAAGGAGGTTGCTGGAATCTGTTCTCATGCTGCGCAAGATTGCCATCTGCCGAGAGATACAAGTGATGTTGTTCTGATGCCAGTGCAGCTTTTAAGCTGCAAGCTGCAGCCACTCTTTGAGCAGGACAGGGCCATGACGGCCTTGGCTGCAAGATCAAGCAGACTGTGCATGTAGCCATGTACCCACCTGGTTGTCCTGCAGATTTAGGAATGTGACAACATTGTTGCTGTCCAGCACCTTGACTAGAGCCCGCACTCCTCTGTCTGCAATCTGTGCTGACACAGGGCACCTGATCATTCAATGGTGGTGGGCGTGGTCAAAACATGCTGTATCGCACCATCATACATGAAGCTTATGAGACGCAGGAAAAGAGTGCTGGCAGCCTTGTTGTGATGTTGTGCATGTCAGCAGTGCATTGGAGACAAGTGCCGCAAGGCTGCGTGTATGCAAAACTGTGAACAGCATGAGTGCCTGCTTCTGGCTTGATGTTACCTTGTTATGACTCAAGTCAAGGTCTGTCACAGAATGGTTGTCCACCAGCCCACTGGCTATCATGCGTATCTTGTCATCTTCTAGCAGGTTGCCCGGTAGAGCAAGTGTGACCAGCGTCTCAGATTTCTCCAGCATCTTTGCTACAGATCTGCAGTCTGGCAGCTTCATGCCAAACATGGCTCTGTCATAATTCATGCCTGTGTTTCTCAACCCATATGTCAAGCTGAAATGGGCTACACCACTGCAGACACACAAGTAGACATCAAGACTTGTTGGTGTACACAAATAGGCATTCAATGTGCACAGCAGAAGGTGCCAAATGTGCTTGCGGCTACAAGAGGGAGCATGCAAAAGCCACACAAGGAGATTGCACAGGCTTGCAACTAAGGAGGCTTGCAAGCACCCTTCATAAGGAGGCTTGCAAGCACCCTTCATAGGTGCATCATTCATTGTCACCAGGATGCAAGAAACCATGATTAGGTGCTTTGGCAATACAATGTTTGGCAAACTCCTGTTTCACCTTCTCATTGCATCAAAGATGACCTGCAGATCCAGATGTGAGGGTAGCTGCTGCAGATGTAGGCTATTCACAAACTTGGAGGAGAATGTCAGCAAGCGCTTCAGGTCATTGATGTCAGAAGTGGCTGGGTCAAATCTGCAGAGAAGGAATGCAGCATTACCAAACATGCCACAAACTGCATATCTGAAAGGACACGTATGTGGATCTTGGTGAATGTGAATAGTAGCCACAATCTTCATATGAGCAGCATGCCAACAAACAGGACATGCACAGTGCTTGCATCCCAGCAGCATAGTTGTTGTTGTCAAGCCCACTTTTCCAGCTCAGCCTCTAAGTGCCGCTGAAAATACAGCTGCTTCCAAGACTGACAGTAGCCTGAGGCCTGTGCACAAAACACAACAGTCAAACAACATTACAAGTACAAAAGGGTACAGAAGATTTGAAAACATGCATTTTGCCCTTGTGTAGAGTGTATCAGTGTGGCTTGCCTGGCAATTGCTCCATCGGCTATTGGCTCTACGCTGCCAATAGTCCTCACTGTCTATGACCTATAAACCAAGCTTAACACTGCTGAAAAGAACTGCTCTTCAATTGGACCAGAATGGATGTTCAAACGACGGGCGTTGAAACATTACGGTGCCAGCAAGCTCGAGAGGCAGCTCCAAGCTCAGAAGGCTAATAAGCTTGCTCAAGTGAGCCTCAGGAAGGTATGCAAGAGAAGGTGAGACGGCAAAATTTGCAGCGACTGTCTGCAAGCAGAGTTCCTATAGGGCATACAACCATTTCAGACACAATGCCGCGCACGAAGCGGCACGAAGTCAGCCAAAGCAAAGCGCACTTGCAAAGGCTTGACTTGGTGAGATGTCATTTGAGCGAGCTGCCACGCTTCTTGCAGGGGCGCACCAAGCGTGCGCTGGAACGCAACGATGTGCACCGGAGATGGATGACAAAGCGCTTCAAGTTGACGCGCATAACACCAATGCAGCAACACAACGCACACACGAAGAACAGATTGACGGCGTCAAGCTCTATTTACGGTCCTCCATACGTCTAACACAGACACCACGAGAGCTGCATCTAGGAGGGTTTGAGCGCCCAGAGGCAACGCTTGCCAGAGTTGTGCCCAGCTAGAGTGTTTGCAAAGGCACTCCACGATATTTGGCAAGAATTGCCGGTGTTCGTCTGGTCCTGACGATCCTGATCTGTTTCGTGCTGGCTTTTCAGATCGGAGCGCTGTCTTTCAGGTCAACGCAGTTATTGTTTTGACATATGTGGGCATAGCCCATTGCATCTGTGATTCACAGCAGTCACTTTTGCGAGAACACACTCTCAGGAATGCGACGAGGGATCAGGGTGCTCGCTCTGTGCTGCATAGCGTGTGTCGGAGTGGTGAAAGCGGACGAGCACAGTCACAAGGTGTGCAGCAAATTGAGATCCAAGTCCGAGCTTGTGCGTTGTCTCTCAGCTGCGACTTCATACTTCGCTGTCGCCGGCAACCTGGTCTCCTGTCGCACTTGCAGTATAAGGACGGAGAGCCGGTCAGGCTGTGGGTGAACAAGGTCGGTCCTTACGATAATCCACAGGAGACCTACAACTATTACTACCTGCCGTTCTGTGCCCCAAAAGAGGCCGGCAAGCCCAAGCACAAATGGGGTGGGCTTGGAGAAGTGTTGCAGGGAAATGAGCTCATAGACAGTCAGCTTGAAGTCAAGTTCAAAAGTGAGCTACATAGCAGATCTCATTGGCATGTTTTTGCATGCATGGGTGCAGCAATACTGTGAGGCTGCTAGTGCATGGGCTGCTTGTGCCTTCTCCAAGTGCACTTCCTAAGCTTTGTGACTTGTGATGCTGAGTAAGTGCTGCACAGCAAGTGTTGCACGGCAAATGTTGCACGGGCGTGTTCAGGGAGCGTCGCTTTCCTTCTAGCAGGGATATCCACCTGCTTTAAAGGAGCACATCAATATGCATGGGGCCTTCCAGCAAATGACTGAAAGATTTCATCAAACAGCGTTTGCAAATCCATATACAAGTCATAATGTCAGCTACAGCTTCCTGCTTCACGTCCTTCTGTAATTTCCCAGCTTGGTTCCACTCATCAAGCTCACTGTGGTTGGGTGCAGCTGATGTTCCTAAAAAGGTAGTGTGCTCCAATGTTTTGGATGACAGCCAGGCCGCGACCTTCAGGAAGGCTGTGAAGAAGCACTACTGGTATGAGCTGTTCATGGATGAGCTGCCTGTATGGGGCTTTGTTGGGCTGCCCCCTGAGGAAGCCAAAGATGATGAACACATCTACATCTACACACACAAGAGTCTTGAAATCAACTACAACGGTGATCGGGTGAGCTTTGTGTATGTCCTGGGTCAATCAGGCATCAACGCTGGCAGGCAGCTGCCGTATACCTGTTGTCAAAATGGCTTCCCTGATGGTTTGACAGCTTGAGCAGCATAGACAGCTCTGGTTGCTCTCACAAAGCGTGTTGCTTGACCTGCATTCCTTACTACTTCTGCCCTGCTACTGCATTTTGCATTCAAAGTATCAGCTTTGCGTTCCTGTACATGCCAGGGTCGGAGATAAACCGTGGTACAGATGCTGCTGCATGTTCTTAGTCACTTGAAACCAAGTACAGTATTGCTGTTGTGCCCTCAGAGTCATGAAACCGTGGGGATCTCCATCTTGAATGTGATTGCCTTGCAGCTGTGGCTGCTGCTACAGTGAATGGCGGTGCAGAAGTGTTGCCCCACCAGTGTGTGAACACTTGCTATTGGAATGTTGACATGCAGATCATCCAAGTCAACCTGACTTCAGAAGATTTGCAGCCCATTGCCTCTGGCACCAAGGTGGAGTTCACCTACTCTGTCACCTGGGCACCAACACCAATTCATTTCAGCCGGCGCTTTGAGCGCTACCTGGACTACAACTTCTTTGAGCACCAGGTATGTGGGGAAGTGTGACGACTCTTGCATTGCCAATGCAGACTTTGCATCACATAGGATGCCTGGTTGACCATGCATGTTGTGTCACATGAGCTTGCTTGAGCTGCTTGCCTTGCTCATAGTTGGCTCCTGAACCCACAAAGAGTTCTGCATTACTCTGCTGAAGCCCTTGTGTGGTGACTGTTATTGCATGTGTCAGTCCAACTGTGTATGTGTGTTCTGCTGCTGCCTGCCAGTGGGTATGCTGCTGCCTGCCAGTGTGTGTGCTGCTGTGTGCAACTTGACGTCTACTACTGTGTTGATGTGCACCGGGTTTTTGCAGATACACTGGTTTTCCATTTTCAATTCCTTCATGATGGTCATCTTCCTGACCGGTCTGGTTGCCATGATCTTGCTGCGAACTCTTCGCAATGACTATGCCAAGTACACACGGGACGATGATGACATAGAGTCGCTGGAGCATGACATCAGCGAGGAGTCAGGGTGGAAGCTGGTGCATGGAGATGTGTTCCGGCCGCCGCCCAATCTGGCGCTCTTGGCTGCCCTGCTGGGCACAGGAGTGCAGCTTGCATTGCTCATCTTGTTTGTCATCCTCATCACCATCGCAGGTAGGCCAGTCAGCGCTGTGCATCATTGTGTCCCTTGCTTTTCTGTACAACTTGACTGGCCATGTTATGGTCAGCGTCAGCAGTCAACAGTTGCAGTGATATTTGCAGCAGAGGCTGGCTGGGCAGTAGCCTGCTTTTTACATTTTTACTTGCCCTCACATGTATGTCAGCCCTGTGCTGTCATGATGCACAAGTGTGCTGGCACTAAGAGATTCGTAGTCTGGCATTTTACACGTCAGGCTTAGCAGCACATAGCAACTGAAGGATAGGTGAGCTGCTGCTATGCAAGCACACAGAATGTTATGCATCATGCTGCAGGTACCCTGTTTGAGGAGAGAGGAACAATCCTGACAGTCTTCATCATCTGTTATGCCCTTACATCCTATGTTGGCGGTTACATCTCTGGCAGCTACTACGCCCGTCATGACGGCAAGAGCTGGATCCGTACCATGATCATCACAGCCACATTGTTCCCAATGCTCTTCTTTGGCATCGCATTTGTCCTCAATACGATTGCCATTGGGTATCACTCGTTGGCTGCTGTGCCCTTCGGCTCTATAGTTGTTGTCCTGCTGATTTGGATGTTCATCTCCATTCCCCTCTGCCTTCTGGGCACTGTGGTGGGCAGAAACTGGAATGGGTGGCCTGACAACCCATGTAGGGTCAAGCGTATCCCCTCCCCCATTCCACAGAAGAAGTGGTATCTTACCGCCCCTGTCATTTCACTTGTTGGTGGATTGCTGCCCTTTGGGAGCATCTTCATTGAGATGTACTTCATCTTTACGTCATTTTGGAACTACAAGGTATATTACGTGTATGGGTTCATGCTGCTGGTGTTCCTTATCCTTACTGTGGTCACTGTCTGTGTCACTATTGTGGGCACATACTTTCTGCTCAATGCTGAAAACTACCACTGGCAATGGACATCATTTCTTTCAGCAGCCTCCACTGCACTTTATGTGTTTTTGTATTCCATTCACTACTTTATGTTCAAGACAAAGATGACTGGCTTTTTCCAAACATGCTTTTACTTTGGCTACACTTTGATGTTCTGCTTGGGTCTTGCAATCATGTGTGGAGCGCTTGGGTATCTAGGTTCGAGTATGTTTGTCAGGCGGATTTACCGTAACATTAAGTGCGACTAGTGTAACAGATTCAGGATGTAAATCGCTGTCTGAGCTCTGGCATGAATTGATTGCATGCAAGTGACCACTGCATTCACATTAGACAAGTTGCTCATGTGTCTGCTGCACTTTCACTTGCCAAACTGCATCAGAATGTGTGTGAGTGTCTGTGTATGTGTCTGTGAGTCTGTGTGTGTGTCTCCAGCATATGAACCGGTGGGCGAGTGCCTGTTGACACTACAGCACCGTCGGCTTGCGTGCATGAGCTGTAGTGAGATCCAATTGCAAAAGGCAGACCCACTGGCAGCCTGCTGGCCGCACGTTGCTGATCAGCGTGCGCATGGAACCTTTACAAGCTTCCGCATGGGCTGCGCTGAGCCTTGAAGTGCTTGGGGAGGTGGTGTTGTGTGTTTCGGAACACTTTATAAAGCGCGGAACTGGCTTACCAGCATTCCAGCTAGTCTGCCGATCATGGCTTCAGGCAGCAAGTCAGTCTACAACTGTTGTGTGCAGCTTTGAATGTAGATCAAGCTGGCACCTATGAACATGCAGGATCATCAGTCAAGCATTTGCTGCTATGTGAGGCAGCAACTGATCTGCAGATTGGTGCAGTACTTGAACAGTATACTGCTCTTGAAAGCCTGAGCTTAATAGGTTGCAGCTTTACATCAGACTGCTTGGCACGCCTGAACCACTTTCAACATATAAAACGGCTGGAAATATCTGTCAAGGAGATTAAAATCCTCCGGAGTGTGTTTGCGCTGACACACCTGAGGGAGCTGCGTCTGGAATGCTGGTTGAGACTTGAACAGATCCAGGATGCCAAGCTGCCTTGTAACCAATTTGCACACTTGACACGGTTGGAAATAGAAACAGAGGGTGGACATGATGAGCCTGAAGATGCTTTCAACTATCTGTCCCAGCTGCATGGCTTGAAGCATCTGAGATTGTCGACTGCAGGGCCCGTGGGCTTTGACTTCAAAGCTTTGTCAAACTTACAGTATCTGAGTTTGTCCAAGTTCTCTGTGTCAACCATATCAGCATTGCAGTGGGTGGCCACCTTGCAAGACCTGAAGATTGAGGGTTCACCTGCTGATGCAGAAATTGTATGTCTTGCCAAGCTGACTCAACTGACTTCCCTTACTGTGAAGGCCCCTGATGATTATGAAGACCCTATTTGCCACCTGTCATCTGTCATTCGGCTCTGTTGGCTGGCAAACCTCAAAGAGTTGTACTGTGAAGTCATTATCGACGGTATAGTGTATAGTACAAGAAGACACATAGGCACTGCTGCAGACAATGACATGCTTGTTTCGTTGGCTGGTTCACCAGTGACTCTGGTGTTGAGAGTCCTTGAGTACTGACTGCAACTACATCTCTGCCTGTGGGGAAATGATGCCATTCTGCTCATGCACTTCTGCAGTAGTGGTAACTTAAATTTTGCTGGCCAGTTTTGGGCGTACCTGACTCATAGACTTTGTTGTGCACTCGACAGCCAGGCCTCTGCACTGCAATCCAAGGCGCATTGCATCTGATACGAACCGTACTATTCATCATTGGCAGTCATGGGCTTGTGCTAATGCATTGCAGTTGTGATGGCTACCTTTTCTGTTGCAGTCAGTCTTACTTCAGCAGAGCAGCAGCTGTATCTGCATGTGTATGACAAAGCCAAGGAAGTGTATCTGAGTCTGAGAGCCCAGGGACCAAAAGTAGTGAGCCAGAATCTGCTCAAGATCATGAGCACTTTACTGCCATTGAGACGGATATGCAGTGGAGGCTCCCTGTCTTATGCTGATCTGAGAGTGTTGAGCAGCATTCAGACAGCGTCGTCTGTCAATCTGCATATCAATGCATGGGGTCTGCACCAGTTTTGGTCAATCAGGGCATCTAGCATTGCACCAGCTTCACAGCCTATGCATGGCATGAAAAAAAGCATACTGATGGAGGCTATGCAAAGCAGTTGACATGCGTTCCTGGCGCTGCATTTGCAGGCCGTTCATTGCAGCTTTCCTGTTGTAAACGTGCTCTTTGTAATCTTTACTTTTGATTTGCTGTGGTATCTGCCCCTTAGGTCTGTGATTGATGTGGGTCGCGCTGCTGCTTCTAGGACTGTCAAAGGCGCAGCAGCAGGGATGCAGAAGCAGAAAGGCCTGGCCCAATCTGCACCGAGGATTCTTGCTGCATCTGCATGGAGAGCCCAATCCACCACCCTGCCACCAGCAAGTGCAATCACTGGTTCTGCAGGTGAGCTCATGTGTGATGCAATGTGCCATCCGTACCTTCGTGCACTGTGCTCAAGCACGTTGTCTCAAGATTGTCTTTCAACCAACTGATCCTCAGCAGGAATCTGGGCAATTGTTTTGTGCCAAATGCGCCTGAACTGGCAGCCCTCTGACCTCATGGCCTGCCTTTTGCTGCAGAGATTGTATCTTGGTGTACGTAGGGAACTGCCAAGCAAATCTACTCCAGCCCAGCTGCCCATTGTGCCGCGCAAGCGTCCACTCCACAGACCTGGTGAACGGTGTGAATGCAGCAGTCCCCACACATCAAGATGACCCCGAGGTGGCAGGCTTGCAGGAGCAGGCCAGCGTCAGTGACTCC
>JAABUO010006874.1_pt1 | contig 13026 bp, 16 predicted proteins | sample 5559291 | NCBI WGS metagenome assembly JAABUO01 (sample SAMN10711878, study PRJNA513372) | rock metagenome | isolation source: Antarctica rocks | place: Antarctica: Victoria Land, Finger Mt sud
GGCGGGAGGGGGGGGGGAGGTGGGGCGAGGGGGGGGGAGGTGGGGTTCAAAGGCAAATCTTGTGTCCAGGGCGTTGTGTCCATCACACTGACAGTGGCAGCAGAACAAGGCAACAGGATGAGCTTGCAGGACAACAGCAATAGGCATCCTGACAAGGCAGTGCAGAAAGACTATGGGCATGACAGCTATGCCAGACAGGGGTTCCAGAACCTGCTGACAGGCGCAAATGCAGATACATCTGTGCAGAAAGCAGCCCAGGATGACATGCAGCACCTTAAAAACTCCATTGACATGGGCACAGAAGTTGTGAGTGCAGAAAAGATGCAGCAGCCTGCCAACCTGAGGATGCTCTCCTGCTCCTCCTTGACACGGATCTTGAGTGGGAACTGCTCCAGCTTGTCCAGCAGCTCAATGCGCTCCTCCTTCACCACACACAAATGCATGTTGCTTTTTTCCCCCTCTTTTTTTTGGGGTTGTCTCTGGACGACTGTTTCTGTTCTGTTTGTTGCTCACTAGGTGAAACAGTGCCAGTATCATTCAAGAACCTGTAGAAACCAGGGAATTTGCTATTTTCTCCCTTGAAACAGTGCCAGTCTCATTCAAGAACCTGCAGAAACCAGGGAATTTGCTGTTTGTTTTTCCCTTGTCAGATTGAAGCTTCTTACATGTGGTCCAGAGCAACCCCTTGTCTTCCTTGAGGCTTCCATGACGGTGCAAGCTCTCACAGACAGACTTGAGGATGCGTTGAATGGCAGCAGCAGGCTCCACATCTAGTACATTGCCTTTGACACTCAACGAGCCATGTTGTTCACAGGGAGAAAGTTTTAAAGGTGTAGTGTACAGAATTGCACCTCTGTCACCTTGTCAAAGGCTGGTCAATACAGTGTACCAGTCGTGACCAGCCTTTGACAATACAGTCCTTGTATACATTTGAGGAAGAGCACAGGCATGGAGTGTGAGAGTTGGCTGCAAAGCTGGGCAGCCAATTGACATGCTAAGACAAACCAAGCAAATGCACCACATTCAAATATGCCCGGAGTACATTTTCAGAATCCCACGGCATGTGATGACAGCATTTTTAGTGGGATACAATCAAAACCACAATATGTTTGATAATGTTAGGCCTGCTTTTTGCAGCCAAGGAATGATTGATAGGTGCCTGGCAACACAGCTGTGAGAGGCGCCGACACCTTAAAGACATGCTGACAATTGAAGGCACAATGATGGCTCAGCAATATAAGCAAAAAAGCAGTGTGATGACAGGTGCAGCAATCCGACTGTGATCACCACACCAGACTATCTATTTGAACACAACATAACGTAGCATGCCTGGACCTTAAAAGTCATGGTGATGGACAGGCATGATGGGATATTGCAAGAAGGCCTGACCATCTGACATAGAATGTCATACAGCCATGTGAAGAGTCAACAGTCATTCACATGCCATCATGGGTGCAGATCAATGCAGCAGGGAAGGGGAGTAAAAGGTCTCACCTTATACTTGGAGATGCAAGCATAGGCAGGCAGCACAACCAACATGCCAAGATGAGTGCAAATCAGGGTACTAAGCTTCACCTGAGGCCTGGTAGCGCAAGCCTTGGCAGGCAGCAGGCAAGACAGCACAGTAGGTCTCACCTGGGACTTAGGGATGTGGCCCTTGGCGGGCAGCAGGGCTGACATGCCACCATGTGAGAAGGTCAGGGCCGCAGGGCAGGGAAGTAGTAGGTCCCACCTGACTCTTAGGGATGTGAGCTTAGGCAGACAGCACAGCCGACATGCCACCACAAGGTATGAAGGCCAGAGCAGCAGGGAAGGGGAGTAGTAATTCTCACCTGACTCTTGGGGATGTGAGCTTAGGCAGACAGCACAGCCGACATGCCACCACAAGGTACGAAGACCAGAGCAGCAGAGAAGGGGAGTACTGATTCTCACCTGACTCTTGGGGATGTGAGCTTAGGCAGACAGCACAAGCAACATGCCACCGCAAGGGCAGCAGGGAAGGGGAGTATTAGTTCTCACCTGACTCTTTGGGATGCGAGCTTAGGCAGACAGCACAGCCGTCATGCCACCACAAGAGACGAAGGCCAGAGCAGCAGGGAAGGAGAGCAGTAATTTTCACCTGAGACTTGGGGATGCGGGCTTTGGCCGGTGGCAGGGCTGACATGCCATCATGGGTGAAGAGGCCGATGCGGTGCTTCAGCATGCGCAGCACCTGGGTCCTCTTGATCACTCCATGCAGAGGGAAGCTCTCATCTGTAAAGAAGACAATTGTTACTGGTATGTTAGTGGTGCGTCGGGAATATGTTAGTGTAACTGGTGCACCAGAGAGTGCGATACAGCCGACTTGACATTGCATTGCCAAGCTGGCAATAGAGTGCCTTGGAAGGAGGATGTAGCGGGTGGCGGTTGAAGAAGCAGACATCCTGGAGTGATGAGAAGCATGCAGGATTCAGTTTTCAAGAAGGAGTGATCATGGCATCATGGTATGGGCTGCTGACAGGTGTCTGTACAGTGTTTGGAATCTGGCCACAGGAGACGTACACATGACAGCATAAGGCTAAGAAGCAAGTGTGATGCTTTTGGCAAGATGTTACTTCCATGAGCAGAAAGTACTGCCAGGCTGTGTGATGGCAACCACAAGGAGCATCAAACAGGGGCGTGGCAAAGGCCTTCTTTTGGAACTGATGAATTCACAGCAGCACTCAGCTGCGTAGGAATACCAGCAAGAGGCCTTTGTCTGTTGCATAGGGCTACAAAGCTAGTGCAATGCTGTTCAAGCATGCTTTGTATTATCATACATTACCAGCAACAAACATCACAGGCAGGCATCCTACTTGCAGCAAAGGCCTTGTCATTCTCATAAAATGTTACCAGGCTATGTGATGGCACCGACGTGGGAAATCACAAGCAGACGTCTTACTTGCAGCAAAGGCTTTGTCTATCTCATAAAATGTTGCCAGGCTATGCGATGGCACCTATGTGTGATATAACGATTGGGTGTCTTACTTGCAGCAAAGGCTTTGTCTACTTCAGTGGTGATGGGGAAAGCCTGGTGAGCGCATCGCCTCAGCACACCCTCCAGCTTGGACACCAGCATGACAGGCTCCAGTGCCGTCATCTGGGTGGTCATCAGCTCACCCACACTCAGCTTGTCACTCACCATGCGCTGATGGGATTCCAAAGCGGCTTCCAACTGCATCACAGACAGACGGTGGTTTAGATCATGGGGCAGACCATGGACAGCAAAGCAGTCTGTGGGCACAAGACCAACTCTTTGGCTTGGGCGATGAGTGAAGACCAGATGAGCCATGCAAGCAAGAAAATGGCATGGCATCACGCTGATGCTTTACCAACAATTCCCAAGCGGTCTGCTATGGCATGGTATCCGCCTGTCATGAGCAGCACTGCTACACAGTGACAACATTCAAAGCTTGCGTGACAGGGTGTTGCCGACAGCATATGCGGGTCATGCTGTTGCATGCATTGATGCTTGATCAACTACAAGATCAGAGGGCGTCACTCATTGCACCTTTGGACAGACTTTCTGTACCAAAACTGGGCGAGATCTTGCCTGTGTTCAGATCTCAGGACTATATATACAACTGACCGTACTTACATGACTCAGAATTGAAAGCACCTGACAGGGAAAGCCATGTATCTAGTGCATGAACAAATGAATGAATGAATGTATAGATTGATGAATGGTAGAAAGGTGCTCACCAGGACAGGTGCACCCCTGATCTTGATGTGGAGGTCATACACTCCCATGCTGACAGAGTCCCCAACAATCTTGGCCACAAAGACTGCAAGCATCATGGGCACCACCAGCTGCAGGGCCCCCGTACCCTCCATCACCAGCACTGTAATACTCAGCGTCATGCGCGTAACACCCCCCAGCTGCGCTGCTGCTCCGACCGCCTTCAGCCAGGCACTGAGTCAGTGTTCATGTACACTTCAGGAGATATGTTTTCAATGATTGTTTTTAAAAGATCTGTGGGCGTTGTTTTATTCATGGATGAGAGATACAATCAGCCAAATCAGCCACACTTTGAACAGGTGTTGTTCTTACACAGTTTGCGGCTGCATTGCAGTGCTGCAGCCCTTGCAGATTTAGCCTGAGTGCAGTTTGCAGCGCATGAAGGTACAGGTCTACAGACATGACAGGATGTTGTGGGGTTGGGGTTTGGGTCAGCCGTGAGCTCAGAGTGGCAATGCAGATAGGCAGCTCACCGCATAAGCTGGCAGGGAAATAGCATGATGGCCGACCATGTGCCTGACCAGCATGCCCACTATGCGACCCCAAGCAGCGCCCAATGCCAAAGAGGGGATGAACAAGCCTGCATGATGATGTCGGGATGATCATGTCAACAAACTTGAAAGCAAGGTCCATATCTAGAGATTGTTATCGGTAGTAGCCACAAGTATAACAGAAACATATGTTGCATTATCAACAAGTTGCATGATATGGACACTGTGATTGGCAGTAGCCATCTATATGACAGCAAACTGTGTTGCATGATGTGCACAATGCGTTTACTGCTGTCCACGGATGCAGGTGTCATAGGAGCAGGTACAAGCAACAAAGTAACAGCTGAGGGACAGCTGGAGAACTGCTCAAGAGATTGCACTGGTAGTCGTGTTAAAGGTTGATGCTATGAGACGTCACTCCGACATGCTTCACCAGAAGGCCGCGGCCGACATGGAAATGCTACAGTAGACCAGGACATTTGGAGATGGCAGCAGAGCTGCAACACCAACTCTGATGCTGAAGCAGGTCCCAGCAGATACCGCATGACAGGAAGAGCATGCTGTGCAATAGAACAAACATATGATGGACAGCTCAATTGTGCAGCTCAAGTGTTCACATTACAGTATAGATACATGAGTGTGTACACACGCATACATACATATGCACATTACTTGTTCAATACCATGCAAGCACAGTCGAATTTAGCCTGGCAAAAACAACAAACTGATCACCTGTGGCAGCTCCAATGCCAAAGCAGAACAGCATGCCACAGAAGATGGCAACAGCCCAGAGGAGGAGCAGACTGGAGCTGATGATGTGCTCTGGAGTGATCTTCTCAGGCAGAGTCTCTCCAAAATGTACAATCAGGCGCATGGACTGGACCAGAGGGTTGAAGAAGAGTTGGCCATGTGGGTTGAATTGTGTGGAGTTGCACCTGTAAAGCAACACAAATGCCCAATATGGTCTATGCTGCATGCACAGAGAATCAGTCTGCTTGACTTGATTGCAAAGGCTGCTGTATGACCAGGTTGTGTGCTGCCTGTGGCTCTCACTCATGCTGGCATGGCATCAGCTCTGGCCTACTTCCCTCTGCCTATTGAGCCACATGCAACAAAGCTGCTGCAATACTGTCCCGGAATCCATCAGCAGTGTTGATGCGAACACGGCGACGCCATGGGCTGATGGCAATGACACAGCGCTGCAAGACGCAGCTGCACCAGCTCTGGTGTATGGCAAGCAATACAGCACTACACAAAGCATCAGGCGACCAGGCGGATGAGCTTACCACAACTGAGGGAAAAACTTGAGCCCCCTGGAGTCAAAGCCAGACACGCCGGCATAGATATCCTGGTCTTCCCCTGAGTTCTCATAGTATGACAGCTGCTCCTTGGAGGGCAGGTTTTGGCAGGGAGAAGAGTATGTTGCAAGAAACCAGGTGGTCGCCACCAGCCATGCCACAAACACCACCTGCAGTCAGGGCAATACTAGAGTTGTCCAGTGCTTCAATGAGGCAAGCAAGAAACGATGATTTGCAGGCCACAAATGGTCAGCCGCATTAGTTTACGTGGACTGATGAGGGTTGCTGTGAAAGCCAGCAACGTCTGATCAGCAGTGATCCTAGCTGAAATAAGGCTTACCTCGCCAAACCGTCGCCACCTATTGCTTGCTGGAATATACTTGGCCCGGAATGAGGTGAAGTGGATGTTGAGCTTGATGAACCAGCCGCCCAGGGCTCCAGCGATGCAACCCATAAACACGTAGATCGGCAACTCCCAGATGTAATACCAGAACTTGGATCCATACAGCGCAATATTGTCGTCGTACAGCCCCAGATCTCGCCTGATGCCAAATCTTGCGTCCATGATCTCGCCTGGCCTTTCGTGGAACTGGGCCAGAAAATGCAGCGTGCACACACCAGTGCATGTCGCCAGAAAGCCACGCCAGAACAAGGAAGTGCTATAAAAAGAGGCTCCTTCTTCAATCGAAAGCAGAAGACCTCCGATAGGAGCGGCGAAAGAGCACGAGACACCTGCAAGCAGTTAAGGAGCAGTTAAGAAGCAGAGCAGAAGGGTATGCATTTAGAGCAGCTGAACCGTTTTTGGATAACAATGTCCACTATGTATATAAACACTGATGAGGAAATGCTGACCTGCTGCAGTGCCTATGCCCACATAATCTCTGTGATCAGCATCATTGCGGAAGTATCCACCATACTTGCGAGAAGCCTTGGCCTCACGCTTGTGGCCATACTTGTGCAACAGATCCGTAATGGTCCTGCACAGTGCAACAACATGTATCAGTACATAAGTCAGGACTACATTCACTGTCTCAAATGCCACGGAATATCTGCTGAAGATGCAATGCTCATTTGCTCCTTTAGCATCAGACCTCCTTGTCAGTGACACAGAAACGAATCTGCTCCTTGGGATTGGCAAGCTTGCTGGCTATTGCTAATATCTTTGCTAATGATATGCCTGCTGTGCTTAATGTCACAATATGCTTGTACACCTGTGTGCTGATGAAGTCCTGGCCATTCCTGGTGAGTTGACACATATTGTGACCGAGGCAAAGCAGCACTGTATTGCCCTTGGCACGGCGAGCCTTACATACAATGTTGTGAACAGGCTGACATCTCACCAGGAGTACAGTAATTGGCAATGCTCATGCTAGCATTAGGCTGCCATTGTCAGCGTGCTGCAATGCATGCTGACAGTTGCAGGCAGCATCTTGCAGTGCATCATGTTGTAGTGCTGACTACAGTGTAACAAAAGGCGCTCAGTCAACCATGCAGCAATGCTAGACAGCGTGCAACGATTTTGCCACTTGTCGTGATGATACATAGGTGATAGCCAGCCTGACCGTGAGCCCATGCCAGCAATGCCCCCACCCACAATGCCTCCTGCATGGATGAAGGGCCCCTCCTTCCCAGCAATCAGCCCTCCAGCCATGGACAGCGTCACACTGAACATCTTCACCACCAGAGTCTTGAGTCCCAGCAGCCCTGGCAAACAATGTGGTACAATCAGACACCACAGCACTGTGCGTCATGACTTATTCTGAGGGACTTCAATAGTGCATAGATCATAGCAAGGAGAACAAAAGACTGGTGCTGGAGCATTCTGACAATAACATGGGTTATAGGAGCCAAAGAGCACAGAGGCAGTCTGACAAAGCACAGCCATGTTGCATACAGCATGCGCTGCAGCGAATTGCGCACAAGATGTACCAAGCAACGGCGACGCCTATACGCAAGCGTGAGCCCAGCTATGACTGCTTGCAATGCAGGCTAAAGCTGTTATACGTCCACAGAACAGCTGGCTGGCATTTTGAATGTCAAGGGCCATGTAGTCCTGCATATTGGTAATTGGAAAACTCTGTAGGCAATGCGGAGCACGTCAGAACAAAAGGCATGACAAGGCAGTGTGTGTATTAGCACCTTTGATGTGCACGCCGTTGAGGTATGTCTTGATCTCTGGGATGCCGCTGCCAGCTCCCAAAGGGGCAAAGGATGTCACCAGGAAGGCAGACATGGCAGAGTACCCCATGGTAAACACCAGCCAGACCACGTAGGGTGCCCAGAACCCCCCACGGTGGGCCACAACAGTTTTAACAGCTGTGTACTTGAAGCTGTTTAGCCGCTGCAGGACAATGTCCACCAAGAAAGCCAGCATTCCCATTGTCACTCCAATCAGAACTGCATGCAGTGTAGAAGGTTTCTCAGCGCTGCGGTGAAGCGGTGTTGCAGGGCATGTGTGATGTGCAACAAGCAAAAAGTGATGAACAATGTCATTTGCAGTTTCGAGCAGTTTCGAGCAGCCTGAAACAGGACAGAAATCCCGGGTGCATTAATCACAGCTTGACCAACCCATACTCTTAGCCTGCATGTGAAACAGCTGACAGCACTATACGTTTGGACGTACAGCATGGTATGGCTTACATGACAGCAGCCATCTCCAACTTTCTTCCACCAAGTAGTCCAGGTGATCCCTGTTCAAAGTGGTCTCACGCTCGATATCATTATCCTGTATACAAGACAGCACATCACATCAGAAAAAGCTGACCATTGCTGTGGACCACAAGTGCGTCTCTCTTCGTGATATCTGGTTCATGTGCCAGGAAAGGGCAAAAGGCACCCTCTGAAATGGTCAAGCTTTTCAGCACTTGCTGTAAGAAAGCACGCCATAAGCTGAAGGGAGAAGATTGTACATAGTCTCACTGCTTACCACAACGTCAAAGTCCTGTGCCTCAAACTGCCCCATGCGCCGCAATCGCTCCAGTGACTCTTTACTTTCCTGCAAGCAACAGGCACCTCAGACCAAATGTTTCGACTTAGTCAGTGCAACAAGCTCAGCCAGACAGCGCACAGAGCACGTCTGTATTGCATTACCTCAGCAGTCTTGGGGGCACCATGTACAGCTGCTGGGATGTTGGAGTCATACTCCGTGTGATGCAACACACCCCGCTCTTTGAAGACGTGTAAGGCGTCTTGTACATGGTGTACTGTGTCTGAAAATTCGGACTGTAACTTATGCTTAGGGTCTCGCCAGCCAGAAGATGCCTTCCTGTTCGAAGTGTGCCGCACAGCATACTGCTCTGCAGCGTGTTCAGACTGCAAGGCCTTAAGCTCGTAGTCCTCTAAGACGTTGCTGCAAAAGCAACACAAGCAAGTCAGGTCAGGGTCGCAAGAATGCAGAACAGATACAGCACAATGCCGAAACCAGACAGAGATTGACAGATGTGGATGTGTCAGCTCACAGCCGGTCGCAATGTGGCGCCAGTCACCTGAGCGCTCCTCGTGATGGAACCCGAGCTGACAGCAAGTCATCAAACGCGGACTTCTCATCATCGCCCGTCCAGCTACGCTCCATGGTCTACTGTATCACATTCAGCTTCTGCACGCTGCAAGATTGCAGATTCTATACAGCTTGTTCTGTACAGGTGGGCGTTCTTGCATTGAGGAAGTCCACTCCAATCTTGCAAGAAATCTTAATCAGGTACAGAGAAGAAGTGGGAAGAGAAGCCAGGCTCATGCCAGCGATCCATGGAGGTCAGCATGCATGATATGATGCAAAAGAACATCGCATGCAGCATGATACAATTGTCTTCTTGGTTGTAGTAATTCAGCACGATGTTGCGTGCAGCATCGCTTGCCTCGAGGACGTGAACCCATGCATGCCGGTTTCAAACCTGTCCTCTCGTGGCAGCTGCGATCAAGCGCAGGCGTTTTCAAAACTTGCAGCTTTCAGTTTCGCAGTTTAGCGCATGCAAGCATGTCGAGTCATGTTCCTGCGGAGTCAGCGAGTAAGTTTGATCAAACCGGTCAACCCAAATCAAACGATCGCAAGTTTCTTTGCACCGTGGCAGTACATAGCAGACATACTGCTTGTTCGCAGCCTTCGATATCATCAAGGAGGACAAGGTTTATCAGCGATATTTCACGCTGTATGACCGCAAAATTCGCTTTCCATCTAGCAAAGAGCGCCCTGTGAGCTGCCTTCCAACCTATCTTTGCTATGCTAATTTAGTGGCCTTTGGCAATCTGAAGCGTCAGCTGGTATCATAGGCTGAAGAACATGACTTTGATGTCATAGGCCACCCACAAGCCAGCTTTCACTTCTCTGCTGTGTTTCCTTTCCATCCTGCAACCGACGAAGCTCCTGCTGAGGTCAGCAAACCTGACACCGCGCATCGAGCACAAGATACTGCATCACCACAATGATCACACCACAACTGATTGTTTTGCAGGCAGCCTAGTGCCGGCTACTCCATCCAATCTTCCCGTTGATATTGCCCGCTGACATCATGCACACTGTGTGATTGTCATGCTGCTCCCATGCAAACAGCTGCATGCCTGCATTGCATAAAGTGCAGCATCCTCAGCAATACAGGGCTTGTTGCTTGCTCCAGGTAACTATTCTGAAGGAATTTTGCCAAGGACCCAACCAGATGATGTACAGCCTGCCAGCTGGCAGCTTTGATGCAAAGCGGCATGGTGACTACGCTGGCTGCGCACGTGCAGAGCTTTGGGAAGAGGTGAGCTCTTCCATGTACACTAGCTATGTGTAAGCATCTCAATCACTGGCTCATTTGCATGGCTCTTTCCAAGGGAGAGGCAGTGTATCCTAGTCTATGGGATCCTGCGCTGTTGTTTGCTTACCTTCACTACATACCTTGTTTTCAGTTTGTTGCGCAGGTTGGTTTCAACTCTTGTGTGCTTCACACCTTTGTAACATTGCACAAGTTCTGGTAAAGCTGCAAGGGCATAACAAGTAATGAAGTCCTACAGTTGGGACGTGCCACATGCAAGCTTGTTGCTTACAACAACACAAAAGTCAATACATCACATGTCGTCCTGCATGTTGTCACAGCTTCATGTCTGCGCGCACTTTGATGGTGCTGCAGGCACAGCTGGAAGGGGGAGAGTGGGTAGATCTGTTGGGTCTGGGTCACCCGGGCATTGCTGAAGTGAAGTGGTGTGCCAACCGCTTCACACCTTTCCTCTGCATTGCACCCCATGCTGCAGCAACAGCAGGCAAGCAGGACGCAGAGGAGTTCATCGAGGTATTGACTATATGATGTGCCTGCTGTTGTGTCTAGTCAATATGCATTTTCAACATGGCAGCGCATGGCAAGTGCAGGCACAATGTAAAACGAGCTTCTGTGCAAAGAAAATTTGTTGAGATTGAGCAAGCAGCGTGTACGCATGCATTTTTGTAGCATCATGATTGAGCGCTCCTGGCTCACGCTGTCAGCCTCTTACAATTAAGCCATGCTTTCACAGCAATGGAAGTATTGTCAGGTCTATTTGCGCTTTGGTGCTCTGCAGCTGTTGAATGAAACAGCAAGCAGCTTACAGTGTAGTTCCTGCGTAATGACCTGTGTGTAGCTCTGAAAATGATCAAAGTCTTGTCTGCAGATACATCGTATGAGTATAGCAAGCTTGAGGGAGGTCATGCGAAGTGGCAACATGCTGCTACCATCAGTCACCACTGCTTTCATGGCTATAGAAGAGCTACAACGACGCGGTTTCTCTGTGTGAGAGCTTGCTCTGCCCTTGGTGCCCGAGGGGTCCCAAGTTGTCAATTTTGCAAGTGTGCTGCAGCAGAAAACAAGCTCTCAGGTCCAAGGAATGCTGTACAGACTACTCGATGTTTTAGTGTATCTATGCTGCAGGCACATGCAAATTTGCAAGGCAGCTTTCCAGTTGCACACACATGGCAAAGTTATGAAGCCTTTACTTGTGCTCTACAGTGTACACAACGGACAATTGCACATGCAAATGAAACGTTGTACCATAGGCAGCTACACAGTACATGTGTGATTCACCAAATGGTCCACCTCAACAGTTTTTTTCGTTAGTACAAATAAGGGCCGAAACCAGTACAGAATTTTATAGCATATACAATGAACATTCTGCCCATTGCACAGTGTTGCCAGATGTAAGTTGCAAGAATTCATGTTGGGGTTCATGACCTTGTACAGCTGGCCCCTGCATGAGAGTGGCCAGTGGAACCCTGGGCTGCTGCATGACAGGCACTGACTTAGCCAGAACAGCCCACTTTGCATGCCAGTTATGACATATTACTGATGAATGCCAGCTTGAGATTAAGGACGAGCCACTTACATCATCTGATGTCCATAAAAAAACGTTGACGAAAAAGAGTCGCTTTGTTGTGCCTCAGTGTTTAGCGGTATTGTGGGCCAATTCAACTTGCCACAAATGTTCAGACTTCTAACCATGACAATAGCATTGCGTGCCCTGTTCTTGGTAGGGTCGTGTTCCTTCTTGCGCACATGCTGTATTTTGAGGCAGCCTGGGTTTGAAAGGCGTTCGAGCTACTACCCAGTAGATGCCAGATGGAGTTGGAACAAGTCTGGGGATCATCAGGCACACAGAGCTCTTTCCTTCAGTGCAGTCTACTGCTGTGTAAACTTTAAAGCAAAACAATGCAACAAGCGTTCTAACGTATCCTGCAGGTGGTGGTGCATTGTGTCAAAGCAGCATTGCTGGAGCTGCTTACAACCCAGATGGTGTCAGAATTGCCAACACGGCAGTACTGCAACCAATCTATCCCATCACCCATGCTGCTCTGGGCTGGAGTGGCCATTGCATCTTGGCAGTTGCACAATAGGCAACATGTACTACATGATATGTGTCCTTGCTACAGCACTGGCTACTGAAAACCACCCACAGCACCAAACTGCTGAGCAGTGATGTAATTGACCTCCACAGTGCTCCCAGCAAAGAGGCGTCCATGAATGGCATCTTTGGCTGCTTGAGCACTGAGTGGATTGGCAAACTGAGCAAAAGCCTGCAATTACAGGGACGGAGTGAGAGGAAAAGACATGATTGCCAAATGCCAAAACACACTAACAATGCAATCGCAGTCATTGAAGATCATGCAAGCTTGCAATGCAATCATACCGGAGTCATAAAACATGGTTCTGGCAAAACACTCACAGTTGGCAAACACACCAAAAAACTTGACAACAGGGCTCACCTTGCCATAATTTTGTTGGTTGAAGAGAGCATGTGCTTGCTGAGGTATGGGAGGGCGAGGCACGACCACCTTCATGACTTGACCATACTTGCTGCACTCCTCGCGCAGGTCCTCTATTACCTGGAAGGCAGCACATGACAACTCCTCACACGAAATCCAGAGACGTGTAACAGCAGTCAGCTGAAGGCTACAGAGTTGTTCATGCCTTGAGGAAAACAGCATGTGCAAGCTTGTCTAAAATCCAGCCCAGCACAAGGAGGCCAAGCAGATTGAGCC
>JAABUO010006876.1_pt1 | contig 13024 bp, 9 predicted proteins | sample 5559291 | NCBI WGS metagenome assembly JAABUO01 (sample SAMN10711878, study PRJNA513372) | rock metagenome | isolation source: Antarctica rocks | place: Antarctica: Victoria Land, Finger Mt sud
CAGATTTATTAATTAATTCGAAAAACATCATTTTATACTTGTAAGCATTAAAGAAAGTATAAAGATAATTAAATTTTCGCTTTTAAAACTTATGCGTAGTTTATTAAACGCGACGATAATATTAAGTCGTGTTAAATACTTATTATCTTAAATTTTAACTAGTACTTCGTTTATTAAGAAAATTAAATAACGATCTTTTTTAATTAAAGCGTTTAATTTTTAATAATTTACGCAGAAGCGAAAATTATTATCTTTCTTTTTAATAAATAGTATTAGCGAAGCGCAGAAAACTTTACTGAGTGTAATGAACTTTTTTTTAAATTTTTTTTTTAAATACTTCTTAATCTTCTGCAGTTTATAACTTAATATAAAGTATAATTAACTTTAAAAGATTTAATTCTTTTTTTTAATTTAATTTTATAATTATATAATTAATGCGAAAATAATTATATTATCTTTTCTTTATTAAAAACGTTCAGAAAGTTATAATAAACTACTGAAAGCTTTTTCTTTAGTTTTTTTAATAATATAATTAATGTCATTTCATTTAATTTTTCGAGTTCTTTAATTAAGTTAAGCGCTTTATCGATTTTATTTATAATTAAGAAAAAGATTTTAACATTCTTATTCTTAACTAAAATTTAATATGTAGCGACTTTAATCATGATAATATTATCGAGCTTTTTTTTTTAATTAACGAACTGAGTTAAAGTTAATTAAGATTAACTTAAATGCTTAATTTTCGCATGTGATTTAATTTAATAAACTGAGTAAATTTAATGAATCGATTTATTAATTTTTAATTCGCAGATCGTTTTAAGATAATTATTAACGTAACAGTTAATTTTAAGTTCTTTCGTTTCATTTCGCAAGCCTCGCTTAATTCAGACTTTTAAAATGCTGATTTATCGCTTACTTTTAATTTTAATGTTTTAATATTTAACGAGAATATTAATTAATTATTTACAGAATTTATTAAAACTTAATTTCTTTTTAATTAAAATTTTTTAATGATTATCTTATGCTAATTTAAACGAGTTATTAATAAAGATATTATTTTATTTTTATGTTCTTGTATAATAATTAACGTATACAAAGCATAAGTAATTAATTTTTAATTAAAAGTTTTATTAAATAATTAAATTAACTTTAACTTTAATAGCGATATTAATTAAATTTTAAAACGTTTACATAGCTTTAACATTAAAGATTCATTAATGAATGTCATGTTAATGATTTTAATATTTGTTAAAATAAATGATTTAAATATCTTTTTTAAATTACTTAAGATAATGTTAACAGTAAACGATTTAAAGTTAAACGAATCATTAAACATGTTTAAACTGATCGCGACGAGTTAATACATCGAGCTCGAGTCGAGTTCTTAACTCGTTAAGACTCGATTTAAGTTACGATTTTAAAATCGAGTATTCGAGCTAAGTTATAATGTTAATATTAAGTATTCGAGCCGAGTCATAATGTTAATATTAAGTATTAACTCGAATTCTCGACTCGACTCGTTAAAACATGAAGCGATATAATGTTTAACTTGTTACTATTAAATATTAAAGTTATTACATCGTACGACGTACATCGTACGACGTACATCGTACGACGTAATTAATTATTTTTATTAAAACTAATGTTAAATGTAAAGTTTTTATCGTATATTCGTACGTTATAAATCATATTTCTTACATACTTTAATAATTATATACTAAATATATAATACACACGCTGTATGTTAACGATATCGTTTATTATTATTATTATTTATATATAATTAAATTCTCGTCGTATATTTAATAATTATATAATAATGTAAAAGAGTAATATAAAAGAGTAATGCAATTAGTTAGTTAAATTATTAAAGATTTTATGACGTAATAAATTTTTTTTAATAAATCTTAACATTTAACGTCATTTTTAATTACTTAACGAGTCGAGTTAAGAACTTAAATTATAACTCGACTCGAGATTAATATTAAGTCGAGTTACGAAGTTAATATTAAGTATTTAAGTCGAGTTATAATGTTAATATCGAGTATTCAAGTCGAGTTAAAATGTTAATATTGAAACTCGGCCCGACGATTAGTTTAAACATGTTAATGAAACAAGATATAAGTATGTTACTCTCAGTTATTATTTTAACGAAAACATGTCGTTTTTTAAATTCGCGACGATTTCGTGTACTTTAACATCTTCGTAATAATCGCGTACTTTATGTTTTAACTTCTTACATTTAAAGTAAAGTTCTTTCTTAAACAGTTCTTTTTTAATAAAATTAACGTTTAATGTTTTAAGTTTCTTTTACGTAAATAATAACGACGTAAGTTAAGCAGTTAATTTATTAACGATAAAGCGAGTAACTTAAGTTATTAATGCTTTAACGATTAATTATACGTTTAATTTCGTTAATTTAATATTAACTTGCATGTAAATGTTAACGAACTCGTTTAAATTCGTAATTCGTTCATTAAGCGTTACTCGTTAAAGATTTAAATTAATTTTATATTAAAGATTATTTAATAAAGTTTCGTTATTATACTTTAATCTTGCGCTAAATTTTTAAATTTTTATTTAAAATTCATGAAAGAAAATCTTATTCTGATATAGTTTTAAGTATTATCGTTAAGCTATGTAACGATAATTAAAATCGTTATACATTTTATTAATTATTAATAATACATTTTTAACTTTTAAAAACGAGTTTAAGAAAATAATTCGCATACGAGAAGTTATATGCTAAGCGATAACTTTACTAACTCGTTTTTTAATGTAAATAATCTTTAATTCTTTAATAAAAAAGTGATTCTTATTTATTTTTAGCTTATTTCGCATTTATAATAGTTAGTTATTTATATTTTACGACGAATTTTTAAACAAGAATAAATTTAATAACTTAATTAACTTTAATGCTCGAGCTTCTGAAGTAAAAAAACTCTATTAACTTTAAGTAATTTTTAAATAACGAATAATTACGTTCTTGTTTCGTATTTTTTTCGTTAAACGCGTCTTTTTAACTTTTAACGCGATATTTATCTCGTTAACATTTTTTAACATTTAAATTATATCGTTACAAGTCTTTATTTTAATATCGTGCTAAAAATATATATATTTAATAAAAATTATAATGTTATCTGTTTCGTAAATAATTATTCATTTCTTTAACTTTATATTAATGCTAATCTTAATTATTTTAAGATTAAAGAATAACGTTTTCGTATTTTTTTATTTAATATTCGACGACGCATTCGTATCTTTTTTTAATGTTGTTTAAATTTTATAATAAAAGTAATTTTCTTTTAACACTTCGTAATTCGTAACGAGTAATGCTTATTAATTTTAATTTCGTAATTCTAGTTATTACGTAAGTAAAAAAATTATTAATTAAAGTTTTAATGTTATTTTATTAAACTTTTCTAAGTTTAAGTTTCGTTAAAACTTCTGATCTTAATTTTAAAACAACGCGTTCGTATTCTTTTATTCTGTATTAATAATAAGCTTAATAAAGAGTTAATTTAAAACAGCGCGTTCGTATTCTTTAATTTTATTCTAGAAATTTTTAATTTTTAATGAGCTTTACGAGCTCGATTTTTAATAAGATTATGTAACTTGTTTTATATTATTTACACGTTAATAATAAGATTAATAAGCTTTAAATTAATGTTATAAGTTAGTATAAAGCGAATTATATAAGTATATTTTAATTAAAAGTTTAAAGTTAAAGAAGATAAAAAATGTTACACGCGAAGAATCTTGTACTTATAAAAACGCGCTAAATTATTAACGTGTTAACATTAACTTTAAGCTAGTTTATAATAGTTTAACATGATTTATATTAAATTAACTCAGTTTAAATTAGTTTAAATTTAAACTACACGATCGTAATAATTCTTACTTAATCGAAAGATAATTTAAAAGTTAAACTTTAATAAAATATTCAGATAATTAACTTAACGTTATGTTACGATTTTAGCCTTCGCTTCATTTAAATCTAATCGTGTTAAACTGAGTTAGTTTAATATAAATCATGTTAAATTATTATAAACTAGCTCAGAGCTAATGTTAACACGCTAGTAGCTTAGCGCGTCTTCGTGAGTACAAGACTCTTCGCGTGTTGCATCTTCTTTTTTTCTTAGCATTTATTATTAGTTAAATGATATCTTTATGACTCGCTTTAAACCGATCTTTAATAGTAAATAAATGCTTATTAATTACTCTGCTATTAACGTGTAAACGATACGAAACAAGCTACTCATTAGAAAAATTTGTAAGAAATTCTTTGAATTTGTAACATCATCATTTTAGGCCGCAAAAGATTCTTCGATTTTATTCTCATTATTACTTTCATTCTTAAAATTAATCTGCAAGAGATTCTTTAAATTTGCATTAAATAAATTAAAACATTAAATTATTATTCTATCTTCTTACTATCATTATAACACGCGACGCTGAGTTAGTTAAGTCTCGAACAGCTCGTCTGCTTAAAAGCACTGTTAATAAAAAAGTCTTATTTCTACTCATTAATGTCTTAACCGAAGCTGAAAAAGCTATAACATTATGAAACATAAACATTAAAGAATAACTGTTTTATTAAGTCAGTAATTAACACGATAAGATTATTAATATATTAAACGAGCTTTAAAGTTAGCGAGATCTGACTTTACAGCTTAACGAGCATTAAATTCTCGTATAAGACGATTATAAAAAGAGAGCGAAATAATTAAAGATCGCTTTTAAAAAGAACGATGAGCTAAAAGAAAAAATTAATCAGTTACAAAGTAAGCGATTAAATTTTAAAGCGAAACAACGTTAAGCTAATTAACTCATGTTTCGTTAAGAGACTCAGTTAGTTAAGCATTTAATTAATTAAAAAGAACGCTCTTAAAGCTTACGAAAGTCATTTACTTTATTTAATAACGATTAATACAAGTTAATTAAATTTTCGAATTCATTTATCTTCATTAAAACAGATAATTTTATTTAAAAAAGCTAAATCATTAAGATATTTAACAAGCTTAATGTTAACGCGAATTATTATCTTATTAAAAAGCTTCGTATTACTTACATAGTAATTAAATTAAAAGATAATGCTGACGAGTAAACTTATGCAAAGCGTCGCATTAATGTTTTTTCATTTTATTAATCATTAATCGAGTTATTAAAACATTTAAACGAGATATATAACGATTAAAATAAAAATCGAAAGTATCGCCGTGAATATAATGCATTAAAGCAGCTTAACAAGTCGTTTAACACTTTTTACTTTGAATTTATAAAGCTATTCAGCTTTCTTAACTACGACGATCGTACATTAATGAACGATCTTTAAAATAAAATTAATAATCATTTACAGAACGCTTTATTTATTAATCTTATAAAGTTTAAATCGCTTAATAAACTTAAGACTTTTCTTTAAAGAGTGAATAATAATTAACGAGTTAATTATTAACTACGTAACGAGTAACGAACAGGCAAATCGATAGCAGCTTCGAAAAAACGTTTTGTTTCTTCATTAACATTAACATCAGCATCAGTCTTAATTACTAGCTATGTTAAGTTAATTATCTTTTTTACATCTGAGTTCGTTAAATTACTCATCGTTTACTACATTTATAAAACTTCGAGTTACTTATTTAAGAATTACTTTCAGAACAAGATCGACACTTTCGCTTCTCGTGCTTTTATTCTTCGTTTACATAAAATCGTTATTTCAGAAAATAAAGAGAATGAAGAAATGTTTAACGAGAAGAATGAGATAAAAAACTAGTAACTTTCATTAAAGACGTCATGAAAGAAATATTAATTTCTTTAACGACGAGCATGTTAAACGATTCTTTTACTTCTGAATCTTTAATTACTGAATGTGTACTTTTTAGTAATGAAATTAGTTATTTATTAAAGTCATTAATTAACATTAAAGCTATTAATTATTCGTTCATTAATAAAGTAATCGCGCAGATTATTTATAATCAGTTATAAATTAAGTTCTTAACTTTAATTAAAACAAAGCCTATACGAGAATTCGACGATCATTATGTAAAAAAACTCATTATTCATGTTATTTATTCGAATTTAACAGTTTAAGATCATACGATTAAAACAGCTTTTATGTTAATCACTCGATTAAGTTAACATTAAATGATTCTCGAAAAAGCATGAATGAACAGAATTAATTTAATTATAAATATGCGAATCGACTTTCTTCGATTTTCAGATACTACTTTTAGTTAGAAATTACTTAGTTTATTATTAAGTACTAGATTAACTACGAAATCGAAGAGCTTAACTTTTACTTATATACTGAAGAGACTTATTACTTTCGCTATCTCTTAAATCAGTTAATTAAAGAAGAAATTAGTTAATTTAATTAAACGATTAAAATCGCTTAAGACGACTTTAATTAACGTTGAAATTTCTAAATTAACGTCGAGTTTAACGAACTTTAAATTAATGAATTAGTTCGTTAAATCTGTCTCTGCATTAAAGCAAAGCACTTAAGTTAATCTTAATTAATTTTCATTTCTTTAATTAATTAAGATTAAAAAAACTGTCGACATTAAAATGATAAAAGCAGCGACATATAAAATGTTAGTTAAGCGATCAGATGTTAAAATCTTTACTGTTATCGTCTCGAAAATCGATCGACTAATAATTACAGTTAAGAATAAATCTGAAAAAATGAATCTACATGAGCTTTCTTACGCCGAAGTTCTCGAGCAAGTTAAAGTTAAGCTTCTCTCTGAATATTACGATTATTTAAACGTGTTTAATCGAACAATGATTAATTAGCTATCGTTTCATTATTTTTACGATTATAAAATTAAATTAATTAATGAGAGAACGCTTTCTCGAAGCAGACTATATTAAATGTTTAATTACAAGCTTTAAAAGATAAAGAAGTATCTGATTAAATATTTAAACAAAGAATTCATTTCATTAAGCTCAGTTTCTTACGCCTCGCTCATTCTGTTCGCTGAAAAGAAAGATGAAAGTTTACGTTTCTGTGTAAATTATAAAAAGCTTAATGCTTTAATTAAACGAGATCGCTACTCTTTATCATTAATAAACGAAACTTTCGCTCGTATACAAGAAAGTAAATATTTAACTCGATTAAACATAATCGCTGCGTTTAATAAACTTCGCATGCATTCAGATAGCGAGAATTTAATTATCTTTATTACTTTCTTTAACTTTTATAAATATTACGTAATGTCATTCGAATTAATTAATGAATTAATCTTTTATTAACATTATATGAACGACGTACTGTTTAAATATCTGCATCAGTTTTGTTAAACTTATTTAAATGACATTATCATTTATAATAAAACTTTAAAGAAATACAAGCGACATGTACGATTAGTCTTAAATAAATTACGAGAAGCTAATTTATAAATAAACATTAATAAATGCGAGTTTCATGTTCAGAAAATCATTTTCTTAAAACTTTTAATGTTAATTTAAAAACTTAAGATGAATTCACGAAAAGTATAAGCAATCGTTAATTAACTTACACTTAATAATCTCATTTAAATATAATTTTTTATTAATTTCTACAATTTCTATTAACGCTTTATTAAGAACTTTTCGAAGATTATTCGTTTAATGATTTAACTCATTTAAAAGAAGATTATATTTAAATGAAATGAGACTTATTAAACTGTATTTAATTACATGAAGAAACGTATAACTGAGATCTTTATACTTCGTTACTTTAATTAAACTCGCGATTTTATTCTGAAAACTAATTCATTTAATTACGTTAACGATGAAGTTTTATCTTAATATAATGACGAAGAAGTTTTACATTCGATTACTTTTTATAATAAAAACATGTTCTTTATTAAATGCAATTACGAAATATACGATAAGAAACTGCTAGTTATCATTCGAGCTTTTAAGCATTAACGTCTCGAGCTAAAGTTAACCGATATTCTTATTAAGATGTTCATTAATTATTAAGTACTCATTTCATTAACGAAAGACAAAAAGCTAAGCAGACGTTAAATGCGCTGAATTTAAAAATTAACTAATTTTAACTTTAAGATAATGTATTAATTTAACAAACAAAACATTAAGATTAATGCATTAACTCGTTAAGCTAACTTTATATTTAAAGATTTCGATGATGAACGCGTTCGTTATTAATGAATTATTATTTTAACGTCGAATCGAATAAAAATAGCTAATTTAAAAAAAGATGATAATAAGTTAATTTATAAACAGATTCTTAACGTAAATAAAATTAACGAGAATTATACGTTACTTCGCGAAGTTATAATTAAAAACGAAACATAATATAAAAATATAAAGCTGAAGAATTATCGAGATTAAGATGAAATCTTGTTTCATAATAATTAGCTATGAGTTTCGTTTAACGAGCTTTTATAAATGAATTTAATTCGTGAAATTCACGATTAATCATTAATTAATCATTTTAATATTCTTAAAACGATGAAAGTCATAAAACGAAATTACTATTAATCTTTTATGCGGAAAACGATAAATCGATATATTCGAAACTGTTATATTTACTAACGATTAAAGACATTTAAAAATAAATTAAATGACTTACTTCACTTTTTATTAATATTTAATTAACGCTAACGTGATATAATCATGAATTATGTTATCGATTTATTTAATTTAAACGATAATAACGCGATTTTAACGATAATTTACAGATTATTAAAGAAAAGACATTATATTTCTTGCTTCATTAATAACGAAGAAATCATCGCGAAAAAAACGATTAAGTTATTACTTTAATGAATATATCGAACTTACGATTTATTAAACTTTATTGTATTTAATAAAGATTCTTAATTCACTTTTATTCTTTAAAAGTCTCTTTGTAAACGATTAAGCATTTTTCTTTAATTATTTATCGCTTATTACTTACAGATTAACGATTAAAACAAACGAGTTAATCAGAATGTCGAGCGATATCTTTAATTCTTTTATTCGTATATGTAAAATGATTAATTTAAATAATTATTAATGATCGAGTTTGTTAATAATAATGCTTTATTCTTAATAATCTTCATAATTTTCTTTTTCATGAACAAGAGCTTTCATTCTCGTATAAGCTTCGATTTTAACATCATTAAGTATAAAAGCATTCGCGAACGCTTACAGACTGCACGAATTAAAAATATATTTAATTACATAAATAAGATATTAATCTTCGCTCGCGAGACTTTAATTAAATTACGAGAATAAATAATAAGTCAGATTAATAAGTATAAAAAGAAGATTAATTACGAGATTAAATTAAAGATGTTTCTGAACGAACGAAACATCATTATAATAAAACTCTTTAAAAAGCTGAACGATAAGATGCTCGAGTCATTTAAAGTTACAGATTTTGTAAGCTTCTTTTATAAATTAAAATTATTAGAAACAATGCGTATACACGATATGTTTCATTCAGAGCTTCTTTAACCTGTCGTTAATAACTCATTATTTAATTAAAAGAATGAACTCTCGAAATTAATAATAATAAATAATGAGAACGAATGAAAAATTAATGATATACTGAATTCTTAACGTTATTAAAAACGACTTTAATATTAAGTTAAATGAAAGAGTTATAATAATGATCTTAACTAATATAACGTTAACGACGATAAATTTATGAACGTTTAAAAAGTGATTAACGATTTTTATATTAAATATTCAGTAAAAGCGCACTAAAATAATACATTTATGCGAACATGAATAATTAAAGAAAGAAAATAATGTTACGATTTTAGCCTTCGCTTCATTTAAATCTGATCGTGTTAAACTGAGTTAATTTAATATAAATCATGTTAAACTATCATAAACTAGCTTAAAGCTAATGTTAACACGTTAGTAATCTAGCGCGCCTTCGTAAATACAAGACTCTTCGCGTGTTATATCTTCTTTCTTTCTTAGCATTTATTTATTAGTTAAATGACATTTCTATAACTCGCTCTAAATTAACCTTTAACACGTTAAGTTAATTATTTATCTTTTATAAAGATCTTTAAAGCTTAATAATTAATAAATATTTAAATTAATAATTTAATGTCTTTCAGCTCGAGTCTTTAATGCTTAAAGTATTAAATAATGACTAGTAATTTCTTATTATAAATATAATAATTACATTTAATAAAAATTATACTTTTATTATAAAAGATTATTAAATAAAAAATATCTTCGTTATTATACTGAAATAAAATATTATCTTTAACGTAATTAAACGTATTAATTTTTAAAATAATTTAACGTTTAAGATTAAAATGTCGTAATATAAAAGTTAAGCTAATCTGTTTCTTTAAATCTTTAAAAGCTTAAATATAAATTTAATTTTATACGAAGAATATGTCTTTATGAATAAGCTGAATGAAGAATTAAATTAGCTTTAAGAAATTCTTAATGAATTATTAATAAAAGTTAATAAATCTTACGAAGCTTTAAATCTCTTTTAAATTAATTAAAGTAGCTTAAATAATTATAACTTTCATCTTAACGAGATTTATTCGAAAACTCTGTTTTAATACGATAACTTTCAAAAAGACTATTTCTTTAACGTTAAATTTACATTTTTAAATATTTATTTATAAATTAACTTTTCGTAAACGACTTAATATCATTTTAATATACTATTTATGTTTTCGTTAAGTTTTATTATAAATTAAAATGTTATTTAAATAAGCTTAATAAAATTCGTTTAAAAAGTTTTATGAAACATTATTTATATATTACTAAAAAGAAACAGAGTCGTTAATAAGTTTAAAAGAAAGAACTCGTAATTTATATAATTTTAAAGCGATAATGAAAATAGTATAATCTTCGTTATTAAGATGCATGCGAAGTTTATTAAACGCTAATATAATATTTAAGCGAGTTAAATATTTATATCTCATAATTTTATTAATAATCTTCTTAATTAAAGATAATGAATAACGATTTCTTTTAATAATAACGTTAAGCTTTTAATAATTTACGCAAAATCGTAAATCTTCATTTACTTTTAAAAAGAATAAAATTAATAAGAAATAAAGAGCTTTGCTGAAAGTAATAAAATTCTTAAAAAGGTTCTCGTTTAAATATTTCTTTATTTTTTAAAGCTTGTAAAAAGACATTTAATATGCTTAACATTAAAATAAAACAACGTTATTAATAAGCTTTATTCTGTAATTATAAAAACGATGCGAGAATAGCTTATTAATTTAAGCTCGATTAAAAATGTTTAGAAAATTTTAATATTTCGCGAATAGCTTAACTTTAATGTTTTCTAGATTTTACTAAGTCGTCTCGTTAATTAAGAATAGACTGACTAAATTTAAATTGCACTGAGTGTTATAAATTAGCTCTTTATTAATGTTTTTAACTAATATAATAAAAATCTTAATGTAATTCTTTTTTAAATGATTAATTAAAGTTTAAAAAGTCGCGACGCTTATGCTATAAATTAAATTAGCTTTTTTCTTTAAAGTTAAAATCGATCGTTAAAGCATTTTAAAAGCGTTTATAAAGAGCGACGTTTTAATTTTAAACTTAAAATGATCGCGATTAACTTAAAAGCTTATTAAAATTAAAAGAACGAATATAAGTAAATTAAGTTAACTAGAAAATACTATGATATCGCGACTCATGTTTAGTAATATTTTATTTTTGTTTATTTAAGATTTTTCTAGTATTATCTCGTAATGTTTAATGTTTATAATTAATATTAATACTAAAGATTTCTTATAATTATTAATTATTAAAATAGAAAGAATTTTATAAGTAATTATCTTCTTAGCTAGCTTTTCATCATAGTCGCGTATGAGCTTTTCTTTTAATAGCGAAATAAATTATAAATCGAGTTTCTTATAAAATTTCGTGATTAGATTTATATATATTAAAATGTAAATAATTAATTCGCTGTTTATTAAAGATTAAATACTAAAAGACTAATCTTGCGAAATAAGAAACGCGTTAATCAGAAAGAATTTTTAAAATATTCATCTTTTTGAAAAATTTCGTTATAATTGCATAAAGATATTATTTTAACTTTCTTAATAACTTTTAAAAAAGCGATTAATTTTTTATATTAAAGTTCGAATTAAAATCGAAATGATTAAACTCGTTCGCATTATTATTATTTATAGCATTAACTTTTATAACTTAATGAAAGCATTTTTTAAAATTAAAATTAAGTTTATAATAAACGAAGCAGTTTTCATTTAATATGTTAATTTCTTTTACGCTAGTTAAAACCGCGTCGCGCTGTTTTAACTAATTTATAAATATATTAATTTTTTTTAATAATAAGATTTAAGAACGTTTTTAGTAAAAATAACTTGTTTAATCGACTTTAATTTAATGAATTTCTTTTTTTTAAATTTCTTACATAACTTAATAATCATTATTTAAACGTATTAAATGATTTTAAATTTCGTTTAAAAAGTTAAATTATATAACTTAATTACTTAAAGCTACTCGAAGACGAAAGATTATCTTATTCTTTAAATTAATTATTAATTACTTTTCTTAATATTTTAAGTAAAAAGACAGACGCTAAAAAATGAAATAAAACTCGTTAAATTTCTTAACTTTTTAAGTAAGATTATTATATTTTCTTCGAAAGTTAATCTTTTTATTTAAATCGTTATACAGCTGAGCGAGCTTTTTAAAAAGTTTATTAATTATTACATAAAGATTTATTAAATCTCGTTATTTTCGAGTTAAAGTTATCTTTAATGTTTCTTTAATAATTTTAAAATAAACATAAGCTAGTTAAGCACGATCATTCTTATAATGATTCGCGTTTACTTTCAGCTTATTCTGAATCTTTTCATATTAATCGTTTTAGAAAGATTTAACGTTATCTGTTAATTAATATAAATTTAAAAGCTTTTCGAAACGATTAATTAAATTAAAAAAAGCGAAAATTAAAAATATGACTTCTTTAAACTAATGTAATTATTATTATAACTGAGTTTTTTCTTTATTTAATTACTTTATAACTTTATTAAATTAACGAGAAAAAGCGTTAAAACGATTA
>JAABUO010006877.1_pt1 | contig 13023 bp, 10 predicted proteins | sample 5559291 | NCBI WGS metagenome assembly JAABUO01 (sample SAMN10711878, study PRJNA513372) | rock metagenome | isolation source: Antarctica rocks | place: Antarctica: Victoria Land, Finger Mt sud
GTCAGCATGCCATCAATATTCAAGCGCTTGAACAACAGCTGCTTACCGTTCAGCAAGAGCATGCCAAGGCAGCAGAGCAGTTGAGTGCCATGAGCGAACAGCACCAGGAGAGCACGCTGCAGGGCCAGCACATACAGCGTCTGCAAGCAGCGGCAGCTGAGACAGCACAAGTCAACACAGCACAGCAACAGAGACATCATGCCCAGCTTTCTGCCATGCAAGAGGAGCGTGACGGCCTTCAACGCCAGTATGTACAGGCACAAGCCAGAGTGGAGTCCATATCCCAGCACAATGCCCAGTTGCAACATGATCTGCAAGCACAGCTAGCACCGGCAGCACAACAAGCAGCAAAGGCTTGCACAGAGCATGAACAGGCGCTTGCAGGAGTCCAGATTCAGCTAGCAACAGCACAGGCTGAGGCTGCACAGCAGGCAAACAGAGCAGACAAGCTGCAAGCCAGCTGGGCCACCACTCATGAGCAGCTGGCCACGACTGCTGCCCAACTTGCTGAGTATGCCACCTGCCAGAACCAGGGCCAGGAAACAATTGATGATCTGCTGCTGCAAGTACAGCAGCTGCAGAAGGAGAGTGCTGCTGCCAACAGCAAGCATGAGCAGGAGCTAGCGGCATCAGTCCAGAGTGGCAAGGAGCAGGCTGATGCTGCTGCTCAGAAACAGGCGCTGCTGGTTCCACACAATGAAGCAAGGCTGGCACAGCATCAAAAGGAGCTGTCACATGTGCAAGCTGAGTCAGCAAGTCAGCTGGCAGCACTGCAAATCCTACGTGATGACCTAGAAAGCAAGCTTTTAGCCAAGCAGTCTGATCTGGCGAACTTGCAAGAGCAGCATGCACAAGAAGTGGCAGAGCTACAGCAGCAGCTATCAGCAGCTGAAGTTGCCATAGCTGCTGCACAAAGTCAGGCTGCAGCCTCTGCTGAGAATCTGGCTGAGCAGACAAGCAAAGTTGGTCTGCTCACAGAAAAGCTTACGCTTGCCCTGGCTCAGGGCGTAAGCTTGCAGGAGAGGCTTGATGCTGCTGCTGCAAGACTGACTGATAGCACCCGGGACAGCAAGGCAACAGAGGCGCAGCTGCAGGCTGAGCTTACAGCAGCCAAAGTCACAATTGAAGACAGGGAACAGTTGGTCACTCAGCTCAAGACAGAGCTCGCGACCGTGTCAACCCAGTTGCAGGCTGCTGAAGCAGAAGCGTGTGTTGAGCAGAAGATGGCGCAGCAAGCCCTGGTGGACACACAGGCTCAGCATGCAGACCATGTAAGGAAGCTTGAGTCAAGGCTGCGGCAGACGCAGTCAGACAGGGAGCGGCAGCATGACCAGTTGCAACAGTGTGTAAAGGATTCGTCCAAAGCTTTGGAACAGGAAGGGCTGCTGTCTCATGCTCTGAATGCTGCCAACCAGCACACATCCACACTTGATAAAACAGTGAAGCAGCAGGAGCTGACCGAACAGACAGCCCAGCAGCAGGCCACAGCAGCTCAACTCACAGCTGCACAGGACCAAGTGGAATCCGCTTTTGACCAGGTGGTTTCAGCAGAAGCCAAGATCACAGCAGCTCAGGCTCAAGCCAAGGCAGACTCTGAAGCAGCTGCATTTCAGCTGTCTACAGTGCAGCATCAGCTTGATGTCCGCCAGCAACAGCTTGCTGCCGTGCAAGCAGAGCAGGCAAAAGCAGAAGAACAGCATCAGCAGGCACTGAGCAGGCTGGCAGCTCAGCTCGGTTCGGCTGATGACAAGAACGCAGAGCTGTCGTTGGCTCTTGCCGCTTTGGAGAGCAAACTCACTGTAGCCAAGTTGCAGGCAGAGGCAGACAGCCAAACTGCAGCTCAGAAGCTTGTTAGTGCAACCACTGGGATGGATGCTGCCAATGAAACTGTGGCAGACCTGCGGGAGCAGCTGCACATGGTCACGACAGAAGCTGCACAACTTCAGAAGCAGCTGAAAGAGCAGCTGCAAACATCTGAGGAGGCAAGCGCCCAGCTGCAGACCAAGCTTGAGGCCATTCAGCAAGCTGCTGCACAGAGACAAGCCCAGCATGACAGTGAGGTAGCGGCATTACAGAAAGCAAGCCGTCAGCTCCACAACCAGCTTCATTCAGCACAGCAGGCCAACGCTGCAATGCAGTCTCAGTCCGCGGCAGCACAGCAAGCTAATTTGCGCTGTCAAGCCCAGCTTCAATCAGAGGTAGCAGCTTCACAGCAGGCAATCACCCAGGCTGAGGCAGAGTTGCGGGCATCTCAGCAGAGCTACAGTGAAGTGGTGTCACAGTCAGAAGCAGCACAGCAGGCATCCCACCGCACACAAAACCAGCTCCAAACTGATCTCAAGCTGTCGCAAGAGGCTGTTGTACAGCTGAGTGCACAGCTGCAGGACTCTCAGCTGACTGTTGACAACCTACAGCAGCAGATGCAAGAGCTCAAGGAGAGCCCTCTGCATGCACAGCTGGCAGAAAGGCATTTCAAGCAGCAGCTGGCGGCCCTGCCCCAGCCAGAAGGGCAGGCAGAAGGCCACCCCGGTCTTCACCACAGCCTATCTTGTGGACCAGGTCAGATTCAGCATTTTGAGCTTGGCACTCTACACATTGTATGTGTCAGGCTATGTGTAGATGCAAGCTGCATGAAAGGCGGCGGCAAGTCTGCATGCTCAGCGTTTGCCTAGCAGGCTACATTTCTGCACATCATGCAGCCTATCACTTGCAGCAGTTTTGAATGATGAGCCTGTTGCGTTCAGGGTCTGGCTTGAATGCGTTGCTGAGCAGCGAGGTGGGCAGGCTGCAAGAGGAGGTGGCCAGTCTGAGGCGGCGGGTGCAGGGGTATGAGGTGGATGTGGACCACCTGGTGGCCACCAGTGAGCTAGGCCACGCCAACCCCAAGCAGAAGATCCAGTACCATCTCAGGTCTGCCTGTCTCCCCTGTTGAATCACCTTGCACCATCTCGATCAGGCTGACTTATGCTGTGTGTCTGTATTCCACTGTTGTTGAGTTTTGTTCTGGATTGTGGGTGTAGGTGGAAGCAAGAGCTAGAGACGATTCGCAAAGAGTGCACGGTGCTGTTGCGTGAGCGCTACATGCTGGAGCAATGTGTCAGGTACTTTCCCCTCCTGTTTGCTCTCATGCATGTGCTCTGACTGCCAAGCCATTTCTGAGGCTTGATGCATGCAGTCCTCAGGGCTATCATGTCTGCTTTGTTCATTGTCACCATATGCATCACCTGTCTGTGTCACATGACTGTGGTGCACTTACTGCTCAATTTTGCACAGGTATCTTGCTGTGAGGCTGGGGCTGAATGTGGCAGTGGTAAAAGATGTTTTTGGGCAGCATGAAAGGACAGCCTTAGACCGGGTGCAGCCAGCCTCACTCACCCAGCACTACAAGTTTGCCACTCATTCCCGCCATCTCTCAGATGCTTGCCTTGAAGATGCCGACCTAGTGAGTAGTCTGCTGCTGACAATGTGAAGACAGGACTGCAGCTCCCTTGCCCTTGACATACAGCCCATGGCCTAGGCTGCAAGGGAGCACCAAGCATATCTTGCGTGCCGCACTAAGGGTCAAGTTGCTGTGCAAAATGGCCACCAGTGGCAACAGCATCAGTCGTTACCTAACAGGAAATCAAGTGCATCACCAGCTTGTACTTCGCACTGGGTGTCTGGAGTGGTGAGTGTTGTTGCCGCAGGAGGATCTGGAGTTGACCCAAAACAGGGGTTCAGGAGAACTGGGCAAAGCAGATGCGCCGCTGACTGCTTCATCAGCTGGTCGAGCAAGCCCACACCGTGCAGTTGGGCACGACTCAAACCCAGGCAGCATAGCAAGAGGGAGTGTCACAGAGACTTCTGCAGAGGGGGTGGAGGCTCACATCTTGGCACGCATTGCAGCTATATGTCAACCTGGCATGTATCAGAAAGCAAAGCAAGCTCAGGTACACAAGTCTGCCTGGTCACGCTCAACATCAAGGATACACATCTAACAGGCCACAGTCACCTGGCAGCCTCCTGTACCACTGTGCTTGCCCAGTAACTGCAGTCTTGCACTTACATCCATTGAACATGCATACTGTTGGCTGTTGAAAGTAAGCGAGCTCCTGACATCTATGCTTGCATTTGGCAGGGCAGCACCTCTAGAGCAGACAAGCCTGCAGCTGCGGTGAAGGGCCCTGCCCCGCCTGAACCCAATGACAGGCACACTTCAAGCCTGTACTGAGTGGACCCTGTGATGAAGAGCAGCGCACACGAGACAATTACACTCACTATATTGTGAGGCTTTGGGAGCCTCTGCACTTGGTTTGCTGTTCTGTGCTCAAACTGTTACCAAGACAGGGTACCAAAAGACACTTTGGTCATGCATCAGAAGCCAGTCTCATGTGTTTACACATGGGCAGGTGTAAAACCTGCAACATGCTGCAGCTGCAGCAACGCTACACCAATTTGTTCAGCACTTGCTATATGCTGGCGCTATCATGGCTGGTAATTGCCCTGTGGGCAGCCTAAATCTGTGACTTTGACAGAGTCAATGCTAGACAAACTGCGGGCAGGCATGCATGCCCTTCGCAGCTGCACATGCCAAGAATGTCTTGATGCAAAGGCAATCATACTACCGATGGCTGCCGCCATACACTGTTCTTCAGAATCGTTGTCATTGCCGAGGTGCTGAGCTGTACTGCAAATCTTGCAGTAAGGTCAAAGAACGCCTCTGCAGTGCAAATTTGCTTTGACCTGGTCTGATGGTCTTGCACTGAGCGCTTCATATGCAGCTTGCACTACGGTGCAGCTCCTGTGGCTTGCTGTCCTCTGCTTCTATTCGACAAAAGTGGTACAGAGTCACCGGTCCTCGGAAAGGGTTTGCCAAAGAGCGTAGACACATCGGATCAACACCGCGTGTTGGCGCTGTGTTCCACCCACAAGTCGGCAAGCAAATAGCGCAATTCATGCAGGTCAGTGCCATGCACGTACGAACTGTCTGTCTCTATCCTGGCAAAGTAACACACTCTGCATGCAAGCTGTGTGTATGCACGCACGGTGCAAAGCGTTACTGCGGGTATGTCTAGCTTTACAACAGACGTGGTTCCTTGTAACATGTGCTGCAGCACTTGCACTCGTTTCCCAACACGATCTATTGCTTGCAGACAAAAGCCTCTGCCCAACCTGCAGTAGTGGCAGAGCCACCCAAGAGGTAGGCACCCCACATGCATGCAGTGCTCGCTTTCTGCAACACACCTTTCCTGTATCTGCACCAGGCTTGTTGGCTTCAGGGTAGTAATATGTGGCGCTGGCATCATTGGCTCGGCAATAGCATATTATTTGGCTGTGAAGGGTGTAGCTGCAACAGTTGTGGAGAGGGCCTCTGTTGCTTGCGCTTCTTCAGGTATCAAGTTGAAGCTTTGTACTCAGTCTGTGCCATCCATGACCCCATGCACCTGTGAACCGTCAGCAATCAGCACAATTGGCTTCTTGTTCTGAGCGATTTTGTTGCAACGTGGGTAAATGTGGACTGTCATGATGTCTGGACGTTGATGCAATGGACAGAAAGTGAAACAGGTCACTGTGTGTCAGGAGGTCAAAGCGGCCATGCCTCCTCTGCGTGGCAGCATTGCCCAAACCTAGGCAACCTGCCTGTTCTACGTTGCAATTTTGCAGCTGTTGCTGGTCTACTTTTGCCAAGCTGGCTGCAACCAGCAACAATAGCAGAGGCAGTCTGATACAGCAGCGGTCATTCGTCAGTGGGTGTTGGTGCAGGTAAGGCAGGAGGGTTCCTGGCCCTGGACTGGCAGGATGGGGGCGCCACCGGGCCCCTGGGCCGCCTCAGCTTCAAGCTGCACCAGGAGCTGGCTGACAGCCTGGGCCAAGACATCGGGTACCGCCGAGTCCAAACCCTCTCTGCTGCTGCAGCACCCGCCAAAAAAGGTCACCGTCAGGCAAATCCACTCCTGTCAGAGCTTACACAGTGTGAAACTTACAGTTTGCACTTGAGCTGGCGTATCAAGCAAGCAAGAGCAGCTGCAGGGAATGTTAAGAAAATTACGTGACAGCTGCGCAGTTGCTTTGAAACACTCCGTGTGTTGCACATGTTACAGTGTTGACATGTTCCGGTTTTGGCATGGTCCAGGTTTGACAAGTGCACCCCAGCAGCTGTGTGATGTCTGAAAGATAGTAGGGTGGCAAATGGACCCAGCTGAACTGGTTGTACTGGATGCAGGCGCTACACACAGCAACAGAAGGGGGTCGCAGCCTAACAGGAGGGCAGGCGCCCCTGCCTGGCTGGATGGCAGCGTGTCCAGAATCAAGGTATGCTGCTCATGATTGTTTCCTAAATGTATCAATTCAGAAGAGCTCCACATGTTTGAGCAGTGCAAGCAGAGCAGATTTTTGTCTGCAAGACCTCACCAACATGCACAGGCATGAGCTGTGTATCGCATGTCAAGCTACAGCCAGCAACAATGCAAAGCGATGCCACAAGTCACGCATCAATGACTTAGCAGTCCCAAGCTTTGCACTGACTACCCGCTGCTCATGCTAGATTGAGGTCTGTTGCCACAAGCTGAGGTGTTGTGTGGTGCAGCCAATGGGGGACGAGAGTAGCACAGCCCAGGTGCACCCCCAGAAGCTGAGCCAGGCCCTGATGGATGCAGCCCAGCAGAAGGGGGCTCACCTGCGCATCGGGGAAGTGCAAAACATCACCACTTCTGGCAAGAAGATCACAGGTGCGCACTCACCTCCTGAGGAGGGTTTCACCAAGTGCCAGCTAGCAACAGGATGCCAATGGCAAGCATGGTCGTGGCAGCCTTGTCTGGTCCAAATTCAATGCAATGTGCTGTCCTCATCATGCTGCTGCAATGCTGCGTAGTGCTGTAAGTCCTGAGCCAGGTGTATGGACACATGCGCATCGTCAACCAACAGGACAACAGCGCTGTTCCTTCACGTCTTTTGTCAGAGTCATTGTACAGTAAAGATGCAGTGCAGGAGTGGTTGTGGATGGGGAGGAGGTGGAGGCAGATGCAGTGGTGATTGCCATGGGGCCCTGGTCCGGCCAGGCCGCCAAGTGGCTGCCTGTGCCCGACATCACTGGCCAGAAGTATGCCAGCATTGTGCTCAGGCCAGAGGAGGACATCTCTAACCATATGCTGTTCCTCAGCTACAAGACCTCATCAGGTGACAACTAGTACCAACATGTGACCACAGCATGCAGATGCTGGAAATGCAATTGCAATGGTACAAACTGCAATGCTGTCGATTGCTCAGACCCATGAAGCAAGTAAGTTTGGCTGATGCTGTTGCGGAGTATGTCTAGCTCTTGCTGCAATGACACCAGTGTGCTGCATCTCCACCAATCTAGCAGGTAGATTTGACAGCTTGGACAGCTGCATGGGTTGCCATTACCAGTCCTTTCAGCTGTCAGGCATGCAGATATCATGTTTGCTGTTATATTGCAGGTCAGTCAATTGAGCCTGAAGTGTATCCCAGGCCAGACGGTTCCGTCTACATCTGTGGCTCACCAGAGTACATAGCCCTGCCCAACGACCCCAAGACCATCCAGGCTGACCCCAGCTCCATAGAGGACCTGAAAGAGGTGGCTCGGAGCGTCTCCTCAAAGCTGGCTGATGCTCCGCTTGAAGTGGGGCAGAGCTGTTTCTTGCCTGTGAGCCCAGATGGCCTGCCCGTCATGGGCAGGGTGCCAGGAGTGCAGGGAGCCTTCATTGCTTCAGGTGTGTCAAGCTTGCACGCTGCCCTGTTAGCAGCTTGCAGTCTTCTAGGCAGTTAATGTACTCCTTCTCACCTTGACAGTGTTGTGACATGTTAGTAGTCAATACCATGTTTTTCCTTAGTGGTATGAATCCGATGACAGGTTACGTCAGACTGCTGCACAACTTGATTTAACCTAATTGTCACAGCATGTGGACATGATCACCAGATGTGCTCTTGATTCAAGCTTGTCCTCACCTGATGGGTGTAACCATGTGCAGGTCACAGCTGTTGGGGTATTTTGAACGGCCCAGCAACAGGCTTAGTCATGGCAGAGCTGATTGCAGAAGGCAAGGCCACCTCAGTTGACATTGGCAAGCTTGACCCTCAGCGTTTGGCATAGCTGCAATGTTCAGCCAGCCACCAAATGGAATAGGCATGATCGTCACCAAAATGCTCCATTCACGTGGTTGAAATGTGGCTGCATTTGCGTGAACCAAAGCGTTACTGGTTCAACCAGCAGTTGCTGTGGCAGCTGTATATAGCAACTGTGCGCTGAGCAAGAACAATTCATTTATTTCATTGGCTTCCTGCAAGCTGTTGCAATGCTGCTTTTGATTGGGACGATAACTTCTGTTCAGAGTCAGCTGCTTGTGTTCATTGTGCGCCTAAGTTGAAATTGGATCTAACGTGCTGGCAAGTTGTTTCAAGTCATTGTACTTACTGCACTTGCCATTGGTCAGCCGTCCATATTGCTGGACAACATCTGGACATAAAGTTCTTTGAACTTGGGTAAACATCAGCTGGACAGAGGCTTTGCTATCACTTGCTGCTTCTGACTTGACTGAGCGTAATGTTTGCTCAATGTACTGGAACACCGTTCAAACATTGCAGCCAGTGCAAAATGCTGTGTTGTACAAGCGCATTCAAGTAACTTCAGGCCAGCAAGGCAGCCAGTTGCATATCAATAGTCTATATATACACAGGCAGCGGCCTGCTGGACAAAGATAGTACATACTTATTGCTCTGTCTGCAACTACTTGATGACATTCGTAGACTCCATCTACATATGGTGTGCATCTGATGGTGATGCAATAGCTTCATCTGCTTCTTGTAGTGTGCTATGTCCTTCAGAAGCATGGTGCCCTTCATGTGCGCAGTTGGGACCATGCACATGTGGCTCTTCATGGTGGGCGTGATGGTCGTGGCTGCAGCTGTCCCCACACTGATGGCCCATCAGTGCCTGCAGAGCCTCCTCGCGCTCCTCAGGGGGCAACTGATCTAGCTGCAGAACGCAATCCATGTGTTGACAAGGTCTCTGCTGGATGATGCATCAGCACCCCTCGCACGGCAAACCCGGTTCAGCAGTCAGGCAACTGGCTGAATTGCTACATGTTGCATACTTCAATCTTGCATGCAGATCAGCTAACCTGATGAAGACTTGTGGGATTGCTGCAGACAATGGGCTAGGCATGGCAGCAGATCATACGCAGACTGTCTGACAGAGACCTTCACAGAAAAAGAGGGCATGCAAAAGGTTGCAGGGCTTACCCTCTCTTTTACTTGGGCAGCAAGAAAGTGTTGCTGCTCCTCATGACTCATGCCTTCCATTTGAGCCACCAATGCATCATTCTGTATGCAACCAGAAACTGACACTCAGGGACCAACATTGCGTCCACTGTGCAAAGTGTTAAATGGACATGCATCAATATGCACAGACCACTGCAGATTGGCATTGTTTGCTGCCTTGAGGTGATCAGAAAGTGATCTAGAGCTAGGGTTTGAGTCTGTTTGCTCTGTGCCCAAATCAATCAGAGGTGTACCTGCTCCCGCATTGCCTTCATACGTTCTTTCCTGATTTGAAACTCCTCAGGCGACAGCTCAGCTTCATTGACAGCCTCCTCCTCCCTGTACCACAAACGTGATATGCAGCATGAGCTGAGATTGCCAGGCCATTTATGCATGTCAAATGTGCATTGAATGATGCTGAGCTCAGCAATGCAGACAACAGATCTGAGGTGCCAACGACTAACACCATGAGTGTTTACCTCTCAACACTGGATACAAACAGTCTCATGAAGTCTGTGTCATCCTGGTATGTATCTCCAACCTGACCAAGACACTCAATACCAAAGACACCGTCAATGCCTTGAGCTTTGAACAGCTCTTTCTGAAGATCTGTGATGATCTCCTCTGGGTCCTGCAATCACAGAAGTACCAGTAGCACATCATTGCCACATTCACAGCGCTGCCACTGTGACAAGAGTCTGGCAGCAAAGGTAGTTGTGATGCCCGCTCAAGCTTCCTTGCTGCCAGCGACAGGCTACCTGCCCATGATCTGCTGCTGTCTTCAACTCCTTCTTCACAGCTGAAAGCGCACCTCAAAGCCTTTCAGGCAGCGCATTTGCGGGCAAACTAGGCATAGATGCCAGCACGTGTCAGACTCACCTGCTGTTTCTAGCAAGTCAGTACTGGCAGTGAAAAACTTTGTCAGTTGCTCCTGTACAAGGCAAAATGTGTCAGTCCAGCAAGCAAGTTGGCGTGGAAACGTACAGGGAATCAAACTTTGCACCTTCGACAGCATGCTCTTCTGCTGTAATGGCCCCGACGAGTACTGCCCGACAAGCTTAGACACAGCCTGTTGCATCCACTGCATGGTGTTTACATAAGGCGACCAGGCGGCCTTGATCACGGTAAAAGTCAGGTGAAATATAGGTGCAGTACGATCAGTTTTGCGATGAGTGTTATGCTTGAGTTCTCACGATACACAGCGTCAACATGGTATAGTTGCCGGTTGCAGTCCTGGCGTTACGGCTGGCGTTACGGCACCACTACCGCTTCATCAGGCATTCAACGCAGAACTAGGTTGGGCTGCGCGGCGTCTGCGAGCAACAGACGGAGGACTGATGAAATGTTGCCCCGAGTTACAAGGAGCCTTGTGAACCGCTGCATTATGCATTGAATCCTTGTGTCGAGCGTCGTTTGACCTAACCTTGTAAGCATTGCCTATTTCGACTCTGGAGGTGAAACAGCTCGCGAAGCTGAGTACTGCATAGTACGTTCGGATGTCAAAGATCAAAGCATTTGGAGAAGGCGAATGGGTCTCGGAGAAGACGAAAGAGCTGGACAAGCTTGGAGGTACTGGGGACCTGGTGACTAGATCCTTCCTCTGCCTTAGCCTTGTCTGGTCTTGCCTTACAACAATACGTGTGCATTCAGGCAAGAACCGGCCGCCTGTGAAACGCGGCGACTCGTTGAAGATGAAATTACAGTGGCTAGAGGTAATGCAGTGGGCTTTGTTGCACCTGAACTTCGTTTAGCTGCAAAGAATCCACAAGCCAACTCTACCACATTCCGAATTTTTCCATTGTTACTTTCAGGAAGGTTTGCAAACCACTCAGAAAATTGCCACAGCATCCTTGAAAAAGGATGACAATAATGCAAAATGGGAGCTGAAGCAGCAGGTGGGCCCTGCACACATCAATTTCGTGTCAGCATCAACATGCCGCACAAGTCACTACCATGACTGATTGCAAGCAATCTACAGCACATATGCAGAGATGTACACAGGACCTGCACTGTCATCGTTGATCATGCCATGATCTTTGGACAGGCGTATGCTGAATCTGCTGTTCATGCAACAGGAGAAGAAGAAGGGTTTGCCCAAGGTGGCTCCCATGGCCTTTGGCAGAAGGATTGGCGAAGGGAGCCCAGATGTACCAAGGTTGCTTTGGCCTTGCATCAAATCAGCATGTCACAAGACATGCACACATGCAAAGATGAGATTGCGTGATCAGAGGCTGTGATCAGACCATGCCAACAACAGCTTTGTATCTTATCAGCACAACCCACAGCTCAGGATATTTAGCAAACAATGCCAATGAAGGCAATGGTGACAAACCTAAACTGCTGATGTTGATGCGCCAGTCCACTGGCACACTCCAACCCAACAAGGAAGTTGCATGTTAAGTTGAGTCGTTACGAAGCTGCATGCATATAGCCATTACCACATGAGGGGATACAGGCTTGCTTAGGCACTGATACTCAAAACAGTGATGCGCGCACAGGAAAGCGCTGGTCGACTCAGGGTTGAGTGTCAGGAGTTTAGGCCTCAACTCGGCGAGAGGGACTCGGGACGAGCCAGCACACTCAGATGTCTCAACATCCAAGAGTGGAAGCATGAGTGCAAGGGCCAGCCCAACTCCCAGCATGACTGCTCGGGCCACCCCAACAACCAGTGCTTCTGCTTCTTCTTCATCCACTCCCTCCCCCTTGGGGGGGTCATCACTGTCTCCGTACAAAGCACCTCTGCCAGCTGGCTCAAGGCAGAGCATCATGACCATCCGGCGAGGCAGCATGGCCAGGAAAAGTGTGCTGGGAGCTCAGATTGGAAAAGGTGCAGCTCTACAACAGCCGCTTGCAAAGCCACTACGCTGTGCTTCAGTGGCAAAGCTTGTACTTGTGCTTACTGTCATCCAGACTTTCAGCACACACAGACGGATGTCCATCACATGCAGCAGCAGCAATGACTGGAGGCTGTCAGTGGTGCTGCATCATCTGACCTGCATTATATTAAATCTTCTGCCTGTCCAGCATGCCATTGCTGGTTTGTGCATATCTGAAGGCCCTTGACTTGAACCAAACAAACATGCTAGCAGAGAGGCTGCAAAGGCATGGACTATACAGCTTTACACACTAAGTTGAGTGCAAATGTACTTCAGGCATACCGCAGTGGCGGCTGAACATTACACGAGCCAAGACCAAGTTCAGAGCCGCCATGAAGGCCATGCCCGCCCTGAAGAGGGCAGTCAAGTCCAAGGGCTCCACCATACCTCGTCTAGATAGCTTTGGTCAGTCATACAGACTGCCCTGTCAACGCTCCCATGCTGTGCCCCGTGTTCTGCTTTTGCATATGCGCAGCCTGTGCTGTCTGCAAGGACATGAGGTGTTGGTAGAAGCTGCTCCTGAGGCACTACTCCTCATTAGCAGCTGCATAAATTCTCTGGCAGCAGCAGCAGCAGCAGCAGCAGCAGCAGCAGCGTAGAAAGCAGCAGCAGACTTAGCAGCAGTAATGGCATCAACAGCTGCAGCAGCGGCGGCAACAGCAGCAGCAGCAGCAGCAGCAGCAGCAGCAGCAGCAGCAGCAGCAGCAGCAGCAGCAGTGGTAGCAGCAGTAACAGCAAGGCAGCAGCAGTGACTGAGACTTCTTCTCATGTGCAGGGCTGATGCTGGAAACAGCTCTGGGGACAGATCTAGCCAGGTTTGGTGAGTACCAGACGCGGCTGGTGAAGCTGAACCCCAAGTTGGGATCCCAGCTGGGTGAAGAGGGGGCTCCTG
>JAABUO010006880.1_pt1 | contig 13021 bp, 5 predicted proteins | sample 5559291 | NCBI WGS metagenome assembly JAABUO01 (sample SAMN10711878, study PRJNA513372) | rock metagenome | isolation source: Antarctica rocks | place: Antarctica: Victoria Land, Finger Mt sud
CCTCGATTGCCAGCGCGATGACGCGGCCGGAGCGGGCGGTGACCTCCTGGATGTTCGAGAGGGTCTTCTCGTACTTGAGGACGGAGGAGGGGTCGGCGGGGTCCTGGGTGGCGAGCAGACTACAGGGAGCGTCTCGTCGATGAGGGCGTTGGGGCCGTGCTTCATCTCGCCGGCGGGGTAGCCTTCAGCGAAAAGACGCTCATGGGTAGCTCTAAGGTATCGCCTCGGCGGGTCACCCAATCGGACCCTGATCCATTCCGATACGTACGGCTCTGCCCAAAACCTTTCAATCCCCCGAACCCCTTCGAAACTCCTCAACCCCAACATAACAAAGGCAAACATCCCCAAATAAATTTGGCCAAATCAGTTACCCCACCCCGCTAGACTTAAAGGTGAAGACAAACCCAGAAGGCCCGCCCAACCTGCTGCGAGGAAGCTCACGGGAGGTGACACGATCCCCATTAACCACCCGTAACTCCCATCCACTAACCATCTAGCATCAACAACATAGCTGTTCGACACCAGGGGGTACCCCCAGTACGTTGACCGTCGAGTCTGTCGTAAATCGAACACCATGCTCTGCGGCTCCGCGTACGCTTGCTTCGAGCGCACCTGACCTACTTCCGCTCCGCCGGAATCTCCCGCTTCGCCGCTTTCATGTCCTTGTAGATTTTCGCCTCGCGATCCGCGTCCGCCGTCCGGCCCACCTTCCGGTAAGCGGCCTGGAGCTGGTAATGAACATAGGCCTCTGAAGCATCGGTCTTCTCGGCAGCCTCAAGATGCTCGATTGCCCCCGCAGCATCGCCTCCTTCAAGCTCGATCTTTCCGAGCTGATACTGGGCCTCCCCCTGCTCCGGATGGTCAGTCACAATTTTCTTCAGCAGCGCCACGGCCTCATCTTTCTGCGAGCTCTGCAGGAGAGCGTACGCGAGCGCATACTGCACATTGGCGTCATCCGGGCTCAGCACCAACTCCTGCCGAAGCTCTGCCACCGCCTCTAGTGGCCGGTCCAGGTGGATCATCGCTTCAGCCACTTGATAGTGCGCCAGCTTCAGCTCCGGAAATTCTTTATAAGCCTTCTGGTAGCACGGTATGCTCTGCGCATAATTTTCCGTATCCACGTACACATGGCAAACCAGGCTCAGATTTTCGGCGGGAAGATCTTCCGCTACCAGAGCATCGGCAATTTTGTTCGCCTGCTGCTGCTTGCCCGTGCGTGCCAACGAGAATGCCCACGAATACGCCGCGCGTGGATCTTGCATCGTAGCCTGCGGGATCGAGGCAAAGGCTTCATCCGCCTTCGCAAACTGCCCCAACGAAAAGCGCGACATCGCCAGCATCGTTCGCGCACGCGCATCGGCCGCCGACCCACGTTCTGCTGCGGGTTCAACCTTCAGAAACGCATCCAGAGCTTGCGCGCTCTCGTCGAATTTGCTCACGCGGAACGCGGCCACCGCTGCGTTGTGCAGCAGCGTTGGCGTGGGCGTCCCCCACTGCTCGGCGGCATGGAAATCGTCGAATGCCGGCCCGAAGTTGCCCATGCGGGCCTCCGCCGTCCCCAGGTCGTTCAAGCTGCTGGCCAGCAATCCATCCAACTCCTTCTCGGACTGAACCTGTTCTGGAGTTAACCTGACGCTGGAGGGATCACCTGCGGAAGGGTGCAGCGAGTTGGAGGTTGAATTGAGAGAAGCGGCTGCGATTGAACCCGGAAAGGCGACCGGAGGAGCAGGCAGTTCGCTGAGATGAGATTCCTTCATACCTTCCTGGGCGGTTGCGGCGATCGCAGCCGAGCTATTGTGCAACGACATCTGCTCCGTCCGCTTATATTTCTGCAACAGCGCATCGCCCTCAGCACGGTCGCCTTTCGCAACCAGCAAGCGTCCCAGCACAGCGTAGACCCGTCGGATCTGATAGTTATTCTGCGCTTCATCGTTGCCGGTAAGAGCTACAGCCTTGCGCAGATAAGTTTCCGCAGCAACCGTATCTTTCTCGCGGACCGCGTTTAGTCCCAGATAGAGCCATACCTCGGGCTTGGTTGGGTCGGCATCGGCAGCCGCATGAAGGTGACGATTTGAGCTCACCAGATCGGTTCCATCCGTTGACTCGAGCGCGCCCAGGTAGAAGTTACTCACAAACTCGTGCGGAGCCAGCCTCACAGCCTCCCGCAGATGCTCAAAGCTTTTTGAGGATGGCCCCCATTGATTCATCTGCAAGTAGGTGTAGCCCAGAAAGAACTCCGCGTGCCCGACCTTAGGATTGATTGCGATCGCCTTCTTAAATTGGTCGACCGCGTCGTCATAGTAGAGCGCCTGGCGGTACGCATCGCCAATCGCGACGTGCCAGATGGCAGCGTCATGAGTTTGTGAAAGAACCTGCTGGAATAAAACGTTCGCCTTCGTTTTATCGTGCAAAGCGAGCAGCGTGGAACCTAACGCGTAGGCAACGTTTACCTCAGGATCGATGGCGAGAGCACGCTCGAAGGTCTGTTTGGCGTTCTCATCGTCACCTGACGATCGATAAGCGGTCCCCTGAACCCGCAGGGCAGCTAAATCCTTGGGATCTACGGCGAGGATGGCCTGGGTTTCTGAAACCACGTCGGCAGCATGGCCGCTCCTCAATAGGGCCATTGCCAATTCCATGTGCGTCTGCGGATCGTCGATAAGCGTAAGCGCCTGGCGGTAGAGTGCCAAGGCGTCCGAATCTTTGTGCTCTAACAGGCGCAGCTTGGCCGCAGCCCTCAACAGGTAAGCCACTAATGGACGTGTCGCCCCCGCGATAGCCTGCGGATCGTTCCCAGCGCGAGCAGCGGCTTGAGCGCGCAGCAGGTCGGCCAGTTGATTGTTCGCTTCAATTCTTTTGCTTGGTGTCGGCGAAGGAACGGCTCGCCCTTGGTTTTGGTCGGCGTAGCCCCACGCCCGGGCCGAAACCAGAGACAAGCCGGTAGCGGCCACAATAACAAGCATTCTTCTAGTCACGAAACCATCGTCCCACAAATCAGCATTGATTAGTCTAAACGCCGCACGGCAGGACTGAGTTACAGTCCTGCCGTGCGGTTTTCAACGGGTTAGAGTTACGGTTAGAACTCCAGGTGGAGGGCGTACTGGAACTGGCGTTCCGCGTTGCCGACCAGACCGGTTGATCTGCCGAAAGCGGGGTTGATTACCTGGTGTGTCACAACATTGTTTGTCGCTGTGCAAGGGTTGTAGTGACCCGTGGTTCCGGCCTGTTGGAATGAGGCTCCACAGTTTATGTTGAGGAACGGGCTCCCAAAATTGCCCTGGTCAGCGCGGAAGTTAGCATGATTGAACACGTCAAATGCGTCGAGGCGGAGCTGAACCGTCACAAGGTCGTGAACCTTCCAGTTCTTGTCGAGCGACAGATCGGTGTTGATCAGGTGCGGTCCGTGGCAGTAGCCGCGCGGTGCCATGCCTGGCTCAACTGTTCCCAGGTGATAACCAACCAACGTAAAGGCGTTAGGGTTGATCACCTGGTCGCCGCCGATGCCGCCAGAGCTGCACGTCTGCCCAGGAGTAATCAGCGGACGTTGGTTGCCCGTCAAGCCGGATTGGAAGAGATTACCAACATTCCCGCCCCCCATACCAGTATCAGTAATGCCGCCCTGGTACACCGTGAACGAGTTGCCCGAGTCGGCGCTCGTAATCCCGGTTACTTCCCATCCGCCAAGCACTTCCCGCTCAGCGAAATTATGGCCATCCAGCTTCGGTGCAAAGTAAGTTACGTTCGCAACGAAGATGTTGGGACGGTTGGTTGCCGAGTTGCCACGGTCAAAGCGGGGGTTGGTGGGAACCGTGAAGCTTTGTGCACCCGTGCCGCCACTGGAGTCATCGGTAAGAACGTCAGCGATAGCATGAGACCAGGTGTACGCGGCTCCCAGGCGGAAGGCGCTGGTAATCTGCGTTTTCAGAGCCACCTGTAACGAGTTGTAGTACGAGTCGCCGTTGTGGGTGAAGTAGGCAATCGCGTTACCGATGGTCGAGAACCTGCGGTAGGTTTGCAGGGACGAGCCAGGCGCAAATGTCGCGGCCGCGTAATTGTTAGGTTGCACACCATTCAAATCATAGCTCGATGTGAGGTGTTCCCCGCGATTTCCGACGTAGCTTATCTGCAGGTCGGTGTTCTTCGCCAGCTCCTGTTCAACAGTAAGGTTGTATTGGAAAGAGCTCGGAATCGTGTTCGACGTGTCAAAGCCTCCGGTAGGAGAAGCCTGTCCGGCCAGCGTCTTGGGATTGAGAGTCGGCCCACCAAGGGCGCGTATCACGTTACCCGAGCCAACTGCAAAGGGCGCATTGGCGACCAACTGGTACCGGGAAACGCGTTCACGCTGATAGAACTCACCGAAACCTGCGCGGATCGCCGTGGTGCCGTTACCGAAGACGTCGTAGGCCAGACCAAGGCGAGGCGAGATCAGGTGATAGTTCGTGTTGACCAGGTATTTATTCGAGAACGGCGTACCGTGACTGTAGCTGGTTCCAAACTTCGCATTCGCAGCGCCGCAGGGGTCGGCGCCGGGTGCGATCAGGAGACCGTTACATGCGTCGGAACCAGGCGCATTCGGATTGTAAAGATTGGCCTGGAAATTGGTTAGCTGATTATTGGGCTGATAGGTCGGTCCAATAATCTCATAACGGACACCGAGATTGAGGGTCAACCGGGGCGTGACCTTGTAGGTGTCGTCAACGTAGGCCGCGAAGTCCTTCCAACGCAGCTGAGCTTGAACGTTGGTGGAAACTTCGCTCAGGTTGAACAGATTGCCCGGAACCAGAACATTGGCGAGGTTGTTGTTGGTCCTTACGCCCACCTGGTTGGTCTTCGTATTTGAAGCCACGCCGCCATCGCCTGTCGTGAATTGCGGGTGCTCGCTGCTGGCAGGACCAGCATCTTCATTCTTCTTGCTGTAGCCGACGAAGCCGCCGATCTTCAGCGCGTGATGACCAGCAACCTTGGAGACATCGTCGCGAAGCGTGTAGAGATCCAGCGCATTGTTCCAGGGCGCAATCGACCAGATGGTGTTGCCATTGCCGTAAGCTCCCAGACCGCCCCAGACAGTTGGCGTGGCCGCACTGGCAGTTTTAAGCGATTGCGGGTAGATGGAAGGTATTGCTGTGGAGAGTTGATTAAGCAACCCGGGATTCGTGCCGCCAGGGGTGATGTTGATACGATTGTTGGAGTAGGCAAACTCAGCATCATTCACCAGCGAGTCAGAGATCGTGCTCGTCCAGCGGGCGACAATCTGCTTGGAAGGCTGGGCCCAGTTGCCGTTAATGACCGGGAACGGGGAGTCTCCCCAGTATTGGTTGCCATTGTACGACGGATTGGTCCAGCCATCCTGCGTGTACTTGCCCATAATCAGGTTGTGCTGCGTCAGGTTGTAGTCGACGCGGCCGTTGTACTGGTGATACTTCAGGAAGGTCGGCAGCGACTGCGACCAGTTGTAGCCGGTCCCTGGAGTGGGAGCTTGATTCGGGAGGGTGAAGTACTGCGACAGCAGCGCGCCAGCGGGGTCAATCGCATTCAGAGCGTACGGATTACCGGCCTTCTGTAGTGCGGCCGGGATGACGGGCAAATTTGCGCCGCAGGAAGGTTTTGAGAAGTCGCCGGCACGCTCAGCCGCCGACGCGACGCAGGCACTCTGGGTGAAGCCGCGGATTTCGTGGTTCCATTCCACGTCACCGAAGAAGAAGAGCTTGTCGCGGAAGATGGGTCCACCAAGCGAACCGCCCCAGTCATTGCGGCGCAGCTTGTCTTTACCGTTCAAGGGCTGACCCTTGCCGGCGTTGCGGCGCGCGAAGTAGGTGTAGGAAGCAAGCGCATCGTTACGTCCATCATAGAATGCGCTGCCATGGAATTTGTTCGTACCGCTGCGGGTTACGATCGAGATAATCGCGCCCGAGGCCTGCCCATACTCCGCACCGTAGGAGTTGGTCAGCATTTTGAACTCGGCGATCGCGTCGATGGAGGGGTAGATCAGAATGGTGCGGTTGGAGCCGGTATCATTGTCGTTCGCACCGTCAACCAGGAAGAGGTTGTTGGTCGTGGGGTTGCCGTTAACGGAGAAGTCGACGCCGCCCTGCAGACCCTTGTTCTTGCTGTCGAAGTTGTTGGCAGCGGAGACGCCTGGCGTCAGCTGGGTGAGTTCAACGAAGCTGCGTCCATTCAAAGGCAGCTCTTTCACCTGTGTGCCGTCAACAAGCGCGCCGAGAGAGCCGCTATCGGTATTGACCTGGACAGCATCGGCCGAAACCTGAACCGTCTCGGAGACCGCACCCGCAGAAAGCTTTGGGTCTATGCGCGTGATCGACGCAACGTTGACGATGACATTGTTGGCGGTGTAGCCCTTGAAGCTCGGTGCGGCAACGTCCAGCCTGTATGTGCCGACTGCGGTCGACTGGAAGCTGTACTCACCGGAGGAGTTGGAGGTGGCCTGGCGCGTCGCGCCGGTTCCCAAATCCTTCAAAGTTATTGCGGCGCCGGGGACGGCCGCTCCGGTTTGGTCCGTGACCTGCCCCGTCAAGGTTCCCGAAACCTGTTGCGCAAAGGCCGTGCCGTTGAACAGAAGCCCCAGAAACAGGACCAGGACGGCGTAAATACGTAAACTCTTCATACTCCTCCTAAAGGTTGTGCGGCTTCCCCTCATCGGTGGCATTCTTATCCAGCACGGCGCGTCCTGCTCTTCTGCGCGATGCCCTGGGTCGAATCCATTCCCCGAGGATCAGCTTCGAATCTGGTTATGCGTTTGTCTTAGGTGCGATAGCCAGTAAGCCTGAAAGGTTATTGGGTTGTCAACAGTTTTTTTATTTCCCCTGTGTGCACAGCGTGCGCAGCCTCTGATTTCGTACCGGGTTCAATCTCGTGATGCGATACAACCCCCTTCCCTTCCAGCACGGAATAAAACTTATCAGCGGACAATCCACTTAGCTGGTCAATGTGCCCGGACGGCCAGCGAACCTCGACCGAATCTACCTTCGTCGCTTTGGCAAGCCCAAAGTGTACGCGCAAGTCGTTCTGAGATAAGTAGCTGCCGCCGCTGCGCACCTCGTCAATCTGGGTCATGCCACCAGCTTTGATGGTCACGAGCGCCCCAATCGCCAGCCGGTTGCTCTTAGTCCCGGCGAGTTCAAAGCTTACCCAGTGGTTTCCCGGAATTCCGGGATTCCGCAGAACCGTGGGTGTACCATCCAGGTTCTCGATGACGAAATCCAGATTGCCGTCGTTGAACAGGTCGCCTTCCGCCAGCCCTCGCCCGACGCGCGGCTGGCTGACTGCCGGTCCTGCCTGCGCGCTTGCATCGCAGAACGTTCCATCCTGGTCGTTCATCAGCAGATTGGCGGGCTCCTTGTACCGGGCGCCTGAAGGCGTCCCATCCACCTGCGGATACACATGCCCGTTTACCGACAGCAGGTCCGGCCAGCCCACGTTTCCGAGATCCGCAAACACCACGCCCCACTTAACATACGGCAGCGAAGGCAGCGCCACGCCGGCGTCGTAGGATGTATCGGTAAACCCATCCTTGCCATCGTTGCGATACAGCGTGTTGAACTCGTCCGCGAAGTTGGTGATGTACAGCGAAAAGCGCCCGGTGTGGTTGTAGTCCGCGACCGCCACGCCCATTGAGCCCTGCTCTGACCCATCGCCGCTGACTGCCGTTCCCGATTCCAGGCCGATCTCGTCGAACTTTCCGCCACCCAGATTTTTGTACAGGTAGTTTGGCGTGGAGTCGTCCGCCACATATAAGTCCGGTTTGCCCGTCCCGCTGAAGTCCGACCACACCGCGCCCAGACCGTAGTAGCCCGGCTTATCGTCCATTCCGCTGGCTTTCGAAACATCCGTGAAAGTTCCATCACCGTTGTTATGGTAGAGCGAGTCTCCTGCACCGCGCAGACCGCGTGGACCGCACTGCACGTCGATTCCACGGAACTTGCACGTAGGACTTTTGCCAAAGCCCGGCAGATCGTTCAACTTGAAATCCACGTAGTTCGAGACAAAAAGATCGACCAGGCCATCGCCGTCGTAATCCGCGAACGCCGCCCCCGTAGACCAGCGCGCGTCGCCCACTCCGGCCTTCGCGGTGACGTCAGTAAACGTCCCGTCCCCGTCGTTGTGATAAAGCACATTCGCGCCCAGGCAGGTGACATAAATGTCCGGCCACCCGTCGTTGTCATAGTCCGCGACCGCACCCCCCATCGCGAAACAAGGCATCCCAATCCCCGCCTTCTCGGTCACATCCGTAAACGTGCCATCGTGATTGTTGCGATAGAGCGCGCCATGCGCCTTCTCGCCTTTCAACGCCATCGCCACCGTGGGCGCGTTGGTGAAGTAGATGTCCGTCCAGCCGTCGCGGTCATAGTCCAGCAGCAGCACGCCACCGCTCATCGACTCGACAATATATTTCTTCTCTGGCGCCGCCAGATGCTCGAAGGTGATTCCGCTCGCCTTCGTAACATCTTTCACCTGCGGAATGACGCGATTATGGCACACACGGGCCTTTACCCCGGGCGGAGGTGCACTGGCAGCGCTGTGTGCCTGGGCCACGGCATTGCCAACCAGCAGAGCCTGAAGCGCGACAGCCAACAGGCCGCGCAGGTATAAAGTATCCGTTAGACCTTTGCGAGCCTTACGCCAGCCATCGAACCGCAGCGCACCATCGGCCGCATGTTCTCTCCCCGCCGGCACGGGCTCCATCCGCTTTTCAAGTTCCTTCACGATTCGATCAGCATACGCGAGGTCAAGAATGTCCATCAACCGCCACCCCGGTGCGCCCTTCCTATCCCGTAAGCTCGCTACGACAGCCTTCCTGCTCCTTGCCCCGCTCTCGTTGCACGGGCAGCCCGCCCAGCCCGGCCCTGCGGCGCAGGATCAAAGCATGCTCATGCCCTTACCTGCATCGCTGTCCCCGGCTTCGGGGGAACTGTTGCTCACCCAACCCTTCGCGGTCGCGGTCAACGGACCCGCCAGCGCGCGTATCAGCGGAGCCGTCGCCCGGACCCTTAGCCAAATTCAGAATCGCACGGGAGTCGCTTACGCGGATATCGGCACCGACCCCCACGGCCCAGCGCTCAACATCCGGTACCAAAGCAAAGGTCCCGCGGTCCAGACCATCGACGAGGATGAGTCCTATCACCTCACCGTTACCCCGGCCGCTGTCAGTATCGACGCCCCCACCATCCTCGGAGCGATGCACGGTCTCGAAACCCTGGCGCAGCTCGTTCAAATCACACCTGCCGGAGCTGGGCTGCCCTGCCTCACCATCAACGACTCGCCGCGCTTTGCCTGGCGCGGGCTGATGATCGACACCGGCCGCCACTTCGAACCGATTGAGGTCCTCAAGCGCAACATTGACGGTATGGCTGCCGTCAAGCTCAACGTCTTTCACTGGCATCTGACCGAAGACCAGGGCTTCCGTATCGAATCGAAGAAATTCCCGCTCCTCACCGAAAAGGGCTCGCGCAACGGTGAGTTCTACACCCAGTCCCAGGCGCGCGATCTGGTCGCCTACGCACGCGCCCGCGGCATCCGCGTCGTGCCGGAGTTCGAAATGCCCGGCCACTCCCAGGCCTGGCTCACCGCTTACCCTGAACTCTCCAGCGGTGCCGCGCCCACCCACATCCGCAACCGCTTCGGTATCGCCGATTACGCCATGGACCCCACGCGCGACGAAACCTACACCTTCATCCAGACCTTCCTCACCGAAATGACGTCCATCTTCCCCGACCAGTACGTCCACATCGGCGGCGACGAGACGCCCGCGCCCGACTGGAAGTCGAACCCCCGCATCCTCGCCTTCATGCGGGCGCACTCGCTCAAGGATTCGCCTGCTCTCCAGGCCTACTTCAACTCGCGCGTCAATAAGATCCTGACCGGCCTCAACAAGCGCATGGTCGGCTGGGATGAAATCCTCAACCCAGCCCTGCCGCACAACGTCGTCATCCAGTCCTGGCGCGGCGTAGCATCCCTCGCGCAGGGCGCGCAAGAAGGATTTGAAGGTGTGCTCTCGGCACCGTACTATCTCGACGGCATGAAGTCCGCCGGTGAGCATTACCTCGCCGATCCCATCCCCGCGGACTCCCCCCTTACTCCGGCCCAGAAGAAACTCATCCTCGGCGGCGAAGTCTGCATGTGGGCCGAGCAGATCAATGCTCTCTCGATCGACTCCCGCATCTGGCCCCGCGCCGCCGCCATGGCGGAGCGTTTCTGGTCCCCGGCAGACGTCCGCAACGTCGATAGTATGTACCGCCGCCTCCAACCCGTCTCGCTCGAACTCGCCTCCCTCGGCCTCACCCACCTTTCGCACCAAGACGCTGCGCTCGAGCAGCTTGCTGGCTCGGAGCACATCCTCGCGCTGAAAACGTTTGCCTCGGTCCTGGAGCCCGTCAGCTTCTCCGAGCGCTACCAGCAGCAGCACACCTCCCAGTCCACCGCCTTGGACCTCTTCGTGGACGCCCTGCCGCCCGACCAAACCTCCCGGCGCGACTTTGCACTCCTGACCGCAAACTTCCTCGCCAATCCGCAGGATGCCAATGCAAAGCTCGCCCTCCTCAACCGCTACGCGCAGCTTTCGGCCGCCATGCCCGAGGTCGAGCACCAGATCGCCACACGCCCACTCCTCAACAACATGAAGTCTCGCGCCGCTCAGCTCACCACTCTCGCCCGCATCGGCAGCGAAGCCGCCAACTATTTTTCCACCAAAACCAACTCGCCCGCAGAGTGGAAAGCGCAGGCGCTGGCCGCAATCGCCGACGCAAAAAAGCCCTCAGCCATCGTTCGCTTCACCTTCCTCGACTCCCTCGCCCAACTAATCAAAGCCGTTCCCAACTCCTAAATCAGGTCTCGCTTATTCGTTGTGGTCTCGCTTATTCGTTGTGGTCTCGCTTATTCGTTGTCATTCCCGCTTCTTAGCTGTCATTCTCGGAGGGAATCTGAGGGTGAGGGTGCGGATGCGTTTGCGGGTGCGGGTGCGTTTGCGGGTGCGGGTGCGTTTGCGGGTGAGGGTGCGTTTTGCGGGTGCGGGTGCCCCACATCTCGATTCTGAGGATGTGGGCTCCAGCCACCTACTCGGAACCCAGTCACCCAACCAGAGAGCCGTAAACACTGCTCCTGCTACGCTTCAGTCCTGAGATAGGTCCTACGCTTCAGTCCTGAGGTAGGTCCTACGCTTCAGCCCTGAGATAGGTCCTACGCTTCGGTCCTGAGATAGGTCCGGGCTTCAGCCCGGACATTCTCGGACTGCGACATAGGGCTTTAGCCCCCGGGACTGGTTCTTCCATCCTGTTCCGCAAAGTCCCAGCCAATCGAGGTTCATCTCGAACGCTGCGGCTCGCCTTGCCGCAGCTACCTCGATAATCATCTCTCAGTATTTGCACTCACATCCGCACACACTTCCAGGGGATCTGCTCTCAGGCATAATCACTTCCGAGGAACACCATGCGCTCAATCGCCCTAGCCCTCCTCCTGCTCAGCATTTCAGCCATCCACGCCCAAACGCCCATCCGCGATCCGCATAGCCGAGGCTATGTCCACGCCACCATCCTCCCCGACCGCACCAACGCCCCCTCCACCAGGGACGGCAACTTCATCCTCGGCCCCACCCACACCCCTGCACCGGAGATGACGGTCAACCCCGCCATTCCACATGGCAAAATTTACGAGTTCACGCTAAGCTCCGCGGACAGCAAAATCTATCCCGGCATCGCCCGCACACCGCACACGTTTGGCACGCCCGACCCGCACGACCCCGCGAAGCTGAACGTCACGTCCAGCCATCCTGCACCCTACACGCGTCGTGTGGCCGTCTATGTGCCCGCCCAGTACGTCCCCGGCACACCTCTACCCTTCATCGTAGGAGCCGATGGTCCGGACCCGAGGCTCTTCACCGCGCTCGACAACCTCATCGCCGCCCACCGCGTGCCCGCCATGGCCGCCATCTCGATCGCCAACGGCTCAGGCGACGCGCAAGGCAGCGAGCGTGGTCTTGAATACGACACCATGTCCGGCCGCTACGCAGACTTTGTCGAGCAGGAAGTTCTTCCGCGCGCCGAGTCGGAAGCCCACATCACCCTCACCCACGACCCTGACGGCCGCGCCTCTATGGGCGGAAGCTCCGGGGGCTCTGCCGCACTCGCGATGGCGTGGTTCCGTCCCGATCTGTATCACCGTGTCCTCACTTACTCGGGAACCTACGTCAATCAGCAATGGCCTCACAACCCAGCAAGCCCGCACGGTGCGGCCGAGTTCTACGAGCACCTGATTCCCAACGCTCCGCGCAAACCGCTGCGCCTCTGGATGGAGGTCGGGGACCGCGACCTCTACAACCCCAACATCATGCGTGACAACCTGCATGACTGGGTCGCAGCCAATGAAGCCATGGCTAAGGTCCTCGCCAAAAAGCATTACCACTACCAGTTCGTCTTCGCACGCAACGCCGGTCACGTGGACTCAGCCGTAGTCAAGCAGACCCTTCCCGAAGCCCTCGAGTACATCTGGCAGGGCTACACCACTCCAACCACCCACTAACTTAGGTTTGTCATTCCGCAGCGAAGCAAACGAATCTGCTTCTTCGCTCCTCCACGGGGTGCGGGTGCCCCACATCTCGCTTCTGAGATGTGGGCCTCAGCCACCATCGAACGTCAGCCCAAACCTGTCAACCCCACCCCAGCGCAAACCCCGCTCCCCACCAGCGAAAACAATTGGCGTACCCACCCCACCCAATCCGCTAAAATAAGAACAGAGAAAGAGGTCAGCCAGCCCGCTATAGCTGATTCCGTAATGGTGTACAGCATTGAACGTTCGAAGAGTACTTCTGGTTGTCATTCCCCAAAGGGAATCTGCGTTTGTCTTTGCTGTTCCGGTTCTCTACACCATCTGCAAATCCGCTTAATAGCCCAGCTGACCTGACTGACCTTGGTAATAGGATGGTCCGTCGCCTTCAAGATCAATCTGTGGCAGGATGAAGGCGAGCACAGGAGGATTCTCCCATGAAGGTACACGTTTGCGGCATTGATATCGG
>JAABUO010006883.1_pt1 | contig 13019 bp, 17 predicted proteins | sample 5559291 | NCBI WGS metagenome assembly JAABUO01 (sample SAMN10711878, study PRJNA513372) | rock metagenome | isolation source: Antarctica rocks | place: Antarctica: Victoria Land, Finger Mt sud
GGGACGCTGCACCTTGATGACCACCTGCTCTCCACTATGCATGACGGCCCGATGGACCTGCAACACATGCCTTCTGGACGCTGCTGGGCAACATTTGTGCTAGCAGTTGTGACTGCTTGGTGAAGCAGAAATGCATTCGTCGCAGTGTCAATTGTGCTGATCATGTTGGTCTCTATGACTTGACATTTCCTGCAGAATCTGCTGGGCCCAAGTATTACATTGCCTGCTGATATACTGCTGAGCTGTCAAAAACACAGATGCATGATGGTGCAAGCACTTGACTCAATGATTATGACTTGGGTGTTGGACAACCCAACATGCATTGTTCTCAGGGATGCTGACATGGCTTTTGTGGTTGACCGTCCATAGTGGAATCTAGACTCAGACTTGCCTGTGGACTAGTATCAAATGTGGCTGAATGGGGGAGATGCCTTAGACCAATTATGAGGTGAGGTGTGTGAGCCTGTGTCTGTCCTGGTTGTGACTCACCTGGCCCAGACTTGCAGCAGCAATAGGTTGCTCCTGGAAAGACCGGAAGAGCTGGTGTGCAGGAGCGCCTAGCTCAGACTCAATGATGGCCATGGCCTTGGCAGGGGCAAAGGCAGGCACCCGGTCCTGCAGCTTGGCCAGCTCATCTGTGAAGGCGGCCGGGAAGAGGTCTGACCGCGTGGAGAAGAGCTGCCCTACTTTGATGAAGGTGGGGCCTAGCTTCAACAGAGACTCCCTGTGTCATCATCACACCATGTGACAAGGGTCATCAAGTCATCAAGCAGCTGCTGGTGCTGCGTGAACTGTTGGCTTGATAGAGTGCTTGGACTGAGAGATGCTTGCTTTGGAGTCCTGCTGAGATGCTTAGTTGATCTGTCACAAGCCAAACGTTGTCAAAGGTTGACATTACTTGCTGAGAGTATGACAGGCCTGCAGCATGGGGGTCAGTGACCTGCGATGTCCGCACACTGCAAGATGGCTAGTGACAACAAAACTGGATTCAAGATATTGCTCTGGGGTCTGCATGGTGTCCAGAGTCTGGGATCTGCACCATGGAGTTGCACGGTACTGCAGGCCAAATAGCTTGTATGTGCAGAGTATGTTGTGCATGTACAAACAGGGATACCTTGTCCAGCTGGCAGTGGACCGTAAGCGCTCAGTCTTCTTGGACTCTGTCCAGCCTCCCACGTAGCTCCATTTCTGATCCAGAAGCCATAGCTTGGTGCGCAAAGTGACGATGAAGGTCCAGATGTCTATGCTTCGCTGTGTGTTGTTGTAGTTATCCCTTGACCAGCGGAAATCACTGTCCATGGAAAATGCAGGCATGCCTGCAGGAGCACAGTGACTTTAAGCCGTGCATTTAGGTTGGCTTGCAGAGTCTTCAAGAGCGTGTGCGCATGGTGTCACATGCAAGTAGTGTCGCACACGCAAAAGCTTACTTTGCCCAGCGTCTATCAGATTCTCTGCGCGCTGCTCAGTAGCGGCAACAGCACTGCGCGAAGCCGCTGTAGATCCTGGCGCTGCCTGATTGACAGCAGTTGTTGCATCATATGTATTGTTGTCTGATCTGCGCTGTGTCTGCCTGACTGCCGCACCATTTGTGCGCGCCAAGCTCGACTGCTGAGGGGGCTGGAAAGTGACAGAGCCAGAAGAGCTGGTGCTGGCCTCTTTTCCGCTGCCACGGCGTGCAGCATCGTTGGCGGATGCATCATTTCTGTTGCTACCCAGGCCGTTGTCAGCTCGAGGCGCGGGTTTCGTGTGCTTAAAGTCCCTCTTGTTGTTTGCAGTGTCTGACACTGAGGTTCCTGGCAGAGGAAGCTCCCGCATGGCAACTCCTGCGCTTGGAGATTTGGATGCAGCGCGCATCCGACATATGAACGCTTGTCTTATTCGTGACCGAGCGTAAGGTCTCCTTGAACAGCACCACTGACCAGTACTGATCAGCTGCACGCTACTCAGCCCCTGCAAGCCCGCAGGTCCCGTTGGCATGGCGCTGTCAGTGGCGATGGCGATCTCCGCAACGTTGTGTCCCTTAAGGTAATTCGTGACCAGCACTATTTGAGCGGACGCGGATCTGTAGGCATAGAGCATACACCAATGCACTGAGACCAGAAGATGAACAGTTGTTTAGTGGCTGTCAAGGGCTTCCTCAGCTTGGGAAGAAACGAAAGACTCTGCTCATGAGCCATCCGTGGACAGGTCACGGCGTACACCCCAAGTTTAACCTGTCTTCCAACGAACAAATAATCGACCACTGAAAACCTGCGAGCCCAACTGAAAGCCAGCCTGCTTGTGCTGGATTTGGCTGTTTGGCTTTGCTTTCGCGCTTGAAGCGTTGCACATGGCAATGAATGCTTCTGCACCTGTACAAAAGGTGAGTTCTGTACGAGCTTGTTTACACGAGCTCTTTACTTGCGTTGTTCCTCCTTGGTTACCGACCGCTCTGGTGATCAGCCACTGAACCTGTTTGCTGAGGTCTAATTGCTACACAGGCAGTCATCAAATTGCGCAACAGCCTTCAGGAAGGACAGCCGTATGACGGGCAACAGATGTTCAAAACAATATATCATCGTTTCAGAGCACAGAAAAAGCTGCAGGATTGTTATAAACTGCTTGAAGAAGGCGCTCGCTTGCAATTGCAAGAGGGACAGCTAAATTGTGGCGTTGAGTTAACGCAGATGCTTGTGGAGGTGTGACACAGAACATCAGTGGGGGACACTCTCACAAGCTACATTGCGCATGGCTCATGTGGCTGCTGTTTGCAGGCATATGTAAGGGACAATGCCAGCTGTAGCAGAGATAACATGCAGCGGGTCTTGTACATCATAGATGCATTCCCCAGACCCCAGACAGACACAGACGGCAGTAATGATGCTGTTGAGCAATGCAGCAAAGTTACTCTTGCAGCAATCAAATGGGCTAAGAGGTACTTGTTTCTCCACCCTGCTACCGGTCAGGCTTGACATCGATGGCACATGCGCATGCGTTGAGTGCAAGCCTAACTGCAGACTTCAGGCGTGATACTTTGGACATATAGGCCTGGGCAAACTGTGCTCACTGCAAGCCTGCTGACATGAAGATACAACTGTCATTTGCAGGCATAACAATGCCACAACAACAGTCCAGAAACTGCATGATAAATTGGCAGCTTATATGTGGGAGTGTCATGGCTGGAGAGGGCTTGGCCAAGTCAGCCAGCATTACATCAGAGGGAAAGACATGACAGGGTTTGCTGCTGGTAGGCCTGCACAATTGTGGATTTCGGCAGCAGACATGCACTTTCTAGCATTTTCTGGCTTCTAGCTAACTTGCAATAGAAATAGACAACACTCACAATAGAAGGGATTTTTGCACATGATAGACACACCCTGCCTCATCTACAGCCAATCTGATCACTGACTTTTGCATGCTTAGACTCAGGTGAATCAGGCAAACACACCAATAGCACACAGCCACAGCTTGTATATCGTCTGAATGACTGCAGCACTCCTGTACAGCAAAATCACAACCTACTTGCATTGCTTCAGCTTGAGATGCTGCTCATTTGCAGCACTGGCGCAGTCTGTGGGTGAAGGAAACCCTGAGGAAGAGGACCTGTTTGTTGTCAGGGCAGTGCTGCAGCTCTTGGCAGTGGGCAAAGGCAATGGGCTTGACGAGAAGCTTGAGGATGCTCACGAGCTCTTACAGTCTTATGAGTCCATGATGAGACGTGGGTTGCCAGATTCACCTCTTATGCACTTCATCAACTTTCTGATCAAGGTAAGCTTCTGATGAAGGAGGCTGATTGCCAAAGGCAGCCTTGATGTGCACCATAATACTGCAAGGATGTCTGCATGGCTGACAGGCCTTGGCCATCGCCTGCCATACTAACATTGAGGTTGCAGGCAAGTTAAGCTGACAGCCTTCAAAGTAGAGCATCGCTTTCTGTCTCAGGCATGTGTTGCCTGTAAGCTGTTTGGTCTTGATTTGAATTTGGTGTGGCAGGCACTGGAGCATCGCTCTCTCAAGCTGGCAGAGATGTTGCAGACAACATACTCAGTTAGCCTAGCTCGGGAACCCCAGCTGTCTGGTCTGCTTCAGCGCATCAAGGAGGTGTACCTGGGTGCACAGTCCTGTGGCGGAATGCAGGAAATGATGTCCAGCATGATACAGATGCTCACCAGTGGTGGTTCATGACATGTTTGCATCACTGTGGCGTTGCAGCATGGCCTTATCAATGTTGACTCGCATTTAGGGTCAGTCTGCACAGCGTCAGTGGTGCTGTTGACTGGATCGTATGCACTCGTTTACCACAGAGTTGCCCCAATTCAATGTAGTTGAAGGTCACAAGACTCTGCTTAGACACTGTTGTAGCAACTCCTGCTTTTGAATGAATTCAAACATCTTAAATTGAACGCAGCTTTATAAGCCAAAGGCAATAGCTGTCCAGGTCTTTCTCTATACACCATTAGCTGTAATACCACAAAATACTATTGCATTTTGATTGCCTATTGACATGAGCATGTGTACTGTTCATGACAACAGCATGTCATCCATGTTGCCAACCAGCAATATTGTGGGTGCCAGATGCACTGGTGCTACAAAACATTGGCAAAATATACCAACCTCAACACTGGGATATCATGCTGTGATTTGACTGCTCACTGATTTGAACTTCGTGGGACAGATCAGATGCAAACAACGACTAGCACGTTTAGGCACCCCACAAGTGTACAGCAGACTCCATGTTACATCAAAAAATCAATGTCAAGGAAAATTTAACCATCTTTGTTGTATCAACAGACCTGAGCATTGCATGCGCCCAAATGATGCACTGCTCAGGACCCTCAAAGCTCAAATCCTCAGAGAACTGAATCAAGCAACCTGTCAATGATGATAGCCACAAATCTAAAAGATCAATTCGACAAACAAAACAAACGTCAAAATTGTCATGATGGTACAATGTACAGAGAATCAGCACATCCGTATTTTGGTTCAAAGAACAGTGCAGCTTGCAGCAATAATCAGTAACAACCGCAAGCCGGCCACATTTGTGTGCTGCAAGTGCCGCCAGACACCATCATGGTTCAGTCTGAAGTATGTCTTGTCACCTGAGCGTTGCTGAGTACACAGCAAGCCCAGCTCCAACAACAATGCTTGCAACCCACACATACTTGTTGCTCAGCAGGGCAGGTGGCTTGTAGTTCTCAAGAAACTCATCTTCCCACGTCTTCTTGTAATTGCTCTTCTGCTTCATGGGAGGTAGCCTTGGCCGCACACCTGACTTGTCAGACCTGCAACAAGAGTTGCGCCAGTGCTTAATAGTCAAAATGTTGTGAATGCAATTGATTTGACATCCAACAATGACTTTGTGAGGAAACCCTGTGCACAACACTGCTGAGGCTGTGCTTTAGCACATGGTAGCTATCTTTTTGATGATGTACTTGAGCGATGAGTACAAAAAAGAGTCACCACATGATATAAACAATGCTGACAGTGTTGTCACTTGTACATAGGCATGGAGAGCACTGTCATACTTGTATCTGTCCAAGTTGTCTAGCAGAGGCAGGCTTATCTTCTCGTCAGGCCTCAGCTGCAGCTTTGGTGCTTCCATAATAAATCGGAGCTCTGCAGCTTGCTTCTTGATGGCAGTGACAGGATGTGTCTGCTCTACAGTTTTATAGACTTCTATGCAGTCCCGCTCTCGTCCACATGCCTGCAAGGAGAAAAGCCAAGCATAACTTTTCCTCTGGTACAGAACCCTGTCATGGAAATGTATGTGTCCAGGTCAAGCATGCACAGCCAGTATCGGTCTATTCAGAGCTTGGTTTGCAGCTGTTTTGTACACCTGTACCTGATACGCAAGAGCTTGCCAGAGCTGAATTTCACCACCAAGCTTACTGAATGGACCTTCCTTGTCCAGGGCCACCTCGAACAATCGTGCTGATTCAGGATACAGGCCTTTGCCATATGCTAACTTTCCAAGTGAGAACTGCTTGCTTTTGGCTGCCTGTTCCCGCCGCTGCAGTTCAGCTTCCTGGAAAACAGTTCAAAACAGCATGAATGCTTCTCCGCAGCTGACATGAGCCAAGCAATCTGATGAGAAGCCGTGTACAACACGCTGGCCAAAGTATATAAAGACAGAAAGCCATTGGGAGTAGCAGCAATAAAACCATCGTATCACCTCGATTAGTCTCTGTTTCAGCTTGTCTTTGTACTTCTGTTGCACAATGCTCAATTCCTCAGCTCTCGCTTTGCCAAGCTGTAGAGCTACCAGATCATCTTCATCGATGCCTTTTCTCACCCCTTCACAGTTGTCACAGCTAATTAGCTCTGTGAAAAACAAGTCTCCAACAATGCAGCGCACAAAAAAACTACCTGCAGCGTAATCCCGCGCTGCCTGGCTGAGCTTGCGAGAATTCCCGGCCCCGCGTGTAGCTAAGCACACTCCCACTGGCGCGTCTTGTCGTGAGTCTCTGAACGATGCAGGATGTAGCACGATAGGCACAATCACTCGACACTGCGATGGGCTAGCAAGCTTGCTATGACAAAGAATAGCAGCCGTGCCATGCAGTGGCATGCTGGTTTATATGTGCATGCAAAAGTTCCACGGGCAAACAAGCTGATTACCAAACGTAATGCACTGCGTGTGTATGCAAGGCGAAGCACTCAGGTCCAGATCGCTGCAAGAGCTCGGTTGTCAGCACTTGTAAGCAATTCTTGTACGTGGTACAGGTTGTGACAGGAGATGAATAGTTGAGTGTGTGCGTGTGGGTGAAAGCTTGCTCGATCACAGGCGAGTACGCTCTGTTGCTAGTGTTCACCTGTCCATCTGGTTGCCAGCGCAAAGCTGCGCCGATGTGCAGGCAGTTGTGAGCTTCTAGCTATACGCGTCACAATGGGTCAAAAGCTGCATAGCAAACGCCAGCGGAAGCAGAGAGCCAACGCGTCCCTCAAACGCAAGCAGTTCGACCGACCAGATGACCAAGTCGACGATACATTGCCTGCCCCACAGCGGTACTGCGTGATTTGACCTATGTCCTGCTGCTTGTGCATGCACGTGTGGCGACTGACAGCACCGCCAAACCACGCAGGGATGCTGAAGACAGTAATGCACTGATTCTTGCGCCTGCTGACAATGTCGAGGAAGACAGCGATGTCCCAGCAATCAAGGCACCCAAACTGTCGAAGTCTCAGCTGCGCAAGCAGAAAAAAGTGCATGAAGAACTCCAGAAGCGTGAGCAGCGTGCTCAGGTGTGTTCCATTCAAAGGTCAAACGATTACGCTTGCAACCTTGTGCATAGCAGCCCAAGACTGCGTGACCCTCTTCTGAGCAAATAGTGGCAGCAATACTGCCTCAGCGGCTCAGTGTGCTCATGCAGGTGTACGCTACCTTGCAGCAGCATGCGCTGTCAGACTCTCAGCATGCCCTCATCATGCCAGCACACATGCTTGGCCAGTCTGAGACAAAGCGTCAGCAGCTGCGACGTGCCCTGCATCACCAGCGAGCAGGCATAGCTCTGCCTGAAGGCTCACAGCTAGAGAGGGAGCGTCATGTTGAGACTGCAGAACTAGACCCCATGAGTGCAGCACAGGTGTGAAGCACATGCAACAAGAGCCCAGCATTGCATATGAATGAAAGGCTTTGTCAACATACATTCAGCATCTTTGATTATGCAGAGCAAGTCCCAGTCATGCATACTCCCTTTTCTGCAATCTCACTGCATATTTCTATACGCTTGCCTACGCTGGCAAGCATGTCTGTCAGACGTGATAGCAGCATGCTCTACGGCTGATGAAATTGATATAAAGCTCACAGCTTTGGTCACCATACTCCATAAGGAGGTAGGCTGTAAGTTTGAGTTTGCTTTGCAGCAGGCCCTAGCAGCAACCAGTAAGCCTTCTTCGGAGAACCAAGCTCAGCTTCCATTGCACACATCACCCACAGCTGTTACAGTGGGTTCCAGCAAGCATGGTCAGGCAGCTGCTCATCAGGCCAAACGGCAGAAGGTAGAGCAACCTGAAGTTGTGAACAGCAAGCCTGCTGCGCAGCAGTTGCTTGAGGCGCGCTCTGTTGCTGCAGCCACCAAGCAACAGCTTGGGCTGACAGGTAACACATTCTGACTGCACCATGCCAAGCAGCAGCAGTCTATATAGCACACAAGGCACCATCACATAGGTACAGTATGCAATGGATGCAATGCACGTGCATCTCAAGCCGTAGCATACTTCTTCAGCGCTTGGTTGTAGTGAATGCAGCGCATATATAACGTGCTAGCAGTCCTGATCACACAGCGTCACCCTTTGTCCTGGTCTCCTTGTCGTGTTGCTATACCAGCATATGGTCAGCACTGCAGCAGCAGGTCTGCAGGTGCCCCAATTGCTTAACAATGTTTGCAAATGGTGCAGGTACTGATGAAGACAAGCCCAAGCCAGCAGATTCGCTGCCTGTGGCGACAGGGCCTGCAAGGGTGGTGCATGTACAGCGCCGTCCAGACATAGAGGCTGTGCGTGGCGGCCTACCTATCACCGGCATGGAGCAAGAAGTCATGGAGGCTGTGTTGCAGAATGATGTGGTGGTTCTGTGTGGAGAAACAGGATGCGGCAAAACAACACAGGTTGGTGTGCCAACAACCTTGCCCATTGTAATCACTGTCACTTTAGGCATGACAAAAAGCATATAACGTGTGCAACAGTATGCAATAGTCTAGTCTGAAGCAGTGTCTGGAGTAATGTTCTTTGTGGTGTGACCGTCAGTCTCAAGCAGTAATATCTGCTTTCAAGCTTTTATGCCGTTGCAGACATGCTGGAGTTGACACATACAGCAGCCAGGCAGCAGCCAGGCACACATGATGCTTGCCCTTGAGACAGTGAGACAGCTCAGACTGGCATAGAAGTATGCTGACAGCTTGTTGTCTGTGTGCCATGATAGGTACCACAGTTCCTATATGAGGCAGGGTATGGGTGCGCTGGTTTTCCTGAGAGGGCAGGCATGATAGGGGTCACACAGCCCAGAAGGGTGGCCGCTGTCAGCACTGCTACCAGGGTTGCTGATGAGCTGGACACCCGCCTGGGATCTATTGTTGGCTACCAGGTCAGCCGTGTGCATCACACCTGCATCACCTGTGCAGCAACCAATCACGAGTTCACCAGGAGTTGCACTGCGCTAGCAGTGTCCTACTGCCTGCTTTGATGGCATCTTTCTTGCGCACTCTATGTGCGTTGCCCCTCCCAGGATGCTTTCATCGCTCTGCAAGTTCTTGTCTGCCAGCCACTGCCTTGTCGATAATGACAGCAGCGTTTGTCTTTTGTGCATCCACCTCACATACTTGTTAGTAGCCTTGTTGCTTCTGCAACACACCGTGTCCTGTTTCCTCAGGGAGGCATCTGGACCTGTCCTGTCAACTGATCAGACTACGTGTTTCAGCTCCGGGCTGCTGCCTTAGGAGGCTCCCGTTATGATCGCTGGAAAGCATAAACTTTTCTTTTCTTTTCTTTTCTACGTGAGTTCAGCATATTTGCTTTGTTGCAGGTGAGGTATGATCGCAAGGTCAGCAAGGAAACCGCCCTCAAGTTCATGACAGATGGTATTCTGCTGCGAGAGCTGCAAGAGGACTTCCTACTGACCAAGTACAGCAGCGTCATCATTGATGAGGCCCATGAGCGCAGCCTGAACACAGATCTGCTACTTGGTATGCCCTTCTGCTTTGTTGCATCTGCAGCAGACATCACAGCACAGCACTCAGGCGCGAGAGACAGGATGACTGTGCAGGCTCTGAACTGCCCCATCTGTGTCTGTCAGTCAGCTGCTGATCCAGCAAGGCATGTCAAAGGACAGTACGCTGTAGCACAACATGCCTGACTCAGATGATCCGCACCCAAGGTTGATTGTGCACCACAGTTTCAGGATGAGAATTGCTGTGTATGATGCGCATGCAGCATGCAGCGTCAGGCAGACTGGCTTGAGCAGAGCAAACATACACACCATTGTCTGCCCTCTGCACTATACAAGCACAGCCGGCAGAACATGCCTGGGTCTTTTACTACTGTGGCAGCATCCCTTGATCATGCACGACCGTGTGCATCGTCCCTTGATATACCTTGCAAAAGTCTCTTCCAGTGCCACAAAGTTGCACATGGCAAGCCACCCTGTGTGTGCAGGTCTGCTATCGCGTGTGGTTCCTTTGAGGCGCACCATGTCTCAAGGTCCAGCACCAACGGTACAGCCCTTGAAGCTGCTCATCATGAGTGCCACGCTACGCATTGATGACTTCACAGCCAACAGACGCCTCTTCCCAACTGCACCTCCTGTCGTGCATGTGCCTGCTCGTCAGTTCCCGGTCACTGTTCATTTCAACAGACGTACAGAGTTGGATGACTTTGCTGGCGCTGCTTACCAGAAGGTGAGCAAGTGCATGATTGCTCCATGTACAGCGTCTACATGGCTGGCTGAGGTGTCTTGCAGTGACTATTGCTGTTTGAGGTTGCAGTCAGGCAGTAAATTGCTGATGCTTTTGATCAGCTGTTTGTCTTCATCTGGTATGAAATCCTCATCACCTTGCTGACTACCTTTTCGACTAGGATCATGCTACTCATGACTGAGCATGCATCCCTCTTGCACAAGCCTGCAAGAGCAGCAGCATGAGATGCATGTTACCTGCATGAGGGTGCAGCCTGCCTTGCATATACACCGGCAAGAAAATGTCTCATCCGGGAGTTTCATTACTACAGGTGTGCAAGATTCACAGACAGCTGCCTCCAGGGGGTATCCTGGTGTTTCTCACAGGCCAAAGGGAAGTGGAGCACTTGTGTAAGCGCCTGCGCCAAGCCTTTGCTCCCAAGCCTGTTCGCCCTCCCAGGCCACACAGCAAACAAACAAAAGACACAGTAGCAGTCGCTTCCAAGTCTCCAGCTCACTCGGCAATAAGTAAGACAGTCCTCAAAAATGATTTGCCGGGCAAGGATGCAACCCATGCTGTCAATCAAGGGCAACAGGCCGCCAACCATCAGGCCGGGTTGGTAGCCAGCACTGGCAACAACACAAAGGTAGAATTCAAAGCTGGGGTGAAGGCAGGGGTCGCGGAGGATCCTAAGGCTCAGGCTGACAGTGAAGTACAGGCCAAGAGTGCAACGTCAGATGGTCTGGAGCAGCCAGGCAGCGTTGATGATGCGGATGATCTTGAACAGCAGGACGGGCTGGATGATTTGTATGGAGGGGATGCAGTAGAGGCTGCTGGAGAAGGCCCTCATGATGGGTCCTCTGATGGTGATGATGAAGCAGAGGTATGGGCTGCTGGAAATTCTTCAGGTTTTGGTGATTGTACTTTGTTCTGGTCTGGGGAGGCTGCAGTTCATATACGTCTTGCAGCATCATTTACTCAGATTGACCTGCTGAATGTGTGATCCTCAACAGGTCAGATGGCACACTGTTGCTGCTATTGGCAAGCCACTGATGTCATTGCATCTTGTCAGCATGCCTGTAGGCTACTACTTGGTGGCGTAGCCAGTTGGTGACTGTATGCTTTATTCCGGCACAAGTTGTCATGTGTCGCCGTCCTATGCAAGTTTGCCCCTCCTATGTCTGCAACCATGCCTTTCAGTGACATGCCATTGCTGCATGTTGGTATGCTAGAACACTCTGCTGTCTTGCAAGCTCCAGCACACGGCTGCAGGTGATAAGCGAGGAGGAAATGGACTCTGAAGAAGAGGACACGCCAGTGGTTGGGGGTGAGGGCTTCACGCCAGAGGAACTGGCTCAGGCAGAACAGAATCTTACTGCACAGCTGGTGAGAATGCTGTTCCCACCTGCTTTTGCTTGCTGCAATATGTCAACTGCAACTGCAGCCGCATATGTATGAAAATCACACTCAGCTGCATATACTTAAGTCTTTGCAGGTAGCCAAGGTTTGTCAGGCCTGACAAGTTGCCTAGATGTCTTTAGGCAACTAGACGCCAGGAAATTCTGCCTGGTTTACTTAGTTAGGCATGGCAGATCAGCAGGCAACAGCCAAGGGGCTTCAGTCAATTCAACATTTGACCATCTGCACTGGGACGCCAATCCACCCATGTCTGATCTTCAGTCCGCCTCATTGACGGTCATTGTCTGCTGATGGGATGTCACAGCAGCACAAGGCAAGGAGCAAGAGCAAGATGCATGGCTGGCGCATGTGCTGCTTCCGTATGCCAACTTGCCCAGATGTCTACAGACCAAGGCATCTGGCTGACTGACTGACTGACTGACTGACTGACTGACTGACTGACTGACCAAGGTTATCTTCTGCTGACAGGGTGTGTCATCAGCACAAGGCAAGGAACAGGAGCAGGGCACAGGCCTGGTCCATGTGCTGCCCTTGTATGCCAATCTGCCCAGAACTGCACAAGCCAGGGTGTTTGAGGCACCACCAGCTGGCAGCCGCCTCATTGTGGTCGCCACCAATGTGGCAGAAACCTCCCTCACCATTCCGGGTCAGTGTTGACTTCATACTCCTTGTCATTCACAGCAGCAATAGCACTGATCTTCAACATCATCATTACTGCCACTATCACATCTCTACCATTACTAGCAGATGGGCATTCACTGGCGTTGGCCTACTCTTTGGCGGAAATGTGTTAGTGGATGTGTCATCATCATCACCATCATCTCATCCATTATCAAAACGGTGTCTTTGCAGCCAGCAGTCTCTGCCCAGGTTCTGTTTCATGCATTACATGCCATCCGCATTGGCCCGTCTCAGCACCTGCTTAGATAACCCCTGCCTGCTCAGCAGCCCGTCTCCACCATGCACCTGACTGCGCAGTTGCTTCAACTCTGGGCGTACAGCATCAGTTCACATCCGCTGAGCTGCCACCACAACATGAGCATAGGCTGCTGCCTCCGCATTGCGGCAATTGGCTGCTGCCATTGTATTGCAAAAATGGACTGCTGCCACTGTGTCATGAAAATGGGAATGTGCTGCTGCCAGCGTGTTGTGATCATGAGCTCCTGCCACTGCCTTGTGAAGTGGCATTTGGCTTCCAGGCATGCGATATGTGGTGGATGCTGGCCGGTCCAA
>JAABUO010006884.1_pt1 | contig 13019 bp, 17 predicted proteins | sample 5559291 | NCBI WGS metagenome assembly JAABUO01 (sample SAMN10711878, study PRJNA513372) | rock metagenome | isolation source: Antarctica rocks | place: Antarctica: Victoria Land, Finger Mt sud
TCAATGGCACGCTTCCCATTACTACGGCATCAATGGCCGTCTATAGAGGCCCTCAAGTAAGCTGCCTTCAAACCTTTGAACCCAAATCAGGCTCTGCTGAAGCACAGTGTTCATGTTGCAACAAGCGTGGCTGCCCTTTTGCATGGTCTCCTCAGCAGAGCTACCTTGCATTCACATGTAGACAACGAACAAAGCCCCACCGATGTTGATACAAGCTAGCAATCAGGTTCAAGGCTGTTCTATGGAACTTCACAGGGGTCAGATTTTGGAAGGGACGCAACAGAGGCTGAAGGCACAAACACATTTGTCTACACAGGATGCTGCAGCTGCTCTGGCAGCTGCTAGCTTCCTAGACCAATTTACCTCTTCACAGGTGCGTCTACTGGGCAGGTGCCTGCATTGTGGTGCTGCGTCCACTGCCCATGTGCCTCAGTATGAGCATGCTCTCAGGCACTTTCCAGAACCAACACAAATTATCATGAGCATATCTACAACGCAACAGTCCATGCTGCTGCGGCTGCTGCTTCAATGACCACAGCCTGCTGATCAAATGGGTGCAGACAAACGCTGGGTTGCGCAGCATCAAGTGTCGTCTCAGTGTGACGTATGTGTCTAGACAGTTTCCATTGCATGGTGAGGTGCTGGTGACACACAAGACCCTACCGACTGTGCAGGCACTGGAGTTGTTTCTAGACTGCTGCCGCCACCGAGCTGTACAGCCGCTAGCAGCAGCTGCAAAGGGGGGACTATCTGCTCCTGATCTCCAAGACCTACTGACCAAGCTGGCTGCAACTGTCCAGGTGAGCTGCCAGCACTGCACAAGCCGATGCCACAGACCAGTCATCACAAGATGTGCTTGTGATGTGTTGACAGTTGTGGCTGGACAGTTGTGCTGTGTTCATTGCTGATGCACTGTGGAGCCCTCTGTCAACGCAAAGTGTGCAATTCAGGGCAGGCTGGCATTGTCAGATGAGTGTGCATGTGTAAAGATCTGCAGGTAGCAAAAGTCGTATAAAGTCAATCAAGGTTTACCTTCTGCATAGACTGCTTGTAGCACTGCTGATTGTCAGATCAAGCTATACAACGCCTCTGCTTGCACTCTGGTATACCGACAGTCACAGCTCAGAGGTGGGTTTAAAACCTGCTGTGAGCAATGCACAGAGGTGAGTTTGCAACAGCCGGTACAAGCATGGTACAATCAAGAGGCGCTGGTGCAGGAAGTGGTGACTCAGGTGGGGCAGCTCTTCCTCCAGCCGGTTGCTTCAGCAGCAGCTCCATTGCTGGTGCAGCAAGCCTGTGAGGACATGAGCAGCGGTGAGCTCATGTTCAGCCCTTTGCCTGGTCAAGAACGCAGCCAAGAGGCTGAGGCTTGGCAGGTAAAGCTGCTGACTCTGCTGGTGCCGGGCATGCCGGCATTTGTGCAAAGCATCTCATACTCAGGCACACATCACCACTGCCACTGCAAAGCCACTACTGTCTACTCACTGGGAAGTGTGCTGGTCTGTGCGACAGCATTCCTTATGCTGCATGGCTGTGGATTCTGTTGCGACGTGCTGTTGCGTGACATTGCAACCTCAAGACGCCAGCACAGGCAATCTGAGCAATCAGACTTCATTAGGCATAGAACCTTATTTGTTTGACTTTGAGCTTGTAGCATGCTTGTCAACTGCCGTCTGCTGACCCAATGATGTGATTGCAACTACCACATTAAGAACATGCACTGACTTCAGGAGGTGAGAAAGGCCACCATGAAGCGTTTGGCACCCATGCCTCAGGCCACCGCCAGCTCAGCTTGCCAATCCTGGCTGGGGCACTTGGCCAAGGACATCGTCAAGCACTGCCCTGCCCCCATGGCAGCCTGCATCACACCAGCAGATTTTGCCCTGTTGGAAGGGCATCTGCAAGCAGCCATCAACCAATGGCAACCCCCTCCAGCACCACCTGCTGCAGGTTTGACCAGTCGCCAGCTGCTTGTGATGTAGTGCCTTGTCACCGGCTTTTGCAGGCTCTACCTTGCTAGATGCTGCCTCAGCTGCCCCTTTGCAGTCACCAACACGGGCCTTGCTCTGGGCAGATGTGCTTGAACTTACAGTGCTGTGACGCATATTGCAACCTTTTGTTCTCAGAAAATCTGCTTCAGCTGACCTAGGTCTGCACTCAATGCTGTTGCGTTGCTTGCAGAGCCCATGACCCTGGCTGCAACCCCAAGGCCGAGTCCGCTGACCCCCCTCAGGCAGAGCCCCTTCGAGCCTGCAGAGGCTCAGGGCAGCGGTGTGCCAGAGTCCTGGGAGGGTGTCTGCGACTGGGTCCTGGGCAAACGCCTTGACCTATGGCAGGAGCTGTTTGAGCAGCCATTCCTCCAGGTGAAAGGCTGCTGTTAACAGAACGCATAATCTCAGGTAGTTTGTCAATTACAGGGCGCCAGTAATGCATGTAATCACCAGCAAGCCTTGACTTGTCTCGCAGACCATGCGTGATGTCATACACAAAGCACAGCACACTTTGCCCTGCAACGCTGAAGATTTGTTTCAGACATGCCTGCCAGCTTTTGGTTGGGCAGCCTGTGATCCTGAACAGGCCTTTTCCCACCACTACAGCATCACAGGCGTGCCCACATCAGTACGCATTGCAGTGTACAGAGTTAATGTGTTGATGTGTGTGTGCAGCGTGCTCAAGACCTCATCAAGGCCTCCTTTCAAGGCATCAGCAAAGACTTCACCACACCCTTGCAAGATTGCCTCAAGGCAGCCCAGCAGGCACCCCCTGCCGCCCCTGGGGGCTACTATGCACCCCAGTGGCCAGAACACACAGAGCTTGGTGTGTTGGCTAACCAGCTTGGTGCCGTCTCAAGGACTGCTGGTGCCAACAGTCGTAGCTACAGACTCAGGAAGCGGCCCCGGCATAGCAGGGTGAGTGCAGGCCTGAACAGTCATCTGCGGCCCCCACCTATAGTCCATGAAGCTGCCTGGCAGATCAGTCTTCCTGGTACATGCCCTGAAGCTGCCCAGGCCATCAATTCAATTCTCCCTTTCTGAATCTCAATACTTTACTCCCTTTTTGGTGGAGAAAACCGTTAGCATGTCTAGTTGCAGCTTTGTACACTTACAGATGCCGTAACAGCAGCACCAAACATGGCCACACATGACAACATACTTGCCGTAATGGTAGACTCTGTGGACAGTCTGTTGTCTGGTAAGTGCTCCTAAAACAGCAAGCAGATAAAGGTTTGAACTCAAAGCAACAAAACAGAAGAAAAGCTTTACTATAAAAGTGTAGTGTCATGACAAGATTGCATGCAAATTGACGCAGTGGTCATGCATGGCAGGGAGATATGGAGGGAAGCAGTAGACTTCTTGATGGGTGGAGGGGCCTGTTGGAGGGGGTTTGCCGTCAGGTCAATGACCAGCTCAAGGAAGCTCTTCGTGGCTCGCAGCTGCTGCTTGGCAAGCAAGACCAGGTGACACTTCCCCTCCTGATGCTGCTGCTGCTTTAAAGAGCCTGCTCTGTAGAGACAAGACTTGCACCCTGCATGTACCTAGCTCATCATGAGCCAGAAAGCCTAAACAGTATCATTGGTATCGTCATTACTGTCATGCTGCTGCTCCCCATGATTTGCCTTGAATTCATGTGGTGGTGCCAACAGACTTTACCTCTTGACGTCAAATCAGCTCAGCATGCTGTCATCTCTTCTGCGCTCACATTGTGCATGGCCTCCACTTCGTCTACACAACAGGTCACACGCTATGATTGATCAAAGCATGCATTGGAACGGTCAATTCAGTGTCATCAACCACGTCAAGCCCTGTAACAGGTGGGCATGCTGCATGCCCATATGCGCCTGATCAACCATGATTCCATACCTCAGTTCATGCTGCACGCACAGGGCAAAGCGTCTGCAGCCAGGGATGATTACATAAGCAACAGCCCATCTTTCCGCCATGAGAACACCAACCAGAGAGCCTTACAGCTGCAGCCCTTCATTCAGCAGCAGTGCTCAGCCGCGGTGCAGGGTATGGGACAGGAGCTTGATGCACAGCTGAGGCAGCTGGGGCAGCCTGGCATGGATCTGGATGGAGCTAAGCTTGTGGAGCAGGCGCTGCTGTTAGGTCTGTCTCAGGCCTCAGCATAGGCAACATGTTGTTATATGCTCATCAGGATACAGATTTTTCATCATCATTTTGTGACGCCTGTTTCAAAGTGTATTCTAAACTCAGAAAAGCCTAGATTTGCATCAGGCGTTTTCTGCTTCCTGGAGATACCTCAGCTCCTCAGGGTCGTGAAATATATCTTTTGGGAACATGGGGTTTTGACAACAGGGACACATGGCTATTTACCATGGCTGGATGAAGTAGCACCTGCCCATGCAACCTGTTGCAGTTGCCTGTTTAACTGCTAACCATCCCAGTGTCCCCTGTCACGAATGCATCACAGCCTGAGACATCATGTCACACAAAGCTGAACAGCATGATGACTCAACTCATGCTGTTTGCAGCACCTTGAAGTGGGAGTCCTCTTGATCTGCGAGTTGGTCATGGAGACGCTGCAAGCATGGTCTAGGTCATATTGCTGGTCATAGTGCTGTTCACGGATTGTCACTTCCGCAGGCCCAGCTGCAGAACTTGCTTAACATGAGCTGCAGCTGATCTCTATGGTGACATCGTGGTACCTGCTTTGTGTAAATTGATGTCACAGGTTGTGATGCACTTGTGAAAGGGTGAAATGTGACAATCAGTACCTCCACCCTGCACAAGCTCAAAACAAAAATGTATGTGGATGTCTTATTGCAGGCAGGCTGAGTCATAGTCTGGGCAGCAAGAACACAGCATTGAGCCTTATCATGGGTCCGCCAGAGGTCTGGCAAGCACCTGAGGGCCCTACCCTGGCACCCCAAAGGGCTGGACAGCGCCAGAGTGCCCTTGATAGCAGGGCAGCTGCCAAGAGCCCTGGTGCTGCGCTGCATGAGGCCCTGCAACAGCAGCTCAGGTCTGGCCTGACCAGGAACGATGTTTTGAGCATATGTATGCATGTTGCCATATCGCATGTGGTGCCTCAAGATCTGGACAACCTCAATTTCCTTTTACATCACATACATACTACTTACTTAACTTCTGAAGGCTGTGTACCTGCAGCTGGCTCTTGAGACAGCCAAAGCATCCTCAAACCATACATGAAGTGCTGCAGCGACTCATCCAATGCATCACTCTCCTACTTGTTCTGATTATCACTTGTCAAGGACTTTGTGAAGCATCTCCATATTGCTTGAAGTTTCCCGTTACGCTGTCACACAGGAATGTGACACTGAAGGCGTATCAAGTATGGGCAGATTGGGCGGCCCGAGGCCTTTGCATGGAGCTGCAAGCTGCCCTAGAGAGTGATGCAGCCCTGACATCCCCAGTGCCCCTTCAGGCCTGGGAGGAAACAGTCATAGCACAGGTATGATGTTCAAGCCTCAGTCATAGCACAGGTATGATGTTCAAGCCTCGGTCATAGCACAGGTATGCTGTTCAAGCCTTCACCTGAATCTGTCTTTAACCATAGCTTCTCTACTGCAAGCAAGCTGCTGGCACAGTATCTCCGCTGGCAGTTGCTCAAGTAATGATGGGTACCAAGCTGAGCTGCCTTCTGACAAGGCTCAGGCTGCATTACAGCCTGGATCGACCTGACACACGCCTGCTGCGTGAACAAGCTGCTGGGCAGCTTTGCCTGGTGAAGTGCCCCATACGGCCTGCCCTTTTTCAGGCATCACATGATTGTGCGACACAAATTCTCGGTCATTCAAGTTTGGCTTGCTTGTGGGTAGGAAGAGAGCATGGATGAGGCAGGGGGTGAGATGCGGTTTAGCCTACCTGCTGCGCCCTCCCCCGGCCCCTTGCTCTTCCTGCTGGCTGCCTGCCGGGAGCTGGCCAGGGCTGGGGGCCACACCACTGGGGCTGTTGCAGTGCAGCTACTGCAGTGGGAACTGGGCAATGCTGTGCTGCAGGTCTCAAGGTGCTGCCCCACATGTTCGCTGCTTCAGGACACATGTGCTGCTGCATACAGTCTTGCAAACATGTTTGGATGGGTCCTGAAAACCGCTCCTGCCGTGACTCGGTCAATTCTTGTAGGGCATATTGTGTCTTTTGCCATAGTAGCGTTTGTTTACTGGCTGGGCAGCATGCAAATGGGGGAGTATGGGTCCTGTGGCACATACAGTTTGGACAGTAATGCGCTGTCACTCAGGCTCACTTGCCCTGAACATGTAGACAAAGCAAACAAACAGAATAGTGTTCTCCACCCAAAACCACGCCACAGCAAGCAGTGCTGGGGGTGAGACTGAGGGGGAGGGCTGGAGGGTGGTCAAGTCCTCAAGGAAGCTTGATAGGAAGACCACTGGCTCATCTTCCAGGGCCCTGAACCACGTGGTCCAGTGGTCTGTCTGTTGAGCCTCCTTGAGAATTTGACCACCATCCAGCCCTTCCCCTCAGTCTCACCCCCACCGTGCATGCTAGGATAACTTTTGTTCTATGTAGTTCTTTACCATGGTGCTCATGTACATAAGTGCAATGCCAGATTGACAAAGACTTGTTGTTGTAGTCTAAGCTGTGATCAATCTGCCATTTTGTCCAGTGTGCATGTGATCATGTGTGGCCAGCAGCCCTTTGCAAATTCATAGCTGCTCTGCAATGGCTTACACTGGCCTCACGCTGACCCAAGTCAATGTTTACATATATATTTTTCCACTTCAAGCTGTGTCCTATGCAATGCAGTGAGGTTTTGCAAAGCTCCAGCAGCTTCAGCAGCAGCCTCTCGGAGAAAGGCCTGCTGCAGCTGCTCTTTGATGTGCGCTTCCTGTCAGACGCTCTGGCTGGAGGCAAGCCTCTGAACTATACCCCTGGCCCCACACAACCCTCCAGGTACTGAATCTTGAATCTAGACACAGTACTCAGAACCTCTGCAATGTGATGGCTTTTTTGAGTGTTTCCACCCGAGCTTCAAGATGTTGAAGCATGCACATAGATATCTATAACCTCCGCAATATGATGGCTTCTGGCTGCTGCCACACAGGTTTCTAGATATGGAATCATGCACTCAGTCTGTAGACGCCTACAATGTGATGGGTCTTGAATATCAAAAATAAATCTTCCAGGCACCTGGGGACTCAGAAGCCTTGCAGCAGAATGACAACTTTGTCTGTGTTCATTGCCTGCCCTGTTCCTTTTACATGCACCCTTTTAGGCTGCCACACCAAGCTTACAATTGAAAGCTTCTTCCCTGCACACCCACACATCGTGCATGTTGTCCTAGCCACACTATACTCAAAAGCTGGGTGAGCTGCACTGTGCAGCATGCTGACAACACGCAACTGATAGCACAATTTTTACTGCAATCACCACAACACTTGCAGCTGGTTAAAGTCACATTGCTGTGATGGACAACCCAGTCACGTTGCTGTTGCAGGGCGCAGAGGGGGCATGACAAGGCACAAAGCCCTGCAGTAAAGGACCGCCAGACGGCTTTCCAAAGCTTAGAAGGCTCCCTCAGCAATCAGCTGGATCCCATCGATTGGGCCACCTACGAGCCCTATCTGTGGGCAAACGAGGCCACCTACTATCAAAGAGCTGCTACTCTGTTCGGTGCATTGCTACAGACGCGCCGCCTGCACAGTCAGGTGTGGCGGTCACACTTATTGCCAGCCTCCTGTTGCTGTCTTTCACATGAACCTTGGCCGGCATGTTTTGCTGCAAAGCCAAGGTTGGTGCGCAAATGATGGGTCATCAGCCAGCTGTGCCATGTTGTCAGATCCACACCACAAATGCCTTGTACTTGACACATTGTCACCCTGTCTTAGCGGCTCTTCTGGCAATTGCGGCACTCTTCCTGCTGCCTGTGTGCATCTGCAACCAGGTGGATTCGAATCTGCGTGTTGCAGACTGCCACCTGGGCAGCCTGGTATAATACTTGGCTTCTCAATAAATTGACGCCAAAAGGTGTAGTCTTGTCTTTTCTTTGTCTTTTCTTTGCAGACTGCCAAGAGGTTGTGTCTGCTGCACAGGTGACACCAAAGCCGGCGACTTCATTCGATGCAAACATCCTGAGCGTTGCTCCCACTGCCCCCAGATTTTCCTACCTGCCCATCTCTACACCGTCCCTCACCTCCTCAGCTCTTCGTAATCACCCAGCCAGTACAGCAAGCCCCATGGCGGCTGGCATGGGGCTTGTTTTCACTGGCCCTGCTGCATTGGCTCGGCCCTCAGACATGCTGGATCAGACTGGGGACTACTCATTTGCCAATATCAATGTTGGCCGAGCTGTGAGTGCAGTAAGTGCTGAGCAGCAGCGAGCTGTTGAGTCTGCATCTGGCACCACCCTTGAGGTGAGCCTGCTTGTTGCATTCCTTTTCTATGCTGTTATGCTGCTACTCAAATGCACTGCATATGTGCTGAGCTGGCGAATACGTCATCATCTTCTTCCTCTGTGCCTGCCATTCGGTGGTCATTGCTGAAGCTCATTATGGCCGAGCAAGCATCACAGCATGCCTCAATTGTGACCTGCATGAGCACCAGTACAAGCGCTGGGCAATCCATTTCTGTGGTGCAGACTCTACAGAGCAAGTTCTCTGCTGGGACAACAGGCACCAGCCAGCGCCTGGGTGCTTTTGGATCCCTGCTGGGTGACAAAGCAGCTGAGGTGACTGCAATGGCACAGCAGTCTCTTGGGGACTATGTTCCTACTGCCTTCCCATCAGGCCTGGCATCAAGCAGCCTTTCAGGATTCACATCTGGCGCGTCCGGGTTGTTTGCTGGGTTCAAGGGCTTGCGAGGCTCGAATGGCTGATCTGATCTGCTCAAGAGATTGGCAAACTGCTCCTCTGCAGACCCTTCACCATCATTGCCACTGTCAAAGAGTACACCGTAGAGCTTCTTGGCATTGCAATGCACATGCTGGCTCACTCAACGAAGCACATGCCGCTGTGCAAGCGCCCCACCAGATGCCCGTTCGAAATGCCCGGCATGAAAGACCTGGAAATACAGCAAGGAGATACGTGATGCAGCATGCATCAACGACACAAGTGTCACAGACGCCTTCTTTTGTAGGCAGGTAGTACACAAACAACAAGATGCTGCTCTGCGTTGACCTACTGCAGAGATGCTAGTGTTGAGCAGTTTCACTATCATGCTCCATCATGTTCGTTCTCCTGGCGACTCCTGGCTCACTGTAAAGGGTAACGTTCAGAATCTGCAAACACTATCTGGTTGGTATCAGAAAAAGCACTACCAACCAAATAGTATTTGCACCAGTTCAGCTTTGTCCTACCTTGGGCCACAAGACTAGCTCAAAACGGGTCAAACCAAAACTAAGATCTATTCACCCGGGATTCGACAGGCTAGGTTCGTTGACCACGCTCATGCGATTCCTGCAGTCAGTGACGGATTCGGCTTGTTTACAATGGTTCCCTGCTGGTATTATATAGACTTACTTTTTGAGGCAGGTGCGGTTATGGGTCACCCCTGTGCCTGCATGCCCAACTGTCAAGCGACAATGCGAGTCACACCCGAAAGCTTGCCTGCACCTTTGCTTGCCTCTTCGCGTCTGCAAAGCAATGGCTGAGTCAGTAAAGCACCAACGCAAACCATCAGCAGTCCTTCGGCGACGTTCACAAGGATGGCTGCAACTCAAACTGATCAAGGAGTGCTTAGGAAAGGTCGCAGTGGGTTGCCTTCTGGATGTAAGATAGACCTGCTTTGGGCGATCATAGATAGTGACAGAGGCATCGCTATTTGCGAAGTCTGCGACACCAACACAGGGGAGTTACTGTCTTGCGAGAGGCTGGATAAGGTCACGCTGCGTAGACCACAGGCGGTGCTCAGGCTGCATAAGGTCCGGCAGACACTGCTGATGCAGTGTCAGACAATGTGAGCTAAAGTTTGCGCCACAATATATCCTTATTTTCTTACCGAGTCGCAGGCACTTGCAGCACATGCAAAGGTCAGCGAGCATCCTAACATTCAGAACCTGGTTGCCACATACAAGGATGAGGTCTTCGTTTACATTCTCTGTGAGCTTTGCCATGACACCAGCCTGTTCTCAACAGCAGAAGTCCAAGATGGTTATGCGGAATCTGGAAGCAGCAAGCACTTCAGCTGCTGTCAGCAATACTCTTTTGCCACAAGCAAAGTACACTGCTTTTCTACTTCTGAGGTCAGCAGTTGATGCTTCCCTGCAGCATGGTACCCAGACAGGCAGCACTGCAGCCTTGTTCAGACAGGGCAGCTGCCAGCCCTTTGAAGTGGACCCTGAAGGTGCAGTGCGTTCATTGGTAGCCTGCATGACACCAAGTCCCCTAAAGCAGCCTTTGGCAGCAAAAGCTTCTGCTCCTGTTAAATGAGGGGCTGCAGGAGGTCCTACCTAAAGGGCCTGCTCAGGTCAAGCCTTTTGTGGCTCAAATGGAGGGAGACATTGGCATCAAGCCAGCATACTTCCTGCCATGAAGCATGCGAGCAGCCCTTGGCGCTGTCACCTGCCAGGTAATCATTGTTTGTTCCCATGCTTCAATCGTCTTCCATTGCACTGCTTGTCCATGGGGCCCCCATGTGCCTGCCCAATTCATGGGTCAAATAAACATCATCTTTTGGAAGCCGCAAATGTATAACCAGTGAAGCATGCACACTTTAGGTGTGAGGAGACGACATACGCCCCCAGAAATTCTCACCTATGCCTGTGTGTGATCGTCTGCTTTACATTTGCATCACAGCCTACTGTTGCATCTAGAGACAGTCACATGCCTATTCTGTCTGACTGTGCGTCTCTCCTCACAGCATTGACTTTAGCAGGATTCCAACAACATGCTACAGGTCTGACCTCAACAGCAGATTGTTGCACTCAGCGCTGCATCTTCATTGAGATGTGCTGTATCAACTGCGCAGGACAAAGAGGCAAAGGCAAGTGCGAGCAAGAGGCCATGGTTGAGGAAGCCCACAGCTGTGGCTGTCAAGGCTGGCAAGGGCTTCTCTGCAGCTGGGGCAGCCCTGGGCAAGGCCCTCTGCTTTGGACCCTCATGCTGCTGCCCTTGGGTGAGTCTTGCAGGCTGAATTTCCAAGAGCACACATGTTTCAGCACATGGCTGAACAGACATATTCACCTTTGTGCGCTGTATGCGATGGCAATCAGACAAAGCAGGCCATCATAATTTGCATGTCTGAGCACAGTTCCATTCAGCTTATCATTATAATGTTGCATAAGAGCAGCTGGTTAGTCAAATGATTGGCTGGTCATGCAGTTCCCTGCTCTGTACAAAAAATACAATTGCAGTTCACACATGTCTTCTGGGGCTGCAGGATGTAACTGGGAAAGCTGCACAGGCAGCAACAAGCCCAGGAAGGCCAGCAGCTGCGGCTAGCGCTGTTCCAGCTTTGCCATTGGCTTCAAACCTGTAACGAATCCCTCAACACTTGTTAAACTGTGCCACAAAGTCCTCAGCCTGTGCTTTGTTGGTATGCTTTGCTGAGATGCATCCAAGCACAAGACTGCGTTGATTGCCTCAGGGCTCAAGGTAGGCATGCATGCTGCAGACCTACCCCTGCAGGACAACCCCGGTGAATGCATCCAGCTTGGAGGAGCCAGATGTTTTTGCATTGCTCGTGGCAGTGTCATGTGGCAGCTTTTGGTACATTTACATGCAAGCAGGTTTTCATGTTGCTTGATACTGGCATGCCTTGGCATACAGCTGCAACTTGCCAGGTTCTCTTGGGACTGTGGTCCACTGATGCCCTATATTTGAACGACATGAATTTGTCCATCACCACTAAGCATAGCAAAATCTAAACATGCATCCTTATGAGACCATGTGAGGACCTAGGATTGCAAATGTGGTAGAGTTTTCAGATCATCATGAGGACTTGTGTGACCGAGCACATTTGCCACCACCAGCAATGCTACCTTTGATCATTGTACAGACCTGACTACCATGGAGCACAATAACAGTGCTATGTAACACCTGCCTAGCACCACATTTCTGCAGATTGCCAGCAAAAAATATGGACACAAGCATTTTTGAAAGTGTGAGAATTTGCAGTGCTGAACAATCGAAGTGTGTCTGTCTGGCTCAGCACACATGCTTAGTCGCTCACAAGTAAAAGACAAGTACAAATAAGACAATCCATGTAAGGAAGCAAAAAAAGGGAAAGCCTGGATGATGATGAGGCGCTCATGATGAAGACTCCGCCACAATTTGACGCATGTGCTGCCAATCAGACCCTTCTTTCATATTGCCCATGTGGTACTGTGCGTGTAACTTTGTGAAGTCACTGGAATTTCCTCAGCTCATGGCTGTCTGTTTAACGCTTCCCTTTCTTCCTGCAAACACAGAATACACACCTCAAGCATGACCTAGCATACCAAAGCTTGCATTGTCTTTAACTCAAACGCGAGCCAGCACTGTTGAAAGCAATGTTTGCGTGCACAGTGGCTTTCTTGTGGTGTACCAGTGTGCTATTGGTAGGCAGGCATGGTCAGACATTTCAGATGAGAAACACAACTACTGAAATACACGGCAAAGCTTTTGGCAACATCAGTTACATTCACATGAATGGGTGTACTTGTGTTGAGCCCTGAGATGGGCGCTGAGTCATGCTATGGCCCTACATACAGTGACTGCTTGTTGATGCAATGACAAGAGCATTTGTGCAATGACAGCAACGTTGCAATCATATGTTGAGTGCAGCAGCAAAAGCAACGTCTGAGAACAACTCACCTCAGATTTCGTGGAGACGTGATGAAAATTGTGTAAGCACCCTCATCTGGGTGAGCATAGAAGTCTGAAATGAAGATGCCCTCAGCCTTCAGCCTCGCCAATTCAGCACCAACTGCCTTGAAGGTCCTGGAACCAGTTCTTACCCCCCTGCCAGTCACAAGGGTGACACCTTCTGCTGGCAGAAAATGACCTGCAACACCACCCATAGCTTCATCACCAACATGAAGCATGCATCATTCGAGCACCTTTTAGATGCAGCACAGAAGCCGACTTTGCTGAAAATCTGGTG
>JAABUO010006888.1_pt1 | contig 13013 bp, 14 predicted proteins | sample 5559291 | NCBI WGS metagenome assembly JAABUO01 (sample SAMN10711878, study PRJNA513372) | rock metagenome | isolation source: Antarctica rocks | place: Antarctica: Victoria Land, Finger Mt sud
TGACGACAAGAAGAAGCTGTTCACCATGCTGGAGAAGCTCAGCATTGCTGACAAGGTGAAGACTGAGGACAAGGAGAAGACTGGCAAGCCTCTTATGAAGGCTGTCATGCAGGCAAGTGCTCCTTTGCTTCAGGCTTGAAGCCTCGGAAGTCAACATGGGTACTGTGTGTTCAGAGCAGAGCTGCATGCTCAGTTTTCTGCTTTCTTCAAAGCCTGCCTCCCCAGTTTCTCATTTTGACATACTGTGTGTGCCGCTGTGCACTCTATACAACAGCAATGGGTCACCTTTTTTGCCTGTGTCCTGCCTGTTGTGTCATAGACAGCTTTCACATATGCGTGCACATGTTGTCTGGATGGATGCTAGTGCTAGCTCTTTGGCATTGCCGTGACGTGTACTGATTGCCCACGGCTGAAGTTGTTGTCAGTGTTCTGCAGGCATGGTTGCCTGCTTCAGAGGCCTTGTTGGAGATGATGATCTGGCATCTGCCCTCTCCCGACAGAGCGCAGAAGTACAGGGTGGAGAATCTGTACGAGGGCCCTCTTGATGACAAATACGCCACTGCCATCAGGAACTGTGACCCCACAGGTCCCCTCATGCTGTAAGCATCTCTTTCTCTTTCGGCAAATGTTCATCCTGCTGCGTCACAGCCCAACTTTCCCAATGTGTGCTTGTGCTCCTTGCATGCCTCTGGAATTTGCAAGGACACAGCAGTTGGCACTATGTCACGCCATCGTGTCATGTGCTGAAGGAATTGCTGCCGTCTGTGGTCTGGTAACTCTGAGCATTTGCCTCCCTTTTTGCTGCCAGCTTTCTGTTCAGTATCACCATGCTTGATAGGCCAACAGAGCCTCCAAACAGGGTGAGTCTGATGTCTTCAGAAGCGAAAGGCTTTGCTGAGGATGTACTTCCATGACTCATGCAGGTACGTGTCAAAGATGATTCCCGCCTCTGACAAGGGGCGCTTCTTTGCCTTTGGCCGTGTCTTTGCCGGAAAGGTTGCCACTGGGCAGAAGGTGCGCATCCTGGGGCCCAACTACGTGCCAGGATCCAAGAAGGACCTGTACATCAAGACTGTGCAGCGTACTGTGCTGTGCATGGGCAGGTCCGTGTTCACAATAACTCTGCCTTGATCGTACAGAGAATAAACCTGCCTGTACAACTTTAGCTCTCTGCAGTTGTCTCAAGGCACTCAGCAGGTGTCAGCTGCAATCTTGAGCAGCAAGTGTCTGCCCTGTGACTTGGATGCAGATGACAGGCTCACACGCATGGCCAGGCTTGCCTGTGCTGCGGCTTCTGTGCGCCCTGCCTCTTGACCTCCTACTGCATTGAGCAAGCATGCATTCTACCATCCAACCAAGGCATGTTGCCTGGCACAATGCACCTTACGCCACTAGCTGTGTTGGTGTCAAAGCAAGCGTGCGTTCTGCCACTGCAACAAAGGCATCTTGCCTTTGATCAGGCTCAACATGCCAAATCTGCGGCGGCAATATTGTTACTCATATACTCATAATGTGATTTTGCTCCCACCTAAGGTCGGGTATGTACTAGTTGAGTCCAATCCAGTTTAGATTTCCCTGACTTTGAGGGCTGTGACACCTTGTCAAGGCTGGTATAGCATGTTAGAACAGCCTGCACAGCATGCTGCGGCCATAGCATACAGAAATTACCCCTTCGCGATTGTGGTCCAAAAGTGTAGCGACGCTCACGGAGTAGTTTATGTATGGCTACAGGCGTCAGGAGGCCGTTGAGGACGTGCCCTGTGGAAACACAGTGGCCATGGTTGGCCTGGACCAGTTCATCACCAAGAACGCCACCCTTACCAACGAGAAGTGCGACGATGCTCACCCCATCAAGGCCATGAAGTTCTCAGTCTCCCCTGTGGTAAGTAAACTTGTGCAGGAATAAAGTCAAACCATCTTTTGTTGTTTCAAACAGCCTTATGGACCCACTTATGCTGGAGCAAGGTTTAGGATCTAGACCTACAGGCAGCAGCTTGCAAGGTGCAGTTTCTGAGCAAAGACGTGCACTGCTTGTGTATGACTTGTGTTTGGCTGATTGTACAGTTACTAGCACTTCAGAATTGGTATCCTCTGGTGAGGTCAAAATAGCAGAGGGACACCACCGGCGCTTGTCCTATGGTACTGAGCACATGCCAAGCACTGCCTGTTAACACTGCAAACAAAGCCTTTCATGTCAAGCACTCGAGCACTGAAGCAGCCAGCTCTTCTGCCTGTGCATGATGATCAAGTCAGCCTGGCACACTACAAGGTGTGCTGCTCGGTTCCAATTGCGGTGCTGTCTTGCAGGTGCGTGTGGCTGTTGAGCCCAAGGTTGCCTCTGACCTGCCCAAGCTGGTTGAGGGCCTGAAGAGGTTGGCCAAGTCTGACCCCATGGTTCAGTGTACCATTGAGGAGACCGGCGAGCACATCATTGCAGGTCAGCCAGCCATCTGTACATCTTTGATGTTACACAGAAACATACAGCAAACATGCATGATGTCTGTGCGCGTCTGAGAAAGTTACTTGCGCTGAGATACCTTTTGTGTTTGCTATATCTTTTTGCGCAGTATCGAGTGTCCATATCTCTCGTTGTACAGAAAGGCAGAGAGGGCGCTATCTTGCATACGTGTCTGTAAGGACTGTTTACAACAATTGGGTTCTGCGACATCAGCATGCTTGAGGCAGTCACTCACTCTAATTGCATTGCCAAATTGACAGTAGCATAGTCCCAATCTGTGTCTTGAACTTGTGTGTTCGTTGATGCAGGAGCTGGTGAGCTACATCTGGAGATCTGCCTGAAGGATTTGCAGGAGGACTTCATGGGAGGAGCTGAGATCAGGATCTCAGACCCTGTCGTGTCCTTCAGAGAGACCGTCAACCAGATGTCTGACCACATTGTCATGTCCAAGTCACCAAACAAGCACAACAGGTCAGCAGAGTCTGCTGTGCTGTAACAGTGACTGCTGCATTGGAACAGTGACTGCTGCATTGGACTAGCATGCCCCCCACCCCCAGCTTGATTTGCTACAGTAAATGCATCTCTTCTGGTCACTGCAAAGTAGCTGTTGGACTAGGTCAGGTCACCAAAGTCTTGATTTGTCCGTAATAGGACTGAGCAACTGCAGGCAGAAGAAGCAGTCCTGACAACCCCTGCTTTGTAGGTTGCATTTCCAAATGCTCAGATGAGCTGAGACAGTCTGCCGATCAGGTTCTGACCCAGCGCTGGCTTGCCCTGCAGGTTGTACTTCCAGATGCGACCCATGGAGGATGGTCTGGCAGAGGCCATTGACGAGGGCACAATTGGGCCCAGGGACGAGCCCAAGGCCAGGAGCAAGATCCTTGTGGACAAGTTCGGCTGGGACAAGGATTTGGCCAAGAAGATCTGGTGTTTTGGCCCTGACACCACCGGCCCCAACATGCTTACAGATGTGACCAAGGGAGTGCAGTACCTGAATGAGATCAGGGACTCCTGCATAGCTGCCTTCCAGTGGGCTTCCAAGGAGGGTGTCGTGTGTGAGGAGAACATGCGCGCCTGTGTCGCTGAGGTAATGGCCTGTGCATGCTCTTTTCAATCCCAAAACGTCTATTTTAATTCAGAAATGTCATCCCTACACTGGAAATCTAAACTCAGAAACGTCTGGGGACAGTAAAAACGCGTTTTTACATTGTGGAGACGTTTTAGGTAGTGAAAAAATGCGGTAGAAGCACTGATGAAGATGGGTCTGCTCAGCTAGTGCTGGAATCTGTTACTGCTATGACAGCTATGGTCCTATTGGATTCCTATAAGTGGTCTGTGCAAAGAAGCGGCTGTCTCTGCTTGTGGTGGCCAGACAATTCAGACCAATATTTTCACTGTCCTTAGTACAAGCATTGACTTTTGGTGCTGCTGCGTGACTCCACGTATTGTATACTACACTTTAGCAGCAGACTATACAGTACTTGCAGCCAAGCAGCAGCAGTGAAAAGCCAATGTTCGTACTTCAGACAGTGAACGCATTGGTCTGAATGGCTTGCGTAAGATAAAGTTATGCTGCTGCATATTGCACAGCGTTTAGCAGTTGTAAGTGCTCCCCACAAGTGACAGCGTGAATGCACCTGCAGCCTTAGCAATACATCATCTCTTTCCCTTGTAATGTATCTTTCTGCAGAACCAAAGGCATGACCGGGGGGTTAGGCTTGCATTTGGAAAATTTGAGTCCAAACATAAAAGGCTGCGCTCTCACACACACATCCACTCCATCCAGCTTGTTCCCTGTGCTCTTCTCTTGCTTCCTGAGCATTTTTTCTGTCTGTGCAGGTGTGTGATGTAGTGTTGCACACAGATGCTATCCACAGAGGAGGTGGACAGATCATCCCCACCTGCCGAAGAGCCATCTATGCTTCCCAGATCACAGCTGGTCCCCGCCTGTGTGAACCCATCTACCTTGTGGAGATCCAGGCTCCAGAGAACGCTCTTGGAGGCATCTACAGTGTGCTCAACCAGAAGCGTGGCCACGTCTTTGAGGAGATGCAGCGACCAGGTCAGACATCACTGTTGATCACTGTTGTTCGTCATTGTTGTTCGTCATTGTTGCTCTGCAATTGTTTTTGCATCTGATCCATGATGCTGCCACTGATATCTGTCGGCATGTGATCTGCTGCACTCCCAATGTTTGCGGTTGTGTTCATGATCTTGGCAGATAATGATGTTGCCAGCTACTGGTGCGCGCCACTGTTATGGCTCACAGTCTCATGTTGAGAAGGCTGACATTCCAGTATGTCTCATTCCAAGTATGTTTGCTAGCTATTGTCAAGTCTTACCTACTTGTCAAGAGCAGTATTGAAATCTTGCCCTTTTCAAAACACAACTGTGAGAGATGACAGTGGCCAGCATTCAGCATCTGCTGAGATTGTCATCAACACATTCTTGTATAGTGCAGCATGGACTGATTCAATCAATGTATTCATTCCATGCTGCAGTACACAAAAATGTGTTGAGCTCATGCCTCATGCAATAACACCACCATTGTAGCATGTTTGATGTATGCATGTGATAACGCTACTCAGACAGGCTCATGCTGTGCTGTGGTCTCAGTGTTACCCGCCAGTCATGCTGCATGTCTTGGTACTACCATTATGGCAAAGTTCCATCAATACCATTCTCCTCAAATTGGTGTGCAAATTTCATGTAGACCGCCTCCCTCCCCCATGCAGACCTGAGCTATAGTTCATACGCCTAACCAAATTGCTTGTGTGTAGGCACCCCTATCTTCAACCTGAAGGCGTACCTGCCTGTCATTGAGTCCTTTGGATTCACCTCCACACTGCGTGCTGCAACCTCAGGGCAGGCCTTCCCCCAGGCCGTCTTTGACCACTGGGAGACCATGTCACAGGTATACCAGCTGTATTGTCAAGCGTGCGCTTGACATAAAATTTGGTACTGATATGAGTCAACCGTTGCTGGCGCATATGCATTTGTGGTGGCTGATCTGCACACAATACATTCTTGATGTATGCTGTGTTTATGTCATGGTGGGGCGGCTGCACACAATCACACGTCCCATGTATGCTGGATTCATCTCATGTTACACCAAGCTGTAGCTAAACAAGGTGGTGGTGGTTGTTTGCTGTATGCTGCAAGGTGCAACTCATCTGTGACTGTGTCGCAAACATTTGAATCCATTGTGATTGTGTTGCAAACATTTGATTCCACTGTGCAGGACCCCTTGTCAGACGGCAACCAGGCCAATGTGATTGCATTGGACATCAGGAAGAGGAAGGGTCTCAAGCCCAACCCATCACCCCTCAATGAGTATGAGGACAAGTTGTAGACTGGCTTTGTTGGTGTTTGGGAAAGCACTGGCCGAGTTTGTCAGCTGCTTCTGCATGTATTTTGTCTTGTCCATCAACCCTAAAAGCAGCGTGGCGCAGCTTTTCATTTCATGTGTGATTTTCATTGTTTGTAAATGAGCTCCAACCTCCAGTTGCCTGAGTGTCTGCTACAGCCGGCAGCTCATGCCATCTGTGCCATGGCTTTGGCTCAATCTGTTTCAACGTTTGCACATTCTTCTGTATAATTTGTGCACGTTCTTCTGTGAATGTTGTGGTCGTTTTCCTGTGTATGTAGTGTATAAACATGTCATGGTTGTGACGACTGTATCGGCAAACCGAAAGAAAGCAAACTGTTCTGTGCCAGGTGCGGCAGTGATGTTGGCAGCTTTGCACATAGTGTTACGAGTCACAGACTGACGCAGGACACAACCTGACACAGGTGGCTTGAACCACTTGATCTTTCACTCCACAGTCTTGGAATGAGCCATGAGTGTCTATAAGGGCCCGGCGGTACATGTGGTCACTTTCTATACAGGCATTGTATGCCATTGAAAACTACGAATGGTGCAACATCTTAAGCCCCCACAGCATGGAGCCACATGTCTGAATGGCATTTGTAAGTGTCATGTGTACACAGAGCAGCCAGCGATGTCAGAAGGATTGGTTTGAATATGACAGTATGACTAGAATGGATTTGCGACTGACAATTGTCTTGAAAAGCTCAGGCACTCAGGTCTCTCAAAGCATTATCTCTGCTTGCTGCCTGCAAATTGCACATCAGGATTAGACACATCACAGAACACATCAGCTGAAGCATTGCATGCTACATGGACATTGTGCTTTGTCCTGACAAATGCCTACAGGACACACACAACTGCACTGCTATATGCGGCTACAAAATCTGCCTACAGTTCTGTTTCAAAGATGTCTTAAGATGGATGCACAGCAACGGCCCCTTGATGGCTTGCTGATGTCACCTTTCTTCTCCTTGTGCTTCTTATGTTTCTTGCCGCTGCCACTTGGAGCAGGACCTGGCTCTGAAGGTGCAGCTGCAACACTTGTGTTTGGCACTGGCTCCTTACTGATTGTAAGACTTGGCTCTGTACTCAACCACAGCACTTGTCAATCATTTTCATCTATCAGGACACAAGCAGCTGTTATGTGACTGGACAACCTCACATGTCTTCAGGATCAGCTTGAATTGACCAGCTGCAACTCATCCTGAGGGCATGTGAAGTTGTGCATCTGCACAGCAGGCAATGCACCAATGTATGCAACCTTCCTGACAAGATATTATGCAAGCTTCATCAGATATTATGCAAGGCAGATGCCATCAAAACCTCCAACCAGGCCAACACTCAGACAGAATTGCAGACGTGGCAAAGGGCTGTCACTGAGCATGTGCAGATGTGCGTAGCAGAGGCCAGTTCACCTGGATGTGCAGATGCTGTCACGGGTGAGGCACCAGGCTTGTCAATTTCCCGCTTCTTCTTCTTGTGAGCCTTCTGCTTGACCTTCTTGCCATCTGCAGCTGTGCAAGGCCAGTCATTCAAGCACAGTAAACACTTCATCAGAGGCATCGAGCAGTGAGTCAGGGTGCATCAGGCGCACTGCATGCAAGCACACTTTGCCCGGACACTGCCGACGGCTGATAGCCGTCAAATATTGAACATGCTGTTGGTCTGTTCACTGATGCACGTGAACTGTCTTGCACAATTTCACTTGTGGCTCCACTACATTGGTACTGTGGGGAAGTAAAACCTGGCGTGACAGTCCACTGTTCATGTCGTGAGTGAGTAACTCTTGTTTTACTGTGACATTCTGCTGCAATGAACACCAACAAGGCTGACTGTACCTTGTTGTGAGTCAGCAGCACCGTTCTGGATTACTGCAGCAGGCTGCTGAGCAGGAGGGCCGTTAGCAGCATTCTGGTCTGCAGTGGGTGTGCTGGTTGCTGCCGCTTGAGCCACATCAGGGCTGTGTGCAGCAGCCCCATGTGCAAGGCCATTAACAGCAGGGCTGTTTGCAGCAGTTCTGTGCTGAGCATTGCTGGCAGGGGCAGCTGGAGCTTCAGCTAACAGCGCAGAAGGACCAGCCTGTGAAGGGGTGCCTTGATGCTTTCGCCTCTTCTTCTTTTTGGGGGAAAGCGTATGTGCATCATCACCTGCAAGCATCTCCCCTGAATGAACAGTGTTGTAAGCGGATTGGCGCTAGCGTGATTGATGTTTGCATCATGGGTACATATCGCAGGTCTGCTCAGGACACGTGCAAGGGCTCACAGGGGTCCTCATCTTCTTGAGTGTATGCTTGGGGGACTGGGTGGAAGCCCTGACCACAACTGCAAACAAGGATGAATAGCAACACATCTGATGCAACACCCCACTTGCCTGGTCCATCTCTGCTAGCTTTGGCTCTGCCATCACCACTGTTTGGTGCAGCAGCAGCAGCAGTGGCTGCTGCCTTGGCAGGCTCTTTGTCAGCTGCCTTTGCAGCTGCTTTTGCGGCTGCTTTTGCAGCCTTCTTATCTGCTTTGGTAGCTGACGCATCCATTGCAGCTGCCTTAGCAGCAGAGGGTTTGGCAGCTTGCGCAGACAAAGGCGGGGTTCTTGCAGCTGCAGCTGGGGTCTTGGCAGCAGCTGCAGCCGTAGTTGTACCAGTGGGTGCAGCAGCAGCAGCTGCTGCTGCAGCAGGTGCATCAGTGGCTGCTGCCTCGGAGTGGCGCCGCTTCTTGCTCGTCTTCTTGGCATGCTGGCTGAGATAGGTCACATCTCCAGTGCCTGGTACCAGCAAGGAGCCGGCCAGAGTAAAGAACTCACTCTCATCATCTACCCTGCAGGGGGAAACATTGAAGGTCTGAAACATCTACCCTGCAGCAACAGCGATGTTGCTGAAATCTGGTTGCAGCCACTTCAGATGGTGCCTAGAAAGCTGACTGGCATTGTCAGGGCACAGTGCAGTGTTGCAGGCACCGCAAGGGGTGAGGATGCAGAGGTTGCAGCTGCAGCTCTGTGCACAGAGAGCTTTTGGATGACAGCAAGGCGTGTGACCATTAGGGCAGTGGCAGCTCACTTGTCAACTTTGAAGCGCAGGGCTGTGCCGACGGCAATGCGATGGTCCTCATGCCTCAGACTTTGCCAGCAGTCTCCCTGCATGCAGTAATGGGGATCCCTTGGCTTGTGCTGAGCAAGCTGATTTGCCCGGTGCAGAGTGCTTTTGCTGGCAGTTTGCAAGACAGAGTTGCATGGGGAGTTGGTTATGCAGAGCGACTGAGGAACAAATAGTGGCTTACGATGGCATCGTAGTTCAGATCTGCTCGTATGTGCTGGCGTCCAATGGAGACATTGAACAGACCCAGGACCAGCAATCCGATAAAATCATGACTGACCATGTGAACCTTGCCATCTGCAAGAAGGCAATGTGCAAAAGCTCTTGCCAAGTGTGCCAAAAGCTGTAAGTAGCTGCTGAGGTGGCAAACCCACAGCCTTGGGGCCGGTTTGTTTACCTAGGATGTGGCCAGCAGCTGGCTTGAACAACACACAATCCGCAAGAACATCGACATGAAAGTATGGGAAGTATGGGTGAATTCGTGCCTGCACCATAACAGTTGCTCAGCATGCACTTCAGGTTTTCAAGTCATGTGTGCTACAACGCTTTGCCAGAACCCCCCCACCTGCTGTGAGAGAATCCTAGGCTGCGTGTATGATATTAAAACACCTTCCAAGTATGTGCTATACCTGCAGGAACAGGAAATTGCAGTTCTGTTTCCCTGACAGCAGAACATGCTGTTGAGATGTAATTTGCTGCACAGATTTGATACCTCAATAAAACTGCATTGAGCTGGTCTCGCACACCCTCCATGACATCTGCAGTTGCTGAGGGGTGCAGGTCCAGGGAGAACTTGATAGCGGCTTTATGCAGCGCCTCCCTCTCCATCGATCATGTGCATTGCCTGATCTGCATCGTTTCGTGGACCGCAGACTTTCTTGCTGCTGGATCGCGCCGTTACAATTGACCAGCGTCGAAACCAAAGTTGGGAGAATGCAAAGGCAGCATTTGACTGCTTTGCCCTAGTCAAGCCCTATCTGAACTAGCAGCCAAGCATGCATCGCCATGGGGCAACATCATCACGGCTTCTAGGTCTCGGCGAACGGTGCATCTCTGATTCGGGCATTGGTCACCAATCGTTGATCTGCTTGCAGCATGGTGGAAACTAGCGCTCAGAAAAGGAAGGCCGAAGACGAAACTGCTGCCATGGCCACTGATACACTCGGTGAAACGGCTCAGCCTGCAGCTAAGAAAGTCAAAACTGAGCACGAACAAGCACCATCTACCAGCGAGCCGGCCGCATCAGATGCTGGCATGACCGGAACCGTCAACGTGGTTCACGACGCAGCACAAGCAGTAAAGCAGGAAGACAAGACCTCAGCACCAGAGACTAAGACAGAAGTAAAGTCAGAAGACGCTGATGGTGATGCGAATATGTCATCAGAAGTGGCAGTAGAGTCAGACCCCCCTCAGACTCTTGGCTACAAGACATTCAAAGATGGTGACGAAGCTTTCCAATACTTTCATGACCTGGTCCATGACCTTAGGCATGATCAAGATTTGAATGAGGTAAGTGCAATCTAGCTGAACAATAGCAGCATGTTCTGACATGGACAGCATATGCAACAGGGTTTCATTGCTGCAGTATGAACACAATATTGTACTTGACTTGGTCAAGAAAGGTCATCCAGAGCCAGACACAAAGGTATGTACAAACTTGCATCCTATGCAACTTGCATCCATCCTGACCAAGAAATTTTTCACGGAGCTTGCAACACCAGCAATTAACAATCTTTGTTTGAATAAACTGATGCAGATTGGTCCAGGAATCAGAGCTTTGCAAGTACGCGAGCATGCAGAGATGACATCCACCTGCTTTTACCTGTTGCGTGAAGATGGAACTGATGACAACTTCAGCATCAGGAAGTGCGTGTGTAAGCTATTTCCAAAGTGGGGTGAGAAGAATGCCAGACAGCCCAATGATTTCATGCCTAGAGGGGGTGGCAGAGGCAGTAGGGGTGGAGGTAGGGGTGGCGCCAGAGGTGGCAGGGCACCCATGGGCAACCGTGGTGGCAGGGGTGGGCGCAGGGGCAGAGGTCGTGGCCGTGGCAGAGGCTGATCTGACACATAAGCTTTGCATGCTCTGCACACATCATTTGGGGCTTCAAAGAGCAAGACATGTGTGCATGCCATGGCGTGTGATAATGGCTGCTCGTAGTGTAATTAGTTGTCTGGGCAGTACAGTTCATGAGTCATTAGCATGTGCAAGCACACCCTTCTTGTGCTGCAGTGTCAGCAAACTTACAGCTTGCCTGAAACAGTCATGCAAAATTCATGTCTTTTGTGCTGCATTGTGTGCCATAGTAAAGGCATTGATCTTGTGTTGTTGTAGGCTCCTGTACACAACTTCCGCTAGATTTAGGCAGCATTGAACATGCTCACGTGAGCCTGTGAGAACTTATGCAGGCTGTATGCAGCTTCAACCATTCAACTCTGCATCCTTTCCGTCGACTGTGCAGGCTTCACATTGAAAGACAGTTGACAAAGATGCTTTGCTGCTTGGAATGTCAAAGAACCAATGCTACTCGACTGACAATGTGTGATGTGGACGGGCTTGTGCGTTGAAAACAATCCTTGTATACATGTTTTTCTCAGGTATTCATATGAACATAGGTACATGTGTATACAAGATCATCAAATCGGGGTGCCACAGCCTCCCTCCAAAATGACTCGTTACAAATTGTGAAACATGGTGCACAACTTTACACAGTCCACTACAGCACAGAGAATATTGTACAGTACGTGATTGTACACAACACCATGTATTATTGGACAGAAGACTACAGTACACAGCAGTGTGAGTTATACATATATAGGTACTAAAAAGCCATGACATGATCTAGCTGTCTGATGTACAGGAATCTGTAGCTGAGACCTAGCAACACAGTGGAAACAGCAGCAGCAGCAATCTTCATTGCTCCATGTCATTCACACCAGACTGCAGCGCAGTTGCATTCTGCTGCTCAATGCTGCCTGCCACACCTACAAAGCATAAGACTGGTCCATCTGAGTATAATCTGAGAGTGAAGAGCTTCACCACTGTACTCGAGCAGAGCATTGCCAGCTTACCAGGCGAGGCTATGCTTGTTGTCTGTATGGGTGCATTCACTACTGGAGCGCTTGCACTGCTAGGTGCAGTGCTTGCCCCATGAGCTATGGGTACTTGAACAGCTGTCGAGTCAGCTGCTGCACTGGCTGCGGCTCCCTTACTATCGGCAGCAGCATTACTACCATGAGGAGAGACTTGCGTAGCTGCTGCTTCTGAGGCACCAGTGGTATGACTGGTGGCAGCAGTGCTTGCGGGGTTGCTATCTTTGATAGCAGCATGAACTGCGGTCTCATCAGGTACTGATGTTCCTGCTGTACCAGGTAGCGAAGGTTTGCTGTGACCAGCAGTATCTGTGACAGTAGGTGCTAAGGCATGCATCTCTGAGGTGGCAGCAACATTTGTGACAGAAGCTGGCGCTGACGCCTGTGCAGCAATTGTGTTTGCTGTTGGCATTCCTGGTGCACCTTCAGAAGCAGCAGATGTTGGTTCTGACAATGTATCTGCACCACTATCTTGCACTGCACCACTGCCAGTGTGGTGTATAGCATCACTATCTGACATGGCTTGCTGCGCAGAGCGAGGCACGCTGGGAGCCCTGATGGCTTGTCTCTTAGTACGCTTGCCGGTCATGATTCCCCTTTTCTCGTTCTGCAACCGCTGCTTCAGCTCTTTGTAAGCCTCTAAGTCTGCATACCCATACCCGCTGACAGGGTCTCTGTAGCGTGCTGCCTTGCCAGTGATTGCACAGCGGAGCTGTGCAGGTGGCTTCGGCGCCTTCATGGGAAGCATGTGTGGGGGTGGGAGCATATTCACTACCTCCACCATTGTCTGCAATCATGTAATCAGTCAGCTTACCATCTGTCATAAACTATGCAAAGATGGCACGTCTGTCATTCCAGGCTTGTTCCAGTTTGTGCAGAGACAGAAAGCCGAGCCAAGGACTGTAGAACCAGTGTCAGAAAGCAAAGCCAAGCACTATGGAGCGTCTGAGAACCAAAGAATTCAGCAAAACCGCACATGAAAGGAAGGTTTGCTCCCAGCCACACGA
>JAABUO010006889.1_pt1 | contig 13012 bp, 11 predicted proteins | sample 5559291 | NCBI WGS metagenome assembly JAABUO01 (sample SAMN10711878, study PRJNA513372) | rock metagenome | isolation source: Antarctica rocks | place: Antarctica: Victoria Land, Finger Mt sud
CGGGCCAGCGGTGTCCACATCCGCCGGTCACGCTAGACCTTCGATAGGAGCCCGGTGCGGGAAAGCCGCACGCCGGGATCTGTGCGGGGGGACCGGGGTAACCCGGTTCCCTACCGCGTCAGGGACCGGCCGGCCAAAAAGCGTTTATTGGTCAACCACTTGGCATGTCGCCGCGGTCCGAACGGTGCCTTCGTATTCGGACGCTCGCGTCAGCGGCCGCCCTCGATGTCCGGAAAGGGGTCCGCCACCGATGGCAACAAAACCATACTTTTTCAATTGGATAGCGGGACCGCGCGCGCGTCCAGCAAGGTGAGCCTTCCTGGACAGGGGCGTGAAACCGGTCCGGATGGGCCTGTGATGAGTTTTACACGTATCCTCATCCTACCCCTGGACGGGCTGGAGCGCGCGGCCGTGGCGGGCCGGCGCTGGGTGACGGGGCTGGCGCGAGGGTTGGGGGCGCAGATCGCCGGCGAGCGCGAGGAGCGGGCGCGGGAGGCCGAGCGGCAGCGACAGGCACAGGGGCGGGCGGAGGCCGCACGCCGGGCCGAGGTGGAACGCCAGGAGGCGGCACGGTTGGCCGAGCGGGAGCGGGTCGCGGCCGAGCTGCGGAAGCGGGAGGCCGCGCAGACAAAGCCGGCGATCACGCAGGTGCAGCGGGATGCAGCGCGGAAACGGCAGGTGTGGGACCAGGTTGAGGAAGCTGGACGCCAGGCGCGGACGGCGGACCGGGCACGCCTCGGGCCGGACCACAAGCGGTCGGGAGAGCGCGAGGGGCCGAGTATGGGGCGGTAGAACGCCCATGACGCAACCTAAAGTTGATACTTTCGCCTTGTTCTCTGTAGTATCAGGATAACCAGCTTGGGTTTGTTTACGGTCGCGAATTGATCGGCCGCTTTTCTGACACAGCGGCAGGCGGAACCACCCGAGTGAAGCGTGCCCGGCAGCACTACGTGGAGAACGTCTTTTGAGTGACGCGGAAAAACGCGACCCCCTGAAGCTGCTTCGGCAGCAGACCATTCTAGCCAGGTTCGGGGAATTTGCGCTGCGGTCCGACGACCTCGACGAAATTCTGACCGAGGCCTGCCGCCTGGTGGGGGAAGCCCTGGGTACCGACCTCGCCAAAGTCGTGGAGCTGCAAGAGGACGGCGAGACCTTGCTGGTGCGCGCGGGCGTGGGCTGGAAACCCGGCGTCGTGGGCGTGGCGATCATCCAGGCGAAGGACGACACTACCGAGGGCCATGCGCTTAAGACGGGAGAACCGATGATCTCTCCCGATATCGCGATGGAGACGCGGTTCAGGTATCCGCCGTTCCTGACCGACAATGGCGTCAGGGCGGTCGCCAACGTCATCATCATCGGCGGCCAGGACAGGCCACCGTTCGGCATCCTGCAGGTCGACAGCCGCGAGCCCCGCCAGTTCACCGACGGCGACACCACCTTTCTGCGCAGCTACGCCAACCTGCTCGCGGCGACGGTGGACCGCCTGCGCGTCATCGGGGACTTGCGCAACGGAGAGGCGCGGCTGGCCGAGCGCGGCCGGGAGCTGACCGAGGCGAATGCCAAGCTGCGGGCCGAGGCGGAAGAGCGCGCGCGGGTCGAGGAGGCGCTGCGCCAGGCGCACAAGATGGAGGCGGTCGGTCAGTTGACCGGTGGGCTGGCACACGATTTCAACAACCTGCTGGCCGGTATCTCCGGCAGCTTGGAGCTGTTGCGCATCCGCGCGGCCCAAGGGCGCACGGCGGAATTCGGGCGCTACATCGAGACCGCGCTGACGTCGGTCAATCGTGCCGCGGCGCTGACCCACCGCCTGCTCGCCTTCTCGCGCCGTCAGACGCTCGATCCCAAGCCGACCGAGGTAAACCGGCTGGTGTCCGGCATGGAGGATCTGTTCCGCCGCACAGTGGGGCCGAGCATCCAGATCGAGACGAGGCTCGCGGACGAGCTGTGGCCGATTTTATGCGACCCGAACCAGCTCGAAAGCGCGCTGCTCAACCTGGTCATCAACGCACGCGACGCCATGCCCGATGGCGGACATCTGCTGATCGAGACCGCGAACAGCGTCCTTCCTGACCGGCGCGGGGCGCTCAGGAACGCGCCGCCGGGGAACATGCCGCCCGGCGATTACGTGATCCTGTCTGTCACCGATACCGGCACGGGCATGGCCCCGGACGTGATCGCGCGTGCGTTCGATCCTTTCTTCACGACCAAGCCGCTCGGCCAGGGCACGGGTCTTGGCCTGTCCATGATCTACGGCTTCGTGCAGCAATCGGGCGGGCACGTTGGCCTGCACAGCAAAGAGGGGCAGGGCACGACGGTGACGATCGGCCTGCCCCGGTATCTCGGAGCGATGGACGACGAGGCAGAGACCGACGCGGCGGCCGCGTTGCTGCCGGCGGCGAGCGCCGTGGTGCTGGTGGTCGAGGACGAGGCCGCCGTGCGGATGGTCATCGCCGACGTTCTGTCGGACCTCGGCTACACGGTGCTGGAAGCCGATGATGGCCGGTCCAGCCTGAGCATCGTGGAGTCCGGGGTTCGTATCGATCTCCTGCTGACCGATGTCGGCTTGCCCGGGGGCATGAACGGCCGGCAGGTCGCTGACGCGGCGCGGCAGAGGCGCCCCGGCCTCAAGGTGCTGTTCATCACCGGCTACGCCGAGAATGCGGTCGTCGGCAGGAGCCGGATGGAGCAGGGCATGCAGGTCATGACCAAGCCCTTTGCGGTAGAGGCGCTCGCGGCCAGGGTCCAAGGCATGATCAGCGATTGACCAGTCGGGCCGGAAGGGACACCGGCCAGGAGGCAAACAGCCCTCAGTCGCGCCCAAAACCGCGTGGCGGGTCGATCTCCAAGCCGGACAGGTCGAGATCGGCTGACCGCTCAGACGCACAATCTCGGTTTCAGGGGCGGGCAACTTTCGAGGTTTACCTGCGTCACCCACGGTGCAATGATTGCACCATGGGCCAAGATCAGTGTTGAATGCCGACCTTGCAACGCTTTGGTGCTGTCAGTCTTCGCATGTACGCCGACGACCACCGGCCGCCGCACTTCCACGTCGTCGGGCCGAACTTCCAGGTTCTGGTCCGGATCTCGGATTTGGCGGTGATTGCCGGCGAGGCCCGGCCGGCTCAGATCGCCGCGGCGCTGGCGTGGGCGGCCGAGCGCAGGGAGGCATTGGCGCTGAAGTGGGCCGAGCTAAACGAACGAGGATGACCAAGGAGGGTCGCCGTGCCGAAGAAGACGCTTCCACGCATCGCCGATGTGGCGCCGGGCAGGGCGCCCCTGAGCCTACGGGTGCGTTGGCAACATGGAGGCGAGAGCCTGGTGGACGTGTCAGGCCTTGTCGGCGCCTTCCGCGTGTATGCCCCGCTTCGCGAGGACCGGGCGCTGTTCCGTCAGGTTCACGTTGGAGAGTACGGGACAGACGTGGTCTGGGTCGACGAGATCGACATGGCGGCGGACACGCTGTGGCGTCTGGCGCAGGAGCAGTCCGGGGAGATCCTGACTGCTGAGGCGTTCCGCGCTTGGCGGGAGCGCAAGGCCTACACCCTCGACGGGGCGGCCCGGGCGCTTGGCCTCAGCCGCCGCATGGTCGCCTACTACGAACGGGGCGAGAAGCCGGTGCCGCGCACGGTCACGCTTGCCACCCGCGCGCTGGAGATGGCTGACCTGGATTCAGAACAGGCGGCATAGCTGAACTGCCCGGCTGCTTTCTGCTTTATTGTTCTACTCGGCTGCTGCTTTTTCAGCCTTAAACACTTGAAGTCCGCGCCGTTGCCAGCGTGCCTTGAGGTTGGCTGGCTTTTCTTCCTGGCGTTCATTCTCTTGCTCTTGCAGCTTGGCCGCGATTTCCAGGAACGCCCCGAGCAGGGTAGCACGATCATCGTCCAGCAGATCGACTAGCCCGGCCTTCTGCACGAGGCCGCCGAGTTCGATGAGCTGGCGTGTTCTATCCCGCCGCTCTTGTACCCAATCGCGGGTGTCATGACGGGCGCGGGCGAGGTTGATCCTATTCTGCTGCACGGTCAGGCACCGGAGCTGCGCCGTTGTGGTCTGGAGTTCCAGCAGCAGGGTCGCCGGCACTGGCCTTCTTCCCCCGCTTGCCCCCTGTTTGAAAGAAGGCTTGCCCACGTTCAGTCCACCTCGCGACGGCTTCGGGTGTCTTTTTGGATTGCTCGACGGCGGCAAGGAGAGCGCCGGCGAGGGCTTCCATGGGCAGAGCATCAGCCCCGAGGATCTGGACCAACTCGCCAAGCTGGGTAGTCTTCTGCGACTTGACCTTTTTGGCCTTGTCCATAAGGACCTGGAGTTCGGCATCGAAGTCGCGCGGCTTGCGGGCCATAAGATCGGCTCCAAGGTGATAGCGGGCAGAGGTTAGGCTAACAGCCTCCTGCTCTTGCTGCCAAGTATGATCCATCGTGTCCCATCAGTGGACACGAGCACCCTGTCATTTCTGGCCGAAGCGCAGCGAAGGCAATCAGGAAATGCGCGCTTATACGCCGTGTTGCGGCGTGCGCTAGCTTGTGCCAGGCTGCTGATCCTGACGAGATGGTATGCCGTCCATGCAGATCGAGGTCACGGCAGCACCGTCCGCATCAGACCGCGAGGCCGTCCTTGCCGGCTTGCTTGCGTTCATTCGTGCTGAGGCTGGTGTGGTCGGCACGCCCTTGGCCGTTCTGGTGCGTGATGAAACTGGTGCGGTCGTAGGTGGCCTAACTGGGCGCACATCGGCCGCCTGGCTGTTCGTGGAGCCGCTCTGGCTTCCGGAGGCGCTGCGGGGTACTGGGCTTGGCACGCGCATGATGATGGCGGCCGAAGCAGAAGCGGTACAGCGCGGCTGCATGGGCGCGCACTTGGACACTTACGATTTCCAGGCTCCTGGCTTCTACCAGAAGCTCGGCTACGAGGTGTTCGGCAGCATTGAGGACCACCCGCCGGGCCACACGCGGTTCTGGATGCGGAAGCGGTTCGCTGACCCCAGCACGGACGCGACGGCCAGCACGGGACTGGCAGGGTAGGCCGCGTGGCGCTCTACCACTTCTCCGCCAAGGTAATCGGTCGCAGCACGGGCCGCAGCGCGGTGGCGGCGGCGGCCTACCGCGCGGCCGAGCGGCTGCATGACGAGCGGCTGGACCGCGACCACGACTTCACGGCGAAGGCGGACCCGGTGCATCGGGAGATCATGCTGCCCGCGGGTGCGCCGGAGCGGTGGCGGGACCGGGCGACGTTGTGGAACGAGGTCGAGGCCAAGGAGCGTCAGCACAACAGCCAGTTGGCGCGCGACGTGGAGATCAGCTTGCCGCGGGAGCTATCTCGGGCGGAGGCGGTTGCGCTAGCGCGTGACTTCGTGCGCGAGCAGTTCGTGTCGCGCGGCATGGTGGCGGACCTAAACGTGCATTGGGGCACAGGCTCGGACGGCGGGGCGCAGCCGCACGCGCACGTCATGCTGACGATGCGGCGGGTGGCGGGCGACGGGTTCGGGCCGAAGGAGCGGGACTGGAACGACAGGGCGCTTTTGGGTGGATGGCGCGAGCGTTGGGCGGAGCTGGCGAACGCGCGGCTTGCCGAATTGGGCCACGACGCGCGCATTGACCACCGGAGCTATGCTGAGCAGGGCATCCCGCTTGAGCCGCAGCACAAGGTTGGCCCAGCGGGAGCGCGCAGGGCCGAGCGAGGCGAGGACGCGGAGCGTGCGGCGGAGCATGACGGCATCGCGCGGCGCAACGGGGAGCGGATCGCCGATGATCCCACGGTGGCGCTGGACGCGCTGACGCGGCAGCACTCGACGTTCAGCAAGCACGACCTGGTGCGGTTCCTGCACCGGCACACGGATGGAGCGGAGCAGTTCACGTCGGTGCTGGCGAAGGTGGCGGCGTCGCCTGAGCTGCGGTTCGTCGGCAAGGACGGGCGGGGGCTGGACCGGTTCACCACGCGGGAGATGGTGGCGGCCGAGCAGCGCATGGAGGCTGCCGCGGCGGAGCTGGGGGCGTCCGTGTCGCACCGGGTGGGCGTGGTGGACATAGACCGCGCGGTGCGGCGGGCGGAGGCGGGCGGGCTTGCGCTGGGGGATGAGCAGCGCGGGGCGGTGGCGCACGTCACGGCGGATCGGGACCTGGCCTTGGTGGTCGGCTACGCCGGCACGGGCAAGTCGGCGATGCTGGGCGTGACGCGGCAGGCGTGGGAGGCGGCGGGCTATCGGGTGCGGGGGGCGGCGCTGTCCGGCATTGCGGCCGAGGGTCTTGAGGGCGGCAGCGGCATCGAGAGCCGGACCTTGGCGAGCCTGGAATGGGGCTGGAAGGAGGGGCGGGACGCGCTGACGGCGCGGGACGTGCTGGTGGTGGACGAGGCGGGGATGGTGGGCAGCCGGCAGATGGAGCGGGTGCTGACGGCGGCGCAGCAGGCCGGGGCCAAGGTGGTGCTGGTGGGCGACCCCGAGCAGTTGCAGGCCATCGAGGCGGGCGCGGCGTTCCGGGCGCTGGCGGAGCGGCACGGGGCGGCGGAGATCGGCGCGGTACGGCGGCAGCGGGCGGAGTGGCAGCGGGAGGCGACGCGGGAGCTTGCGACGGCACGGACCACCGATGCGCTGGGGCGCTACGAGGCGGCCGGGATGGTACGGGGCCATGCGACCCAGGACGCGGCACGGGCGGCGCTGGTGGCAGGCTGGGCGGCGGAGCGGCAGGCAGCACCGGAGCAGTCGCGGGTGATGCTGGCCTACACGCGGGCGGACGTGGGGGAGTTGAACCGGCTGGCGCGGGAGCAGGTGCGGGCGGCGGGCGAGCTGGGGCCGGACCAGGTGGTGCAGACGGAGCGGGGCGAGCGGGCGATGGCGTCCGGGGACCGGCTGATGTTTCTCCGCAACGAGCGGGGGCTTGGGGCGGAGCCGGGTGGGCGCGGGGGCGTTGCGGTCAAGAACGGCACGCTGGGGACGGTGCTGGCGGTGGAGGCTCAGGGCGAGCGGCTGACGGTGCGGCTGGACGGGCCGGAGGGGAAGGGCGCCGCTCCGGTGGTGACGTTCTACGTCCGTGACTACGGCCACCTCGACCACGGCTATGCGGCGACGGTTCACAAGGCGCAGGGGGTGACGGTGGACCGGGCACACGTCCTGGCGTCGGCGCACATGGACCGGCACGCGGCGTATGTTGCCTTGACGCGGCACCGGGACGGGGTGGCGCTGCACTGGTCGGCCGAGGAGCTGGGCGACCGGGCGGGGCTGGGCCGGACCCTGGGCCGGGAGCGGGCGAAGGACACCAGCTTGGACTATGGCCGGCCGGAGCAGGCCTACGCCGAGCGGCGCGGGCTGGACCCGTTGCGGCCGGAGAGCGCCATCGTGGTGCGGCGGCCAGGGCCGGAGCAGGCGCTGCTGGCGCCACGTCCGGCAGCCCGGCCAGAGGCGCCCGCCGCGGCAGAGCCGGCATCCGGCGCCGAGCTGGCGGAGGACGTGGCGGCGGGACGGGCGCGGTTCCGGGAGCGGTTCGAGGCGCATCGGCGGCAGCAGGCGCAGCAGGCCGCTGACGAGGCGGGGGCGCGCGAGCTGGTGGGGCGGTGGGACCGACTGCTGACGGCCTACAATGCCGCCCTGCCGCGGCTGGACGCCGACCCGGCGGCGTTCGGTCCCGCGCGGGAGGCGCTGCTGGGGTTCGGGCAGGAGGTGCGCGGGCAGCCCGGGGGGGCGGCGGTGCTGCGCGAGCAGGGCGAGGCGTACGGGATGGGGGAGCGGCCGAACCTGGCGCGGGTGCTGGCCGACGCGCGGCCGGAGCGTGTGGTGGTCGGGATCGCGGAGGCGGCCGAGGCCGGGATGCGGGCGCGGCTGCAGGAGCGGGCCGCCCAGGAGGCGGCACGCCGGCAGGAGCTGGCGGACAGGCTGCGGCCGGTTCAGCGGTCCGGTCCCAGCATGGGGATGTGACCCGAGACGAGACAGGAGGGCAGGGCAGTGGACGGGACGGCGGAGCCGGCGGAGGACCGGCTGTATGGGCTGATGGAGGTTGCCGAGCGGCAGCAGGCGGCGGTGCAGGCGGCGTTGGAGGGGCTTGCGGCCGAGCGGGCGGCCCTGGCGCGGGAGCGGGAGGCGCTGGCGCGTGGGGTGGCCGGCTTGCAGCTCGGCACGCAGGGGGCGGTGCGGGCGGCGGTGGCGGACGGCCTGGCCGGGGCGGCGACGGAGGGAGCAGCGGCGGTGCAGGCGGCGACGGGGCCGTTGCTAGCGCGGTTGGCCGGGGTCTCGGAGCAGGCCGGGCAGGCAGACGCGGCGTTGCGGGGCGTGGTGGCGTGGGCGAGCTGGCGCTTGCTGGGCTGGATGGCGGCGGCGGTGGCGCTGCTGGTGCTGGGGGGATGGCTGGCGAGCGCGCTGGTGCTGTGGTGGGACGGGGGCGCGATCCAGGCCGCGCGGGCGGAAAAGACGCGGCTACAGGCAGAGGTGTCGGAGATGCAGGCCAACCGGGACGAGTGGGCCAAGGCGGGGTTCTTGTCCAAGCTGACCCGGTGCAACCCCGGCAACCGACCGTGCGTGCGGGTCAACGAGGGGGCGGGGGCGTTCGGGACCGCGAGCGACTACCGGGTGCTGCTGGGGTACTAGGGAATGACGAATGCTGGGGTAGGTAAGTTCATGGATGCCGAGAAAGAGCTGAGGCGGGCCAAGCACGACTGCCTTCGTTGGCTCAAAGGCTTCCACAACCTCCAGAGGTCAGAGATGTTCATGAAGAGATTTGCTGAAAAGGCAAACTCCCGAGATCATCACACCAAAGAGGCTTTGTTCCAGGCCGCCATCGTGAGCTATGCCAAACCGTTCACCGAAACTGAAACAGGGCAGGGAAAGGGAAAGGGAAAACTGTCTATAAAACCCCTCAAGGGTAACCCACCTTTTGAGGTTGATACGCACAAACACATAATGGAGTTGAGGCACAAGCTGATTGCACATGACGACTTTACGGCAATAGAGCCAAAGTACGCATGGATATCACTGATGGACAACTCAGACCCTCATGGGACTCCTGCCCCATTTCAAGCCTATCTCAGGAACAGTTGCATCTCTTAGTAACCGTTCACACCCCCCTGCTGTCAGGTTGCCAGCTTCGTGGGGATGCTGGGCAGCGATGAGCCCTTCGGAGCGACGGCGGCCCCAATCCCCGGTGGCAATCCGAGTCACTGCGCCCCGATGCGTGCCGCGAAGATGCTACGCTTGGCGATTGCCACCATGGCCGGCAACTCCGTAAGCGGCCGCCCCGCCAGCAGTTCGTGCGCCAGCACCACGCAGTCCTGCCACTGCCCGACCAGCGTCGGGTTGCCGGTGGCCGCCTGCAGCCACAGCACCAGCAGCAAGAGCCGCTCCGTCCAGATCTCGCGTTGTGTCGGCAGTACCTCCTCCAGCATCCGTCGCACCGATACTTCCCGCTTCGGTCGTGGCCGCCCCTCGACGAGCGCCCGGACAGTCGCGTCGTCCTCAAACCACGACTGCATCATCACGTGCCCCTCGACCCAGCTGCCGCTCCGCTGCAGCGAGGCTGCGATTGCCGCCGAGTTGGTCAGTTCCGCTTCCAACCCCGCGAACAGTCGCTCGACCTCTGCCGACACGTCGAAACCGCGGCCCTTCCAGTCCGCCGCGCCGATCTGCTCGGCGATGTCCACGATCGTCGCCGACGGCAGGTTCCCCACAGCCAGGCCCCGCGCGATATGGTGCTGAACTACCGCGTCCAGGTGCTCACGCCCGGTCCTGTGCCATGTCGCTGCCCGCAGCGTCTCTTTGATCGATTGGTTGATCTCCCGTCGCGGCACCGACGGGTCGCACCAGGCGTCGCGGATGCCGATCTCCTGCTTGAGGAGGAGCCCTGCGAACAGGCCGGCCCGACTGCCTGGCGTGGTGACGATCAGGCTCTGCGCCCCCGATCCGTCCACCAACGAGCTGTGGATCGCCAGCGCCGACGGTGGCATCCATTGTGCGCACGTCACCCCCTTCACCCGCATTTTGCGGGTCAGCCGGTCGATCGCTTCGCGCTCCGCCTCTGGCATCCAATTGCGGATCAGCAGGGTCCGCCGCAGCATCACCGGCGAGATCGTCTCCGGGCTGGCGACCTGCTCCAACACGGCTGCCGCCGCCTGGCGCACCGTCGGCTCGGGGTCGAGCAGCAACAGGGGCACTCCCTCGCGCAGCACCGCGTGCGGCGACAGGCCGAGTTCGTGGGTCATGTAGGCGCGCAGCTCGGCCGGCATCAGCGCGCCGGTCTCGGCCAGCCCTTCCACCACCATGAAGGGGTTGTCGGCCACAACGCCGATCTCGTCGACCAGCCTCCGAAACTGCTGCGGGATTTCCTGGGGCAACGGCGCCTCACCGGGTGTGGCATCGACCGCCGCCATGGTCAGCGCCTCCTGCATCTCCGGGCAGATCGGCACCTTGGCCACCTTGAGCAGGTTGACCAGCTCGAACCAGTCCTGCTCTGGCAAGGCCTCGGCCTGGATCAGCGCGATCAGCTTCTCTTGGTAGGCCTCGAGCATCTCCCGTGCCCAGTCGTGGCCGCGCTCAAGCTTGTAGCGGATCAGCTCTAGTTGGTTGGCGAGCAGCCAGCGCCCCGCGGTGAGCAGCGCCTCGTCGCGCTTGCGGGCGGCGCTGGCGGCCACGGTGGCGTCGAGTAGCGGCCACAGGCTCTGCGGCTGGCCCTCCAGCCAGGCGTGGTTGGCCGTCTCAAGTGACAGTGCGCCGCTCTGGCGCAGCTCGGTGGCGACGGCACGCACCAGAGCTTTGGTTCGCCGGATGTCCTCGGCGGCGGGCGATGGGTGTGACATGGCTGGAGGCTTTGCCAGAAAGGGCTGCCACACGCCATCCTGTGCGGCATGGGCAAGAACGGCGGTTCCGTCATTTGGCCTTTCTCAACCCAAATGACCACAACTGTAACCGTTCAAACCCCCGCCGTCAGGCTGCCAGCTTCGCGGGGATGCTGGGCAGGGATGAGCCTTTCCGTGCGGCGGCGATCAGGTCACGCGCATAGGTCCAGGGATCAACGCCACGCTTGCGGCAGGTGTCGATGACGCTCAGCCCGGCGGCGTAGAACCGACTGCCTTCATCGGTCCTGGTGCCGAAGGTGATGCGGCGCGCGATGACGGCATGGCGGAGCGCCCGCTCGGCATCGTTGTTCGTCGGTGGCAGCAGCGGATTGGCGACGAAGGCGATGACCGCCTCCCAGTCATTGAGGATTTCCCGGGCGAGGGCCCGGACCTTCTCCTCGACCTCGTACTGGTTGCACTGGCAGGTCCACTTGATGCGGACCAGCAGGCGCTTGACCCCCTCGTCGTTGTCGCCGTCCCTGACTCGCTCGATCAGGTGCCGCAGGTCGCGGACCAGATCGCGCCCGAAGGCCGAACCGGGCCCGTAGTAGCCCTCGGCTAGCGCCAACGCCTTGCGAATTAGGTGCGCCAGGCAGCGCTGCCGACGGGGATGATGGCGGTAGGCAGTGTAGCCGTCGGTCACCATCCACCCGAGGAACGCCTCGCCGACCAGCGCGACCAGGTCCTGCTTGCGACGGCTGCCGATACGATAGATCACCGTGCTGGCCGTCACGGCCACCCACAGCCACAGCAGGGCCCCGCGCTGGTACCAAGGGGTCTCGTCGAGATGGACAAGTCCGGCGGCCCGCACCTCCTCGATCAATTCCTCGACCACCGGTTCGCTGGCCCGGCCGAACTCATGGATGCAGCGGTTGATCGTCGCCACCCCGAGTTCCAGGCCCAGCCAGTCGCAAAGAAACTCTGCTATCTTCGGCCGTGAGAGCCGCAAGCGCAGCGACAACGCGGCAATAAAGGTCGCCAGCATCGGGCCGACCAGGCAACGCTCGCTCATCTGCAAGTCTCGCTTGCGCCCTTCTACCGCCGAGCAAAGCCCGACTCCGGGGGCGGCGATCGTCTCGTGGCCGCAGTCGCACCAAGCGGCAAAGTAGCGGTGCTGCACCGCGTTGAGCTGAAGAGCCATGCTCCCGCAGTTGAGCTCGAGGACGTTGTGGGCGCTGACCTGCCGTCCCTTCCGTCCAGCCCCTAGCTCGGCTTGGCATGCCCCGCACATCGTCGGCACGTGTTCGATTTCCTGGCTCACGACGATCGGCTCGCGGCGCCAGTGCCCTGGCATGCCCGGCCGCTGGCCAGGCGGTTTCGCCAGCTTCTGCTCCTTGTCCGCCTTGTCTTTCGCCTTGCCCGTCGACGCAGCTACCTTCTGGCCGGCGCCGTCATCGTGGTCCTCGCCAGCCGGAACCTTGCCGCCTGTCTGATCGCGCCGGTAGGGATCGTCGCTCGAAGGTGGCCGTGAACTGGTCGTAGAATCCTCGCACAGGCGATTGGCCAGCGTGCGCGCCAGTTCACGGAACCGCCAGGCCAGATCCTCAAGCTCGGCCCGCGGCAAATCCGAGAGGTCTGCTCGTTCGTACTGGCTCAGTTCCGGGATGCTCAGGCGCGCCATAGGGAGCGTAGAACCCCGTTCGCTCCGTCACGCAAGTCCCCCCGTTCGCCGCCTCAGCCAGGTCAGCCCACCCAGTCAGATGCCCGGAGGCAGGGGGATGTGAACGGGTCCTTGTTGGGCGGTCATCGCAGCAAGAACGACTGAGCGGGTCCAAGCAGAACAAAATACGTAACAGCCCAGGTCATCTCGTTGGAGGGGGGCATTGACAGGTCACGGCTGAGTACGAGTCTAACGTGTCAATGGCACCGCCCGATGACACAGGCTCCGGAGACGACGTATCGGCCGCGCTTAGCATTGAAGCGGCCATGGCGGCATTGCAGGCGGAGAATGCGGTGCTCCGCTCCGAGAATGCGGCGCTGATCGGGCGGCTGCCGGAATTGGAGCGCCGCCTTGGGCTGAACAGCAGCAACAGCGGCAAGCCACCCTCCAGCGACGGACTGAAGAAGCCGCTGCGGGTCAGCAGCCTGCGGGAACCGTCCGGCAAGAAGATCGGCGGGCAGAAGGGCCATCCGGGCGAGACGCTGCGCCGGACTGAAACCCCTGACGCCACCATCCACCATTATCCAGAGGTTTGCGCCGGGTGCGGCG
>JAABUO010006895.1_pt1 | contig 13009 bp, 13 predicted proteins | sample 5559291 | NCBI WGS metagenome assembly JAABUO01 (sample SAMN10711878, study PRJNA513372) | rock metagenome | isolation source: Antarctica rocks | place: Antarctica: Victoria Land, Finger Mt sud
GACCCCGCAGCGGGCGCTCGCCCTGCTGCGCGCCACCCAGCGCCAGAACCACAACGCCTACCGCTCCCATCGCAAGCGTCTCCTCCGCCGTCTCCTCGATTCATCCTGACCACCTAACGTTGTAGTACTAAGCCATCAGCCATTATCCGTCGGCCGTCGGTCGGGGCTAGAGGATGAGCGCGCGCCGGAAACCGTGAGCGTGGTTGGCGCCTGATCCTTGTGAAGTCCATCGCCGACGTCTAACGGACATCTAACGGATGTCTAACGCCGCCAGCTGAAACCGGAGAGAATCCCGCATGAGCACACCGATCGTCGCCATCGTTGGACGCCCCAACGTCGGCAAATCGACTCTTTTCAACCGCCTCATCGGCGAGCCCCTGGCCATCGTCGAGAACCTACCCGGAACGACGCGCGACCGCCTCTACGGCGACACCGAGTGGAACGGGCGCAAATTCGTCGTCGTCGACACGGGCGGCCTCGTTCCGGGCGAGGACGAGACGATGGTTCGCGCCATCCGCGAGCAGGCCGAGGTCGCGATGGACCAGGCCGACGTTATCCTGTTCCTCGTCGACGCCAAGGGCGGCCTGACCGCCGACGACATCGCCGTGGCCGAGTTGCTGCGCCGGACCAACAAGCCGGTCGTGCTCGCGGCCAACAAGGCCGACAGCGCGAGCCGCCGTCTCAACGCGACCGAGTTCTATGAGTTGGGCCTTGAGCCGATCCCGGTCTCGTCGCTGCAGGGCCTTGGCACGGGCGACATGCTCGACGCCATCGTCGACCGCTTGCCGGCGGACGAAGGCGAACCCGAAGAGGATGACGCGACGCTGCGCCTCGCCATCGTGGGGCGGCCCAACGTCGGCAAGTCGTCGCTCCTCAACGCGCTGCTCGGGTTCGAGCGCGTGATGGTCTCGGACGTCCCCGGCACGACGCGCGACGCCACCGACACCGCGTTCGAGCACGAGGGGCGTACGGTCGTGCTGATCGACACGGCGGGGGTGCGCCGCCGCGGGCATATCAAAGGCTCGATCGAGAAGTACAGCGTGCTGCGCGCCATCCGCGCCATTTCGCGCGCCGATGTGGCCCTGCTGGTGATCGACGCGACCGAGGCGCTCACGGCGCAAGACCAGCACATCGCGGGCTACGTGCAAGAGGCCAAGAAGGGCATGATCGTCGTCGTCAACAAATGGGACCTTATCGAGAAGAACACCTCGACGATGAACGAGTATACCGAGCGCGTGCGGCGCGAACTCAACTTCATGGCCTATGTGCCGGTCCTGTTCGTGTCGGCCAAGACGAAGCAGCGCGTCAACAGGATTATGGACGCCGCTCTGGCCATCAAGGAGGAGCGCGAGAAGCGTATCTCGACCGGCCAACTCAATGGCGTGGTGCAGGACGCGCTGCGGACGCATCCGCCCATGTCGTCGGGGGGCAAGCTGCTCAAGGTGAAGTATGTGACGCAGGTGTCGACCGACCCGCCGACGTTCGTGTTCTTCGTCAACGACCCGGAGTTGGTACACTTCACCTATCGCCGCTTCCTGGAGAATCAGTTGCGCCAGGCCTTCGGCTACGAGGGGACGGTTCTCAACCTTGTTTTTCGCGGGACGACGCGCAACGGGAAAGACGACGGCAAGGATGTCGCGCCTCGTCGTCTGCACGCCTAGCGCCATGTAGACGTGGCGTACAATGGTGTAACGTGAGGTCGCGGACACGCGACTGGAGCCGCGGGTTTCCGCGGAGGGCCCTATGAACGAGCTGCCGCTTCTCGTGGTCGTCACCGTCGTCGGGTATTTGCTGGGCTCGATCCCCAGCGGGCAGATAGTGGGCGCGCTCTTTGGCGGGATCGACCTGAGCACGCGCGGCAGCGGCAAGACAGGTATGACGAACGTCCTGCGCACGATGGGCTGGGGCGCGGCGATCGCGGTCTTGCTGGGCGACCTCGCGAAGGGCGCCCTGGCGGTGCTGGTCGCGCGGTGGCTCTTCAGCGCCTCCCCGGCCCTCTCGGCGCAGCCGTTGGCCGAGGTGCTGGCCGGTTTCGCGGCTGTCATCGGGCACAACTGGTCGATCTACATCAAGCTCAAAGGCGGCCGCGGCGTCGTCGTCTCCGCGGCCGTCTTTATTATCCTCTGCTGGCCGGCGGCGCTCATCTCGGCCGTGATCGCCGTGGCGGCGATCGCGCTGAGCCGCTTCGTCTCGTTGGGCTCGCTCATCGGCGCGGCGGTCGGCCTCGTCCTGCTGACGGCTTTCGTGGTGTGGGCGCACTACCCGGCGGCCTACCTTATCTACGGCGTCCTCGCCGCCCCCCTCATCTGGCTGCGCCACCTCGACAACATCCAACGTCTGCTTGCCGGCACCGAGCGCAAGTTGGGCCAAAGAGCGTAGATGGCTGAGCCTATCACCATCGTCGGCGCGGGCAGCTGGGGCACGACACTGGCGGTGATTTACGCGCGGCACGGGCATGACGTGATCCTTTATGACCGCGATGTCGAACGGGCGCGGGCGATGGGCGAGCGGCGCGAGAACAGGCGCTATCTGCAGGGTGTTACTCTACCCGACGGGATACGCGTCACGTCGGACCTCGCCGCGGCGGTGGCCGGCCGGCCGCTCGTCATCCTGGCGGTCCCCGCGCAGGCGGCGCGCGCGACCGCGACCCTCCTGTGCCCACACCTCGATCCGGGGGCGATCGTGGTCCTCGCGGCGAAGGGGCTAGAGATCGAGACGGGGGCGCGCATGACGATGGTCGCGCGCGAGAGCCTGCCGGAGTCTAACCGGGACAAGGTGGCCGTGCTCTCCGGTCCGAACCTGGCGGGGGAGATCGTGCGCGAGCTGCCGGCCGCGGCGGTCGTGGCGTCGGAGGACCGCGAGACGGCGGCGTTCGCGCAGCGCATGCTCGCGACCCCGCGTTTTCGTCTCTATATCAGTGTGGACGTCGTCGGCGTCGAGCTCGGCGGCGCGTTGAAGAACGTCATGGCGCTCGTCGCGGGGTTGAGCGACGGATTGGGGTACGGGGACAACGGCAAGGGCAGCATCATGACGCGTGGGCTGGCCGAGATCGCGCGGCTGGGCGTCGCGGCGGGCGCGCGACAGGAGACTTTCGCTGGCCTTTCGGGGTTGGGCGACCTCATCGCCACCTGCGCCAGCCCGCTCAGCCGCAACCGCCGCGTCGGCTATGAGCTGGGGCAGGGGCGTGGGCTGGCCGAGATCCAGGCCGACATGGGCCACGTCGCCGAGGGGGCGCCGACCACGCGCGCCGCGCGGCTGCTGGCCCGGCGCTACGGGGTCGAGTTGCCTATCGTCGACCAGGTCTACGCCGTCCTCTTCGAGGGCAAGAGCCCTCACGCCGCCGTCGACGAGCTCCTCGCCCGCGCCGCCCGCGACGAACTCACTGGCGCGGCGCTGTAAGGCCTCACGTCCGCGATAGGAGGTATTCCACTAGCGAGCTGGCTTTGCTAACCCCCGGTGAGGGCGGATAGCTGCACGCCTCTACCCGCGCTTCATCGCCTCCAGGGTATGGGTGTTCTTACCGGAGAGACGACGAGGGGCCGGTCGGCGCCGCGATCTTCTTGCGCAGGAGGGGCAGGGCGCCGCGCGGCCCCTCGTAGATCTCATAGCCCTGGGGGACCGCGTCGAGCGCCTCGGCGGGGTCTTTGCTGAAGTAGAATATCGTTTGTCGCGCCCCGCTGCCCGCCAGCGTGACCGTGCGCTGGTGCGGATAGTACGTCACCCCGCGCGTGTTCTCGTACGCGTATGGCATCCTGCCCTCCCGGCGCCGCGCCGTCTTGACTATCGTGACGAGCTGTATAAGGGATTACCATTCCTGTTCCCCAGCTAGTGTACTACAATACGGCGGGTACGCCCCGCTGCTATGCCCATAGACGAGGAAGGGAGAGGCGCAGACCCGTGGATCATACCGTACCTGCCGTCCGCGTCGCCCCCGAGGCGCGGGAGGCGCTCGACGTGGGCCGCGCCGTCGTGGCTCTGGAGTCGACGATCATCAGCCACGGCATGCCGTATCCGCGCAACGCACACCTGGCGCGGGAACTCGAAGAGGACGTGCGGGCGGCCGGCGCGATCCCCGCGACGGTCGCCGTCGTCGACGGCGTGCCCCGTGTGGGGCTATCGGCGGCGGAGATCGAGCGGCTGGCGCGCGGCGAGGACATCGTGAAGGTCAGCCGGCGCGATCTGCCCATCGCCGTCGGGTTGGGTTGGACGGGCGGCACGACGGTCGCCGCCACGATGGTTCTTGCCGCGCTAGCGGGCGTCCGAGTCTTCGCCACCGGCGGGATCGGCGGCGTGCATCGCGGCGCCCAGGCGACGATGGACGTGTCGGCCGATCTACAGGAACTGGCGCGCACGGACGTGGTCGTCGTCTGCGCCGGGGCCAAGTCTATCCTCGACCTGCCGCTGACGCTGGAGTACCTCGAGACGCTGGGCGTCCCTGTGCTGGGCTACGGCTCGACCGCGTTCCCCGCGTTCTACACGCGCGACAGCGGCCTCTCGGTCGACGCGCGCGTCGACACGCCGGACGACGTCGCGCGCATTGCCGCCGCCAAGTGGGCGTTGGGTCTGCGCGGCGGCGTCCTCGTCGGGGTTCCGCCGCCCGAGGATACCGCGCTGCCGCGCGAGGAGGTCGAGGATGCCATAGCCATCACCCTCGCCGCGGCGGCGCGCGAAGGCATCGCGGGCAAGCGACTCACGCCCTTCTTGCTCAACGCGCTCAACACGGCCACGGGCGGGAGGACGCTCGCGGCCAACGTCGCGCTCGTCCGCAACAACGCGCGCGTCGGCGCCTCGATCGCCCGCGCCCTTGCTCGCGCGCTGGAACGGGACGCATAACCGAGACGTATAACGGTGGCGGCGCTCGTGGCGACAGGGGATAGGATCGCCGCGCGTCGCCCGACGAATAGGCGAATAGTCCAGGCTACACGAGCGCGCGCGTGATGGCGTCGGCCGGGACGGCTCCGTGGCGCAGGATGATGGGCGCCGGCCCGGTGGCGTCGACGACCGTCGACGGCGGGCGCGGCGGGAGCGTCCCGCCGTCGAGCAGCAGGGCGAGGCCGTGGCCCAATGCGCCGCGAATCGCCGCCGCGTCGGGGAGGGCCGGACCGCCCGATCGATTGGCCGACGAACTCGCCAGCGGTCCCGTGCGCGCGAGGATACGGCGCAGGTCCGCGTGCGCGGGCACGCGTAGCGCCACCGTCGCGGTCAGGGGTCCGACCGCGTCCGGCACATCGGGCCGGCGGGGCAGGACGATGGTGAGCGCCCCCGGCCAGAAGGCGCGCATCAGACGCCGCGCCTCCTCCGAGGCCGCGCTGGCTACGCGGTTCCAGTCGGCGGCCTCGGCCAGCAAGACGGGCAAGGCCTTCTCGTCGGGTCGCTCCTTGAGCGCATAGAGCCGCGCGATCGCCGTGTCGCGCCACAATCCGCAGCCAAGGCCGTACACGGTGTCGGTCGGGAACGCGATCACACCGCCGGCCGCGGCCGCGCGCGCGGTCGCGGCCGGCGCGCCCGCGTCGTCGATCGCCAGCGTTATCGCACCGGCCATGGCCGCCTTTGCTCCTTATACTGTCCCGATACCGTCCCGCTTCATCGATTGTACTCGATCGGACGCGCAACCCTACGCGCGGCTGTGTTGTAGGGTGTAGAGGTGAGGCGCGGCCCGCAGCTCTAGTCGCGGGCTCATGGCGCTTACCAACATAATCGTTGGGCGTGCCCGTTTGGCCGTGGGGACCAGGACTTGCGATGGTCTTCGACGTGCGGCTGCGCGTTGTCGTGCGTTTGAGCCGAGCGGTCATCGAAGATGAATAGGATGTCCCTCGGCCGGAGGGTGGCCTCGGCGGATGACGGAGACGAGGACGGCTGGGCTTCCGTAGGCGCCGAGAACGAGAGGATGTCGGCCGTGGGCGCCGGGGACGAGAACAGTAAGGATAACCGTATGGATTGGATAGAGGGCTTCTCCGCGCACACGACTGGAATCTGACGCCCGCGGAGGCGGAGGCGCTGCAGCGCGACCTGCGCGGGCAGGTCGTGGCGCGCGACAAACTGGGTCCGCTGAGGCTCATCGCGGGGGTCGATAACAGCTACGTGCCGGCGACCGAGACGACCTACGCGGGCGTCGTCGTGCTCACGTGGCCGGACCTCATGTTCGTCGAGCGCCGGGTCTCGCGCACGCCCACCACGTTCCCGTACGTTCCGGGCCTGCTCTCGTTTCGCGAGGCGCCGGGCATCCTCGCCGCACTGGCGATGCTCGAGTCGGAGCCCGATCTGTTCGTCTTCGACGGGCAGGGTATCGCGCATATGCGCGGACTCGGCATCGCCAGCCACCTTGGCCTGATCCTCGACAAGCCCTCGATCGGGTGCGCCAAGAGCCGTCTGGTCGGAACGTACGACGAGCCCGGTCCCGCGCGGGGCGACCGTTCCCCTCTCACGTACCGGGGGCGGGTCGTCGGGACCGTGCTGCGGCCGGCCACCGGCCGCAAAGCGTTGCTGTTCGTGTCGCCCGGCCACCGCGTCGGGGTCGAGACCTCGGCGCGTATCATCGCGGAGTGTTGCCGCGGCCGGATCATGGCCGAGCCTACCCGCCTCGCCCACGAACTCGTCACCGCCGCGCGCAAAGGCGGGTGAACGGGCGCTGTTCTCTCTGTCCGTTTGGGAAGCGAGAGCGTCTACCGGGCCGGCCGCGCGAGGGGTGAGAGCGTCTACCGATCCAGTCGTACGCGGGGGTCGATGAGGGCATAGCAGAGGTCGACGACGATGTTGGCCAGGACGACGGCCACGGCGCCGCAGAGCACCGCGCCCATGATGAGGTTGGGATCGTCGTTGGTGATCCCGATCCCCGCCAATTGACCGATCCCCGGCCAGCTGAACACATTCTCGACCACGACGACCCCGCCGAGGAAGTAGGCCATGTCGAGGCCGATCTGCGTCGCCACCGGGGTCAGCGCGTTGCGCAGCGCGTGTTTGGTCACCACCACCGTCCACGGCAGGCCCTTGGCGCGCGCGGTGCGGATATAGTCGCTGCCCAGCACGTCGAGCATACTCGATCGGATGAGCCGCGTGTACCAGGCCGCCCCGGCCAGGCCCAGCGTGAGCGCCGGGAGCGTGAGCGCGCCCGCGCCGTCGGCCCCGCCGGCGGGGAAGACGCGCCAATGCACGGCAAAAAGGGTCAGCAGGACGGGTCCGAGCCAGAACGACGGGATCGAGAAGCCGCACAGCGCGACCAGCACCGCCGCGCGGTCGGCCAGCGACCCGCGCCGGAGCGCGGAGAGGACGCCCAGCGGGACGCCGATGAAGAGTTCGATCAGCAGGCCGGCCAGCGCCAACTCCAGGGTGAACGGCGCGCGCGCCAGCAGCAGCGGGGTGACGTCGACGCCCAGCGCGAGCGAGGGCCCGAGGTCGCCGTGCGCGAGGCGTTCGAGGTAGCGGATGAATTGCAGCGGTAGGGGCAGGTCGAAGCCGTAGAGCCGTCTAATCCCGGCCAGGACCGCCGGCGTGGCGTGTGGGCCGCCGACGATGCGCGCGGGGTCGGCCGGCACGAGGTAGCGCAGCGCGAAGGTGATGACCGCGACCCCGGCCAGTACGCCGAGGCCCCACAGCAGGCGGCGCAGCAGGTACCCGATCACCGCGCCGTCGTCGGATCGAGCGCGTCGCGCAGCCCGTCGCCGAGCACGTTGAAGGCGAGCACCGTCAGGAAGACCGCGGCGCCAGGGAAGAGCAGGAGCCAGGGATAGGCGAAGCCGTCGGCGCCCTGGCCGGCCGCGCCCTCGGCGACCATCTTGCCCCAACTCGGGTCGGGCGGCTGCACGCCGATCCCGAGGTAGCTCAGGCTGGCCTCGAAGAGGACGGCCGTGGCCACGCCGAGAGAGCTGTAGACGACGATGGGCGAGACGAGGTGGGGGAGGATGTGGCGCACGAGGATGCTGGCCCCGCCGACCCCCGTCGCGCGCGCCGCCTCCACGAAGTCGCGCTCGCGCAGCGAGACGACCTGCCCGTGGATGATGCGCGCCATGCTCGTCCAGCTCACCAGGCCGATGACGAGGATGATGACGGGGACGCCTGGCGCCAGGACCGCCACCAGGGCCACGCCCAGCAGCAGCACGGGGAAGGCTAGCATCACGTCGGTGAAGCGCATGATGAGCGTCCCGGCGATCCCGCCGTAGTACCCGGCGATCGCGCCGAGGGTGACGCCGATGAGGACGGCGACGGCGTTGGCCGTGACGCCGATGAGCAGCGAGACGCGCGCGCCCCACACCAACCGGCTCCACAGGTCGCGCGCCTGGGCGTCGGTGCCCAGGAGGAAGCCGTTGGCGCCGGGCGGGAGGGGCGCGCCGTCGGCGCTGATGCCGTTGTAGAAGCGCGCGTTGGGGTCGTGCGGCGCGACGTGCGGGGCGGCGAGCGCGATCGCCACGAACGCGAGCACGAACAGGGCGCCGGCGAGAGCCACGCGATCCTTGCGCAGGCGCCGCCAGGCCGAGCGCGGCCGTCCCTCCATCGATACCGCGGGATCCTCCGGTCCCGTGGGATCCTCGTCGGCGGCGAACGTGCGCGGCGTGTAGGTCGGGAGCATCGTGCGCGGGCGCGTCTAACGCAGGGAGTAGTCGGCGTAGTTGAACGGCCACACCGGGTGGATGTAGAAGCCGGCGAGGCGCGGGCCGTGGAAATCGTAGAGGACGCCATCGTAGAGGGGAACCCACGGGGCATCGGCCATCACCCGCCGCTCCATCGTGCGGTATTGCGCGTAGCGCGCCGCCGTTTTGCCGTTGGCGCGCGCCTGAGCCGCGAGCGCGTCGACGGCGTGGTTGCAGTAGAAGGCGGCGTTGCTGCTCCCGGCGCAGCTCAGGATGGGGTCGAAGAAGTCCGATGGGTCGGGGTAGTCCTGTCCCCACGGGGCCAGGACCAGCGGTCCCTCTTTGTCGGCCTTATAGGCGACGCTGCCGTACCAGGTCGTCGTCGAGACCGGTTTGAGCGTGAGCTTGATCCCGATGGCCCCGAGTTCGCTCTGCACCTCCTGCGCGACCTTGTCGAAGTCGCCCGACTGCTGGTAGGTCAGGGGGATCGAGAGCTGGCCGGGACGGTAGCCCGCCTGACGCAAGAGGGCGGAGGCCATGGCCGGGTTATAGGGGTAGTAGGTGAAGCGCGGGTCGGCCCCCGGCATGGTGGGCGGCAGGATGCCGTTCATAGCCACGCCGCGTCCATTGAGGAGGCGCAGGATAAAGGGCTTGTCGATGGCCATATTGACCGCGCGACGCAGGGCGAGGTTCCCCTTGAACGGCGGTCGCGTGAGGTTGAAGGCCAGGTAGTTGACCGCGACGTCGGGGGCCCGCACAAGGCCGCGCGCGTCCGTCGGACTGTTCTTGAGGCTGAGGAAATCGTTGGCCGTGACGAGGTTGCCGCCCAGGTCGAGCGCGCTGGCCTGCACGCGCTGCACCTGCAAGTGATCCTGCACGTTGAAGTCGATCGTCACGCCGTCGAGGCGGGGGAGCCCGGCGCGAAAATAGCGCGGATTGCGGGTCAGGACCATGCGCGCGCCGTGCGCCCAACTCCGCAGCGTGAACGGCCCCGTGCCGAGGGCATGGTCACTGAACTTGGCCCCGTAGCGCGCCACCCACTCGCGCGGCACGACCGAGGTGAACGGCATCGCCAGCACGTTGGGGAACGCGCTGTCCGGGGTGGACAGGCGGAAACTGATGGCGTAGCGTCCGCCCACCGTGATACCGGAGACGTGCGGCGCCTTCTTGTTCCAGAAGTCTTGGACGCCCTGTAGCGACGACCAGAAGGGACTCTGGTACATCGCGGCGCCGGCGGTGTGAGGCGAGAGGGCGCGCTCGATCGAGTAGCGCACATCGTCGGCCGTGACCTCGCGGTCGAGGGGGGCCTGGAAGCGCACGCCGCGGCGCAGCGTGAAGCTATAGATGCGGCCGTTGTCCGAGACCGCCGGCAGGGCGGCGGCGATGCGAGGGACGAGCCGGGCGCCGGCCGCGCCGGCCGCGCCGGTGTAGTCGAGCAGGCCGTCGAAGATAGCGTGCTCGCCGGTCCAGGCGAACGGATCGTAGCCGACCGCGGGGTCGAGGGTCTGGAAGTCCGCGTCGAAGGCCGTGCGCAGCGTCCCGCCCGACGCGGCGGGACCGTGAGTCGTGCGCGCCGCGGCGGCCGGCCGAGCGGCGGCCGTGGCGAGGGTCAGGGCGACGAGGAGGGCGGCGAGGGGTAGACGCGGACGCGGCATGGACACGGCTCCTTCGCGAGGTCGATCATTAACGATGAGCGTCGGCGAGAGACTAGGCACTGAAATGTCACGCCGCGGCCCGCGACGGCCCGCGACAGCGGCGGACATGGCATGCTAACCGTACCATATGTCCACACGCGCTGTCCACGCGCGGCGGCAACATGTCAGGGTCTGTGACAAGTCGCCTCCTTCGCCCCCTCCGCCCCTGGCTGACTGGTCCCCGGCTGCGGCCGGCGGTCCAGCGCGCCTCCGGGGGACGTCTGATTCGCCCCCTCCGCCCCCTCCGAGGGAACCTGGGGAGATGCCTCCCCCCAGACCCCCGCCAAACACAAGCGCTGGGGATCGATGGGCGCGACTTTTCACAGGCCGTTGGCAACATGTTCACATGGGGCATGGGGGCGCACCCACTGGGACCGCCGGCATCGCGCCGGTAGGCCGTCGTGGGCGCACGTGTCGGTCTTGGCGAATGCCGTGGTCGTGACCGTGGGCCGGCACGATGTCATCGCGATCGCGCCCTACGCCGTGCCGGTCGCCGTGGCGGTTGGCACGGCCGTGGTGATTGGCGCGGTGGTGTACAAAGTCAGCCGCATCCAATTTGGGCGGACGCGGACGCCGACGATGATCGCCTACCTTCCGCGGCCGGGTAGCGTGCAAGCAAGCCCCATCGCCGGGGGCACCACCAACACCATTCCCAGCCAGATACCCATACCGACCATTCTTAATGTCGAAGGGCGGGAAGCAGAACATTACAAACGAGTACGTTAGAATGGTTAGGGAACGAGTACAGCAAACCCACGAAGATCCATGCAAGATACTGAGGGACATGTATGATAGCGAAAAGGATTCGCAAGAGCGACAGAAGATTTATACTGCTCTGAAGGCACTTGGATGCCAACAGAAGCGGAAGCGATAACTATAGCCCTTGGTGCGAGGAGATCGCCATGACGTGGTATGCTGCGCATCTCATCTTGTATTACGAGGTGATGGAGGGAGAGCAGGACTCGTATCTTTGTGATGAGAATATTGTCGTCATCGACGCCGAGGACGAGGATCTGGCGTATAAGGAGGCCCACCGTTTGGGACTCTTCCAAGCTGAGAACACGGGTGATCTCAGCTTGGAAGAGGAAGGACACCCTCCTAAACAGGCCATAGCAAAGTTTGCTGGCGTGCGCAAACTGACGCTGTGCCAGGTCGTGCCCTCCCAGATATCTTCGGACATGACGGACAAACAGCCGCACTTGCTATCTGGGTCGGAGGTGACGTACTCGCGGATCGTCGTTGACAGTGAACAAGAGGTTCTTGCTCTAGCTCATGGCGATTCCGTGAAAGTCCTCTACGAGGAGTAGCTCCGAGGGTCGCGTCCCCACTGGTTTTCACGTATCGGGAAGACGAATTCGGGCAGAGGGTGGTGCTGGGCACGAGCGTCAGCGTGCCCGTCACCGACACCTATGTGTACATCGCGTTGGGCGACCCGCTGGAGTTGATCCGGCAACCACCGTGGCGGTTGATGCTGACGAAACTGTCCGCAGTTATGCTGCGCTTTCTCTCGGCCTTCTCGGTACGCCGCAAATCGTGCCGGCGTTGCGTGCCTATCTAGCGACGGAACAATCCTCGTCGGTGAGAGTCGAACTCGCGGGAGCTGCCTATAGGCTAGGCGCACAAGATGAGCTTAACGTGCTCTTACACATGCTAGATATAGCCAATGAATCTCTAGCAATGCGCATTCTCAATTGTATCCTTGATCTAACGCGACGTAAGCGACCACTATCACTAGTCAACGATACCATTGCTATTCGTCAAGCCCTACACGCTGTCGTTAATCGTTTCCCGATCGTTAGCTCTCAAGTCGATGGTATTTTGGGTCAGTTAATGACGATCTGAATCATCGGTCTACTTCTACGACCTAAGCGGCCAGCCGTTGGAGTTGCTGCGTCAGCAGGGCGGGGGCATGCGCCGCTACTGGTACGGCGAGGATGGCAAGGGCAATGTCGTAGCGTTGACCGACAGCACCGGGAACGTCGTGGACCGCTACGCCTACGACGCGTGGGGCCAGCCGACCGCCACGAGCGAGGGGATCCAACAGCCGTTCCGCTACGCGGGCTACGTGTACGACCAGGCGCTGGGGTGGTATCGGCTGAGCGTCCGTGCATACGATCCGGCGGTGGAACGCTTCGTGCAGCCGGACCCGAGCGGGGTCGTATCTGGGGGCGAGGGCCGGTTGGGCCGTTAGAGCCGCTATAGCGTGGACCTATTCTCGTCGCGGGGAGCAATCTTCAGCAAGGCGCATCGCTACTTAGGATAGCTATCCGCCGATTCAGGTCAGGATTATCTCTCAGTTATTCTCAGGGGTTGTGATATGACGGACTGCGGCATCGCAACATCGGACAAGCCAACCTTTGGGTCGGTCGTCGGGAGTCCGGCGCACGCAATCTTGCGCGGCCCTATCAATATGACCGAGCCATCGGCGATCGAGTTGGGATTCTATGGATGGGCAGCCCTGGCGCTACAAGCCCAACCCGCCTATAATCCCCCTAACGGTGAGTCACGCATCGTGTACGTCGATCTCTATGCGGAGGATCAAAGCACCGCTATCCTTCGCGCCGTCAGTTTAGATTGGCGCAAGACACGGGCGCTCTTTGACAGCCAGGGCAACGATTTCCACCTGGTCTTGCCCGCCCGCTTCGTGTGGCTTGATCGCGAACTTGTGCTTACGTGGCTGGCTGCCTTTTATGGGATCAACGTCCCCATCAAGAACGACTTCGCGGAACACGACCGGTCCGACATTAGGCA
>JAABUO010006896.1_pt1 | contig 13009 bp, 23 predicted proteins | sample 5559291 | NCBI WGS metagenome assembly JAABUO01 (sample SAMN10711878, study PRJNA513372) | rock metagenome | isolation source: Antarctica rocks | place: Antarctica: Victoria Land, Finger Mt sud
CAGAGTTCACTGGCTGGCATGACCCTCATACACAGAAGCAGAGAAGTTGTATATGCTGCTGTTACTATCTGCTGCTCCTTCCAGCTGAAAATGACAAGGCCTTGACTGAATGCAATCAACAGTGTCCCTTTCAGGGTGTTCATAACTTTTCAAGGCAGTCAAGCAGCAGCAACTGCAGCAGCACTTCAGAATGATACGGAAACAACTGCAGAGCAGAGAGCAACAGAAGCAGCATATGGAGCAATGTGGTCTTTTCACCTTCTCCTGGCTCTCCTGAAGGTCCAGCTGAGTGCTTGTGAGGCGTGACTCGAGCGTCTTGACCTGGCTTGTCTTCTGAGTCAGGGCCTGCTTCAACTGCTGGTTCTCAACCTCCATGGCTTTGGCCTGTATACACAGAGGAGGACAACTACTCGGTCTTTCAGCAGTGTGTAGGCCAGAGCCTGTACTCACCAGAGGGTATAAACCATGGACGACAGGGTCCCTTCCTCAAGGGAAGGCAGCTCAGCAATCTGATAAGATGGGCTTATGCACTTACCTTGCTTGAGAAGGCATAGCAGCTGATGTGGTGAGCCAACTCCAGCTGTGCATAGTAGTCTGAGGGCAGAATCTGTACGACCTGCAGCTCACAATACATTTCTGCGCGAAACGAAGGCTGTGCATCATGGTGCAGTACATGCAACACGAAGGTTTTGCGTGAAGGATGTGCAAGATGCTAAGATTATTGCACACCTCCTTTGGTAGCGTGCTTTCCGGAAGCCCAATATGGTCGATGGCACCTATGGGAAACTGCTCCATATATCCGTCGTCCATCTGCATTTTGCATGCAAGCTTAAGCTGTTGCTCAGGATGTCTGGGTATGGTCCAACAGCAGCTTGCACCGGAGACGTGCACAAGGCAGAGTGAAGTTTGAACATATCGCTTGGACGTGAGCCCCACCTTGACGTGACTGTCGAACATTGTGATGTGCTGGCTGAGCAAGTGCCCGAGCCAGTGAATGTGCACACCTGCGGTACGGCCTCGGCAATGTAGCCAGTCCCGCGAGAATTCCCACTATAGTCGAAAGCTGCACACTGCTCACGCAGTGAATCTAGAGGTTGTTCCCTTCTGGGGATTGCGTTGGTCCCTGCATTACAGCTGTATCACACAGTGCAGCGAGCAGGAGCTGGTTTATCCGCCCTCGACGATCGACGTTATCATACCTCAAATCATGTCCTATCAAAATTATGTTTGCATTGGCAACTTGGTGTGGTAACACTGTCATGCACAGCACTGAGCTTTCTGGACCATCGGTACCTCTATGACCAATGGCCAATGAGCACAATGCAAGTGAAGTTTGCACCATGACACCAAACATACAAGCCTGCAGCCATGCATGCCCAGCACACAGGAGACCATCTTGGATCGCTGTTGATCCAGCAAAAGCAGTTGTAGCCCCCAGCTGTACAACATCGTCAGGCTGCTGCCTGCAAATTTTGCTTCACTCCTGTAATGGTGCAGGCAGCTTGCCCCAGCTCAAGTGCAACAGACCAATTGATCATCAGAGGCTGCTAACCTGTCTGCAGTTGCAAACATCGCGCCACTGCTGCTCTTATGTGTGTGCACACTGACTGCAAGTGTCATCCTGGCACAAAGGCGCAGACATCACAATTTAGCTGTGGTTTTTTTATTTGCTCATAGTCACTTTACCACCAATAATCTTGTTTGCTGGTTTGCCTCTGATCATAGCAGGTCTTGCAAACTCTGTGCCGCATTCTGGACACTTGAGGTCGCCTGCTGTTGCATCTTCCACGATGCGCTCAACAAAGCACTTCACCAATGAGCCCTTACCTCCCTGCATTATGCAAAATGGTGTAGTGAGTATGTACAGCTGTGATGCTGACACCACTAATAATGTCAAGACAAAAGCACGCCAGTGTCTTGCATGCAACATATGGGCAAGCTATATGCACCTTCTTGTATTTGTACAGCTGCTCTTGACACTTGGCGCAGTACACCTTCACTGTCTTGTCTGGTCCCTTCTTGCTGGGCTGAGCTTGAGCAATGCAAGACCTGCAAATGACCACAGCTAAGAAGGCCAGCTTGGTTTAAACTCACAAGGATGCTGGTCTGGCACACTTCCTTGCTTGCCTTTGGAGTCGTCTGCGAAAAACGCTGGACAGGGCTTTGTTCAACGTATTCGCAGAAAATTGTGATTTTGTGGTCAGTGGAGTTGCAGCAAGCGAAGAAATATTGCGTTGCAAACTGTCGCTGTGGTCTGAGACACGGCTACGCAGCAGAGACGGAGGGCGCCAGCACAGACGCAATGCTCTGGTCTGCAAAAAGGCCATGGACCGACTACAGACTAAATTTTCATCCGCTCGATGAGCTGAGAAACGTAAAAGTGCTCAGTGCATATATGATGGGAGATGAAACGTCTGCCTGCTCTTGCAGCTTCAAGCACATCTGCAGAGTGCAATTAGGCAGTCCAAGCCCAAGTCATGGCTAACGTGCAGCAAGGTTTTGGCAATTCTCCAGCCGATGCATACTTTTCAATACCACCCGTCACACGCTACTTCGCAACTGCTTGTTTAGCACTCACAACCTTGGTCAACTTCAAGCTGATCAGCCCTTACCTGATATACCTCAGCTGGTCCCACATCCTCAAGTTGCAGGTGGGCATGCAAGACATGCGACGTATGCAGGCCGGTGACGCTCAATGGCCGAGACGTATGTCTGCAAGTCTCTTGCTATTCTTCTCAACAAAAGCTTGCATGCACTGGTTCACACAACGTCGTCATATTGCAGGTCTGGAGACTGATTTCGCCCTTCTTTTTCCTGGGTGGTTTCTCCTTTCGGTTCCTCATTCAGCTAATTTGGCTGTAAGTGAGGCTCACACCATGCTGCAGTGTGTCCTTTTTGTGTTTTACAACTGGTTTGCTGTGTAGGGTGACCTATGGCAGAACTCTTGAAAGCAGCACTTTTCAGTTTAGCACACCAGACTTTGTGTATATGTTCATTTTTGGGATGGGATGCATGCTGGTGAGCCGCTTATGCACATTTTGCATGCCTCTGCTCAACTGTCAGGGTCTTAAGACTGCCTATGCTACCGTCATACATGTCATTAATGAGATCTAACCATTTGGTGAGTCTGGCAGGCAGCAAGCTTGATTCCCTTTTTCAAGTTCCCATTTCTTGCAAGTCCCTTGATCTTCGTGCTCATCTATGTCTGGAGCCGAAACTTCCCCACAGCCAGCGTTTCCATAATGGGCCTGGTCTCAGTTGAGGTGCGCATTGCAACTATTGACATATGTCAAGTGCTTGCATGTTTGCACTTCTTTGCCCTCACACATATCGAAGCTGTCCAACCATGCTGCCATGCTCAGAAAGCATGGTGTTTCATGTCGGCTCTCACATGTCAAAAGCATGCCACTCAGTGCAGACACAATTGAACTTTTGTTGGTACGTCACGTGGGATCATGCCCGCAAGTGGAGATGCAAAGCTCAGATCTAAATGTATTTTCATGTACTTCAGGCATTCTATGTGCCTTTTGCCTTCCTGGGCATCAGCTTGATATCTGGCAATGACTGGCTCTCAGACGTGTTGGGGATCCTGGCTGGCCACTTGTAAGCTCCTTTGACACTCTACTGTTCTTGCAAGCAGCATCATGTGTCATACAGCTAGCTCCATTGTGCTTGTATGTGTGTGTCGGCATGAGATGCTCTGTCTGCAGGCATTCTATGAGATGCTTTGCTGCGTGCTGTTGCACATAGTGCAAGTGCTGCGCAGTTAAATGCAGTAGTATGACACTGGCTTTGGTGTTGCCTGTACTGCCAGCATGCATTTCTTCTGGCTGACGCATGCTGCAAAAGGGCTGCAGGCCAGATTCCTGCCTGTTTGACATATCATGTATGCCTGGGCCGGACAGCCCATCTGATTTGACTTTGCAGGTACTATACTTTGAAGGTGTTGTTGCCGGCTCAAGGGCGACAGTCACTCTTGGAAACACCACAGTTTGTAAAAAACTTAGTGTTTGCATCCGGCATTGGCACAGTCAACCCGCGAGAGATAAATCCTACCAATCCAGGACAAGCAGGGTTCAGGGCCTTCAGGGGCCGTGGACAGAGATTAGCAGGATAAGGCAAACTTGTGTCACAGCTGTAAGTGCGATAGGCTCCACATTGGTACCTTTCACACAAGACAGGTTGTCAGAGTGCTTGCTTTGTGCGGCATGAATGCACTGGACAGTTTGCTGTGCAATGCAGCAGTGCTGTTTGACTGCATTGGCTTGTGAGAAATGATGTTTGCATAGCATTTCTATGTCAAATATACAAACATATGCTGCCATGCACAGTGATAGTCATACAGCGCCTCAAAAACAGAGGGTCAACCAGATGTGTGCTACAAAGCTGTCAGGCACAATGCAGTGCCATGCATGTTGCAGGCCAGATCTACAGCGGCTGATGGTGTGAATGCTGCTAGACAAGCTGCCAAGTCAAAAACTGGAGCATCAGAATCAATAACAAGTGTTGGGTCAGATATGTCCTGATAGAAACTAAGATGCCAGCCATGAGGTGAATAATGCATGTTTAGCTGCAGGCAAGGGGGTGTCAGTAGCGATGCGTACACATGTATCAACAGTGCATGTCATGATGGACTTAGAACCTTAGCTTTATATACCACTCACACCTTGCAGGGCTTGTAAGAGAGTTTTAGCTTTTAAGCATTTGCCCAAAGATATATTACTCATGCCTAGCGGAAAACATTTCACAAAGCAAAATAATAAATTCCTCCTGTTATACTGCTGTGGCCGTTACAGCACAAAGACAGTATCTAGCATGTCTTGTTGTTTGCAGACAACAAGCTAACAGGCTGTTTTAGTCAACAACTGATTGATGCAAGAAACAAAACATCAGCCTGAGCTGTACAGTGCACAATATAGGCTTTGTATGCAGCCAGTGGGCTGTGATCAGACAGGTCTTTCAAGCGTGACGAGAGCTCTGAGATCAGAGTCTCCTGTCAAATTGTTATCATTGTACAGGATATGTCTTGACAGGGTGAGCATGCATGTATCATTGAGTCGACAATACTGCTCTGTGCAGCAGGTGTAAGTTGCAGGGCTGTGAACAGCGTCACTGCTGGGATCCCTGTGCCTTCTCGTCCAGGAACACCTTTTTCAACTCACCACTCTCATGCATGCCCATAAGGATGTCACTGCCACCAACAAATTCTCCATTAATGTATACCTGTGGAATTGTTGGCCATTCTGAAAACTTCTTGACACCTTCTCGGATGTCAGGATCTGTCAATACATTCCGACTGCTGTATTCAACACCTGGGCAAAAGCAGAGGGCAATCGTCAGGAATGTAAAAAAAACAACAAGTACTCAGCATGAATTGCAGCGGTTTTGACAAAGCAGCAATGCATCGTCATCAAGAGCATGCACCACTATCAAGGCATATCATCTGTATGCTGTGCTATATGTGCTGTAAATGACACTGTGAGGCAATGTGATTCCAAGGCATTTGCAAATGATGCATGCTTCAACCCCTGACACTTTGTATGGATACGCTGCACCTCTGGCCACAAGCAGAAGCAGTAGAAACTGCACACATACCATATGCATCAAGAATCTTGCAGACCATATTGCTGAATCCGCACATGGGCGCCTCTGGGTTTCCCTGTTTTCACAACATATGTCAGAATTATGTGACTCTGCTGCGAGTACAGTGATAGTAACTGAGTCAATGCAGCCCAGGACTGCATGTTAGCAATTCTTCAGTACCTTCATGTACACAAAGACCTTGTGATCCTTGATGTCCTGTTGTATCTGTTCAACTGCAGACGCCGCAGGTGTCGACTTGACCTGGGGTTGAAAGTCGCTGTGCATATCGCTGTCTGGGGTTTGGGCCATGCCACGAACAAAGGACTGACATGCTGCAGCTACCACAGGCATATTCATCAGTCTAGACTGTGCAAGGTGACGGTGCTTGGCAAACACAGTGCTACCGTGCATGCAAACTAAAGACTCTGAAACGTTGCTTGGACATATGCATGCATATGATGACTAGACATCCGATCGATGCAGCCTCACCAGGACTACATATTCTTGGGCTGAAACTGCGCGCTATGGTCCTGGCGGACGACAGTAACATGGCGCACGAGGCGGATCTAGTCAGGTCTGGTCAGCTTCCGAACGACGCAGTAACTTTTGCAAGCGATTCTAGTCACAGCAAGCTGTCACCTGCTCACGACGTACTCTGAGCTTCAAGCCGCGATGCGCGTTTGTGCAAGCGTTTACCCACGCTTTGCTTCTTTGGCAGTCAATTATGTTGGGGACGGTCTTGGCCCGACTGACGAGCAACCGGGGCTGCGAAACCTGCGATCGGCATCAATCAGCTCAATTGAATCGGGTGTAACATCAGCGATCCAGGAGCGCCATAAGTATGCTATCATCAAGCATTGGAAAATCCATCCATGATGATGCGTTGTAACAGACCTTTGTCTCATCAAAGGCCACGGTCTTATTGATGGAGCGCCATATGCTGTGATCTGGCTTCGCGGCATGCTCTGCGGCTCTCAGCATCTACATGCGCATGCAAGAGCGCGTGACACGTCAATCAGGCAGCATGTACCTTGCCGATTGCTACAGCCTTCTCTGAGGAAGAAGCAGCTCTGTCCGTCTCTTCGTCTTCAGTGTCTGACCTCAGCAAAAAGCAGAAAGTCTGCGTGTGCAACAACCGCCTGCTCACAGGCTGCAGCAGCTGTCCAGCCTGTGGGAACACAAAAGGCGTGTTCTTACGATGTCATTGCTCTAGGCAATCTGTGCCTTGACATATTTGTCTCAGTACCAGAGCTACCTTCAACAGAAGTGCACAGCCGGCAAAAGTTGCTGAGTCAGCTCACAGCATCGCCTCCCTCTCGTGCAGCATGGGAGGTTGGTGGCAACACCAATTTTATGATAGCAGCTGCCAGGCTTGGCATGCAGGTTGCCCCTGTTGGTCACTTGGGGCCTGATGAGTATGGTCAGTATATCAAGGACGTTCTACAGGTGAGCTTGATACACTTGACACGGTCCTGCAGCACAACCCTGCAGCATAAATCATGTGCAGATGCTGTCGCTGAGATTGCTGCTTTCACACAGCTTTGAAGCATGGTTGCTCCAGTTGCTGGCCATCATTGCTCATTTGCTGAATGATTGTCAGTCATGCACCTTAAACCTTCTGCAGAGAGAAGGCGTTCATGAAGTCAGGCCTTTGATTGGTCTGGAGCATTTGGACGTTTCCTTGAAGCAAACTCTACTATGCTTTGTGTTGGTAGCACCAGATTCAGCACACTCCTTCTGCAGCAGATATGACTTTGGACCATGGCCTCTGCTGCCGGGGGTTACAACCATGCCACCGCCTGCCTGGCAGGTAATTCTCTCACTCTTGACCTTGATTTCTGCGTACGCGTGATGGCATCAGCAACACGCTGAAGCATTCCCGCCTTCAATACACATCTGGTGATGAGCTTGCAAGAATGGGTGGTTATGTAGGCAGAGCTGCATTGCAAGCACAAACATGGTACTGCATGAAAGTGGCTGCATGAGAACAGATCCCGTTTTTTGCTTGCAGGCTCTGCAAGATACACGAGCAATATATCTCAACGGCTGCCTGTTTGATGAGCTGCCATCCGACATGGTGCTCTCAGTGCTGTTGCAAGCCAAAAGCAATGGTGCTGTCATTTGCTTTGATCCTGGCCCAAGGTGTGACATCTGATTGTTCAAGCTCTGAAACTTTCATTAGCATTTCATCCTGTCATTCTGGTCTTCTGTCAGGGGTCTTGCATAATGATATAGTGCATTATTCAAATCAAGAGCAATCTGCAGCTTCCAAGCGAGAGCATCAGAGATGTGCTGCATTTGCACAATTTGTGCTGTTGGTAGTATCAAATGTGCTACTGCAGGAGCTGGGTCTTGTCAAGTGGCTCACGCCGGCTGACTTTAGATGCGCTGCTAGACCTGTCTGACATTGTGGTTATGACTGAGGTATGTGACAGTGGCATGCCCTGCGCTTGTGCACAGCTATACATAACACTGCAGTCGTATATAGGCAAAGGCTTGTTCAAATGTGCTTGTCTTGCTTTAGAATCTCATAAAAATAACAGAGACGTCGACACATGCTCTGTCATATGATCAGTATTTCAGTATGCTCTTTGCTGACATGGTGGATCTACAAAAGCCTTGAGACAGCTGCTTTTGGTCTGCAGGCCAGCATTCCATGAGCATGTCAGTTGCACCTGAGACAACAACAAACTTATTGAACTGCTGCTATGAATGCGTGCAGGAAGAGGCTCTCGCTGTGACAGGCCAGACAGGGGCTCAAGCGGCTGCACAATGGGTCCTCAATCGTCCTAAAAGCTCCACTCAATGGTCCGTTGTCAAGCAGGGCTCCTCTGGCTCTGTGCTCTGCAGCCGGCAGTCCCCAGCAGTGTACAACCAGTCAGCTCTTCAGGTATGGCTTTGCCATGCCAGCATTTCTTGCACTGCTGAGTTTGTCGCGTTTGTTGGATGCCTCGTTTGCTTGTTGGCACCAGGTGTGTTGCTGCACTTCACAATTGCCTGCTGATTATGTCTGCCTCTGAAACTTGCAAAACCGCAGTTGCGGCAGCAGATATCGTGTGAAACAAATGCTGCACAAGCAAAGGTTTGCGCCGTCTGCGCTCTCATGCTTTACCCTGCTTGTCATTCGCAAGGGAATCTGATGACTTGAGATGTTCATGTAGGTGCCAGTTGGTGATACTGTTGGCTGTGGGGACAGCTTTGCAGCAGCAATTGTGCTGGGGTATATCAGGGGATATGACATTCCTGCCACCATGGCTCTGGCAAATGCAGTAGGGGCTGCAACTGCAATGGGAACAGGAGCTGGTACAAATGTGGCGTCTGCCCAGACTGTACTCCACCTGCTTAGCAATGCCTCTGCTGCAGGTTCAGAAAACAATGGCAATGGTGGCGAAAAGCAAAATGGCGACGCAATGCTTAGTGTTCAGGCAAATGGCAACGCAGCAGCAATGCAGATCTTGCAGGACTCTTTGACTCCTAGCTATGGAAAGTCTGCCTCCGCATCATGAAAGCAACTTTGCTTTCTGCAGGCTTCTTGTGTCAGATTGGTGAATGTCCAGGTCAAATGTATCCTTCTGCAAACACAATCATGCAAGCAGCATGCAGCTGGACCCAGCTCCAGGTTTTGTGTCAATACACTGCTCTGCCTACTCACTCACGTGGACTGAACGAATCCTATACAGTGCATCTCACAGTTAATGCTGATAGTCAATGTTGCACAAGACGTTTAAGCAAAATTGCTCTTGAACCTTCCTTGCACTGAACGACCATGAAAGTAGTGGGCACTCTGTGCGGTGTCTACAAATCTGATTGCCTGGGTACTGCACATCTTTGTGTGTTACCTGCATTTGCGTTATTTGGTGCTTCGCTGGCCTTCTCAGGTGCACGATTTTGCGCCTCCAGTCCAGTATTGGCCCATCGGTGGGGGAATTTAGCAATCGTGTCATGCTCGCCTAAAGAAGTGTCGGATGGATTGAGTCCACTCGGCACATTTTCATGGCAGGAATTCTGACACGGTTGGCCGCTCCAAGAATGGACGGATCCAGTCGCCAGCTCATTCGAGATTCCTGCCGCGTGTCATGCATAATGTACCAGGCCTACAATCGCGCATGCCAACCTAGGACCCTCCATACAGTGTCCACACTCTGGTCAAGCACGCCAACCTGCGCTTAAGGACAGTATACTCGTGTTGATCGAGTGATAGCCTTCAGGTGATGATGGACCCCTACCAAAGCCAAGCACGTGCGCATGAGCAAGGCCCAGCTGAGCACGGGCCATCTGGGCAACCTTCGCAAGCCTTTACAGCGCCCCAGCGCTATGATGCAGCTGATGGTCGTGGAGAGCAGCAGTATGCACAGCGTCATGAGCAGCATCAACAGCCGCAGCAGCAGCAGCAGCAGCATCAGGCGTTTTTGGCGGTGGCAGGTCAGCTGGCTGTGCTACCGAAAGCGCAGGACGTGCGAGTGCAGTGTGAGGCACCGGACTGCCAATCGCTGCTACAGGTAGGACACTTGTGGCCTGCAAAGTGTTTGACCTGTCCGCTTGAGTGCGTTTTCGCGAAGGAGCTCACCGCAATTCTCTGTGGATGTCAACCACCGCTAGCGCTTGCACTCAGGCCAAGAGTGTGTGATCTGCACTACTAGCGCTTGTAATCAGGCCAAGAGTGTGTGATCTGCACTACTAACTTCTTACTGTGGTGCACAGGTCAGCATACCTATCACTCAGCAGCTGAGGTCTCCTGTCATAGTGCGCTGTGGGGGATGTCACAGGTGCTAAACTCACATAAGGCACTTATCACACTGGCTAACAGCAACCTTGCAGCTATGTCTTGAGCTCTGCACTCAGTGATACAACAAACGTCTGGGTCTGACACCAGAACCCACTCTGCTTCTGACATGTCTCGGCCACCTCTTTGTTCCATGCACGTCAAATCTGCGGCAGATCTGCACAGCTGCTGAAGAAATGCTAGAATAACGGTTACAAAGGAATCCTTCTGCATCAAGTCTGTTTCTGCCTTCCTTGCAGGTTGCTGGAGGTTGATCTAGCAGCAGCTCTCCTGCACCTGGCTCCATATCTGCAGCAGCAGCAGGCTGCTGCTGCTGTTTTGCCTACTCCAAAAGCTGCATCCAATCCCACTGCTGAGCCTCAACAGGTATGCTGCATCAACATATTGATGTATATCCAGCTCTGACAAAGATTATCTTGAGACCAAATTGCTGCAGTTTGAGCTGCTGTCAAAAAGCAAATGATTTGGCCAACAAACGTAGGCATTTTTTGTGCTCAGCATTGCAAGCATGCAACCGAAGGCATGCCTGCAACTGCAGGGCCAATTTAATCCGCAAGCTACTCAGTACCAGCCTCCGCCACAATATCACCAGCCCCACTATCATCACCACAATGTCATCCCACCTCCGGTGCATACTCAGTCCCTCAATCCTGACCCCCATGGCACAGGCTCAGGCCCCCAGAACCAGTACCAGCCTCAACCCCATGCCAACAGCATACCCCCACCAGTCCACACTCAGCAGGCCCTCCCCACGCCACAGTCATATAGGATGGTTCAGCAAGGGTCCCACTCTCACCCCCAGGCTCAACCCCAGTCTCCCCATGGGGCACAGCACCAGTTTCAAGTGCTGCCACACCTGTCTTCTGGGTCTCTTAGGGGCCCTTCCCTGACACAGCCCCAAGGGCTGACTGCAGAGCATTGCTCGGCTCTGGCCCTCTCACCTGGAGACCATCCTCTGCAGGCACCCCCTGCTAAGCAGCAGGCCCATCCTCCTGGGGCTTCTCAAATCCACAGCAAGCAGTGCCAGTCAGGGCTCTAGGGCAGTTGCAGGCGTCCAGGGCCGCACGGCCTATGCCCCAGGGTTGATGATTGCCGACTACGGTGGAGGGCATTCTGCTGGGGCATCTGATGAAGCCCTCGGCCCTGGCAAGAAGAGGAAGAAAGGTGATGAAGCACAGTGGGTTTCTGATGTCCACAGTTTGTCCCCTAGGTACCCCTGACAGCTTGAGCCCCCCACCCCTCCTTCAGGCCTTCATGCTGTAACAGGAAACTTTGCACCATGTACTGCCTTGATTGCACTGCATCCTGCCCGTATAACTCCAGTCTTGGTGACGTTCTAGCGGTGCTATTGTGTATCAATGCTTGTGCGTGGGCAGCAGAAGCATTGGTGAGCTGTGGGGATTTAACCTGACACACACACGCACACACACAACAGCAAGATTCACTCCGTGGCATGCTGCTGCTGTACCCACAGCGTAGTATCATTGCTGCAAGCTGCTCCGATTGTACTGGAGTATCATTGCTGCGGGCTTGACTACATGCAGTCGCACTGCTCAAGCCTCTGCTGACTGTAGCACTGCTGGAATGCAGTTCTCATGCCTGAGCAATCAGGCAGTGCATGTCTTCAACTGCTCAAACGCAGCTTCAATGAGTTCTGATGCTCACTGCAGCTCTATGTGCTTGCAGAGAAGGCCCGGCTACCCACGGCATACAATCTCTTCGTCAGGTGAAGGTCCTTCTTGTCTTCCCAGTTTCACACTGCTTGCAGAGCTGCAGATGTCTGCCGTGCGCAAGTGCGCAGCCCACATGTCAGTTGTGACCAGCGTACATCCAAGGATTTGATGTGAGCAGGGGAGTAAGTTTTGCAACATCCTGCTCATTGTGATACACAGCAGTTGTGCACTAGTGCAGCCAACGACTCTTTTCAAGGGATCAAGCAAAACCAACATCGCAGCTCACACCTGCATGAGCTATCAAACCTGCTGCACAGTCATTTGCCGATGCAGCTTGCCCATCATGTAGACCAGCAACAGGTGTTTTGGGATTCCTTGAGCACCTTTGCAGCGGTCTTGCTCAGCACTGGATTGGAGACAATCATATGCCATGCAGCACTGTAGTAAGTCGCTGTCACAGGCCCTCGTGTGAAAGCCCAGGATATCAGGGTAAGCACTTAATGTGCAGGGAAGAGATCACGCGTCTGAAGGCACAGAACCCAGCCATAAGTCATAAGGAGGCTTTTGGGATTGCTGCTGACCATGTGAGTTGCACGCATTGAGCAGATTTTCGCATCTCATCTACAGTCTGCATGTCTACCAGCACGCAAGGTAGGCTTTGTTGCTGGGACCAGTGTATTGACTGTCCATGCAACAAAGGCTGCACCTTGAGCACGTGTGATGTTGTGTGCTTGGACATTATCACAGCAAGCGTTACATGCAACAAAAGCTTGACAGTGTGCCTGAGATGTACGGAAATTTATGCATGCTGTCAACGCAAGGCATTGCACACTCCGTTACTCACCCGTTGACACTCACACTCACAATCATTGACTGGTGTGATATGCATGCAGTGGCAGTACTCCCCAAACAATTTTGGCTTAGCCAAGAAGCGCAGAGTCAAGAAGGCAGCTGCTGCAGAAGCTACCTC
>JAABUO010006900.1_pt1 | contig 13000 bp, 19 predicted proteins | sample 5559291 | NCBI WGS metagenome assembly JAABUO01 (sample SAMN10711878, study PRJNA513372) | rock metagenome | isolation source: Antarctica rocks | place: Antarctica: Victoria Land, Finger Mt sud
CCAAGGAAGATAAGCCGCAGCAGCTCTCAACCCCGGCGAAAGGGGAAAGCTCTAGAGCGGGCACTGCGAATGGTTTGTTGAGGACGGGCCCTAATTTGGAAATATCATCCTCAGCTGCCTTGCCTCGTGACTAATGCAGACATGACAACTCGTATGGTGCTGAACACTCAACTGTCTGATACAAGACGGCCACTACAGCGCACCTGGCAAGCTCCAAAGACCCATCTTTGAGAGAGATGGTACAATAGTTTACAATACAGAATGGGCTTCCTGGGATGGAGATGTCTCAGCTTGCACCAACAACTCAGAATGATGACTGCAGCAAGAGTAACAAAGCCTTGAGTGTCGAGCCAAACTGTTTTGCATCAAATGCTACAACACTGATGAGAATGGTGTGAGAGAGACAGACTGCTCAGAACAGCGGAGAAATAAGTTTCTGCATTGAGCTATGCCCATCAGATCTGTTGAGCTTGAATATTTCTGAGACTCATCATAGCAGCCTGTCAGTTGTATACTTTGTCTCAAACAGGTGCATATGGCAAAACACTACATGCTTGGACAGAAGGGCACAGCGTCAGTTAGAGCTAATAGCTATTCAGCAATCAAGCCGGCCTTGGCTTGTAAGACAGGGATAACTAAATTGAATCATCATCCGCTGTATGCCCTGATGTAAAGCAAGCAAGCAACACCAAGACACCTGAATCCACTTACAGTGCCTCACCTTCCCATACATCAGCTCAATGTGGCGCCACATGCTGCTGAGCAGGATCAATAAGATGTACACCACGCTCGTCTAATCTACGCTGTGCTTGCTTGGCGACAGTGTGGGTGTTTGGGTTGACTGGGTGCTGGCGCTTCTTGATGAAGATCCACCGCAGAACGTCCTCGTCTATCTGCAGGTTGCGATGGATCTCTGGCAGGGCCGCGGGCCGCACTAGGAAGTTCATCTGCCACATCTCAGCCTGCACGCGAAATCAAACGCAAGTCAAGTCGTGCCGCCAGGGCCGGCCGACAGTATCATGCTGTAGACGGGTTGACATGGACCGAGCAACATCGCGACATACCTCTGTGTACTTGCTGCCAGCTTTCCTGATAGGGTAAGCCAAGTCTCGGTTGCCGTACGATTGGATGTCGGTCATAACACCAGAGTTGCTAAAGACAGCATTGCTAGCAGTCCTGATGACAGCTGCCAGGGACTCCTTGGTGATCTGGGGTCTGGCCAGGCAGAACAACTCATACACTGGCATTATTCAAAGTTCACTGAGGCTGCGGATCCGGGAGTCAGCGATGCACGATGTTGCAGCTTGCCCCTGCTAGCTGTTGATATAGCCGCCCAGAAAACCTAACAAGCCCCTTTATTGCCTAAATAAGTTCCATCATGTGGTGACCACTGCTTCATTGCTTTTGTGTGTAGGTGCCTGAGATCACAAATTCTGCGTTATTCCCACATCTTGCCAGTGATTATGTCGGCCAACGTGTGGCAGCAGAGCCACTGCATGAACGGAGAAGGGCGCAGTTGTCGTCCTGCCGTGCAGCTACCTCGCGCACTGTCACAGGTGGGTATCAAGAATTTTACACTTGCCATTTAAGGTGGTGCATGCAATGTCGGCGATGTGGAACATGGCGCTGGTGTGCAGACATCAAGACAAGGACGATGTGGGAGGCGGCAAAGGGCAGAGGCGATCCGAGCCCAGAGGTGAAGTTCACTATTACCGCTTTGTGCGGATGCTTCTTGCTTTCAAGACCACAAAGCTTGTAATCATCACACATGTAGCGCCACTATAGCGTACAGTCATGCTCAAATGCAGTAAAATGCTCGGAAGACTCAAGTTTCTGCTGCAGGTTTGAACACCAACTGACTGAAAACCAATTGACTGAAGACTTGAACTTCTTGCACGCCTGCAGGCATGACAGTAGGGTGGAGGCAGCTTCAACAAAACTTACAGAGTCTGAAATCAAGGAAGCCCAGGCGCCTGAACAGGTAGCAGCTGCAGACTTGTTGACCATTTCTTGTGCAGCTTGCATCTGTGCAGACTAGTATTACTGGCTTCACTGTGCCAGCTGACTTGGCACGCAGAACTAAATGGAGCATTTCACATCCCCATGAGATACATACTGCATATTTCCCCCCAGCCTCCCCCTCCCCCCCCCCCCCTCCCCCCTGTTTTGACTCTAGGCAGACAGATATGTACACTAAATACTGGTCAACCTCGCAATGCTCTTCCCCTCAGCGTTCTGTGTCTTCTGCACTCTTAGAAGCCGTATCATGTCTCAAACTATGTGATGTGTTCACATCAAGTCCTGCTGCTTTGCCCTGGCAACAGCTATTTGCCTGTCAGAAGCGTTTCAGTCATCACTGTCTTCAGCAAACGACAGCTGCACAGTATGGGCTGCCTTTCTGGTCCCTGGTGATGCACTGGCAGTTGACATGAGGCGCTGTACCTTCCTTGAGCATGCCCTGCCATATATGGTCTTGTCATTCAATCACAGAGTCACATCTGTGTCTGGACAGCAGCAGAGTACCAGCTGGAACGAGCTGATCATGCAGCAGAGGCTCTGTCATGCAGGCAGTGCTGATTGTTGGCCCTCTCATGTCCCAGGCAACCTGTAAGTCTGCCTTTTAACTGCAGTACGATGACTGGACAGCGACAGGCTACCAACTGGAAGAAGCTAGGCAGGCAGCAAAGGCCTCCATGGACTCACAGTCCCCTGAAGAGTGGGTCGACAGATTTGGGGACGAGCCACGAAAGGGAGCAGACATTGTTGTGCAGGGCCTTGAAAGGGAGGGTGCCCATCGTGTGTTTGCCTATCCTGGGGGATGCTCTATGGAGATTCACCAGGCTCTGACTCGCAGCAACCTAGTCAAGAACACATTGTGTCGGCATGAGCAGGTGAGCACTAGCAGCTCATTCAGGGCTTGCACCAAGCTGTGTAGGCAAGGAGGCTGTTGCCTACCTGTTGCCATGCATCCAACCCAAATCTTGAGTCACCATGTGTCTCAGCCAAACTACTGTGTGGCCGAGGCGCACAGACATACAGATGCAAAAGTGGCAAGGCTAGCAGAAGTTGAAGTCTCTCTGCATCTTACTCGCCTTATGTGCCCTGCTCATGTCCTTTTTGCAGACTTATTTGTCAGCACCAGTGAACATGAGGCCCTGCTGGCTTTCACAGCATGCACATGTCACAAAACGCCCATGGCTGCTGCAGGGTGAGATCTTTGCAGCAGAGGGTTATGCCAAGACCACAGGAGATGTGGGTGTGTGCATAGCCACCTCTGGGCCTGGAGCCACCAACCTGGTCACTGGTCTTGCTGATGCCCTTCTAGATTCAGTGCCTATGGTGGCAATCACTGGCCAGGTGCCCCGCAAGCTGATTGGCACAGATGCCTTTCAGGAGACCCCCATTGTGGAGGTCACAAGGCAGATCACCAAGCACAACTACCTTGTCATGGACATCGCAGACCTGCCTAGGTATGCTTGCTTGGTAATAGTACTCAAAGTGTGCACACCTTTCCGGCCTGAACACTGAGTGCGCCTGTGTTACTGGACAAGGCCAAGGCTCAGGAGATGCATCACATCGCTGGACATGCTTGATTGTGCACGTGCATGCAGGCAAGCAAATGCAGGCAAGCAAAGATAGACACAGCGCCAGAGCAGCCTGCTGCATGCGTCCTGATCTTGACGTTGTTCACCTTACTTGTGGCGCTGAGAACTTGATTATTGCCGGCCAACTTGGCATCATCTCAAGCATATGGCAGATGCGATGTCGATGCACTTATGCAATGTAGGAGATGCAGCTGGTGTTACTGCATGGTAGAACAGCAGGCATGACTTTCAGTTCTTTCTCTTTTATAAGGTAAACAAAATAGGGCAAAGCAAGTTGCAAGAACAGGGATGTCCCCAAGCTCTTTCAGCAGTGGCAGCTAGCAAGCAATGCAGCACAACATCTTCTGCTCCTGGCATTGACAAACTTGAATCACTTACAGGGTGATCAAGGAGGCGTTCTACCTTGCAAGGACAGGCAGGCCCGGACCTGTGCTAGTGGACGTGCCCAAGGACATCCAGCAGCAGCTGGCAGTGCCTGACTGGAGCATCCCCATGGCCATCTCAGGTTACATGAGCAGGCTGCCTCAGCCTCCCCAGGAACGCGAGCTCAAGAAAGTGGTAGACGCCCTCCATGGGGTGAGTCCCCTTGCTTGACTTGTTGAGGAAGCATGATGTTGCACGCGCTGTGTGTACATCTTCCCCGCACAGTGGCATGCTTGCGCCTTTATATATGAGCTGCTTATGCACAGGTCGCATGATGCAGCAAAGCAGTTGCACACATTACAGCCTGTTTTTTGTGTGCTTGTGTATTTACAGATCTTCTGTCTGTGAATCTATACACTTGTAGTTGCATGTATGCAGGCCTGTCCTCCTGGGGTTACTGGTTCCGAGCTGCAATTGCTTGAGTTTTCCAGTTTTACATGACATCATATTGCCGCTTATATGAAAACTTGTGTAATGTGCATTGTCACTGAAGTCGCTGAGGCACCCAGGTACATGATACAGGCAGGCACTGAAAGAAAAGTCACATGTTCATACAGGCAAGAAAGCCGGTGCTGTATGTTGGAGGGGGTTGCCTGGATTCCAGCAAGGAACTTAGGGAGTTTGTAGCAAAGACTGGCATCCCCGTGGCCTCCACCCTCATGGGCCTGGGTGCCTTCCCAGACAGTGATGCCCTTGCCCTTCAGGTCTGCCCTTGCTGCCCTCTCTGCTTGTCAGTTGACAGGCAACTGCTGTTGTGTCTTGACAGAACACCATTGTGGGTCTAAGCACCTGGACAATGCCAAGCTGTGAGCCTTCAGGCCATTTTGCCTTCTTTAGCGAAATCACTGCCACACAGATCAAGTAAGCAGCAGCTTTTCAAGCTGCTTGCAATAACATTGGCATCCTCCAAACAGATTCAGCTTGCACACACATGATCTCAGAAAGGCACTCTTTGTAGATGCCAAAGCAGTACAGCACAATCACTGTCAACATTACTGAAGAGCAGACAGATCATCAGCTGACGTGGATGTCTGCCAGCATCTGCAACACAAGCAAAACTGTCAAAGAAACACATGCCATCAAGCTGAAGCATGAACTTCAGCACCATGGCAAGTATGTCTTTGACAGCTTCGGTTGTTGCAGATGCTGGCATGTATTCTTGTGACTCCTTTCTTTGTGATGCAGATGCTGACGTGTAGTCTTTTGACAGCTTTTCTGTGGTGCAAATGTTGGCGTGAATTCCTTTGACAGCTTTGTTTGTGTTGCAGATGCTGGGCATGCACGGCACCGTGTTTGCCAACTTTGCTGTGGATGAGGCAGATCTGCTGCTCGCCTTTGGCGTGCGGTTTGATGACCGTGTGACCGGCAAGCTGGAGACCTTTGCCTCAAAAGCTCGTGTGGTGCACATTGACATTGACCCAGCAGAAATCAGCAAGAACAAGGAGGCGCATGTCATGGTGTGCTCAGATACCAGACCTGCTATCAAAGGTCAGCTTTTGGGCGGTCATGTATGTGCTCTGCTGTATGAGAGTGGTGGTCGTGCTTGAGTTGTCTCCTGTATGGAAGTGCTTGTGCTCAATCCCCTGTAAGGATGGTCAAGCCTTGTATGTCTCTCAAAGTCAGAATCAAGCATATCTGGTATGACCCATCTCCTGCAGAAAGACCTTCTGCCGCCTGGCTTCACTCTGGAACAATTTTGGGTCTGTATGAAACACCACAGTTGAGAACCCACATGTACCAACCTGATCAGTCAGCAGATAAGCAGCATGGTCTACTCAGTCAGACTGCATAGGCTTGGTGGACAAACGGTCAAACATGAACATGTAGAGCGTCATCTGGGCCTGCTGCTGACAGTGCGCATGTATTCATCCACAATCGCTCAATTCAGCAGTGTCATGCCTGTAATGTGGTAAATGACCCTGTACTGTGTAACGCTGTGCTGACTGCCTGCTTGTCACAGGCATCAACAAGCTGCTAGAGCAGTACCCAGTCCCAGAGGGGCAGTACAGTACCTGGGTGGAGAGCATCAATGAAGTCAGGGAGAAGTTCCCCATGTGGTATCCTGAGAAGGATGACGTCATCATTCCTCAATGGGCCATTCAGGTAACCCAACATGCCGTGCCATGGTCACAATGATGTTCAGCAAAAGCGACACGTGAATCTCAATCTGTGCATTCTGTGGTCAAAATGTTTGCTGCATAAGTTGCTGTAGCTTCCAGCGGTCTGCATTGCATCATCCTGCACAAAACAGGTCAATGTGCCCTATAAGGCTGCTTGACTCTGCTCACTGTGACATCTGCCTGCACAGACGCCTTGTGAGGATAGTGACTTTACGCAATCGTCATGACAGAAACCAGTCACCGTAACATGTACACACAATTGATAGGGCCCCACTTGTGAAATTGTGCATGCAGACTCTTTGCGTGGAGGCAAATGGTGATGCAATCATCGCAATAGACATTGGTTGCCAACACATGTGCACACAAGCGCACACAAGCAACACTGCTCAGCTGAGTCTGTGCATGCAGACTCTTTGCGAGGAGACAAAAGGCGATGCAATCATCACGACAGGAGTAGGTCAGCACCAGATGTGGGCCGCGCAATGGTACAAATACAACGAACCCCGACGATGGGCGTCCTCGGGGGGTCTGGGCTCCATGGGCTTTGGGCTACCCTCTGCTCTTGGGGCAGCTGTTGCCTGGGATGGTACAGACTCAGGCCGACCAAAGAAGGTGATCTCAAGCTGACTCTTCCAGATTAGTGCATGTGTCACAATTCAGATGATGCATGCTGGACACTCTGGACAGTATACAGACACCAGAGTGCATCAAGAGGGCATCAAGCTGTCAATGGTGTCTGAGCATCACCTTTGGTGCCAGCTTTGGTATCTTTGTCCTGTCTGAGCTTCAGCTGCAGAGGAAGGTGTACAGACTGCAGCTGTCAGGTCATCAGTGCATTTGAATCTCTGTGAAACATCAGCTGCAGTTTGACAGCAGCGCACAATGTGACCATACAACACCCTTTGCACCCTTGGGGCTTGCTGTAGGGTTGCATGCTGACTCATGCCTCCTGCTGTATCCTTTGTTTCAAGTTGCAGGCAAGCAAGCTTTGTTCAAGGCCACCCTGTATCTTGTTGTGGCGTTCTCTGCAGGTTGCCTGTGGTAGGCGCAGATGGTGTCCTGTGTGAGTAGTGCCACACGTATAGCTTGTGCCCTGTGCAGGTTGTTATAGACATAGATGGTGACGGCAGCTTCCTGATGAACTGTCAAGAGCTAGCCACCATCTTCATCGAGAAGCTAGATGTGAAGTGCTTCATCATGAACAACCAGCACCTGGGCATGGTGGTGCAGTGGGAAGACAGGTTCTACAAAAAAAACCGAGCGCACACCTATTTAGGCCACAGGGTACGCTGCAAACCTCTGCATTCCAGACAGTGACTGGTACAGGGTGCCAGCCCATGCTGCTGTGTGTAGCAAGCACAACATTGCTTTGTCAAGCGCTTGCAAGCTGCTGCATTCTTGGCACGGACCGCAACATGGTGTCTGCCCCTGCTGCACTTCTTTGCGTGCGCAGAATTGCGTTGGCAAGCGGTTTATTACAGCGCCTGCTGCATGCTGTGGCATAGAGGCAGGTTCAGGGGCAGCCTGCAGTCCCTGCAGTGTCAGTTACACGGCCTTTGTGAGTGTGTTGATGGTGGTGCGCAGGATGCAGAGTGGCATCTGACAAATGAAACAAAGGACATCTACCCCGACTTTGTCAAGATGGCTGAGTCCTTCAGCGTGCCTGCTAAGCGTGTGCTTAGACCAGAAGAACTGAGACCAGCTATCAGGTAGGCTGGCTTAGGATCGCTCTTTATGAAACTGATCTTCAGTCTTTTAGCCTGCAGCTTGGCCTCTCATGAGCTCATTCGCCATGGTGCTTGGCTAGAGTTTTGGGGCAGCGTCAGCCATTGCTGCCTGTCCTTGCTTCTTTGCTGAGATGTTTGACACTTTTGCATTGCTGATGTGCTGAATGGTCGCTGCAGGGAAATGCTAGACACCCCTGGGCCTTACTTGCTGGATGTCATGGTCCCCCACATAGAGCATGTGTTGCCCATGATTCCTGGCGGTGGCTCTTACAAAGACATCATCACAACTGGTGATGGCAGCATAGAGCACTACTGACAAGTCTCCTGATCAGCATACCTTTCAGTGGTGTTTACAGAGCAATGCTGTGCAGAGCCAAGATGGCAACAGCAGAATGTGTTGGCTTAGCTGTCCAATTGACTTATGGACACTATAACCTAGAGGCATTGCTGTAATCTGTTCCTTAGGAAATCTGTTCCTTAAGAAGCTTGCGTAGTCCTCCTACCTTCTGTATTTCATTGCAGTATGATCCTTAATGCATCTCAGCAACTGTTCAATATTTACTTGCGCTATGATTATTTTGGCTATGCACCTGGCAGATTGAGTTCTGCAGTACAATGCACACTTGGATTACACAGTACGCTTGCATGCAAAAGAACCTGTAAAAGTAGTCTGGCATCGTTTCAGCTGCCATGGGTCAGTTGACCAAGTCCAGCTTCATTGCTCTGAGTCTTGGATATCTTAGAGAAAGCTATGCATGTCAACAAAAATGAATGTGCTGAGCAAATGCAGGTGAACTTAATCATGGCAACAGGTGCATGCGTGCATTTGCAACCTGACCACTGCGACGCAAAAGCTGAATCAAGTGTACGTTCTCCCCTGTTCTGCAAAGCAATGTTTCACAACGCTCAACTCCGCACTTCCGTTGCAGAAGCCAGTTTGGGTCACTGGGGCGAGACCAGCAACCGTTTCCGCTCGTCAGGCCAGTGGTGAGGCTGATTGACCCAGAGCGGTGGTATTGAACATGAATTTAATCACATGTGCGCTGACCCGAAGGCACAACCCACATGAATGACGCTTATAAAGATCGGCGGGTTGCAGGGTTACGAACGCGCCAATCTTGGAGGACCTGCTGCAGCATGTACTGAATGGCTTGATTGGGAAGGTGCCATAAGGTTGCCATTATATTCACAAGTGACGTGACGCACCGTGCAGCAGACACCTGTGCAATGGGCTGCTGTCTTTGGCTAGAGATGATGGCGTAATGCTTTACAGCTTCCGACTGCAGTTGTGCACCCATCACACACATCATAACTTGCTCATTGATCGTTACCTCTCCTGTCGCTGGCTTTAAGCTTATATCGACACGGCGAGAATGGGAGCTCGTTCCACCAACACCAGCTCTCGTAGCATAGCGCAGATGGGCGTTGGCGCGCTCGTGCTCGGCTTTGTGTTTCTGTCGTGGTGTGTGCTTGTCGGTGGATTGTCGGCAGTTCAACATAGAGGTGTGCGTGTTTCTGATGTTCGCTGGTGGCCAATGCCCATCCTGTTTCATCACTCCGTTGTGGCGATGTTGTAATAGCCGTCGCTTGCCTAGCTGATCTTTGGCTTCAGATGGCTGACAGCCTTTTGTGTCTGCAGCTCACAATCGCAACGCCTTCGAGTTCGAGTGGTGGATTGTTGCATTTGAGTTCTTTTTGGTGTTGCTGGCTGCGGTCGAGCTGACAGTAAGACTGCGACCCTCACGCTTGCTATCATAGGCTACTCCCGCCAAGTGTGTACACACGGCCCGCGCTGTTGTCGATATGCTATTTTTTATCACAGCCTGAGCTGTAGTCTCACCATATGTCTTGCTATGTTAGGGCTTTCGCCGAGGACACTCTGGGCTGGTCGCGTTGAAGGCTGTCAATACAGCACTAATCATGCTGTACGCTCAAAGTAAGCCTTCCCACCTATATGCTGTTTGTAACGTGCGACCTTTCGTCTCACGCTTGTGCTGGGCTACAATGCTAATATTGAGTGCAACAGGTCATGTCAACCTGCAGTGCATTTTCCTGCTGCATTTGCTGCTTGCAAGCCCACTTGTTCGATTGAAGTATGCAAATTGGCTTGCTTGATTACAATGTGCACGGCCTCTGCTCAGTTTTTGTGGTCATGTGAGCTAGTCGTAAAGGGCTGCTTGCGTAGAGTAACTCCTCAAATAATCGCTTCTGCTGCAGACTGGAACAACAACCGACGCAATGGAGCCTATGGTGTTTATGGCATTAAGGCTGTCAGAACTACATTTGCTGGATTCATCCTACTGGCAGCCTCCAATGCATTGCTGATTCTGTCATTGGGAACTGAGCCAGCCCACACGTCCTCAGCCCCAATCACAACAGGGCCTGGTGCTGCTGGTGTGCAAAGCACCAGAACTTTGGGAGGTGCATCAGCACCTCTTGAGGGTGGCAATGGTCAGACTGTTGTGTGAGCTCATCACACACAGACCGCACTGATTGTGAGAACAGGCTGGATCCCTGCGGTGGCAGTCTTGTGGTGCAGCTCTCCATGCATTTTTATACCAATCAAAGCACCTGTTGTACCCATAATAGAGCCTGGCATGTTCATGAAGCTATACAGGACTCCAAAGATAGTAGAAAAATGGATGCAGGCAGCTGTACTGCCACTGAAGGGTATTGTGTTGATAGAGCTTGTGTGGAAGATAAGTTGATTGACCATGACTAAAAGCACTGCTGGGTAGCTGATGGGTTTTGTTTGTGCTTGTGTGTGATTGTGAAAGTATTGTAGCTGTCATATTGTTGACAGAGCTGAGCAATCAAGTTGTCAACCTGACAATTGTGGGCAAATATAGATCAGTCTTCTGCGTGGATGGTAGTGGAATTCCGAATGGCTGACAATCCAGAGTGCAAAATCTTCAGATGTAATCATCATGTGGTATTTTATGTCACATTTGTGCTTGCTGATGTCTTTTATTCTAGTACTGTTTTGCCATACATGCAGCATGTGTCACTTCTGATGTTGACATGTGTTGCAAGTCCCACCTCTGCAATGCACAAATTACATACTAAGATAGGGATAATAAAACGTGTGATTTTGCACGCTCTGGCCCTAGGGTTGGTAAGGCCTTACATGCACTATACACCAACTGTGCAGCGAATATTATACATCAGTGCATGAGGGAGTCAAAGTCCTATATACAAATTTGGTCAGAGCTGCCCAAAATGTCCCGCAGCCTCATCAGCAACTGCAGCAGTAAACATTGCGCAAGTTGGCATGCCAGCTCCTGCACAAGTGTGTAAGCGTAGCATGTGAACTTGTCAGGTGTGTTAGACAGACACGATGCAGCAAATTTTGCATTCATATATTCATGACAGGGCATTGCTTTTCTTCAGAAAGTTTTGCAGAGTCTGCCAGCCCCATCAAGCCAAAGGAATGTCTAAGACCGGGCAGAGACTCGACACGCGTGGATTGGGCAAACGTTCACCAACTCTGTTAGTCACGAAATACTCTGAGAGGATCTTGTGGTCGCTCGGAGAGTCGGTGAGTCAATATTCACGAAGCGCTTGAGTCAATACTGCGATTACTTGAATTTCTTAGCAGCTGTTCCTGAAGCATACTGCCGCAACCTCCTGCTGCCGTTCAGCCCAACATACCGTTAATAGTCATATCGCTGTCATGGCTCCAGTGAGACACCACCCGGCCCATCTGGGCGCAGGAGCAGGAATTCTTGGGTGTATCTTCTTGTCATGGCTCGTACTTCTAGCAGGCATTGCTGCCTGTCAGCGACAGAGTAAGTCTCGTCCACCTCTTAGTGTGCTACCAGCGACTTGGTTGTTATTTTAATCTGGTCTGCTGTGTGTGTCAAGAAGGCTTTTGAGTTCCAGTGGTCGGTCGATTCCGAACTTGACGTGCTACGCAGTGCTTGACAAGACGGCGCTGGAGTTCGAGTGGTGGATAATCTGCTTTGAATTTCTTCTGGTTTGTTTGGCTGCCACACACCTCTCGGTAAGCGCCTGGTTGCGGATATTCTATGTATGTTCGACCTGTTGTATTTGTCTGTTAATGTCAGCTCTCGATTCGACAATGCTTTCCGCCATCGCTGACATCACCTGCAGGGCTATCATCGAAGTCACGCCGGACTGGTCGCGCTCAAGGCAGTCAACACCGTGTTGTGCATGGTCTACGCAAACAGTAAGTTTTTCAAACCAGCTCCTTAACTGCTGTGCAGCGTGGTCTGCTAGGATGATGTGCATGATTCAACACTGGGCATCTGCTTGCAGTCTGGAACAAGATCTACAGACAAGGAGGTGCAAGCGAGTACTTCACTGGCCTTTACCCTAGCAGTGCAGATGCCTCAACAATGCTTGGGGTCACTCACAAGCGCATTGACTGTGCCCTGGCTGGTTTTGTGCTGCTGTCCATCTTCAACACCCTGTTGCTAGCCGTATTGGGCACTGCACCAACCAGACGCTACAACGACAACGTTGCATCCACCAGAGGTACACAGATGGCAACCACCACAACCACCACCTACCCAGCCACAACAACCACCTACCCAACATCAGCTGCCACCCCTGTACAAGGTGGTGTAGCAGGTGCTGGCACCACAGTTGTTTAAGTTGTCCATGGCAAGATGCAGATAACACTGTCTTCAGGACATCATTGGATTGACACACAGCCTAGACCTGACCTAGCATGACTATTTGACAGTTGGCCAGCCTGCTTGTGATTTCACATGTTGATGCCATTGCAGCTTTTAGCCTTTCTGCTGATTGTGATCTAATAAACTGAAAACTTGATGATGTACTGTCTGTCATGTGCCCCTTGACCTCAGCTGTGTTGGATATTTGCATGTGATGCCTAAGTGCTGTTGCAGTTGGTACAGCATCCATGGTGCCATAGTGGATGTACAACATTGTTAATAAGTTACCAAAAATCAAGAGTTTACAAGCCTAAGCTGAAACAAAACGTTGCAGCGGATTGATGCATGTGGGTCTCACTACAGTGGGGCCCATAAGTCCTGATCAGGACATTTGCATTGCCGGAGATGGCATGGTACATTGCCATTCATGACCATGACAACCCAGTGACTCAGCATGGTCTTGCATCTTACGTGACCAAGTTTGA
>JAABUO010006902.1_pt1 | contig 12999 bp, 9 predicted proteins | sample 5559291 | NCBI WGS metagenome assembly JAABUO01 (sample SAMN10711878, study PRJNA513372) | rock metagenome | isolation source: Antarctica rocks | place: Antarctica: Victoria Land, Finger Mt sud
CCAGCCGCCCAGCCAAGCGCGCCGCCGCCTGGCCCCCTGCAGGCAGCTGCTTGCAGCGGGGTCCTTCTTGGCTTGCTTTGCGCTGTGCCACGCTTCGCCTTGATATATTGCCGTCTACCTAGCGTTACACTCCCCAGCAGCTGGGAGATAGCTGTCCTGGCTGGCAGAGCAACAGTTGCGCATGGGCATATGTGTGTCAGGTAGCAGGGACTGCTCTGTGAGGAGGTGGGGCGCGTGCAAGGGGCCCCTCCGCTCCCTCCGGGGGCTTCCCTTACCCTGCGGGGCCCAGCGGCAGGGGACTGCGGTGGGCGACGTCATGGCGCTGCTGGCGCTGCGCGCCAGCCTGCTGGCGGCCCCGCGCTCGGGCCAAGGCTGGGCGCCCAAGTGGAACGCCCGCGCGGACCCCTGCGGCGCCCCCGACTGCGAGCGCGGCCAGTGCGCCTGGGAAGGCGCTACGTGCAGGTGCGCCGCGCATGGCCGCCGCGCTCCCCAGCAGGGCCGGACGGTCACGTCTGGGCGCGACACGGGGTATATGACGTCCAACCCTAGCAGGGCCAGTGCGCCTGCAGGGCGTCGCCTGTCAGTGCAGCATGCATGGCGCCGTCATGCAACACCAGGGCGCTGCCCATTCCATAGGCGCGTATCATGCGCGGCACATGCGCTCTTCTCGGTAGAGCGACTCAATTTTCATATGCTCGATTGTCGGTGCCGGCTGGGCTTATTTTTACATAACAACAGTAATACATAGTGCATTGGCGGGTGGCGTAGGCGCTGGCGCGTCACCGCGCTGCAGCTGGACCCTGCCGGCAGCCCCCCACAGCGCATCGGCGGCCGGCGATCGGGCTGCTGACGGCGGTACAGGCGCTGGAACTGCCAGGACTCGGGTAAGCGAATGTGGGCCCCCCCGCCCAGTGTGAGGGCTCCTTGGGGTCGCGGCGGACGAGCAGAGACGCGCTCATGGCGCCTGGCGGCACTAGTACTGTTTTAGCGACTGGGATGCGCAGTGGTGGGGTGTTGTGTTTTTTTTTTTTGTTAAATGTATAGAAGCAGAACTCCATTTCTCAGGGGTGCCATGCCGTGAATTAGTCGGGTGCGCGGTCTGGGTTGCAGTGACGGCAGCGCCCTCCTGGCTGCAGCCCCCCTGCTCGCCTGACGCGCGCCTGCGCGCGCAGGATCACCGGGCAGCTGCCAGCGAACATCAGCAACCTGAGCAACCTCACTACGCTCGTGCGCCCGCGCCCGCCCACGCGCCCCGCACCGCCTTGCTGATACCATGTCGATTGCTGCGTGTGGCTGCGTGCGCCGTCGGTGGAGGCTGCGCTCTGCGAGAGCAGATGAAGCCAAAGGTCATGGTGCTTTCTCTTCGCATTGAGCAGCCGGGATCGGCGCGACGGGCTGGAGCGCGGGCGCGCAGGTGCTGCGCGACAACTTCCTCACCGGCGCGCTGCCGGCGGAGTGGGGCGCGCTGGGCGCGCTGGCGCAGCTGTGCGCAGCCCTGCCCGACCCTGATTTGACCCTTAACCTAAAGTACCAAGCAAAACGTCGGCCCACAACTGCTCGCTCGCGCTGGTGCACCTGCTCCAGGGCTGCTGCGACGCGCGTGCTGGCATCATCCCAGCCTCAACCTGAGTGTATTAATGCGACGTGATGCGATGTTGCAAGCACGGCAGCATCCCGTGCCGGTGCTCGCGCTTCGCTGTGCAGACAGGCCGGTGTGCAGCATCATTGGAGCCTGCAATGCGCGAGTGTGTGCAATGCGGCGCTGACTCGAGGTGCCATGGCCCCGCAGGGATGTGTCAGGGAACGCGCTGCAGGGCAGCCTGCCGCTGCGGTGGTACAGCATGGCCGGCCTACGCTCCCTGTGCGCGCGCCCGCTTCCACGTTAGGTTGTAGCGGGGCCGGCACCAGGGAGCTGCCGACAGACCGCATGCGCGCTGTGCATGCGCAGCTGTGCCTGTATCCGAGCATGCCTGCTGCTCTGCTGAGAGGAGCTGTCCGCTTGCTGAGGGGAGTCGTTCGCCAGCGCTGCGGTACTCAGCGTCTGTGTGCAGCCGTTCTGCTTGACTGACATGGCGGGCGCGTGTCGCGACATTGCCGGCCTGCGACCCAGGGCAACCCGCCCTCGCCGGCGGTCGGCTGACCAGGGACCGGGCGCGCAGGAACCTGTCGCGCAACGCCGCGCTGTGCGCGTGGCCGCAGCTGTGGCGCGACGCGGCCGTCGCGGCCGACGGCACGCTCCCGCAGGGCGATGCGTGCCCCGGCGGCGGCAGCGCGCGCACGGCGCACGCAGGCGCCTCCGCTGCGGCCGCGCCGGCGCCCGCGGCCGCCGCGGACGGCGGCGGCGGCGGCGGCGGCAGCAGCAGCGGCGGCAGCGTGCAGAGCACTTTGCAGGCGCGCGGGCCGCGCGGCACGGGTATGGGTGAAGGTGGGGCGCCACCAGGGGGTGAAATTAGCGCACCTGCGCGCAGACAGCCCCGCTGTCCTCACTGCTGACGTCATCACGCTGCCCATTGCACTACCCAATGTCTGAAAAGCTGGGGCCATGAAGGCAGGCCAGTAAACAGCGGCCCGCGCAGGTGACCTGCGCCATCGCCATCTCGGTCGTCATTGCGGGCGGCCTGCTGCTGGGCCTCATGACGGCGTTCGGGCGCAGCACCCGCAGGAGGCAGATGCAGCAGGCGCGCCCGCGCGGCCGCCCCGCAGGACGGCGCAGCCTGCTGGGGCATCTGTGTGCCTGCTCCCAAGGGCAGCCGCCTGGCACGGCGCCGACCCTACCGTCGCCGCCCCTGTGCCTTGCAGCTGGTCAGGTTCTGCGCGCCATGGGCGGGTGCCCGGCGCGGCAGGCGCCGCCGAGGTGCGCCCGGCCAGCGTGCGCTGCGCCTCTCCGCCTGCCGTGCGTGGTAGGGTGTAGGGCAGGACTGGATACCCTACCCTAACTGCGCGCCGTGAGCCGCCGCGGCGGGCGCGCAGGAGCTGCTGCAGGCGCGCGCGCACGCGGAGGCCGCCGCAGCCGCCATCTTCGCGCACGCGGTCGCCGAGCACGCGGCGGCGGCGCGGCGCCGCGCGGGCTGGCGCGGCGGCGGCGCCGGCGGCGGCGCCGGGGCGCCCGCCGGCGGGCACAGCGGGCCGCCCGTGCTGGTCATCGGCCCGGACGGCAGCGTCCACGTGGCGCGCAGGCTGGCGGGCGGCGGCGAGGCGGGCGCGCCCGGGGGCGGCGCGCGCGCAGGGAAGGCAGGCGCGGGCGCCGACGCCGGCGGCGCGGCGGACCGGGCGGGCCATCAGGGCGCAGAGCCACCGGCAGCGTCGGCGGCAGCTGCGCCGGCCGCGAGCCCGCCGGCGCGTGACGCGCCTGTACGGCGCCACGGCGGCGCCGCGGACTGGGGCGCCGCGGCGCTCGTGGCGGGCATCGCCGCGAGCAGGGGCGCGGGGGCGGCCGCGGCGGAGGCGGGTAGGCCGACCTATGACGTGGGGCGCCTGCACGGCAGGGGCGCCAGCGAAGCTGCAAGGGGGCAGGACGCGCGCGGGGACCGCGCCGGGCCGCTTGTGCACAGCCTAGCCGTCGCGGCGCCGCCGCGAGCGCAGGCCGGCGAGCGCCCTGCGGCGGCGGAGGCTGGGCGGGGGAGCCCCGGCCTGCGTCCCCACCGCGCCTGGTGGTGGGCGCGCGGCGGCGGCGGCAGCGGCGGAGGCGCCGCAGACGGCAGTGGCGGCGCCGGCGGCGGCGGTCCCGGCCGTGTGCCTCGCGTGTCCCTGCTGGCGCGTCTTGGGCTAGGCGAGCGGCAGCAGCAGGGGTCGCGCAGCGGCGACTTACCCGCAGCGTGACGCCGCTCGGAGCTGGGGAGCGTCGCGGCTGGCAGCAGCCGCCATCGCCGTCCTGGCCCTGACCCCTCGTGAGGGAGGGGAGGTGAGTGAGTGAGGAACTCTGCCATGGTCATGGCGGCGGCCGTGGCGTGCACCATGGCTGGGCGCTTGTGGCGGGGTGCACAGCAACCGCCTCGGCCGCTGCAGCAGCCGCGTTGCCCTGCGCGTGGTGGCTCCTGATCCTGGTGCGCGCTGGCCCTGCTGCAGTCTTGGCGCTGCCATGGAGGGACTCGTTCGTATGCATGATGCGGTCTTGGCTTACAAAACCGGACCTGCGTTCCACGGGTCTGTGCAAGCATGCGTGCACAGACACGTGCTTCCGTTCCAGTTGCGTGAGAACGAATTTTAGTCGTGCGGGTCACGCAGCAAGGCAGGCATGGCTGAGTTGGTTGCATGTGGACGCTTAACTCCATCATCGGGTCGGGTGGAAGCAGTGAAACAGCAAAGGGTCAGATGAGAAGTTTCGAGCACCAAAGCTGTGTGCTGGGCGCCCAGGCGCGTGCACGTCCCACCATGGTGGCAGCGGCGGGCGTGCACACCCAGCCAGTGCAGTGGCTGCCTGCCTGCCGCTGCGGGCTCGCCGGCGACCGCCGGCCCATGCCAGCGCAGCGCCAGGGCGGAGGGCGGTCAGGTAGCACGGAGCGCGCAGGAGGGCGTCGGCGCTGCCGGCGGGCAGCAGCGCTGCGTGCGCCGCGTCGCACAGAGGTCCGGAGAGAGACGCGCGCAACCACAGCGTACATGCCAGGCCCGAGGAGAGATACTTGCTATGGAAGAGGTAGGGTGTTGAGATGCGTTCAGGGTAGCGTGTCTGCAAGCAGACTCAGCGCAACACAGCGCTATGACCTGCTCATGACGTTTGCACCTGGCATCGTGTGCCTGCTCAGCAGCTCTGTAAGCTGGGCTTTGGTGGATGCCTGAAGACGCGCCTGGCAGGATTCTGAGCATGTCACGCATTTCCCAGCGAACACTTGGTGTGCTGTGTGAACAGCGGGCATTGCTGACCCAAGTGCTTACATAGCCAACATACATAGCCACATGATGGCCATCACAACGCTTGCATGGGTTCCGGAACAAAACCCAAACCAATCACTGGTCAGACAACCTGAGAACAGAGGGCCTACAGCCACATGCGCCGCCACAAGCGCTCAGAACTTCGGTGTGAAGGAACTCCCGCAGCCGCAGCTGGATGCCGAATTTGGGTTCTGCACCACCTGCACCCAGCAGCCCAGGCTCGTCAATAGAGTGTCTGCATATCACAGAATGAATGTACAGCGTTTGGTCAAGTCGGTCAAGCATGACCACCAGCTGTGGGCGCCCTCGTCTCACAAGGCAAAGTTGTGCATACAATTGCGCGCAGCCACAAGCACGCTGGCATTCCCGCCACACCACCACAGACGGAAAAGGTAACTGCCAGAAAACTGGTCTGCGCGCGCCTGTGGGAACGCCGTGGCTGGGCGTCCCGCATACGTGGGAATGGAACAGAACTGGCGTATGCACGGCCTCAACACCAGCAGCATAAAGAGCGAGCAGCGACAGAGCCCATGCTGCCGTACAGGCCTCTATGCAAGGCAGGCACCGCTTGCGCCTTCGCGGGCCCGCCGGCGCGCGCCTCGAACGTGGACTTGATCAGCGAGTCCACAAAGTCGACGGCGGCGCCGCGCACAAACTCGTACGACACCGCGTCCACCACCAGCGCCACGCCGTCGCGCTCAAACACCAGGTCGTCATCGCGCGCGCCGGCAGCCAGGTCAAAGCTGCGCATATTGCATTTACCTGTCAGCGCTGCGCTCGGCACAGGTGCAGCCACAGCCTCGGCCCCTCCCCATACCAGCAACGCTGTCGGCCATGGCCCCGCAGGGGTGTGCAGGTCTCAGCAACCGCCAGGCTACCCAAGAGCTGCCGTGTCAGACAGGTTGTTCCACAGCGCCCCGCCAGAGTCTTAGGCTTGACGCGGTCCGCAACAGCGGTCAAGACACCCTGCACCTCTGCAGCGCTGCGGACAACTGGCGCGCGTCCAGGTCAAGTCAACCGCCCTCCACAGGCAAGGCGCCTGCGGCCGACACAAGGCGTCATAGCCGCCCACATTGCTGTGCACCTGTAGGAGAAGCCTGAGCAGCCGCCGGCCTCCACAGTCAGCCGCAGGACCTTCTCCTCGGGCTTTGCGACATCCGCCAGCAGCTCCCGCAGCCTCTGCGCACCAAGCACTGCGTTCAGTGGCGGTGGTCCCAGGCTCGTGAGCTGTGAGAGCGACTCAAGGCCCTGGCAGCTGCCGTAGAACTCTCCGCAACGCACAGTCTCCCCGCAACCCACAGTCCTGACGACACCGGTGCGCGCGCACTATGACGCAGAGCGGAGCTTGGCCAGCGCGCAGCGCGGGCGCGCACTTGCACGGCGTTGTCTGTGAGCCGCACGGGCTCCTGAGCAGCATCTGACTCCGCTGCCGGGTCAACAGGCGCCTCCGCTGCCGCTGGTGCGCTGGCCAGCCCATGCGCGCTGTGGAGCTGCCACGGCACCCACCGCGCTGCCCACGGCGAGCTGCACGCGTCGTGCGCCGCTGGCCAGGCTGCCGCGACTGTGAACGCGCGCCTGGCCGCGGCTAGCTGCGCTGCGCATAGATGCGCCGTGTCCCTGCCGAGTGGCACGCCTGCGCAACCGGGGTGTACACCGCTGTTCCTTGCAACAACGCTCTTTCCAGGCCAGACCCAGGCGACACGAGGGCGTGGCAGAGCGAACAGCTCAGAGGTCATGTTAGAAGGGCAGGTGTGCGGCAGAGCTCACCTGCTGCCGCGCCGCTCCTGGCCACCGCGGCCAGCGCCCTGAGCAGGCAGGGGCAACACCTCTGCATGGTGCACACGCCCTGCTACCTCTCTCGCGGTGCTACTACACTGAACCAGAACTATGCTTGTGTACAGGATTCGCCGCAACGCTACAACTCCAAGGTCTGTGTGAGCAGTGCTTTCTAGCTCGTAAGCGCTTATTCTGTGCCTGAACCACTGAAAGTGCCATGGCACCGTCTGCATCCCATGAGCTAAGCCCTGTGAGAGGAGGTCTCATCGAGGAATGTGCTCTCCTTCCCAGCGCGCTCTGCTTTCCGTGCCAAAGGCCTGCTCCTGGGACCACACTTAGCGCGTAGTGAGGCAGCTCGGTAACGTTGCGAAGGCTGCTCAGTCCACAGTCTCTTGCAACTGCACTGAGACCGCTGCCAGCGCTGACTCACCACACGCGGAGTTGAGCTTGAAGCAACACAAGCAGCCGCATGACAGGCTACGCTACACTTGTGGTGGTGCTCTTGCACTCAAGCGTCCGAAGTCCTTGGCTGTACAGCAGCAGCACGCCAAGGTAAGGGCAGGCTGAGCGCACGCGCGTCAGGGTGCCGTGCAGTCTGTTGAAGCGCGTGCTTAAAAGGGCTGTGCAAGGTGCGTGTTTGTTTCAAGGGCTCTGCAAGGTGCATGTCTGCTGTAAAAAAGTGTCATGGTGTTATGTCTTTGCAGGTGCACAGCGTTGTATGCTCAGCGCAGTTCACCTGTAAGTGCACAGCCGTCACTTGCGTCGCAGCGTGCCAGGTGCGGGCTCATGGCGCCACAAGCAGAGCCCATCACGGCGTGCGACCAGGAGCACCCGCCGGTGGTGATCAAGCTGCCAGAGGACGCGCAGCGCAGAATTCGCGAGGCCCGGGAGAAGTATGCGGGCCACGAGCCGCAGGGCAGCGTCCCGGGGGCCGTGCTCAGCGGGCACGGCGAGGACGACGAGGCGCCTCACGCGCCGGCAGCTGGGAGCAGCGACGCGGCAGGCGCGGCGGCCGCGGCCGCCAAGGCAAAGGGCAAGCAGCCCGCCGGCAGCGGGTGAGCTGTGCGGCGCTGCGGGCGCGCGCCCAGGACGGCGCGTGCGCCTTGTGCTCCGTGGGCGCTGCAGGCACTCCCACAGGTCCCAAGCTGAGGCGTGTTGGAGCAGCTGGTGACGTAGAAAGCGAGCAGCATAGGCGTCACGGTGAGGCTTACGGGGGAGGGCGGGAGCTCTCTGGCGCTCTGCAGTGCAGAGCGCTCTGCAGTGCAGAGCTGTGCAGAGTGTGCACAGCTGTAAGCAGTCAGAGCCTCTGTTGTGGCAAACGTGTCGCAGCCGTGCCTTGTGGTGACTGCAAGCTGCCCGCAAAGCATCGTGAGGGCCTGCACATAGCCTGACGCTGGACACCAGGTGGCCAGCGCAAGCGGGCGTGGCGCACGCTGCATGTCTGACGCACGCCTGGCGGGACCCACGGGGCGCAACCGGCAGCGAGCCAGCTGCTCTGTAGCCAGAGCGGGGCCAAAGCGAGCCGAGCTCAGGGCGCGGCGTACACTCGCGGTCGCTTCCTTTAAATAAAGGCTGTGCTCCGCCGCGCTGCTGTCTGTCCTCTCAAGGCTTCAAAAGGTAGGCGGGCGGTGTGAGACACAGAGAGGAGCCAGCACTTGCCGCGTTTGTTAAGTGTTGCGGGGCCGCCGGCCGCGCCCAGCGCGCCAGCACCCAACGCGGGTGGGCAAACGCCTGAGCCCAGCAAACACTTCTGTCACTTGAAACGTGCATCTCCGGTATGATGCGTACAGCATGGCAAGTGTGTCCTGCCAGTGGTGGGCTTGCCGCCAGTTGCTGGTAGACCCTAAAGGTGCTGGGGGTTTTTCGCCTGTAAGACTCGCCAGGCTCGGAGGCCGGCTCACGTGTGGTTCAATGGACTAAGCAAGCTGTTATGACGTTCAAGTGTAGGGAGAACGCACACCAACGGCGGGGGCCGAAGGGCGCGATAAGCAAAAATGCGGTGCTGGAAGGCCGATACCTCGTGCAGGCCGAACTCAACCGTGCGTCTCGGCCCACAGAGCCGTGTCCTGCCAGCGTGTACACCCAATGGCCACGCCTTGCGCTGGGGCGGTCCAATGCATCGCCCTTGGCCCGTTGGGTCGTGACGCCGGCCTCTGGCTTGCAGGGGGAGCGACCGCGACCGTCTGGCGTGCGCTGGACCTGAAGGCTGGAGGGCGGCCAGGCAGCGGAGTGGTGGCTCTGAAGGTGCTACCCTGCCGGCCTGCCCTAGGCTGCAGCTCGCATGCACCACCTGTGCTGGCAGCAGCGGTGGCTGGGCAGCCCTCAGGCCTGGCGGGCGCGGGGGGGGAGCCTGAGGCGCTGCGGCGCGCGCGTGCAGGTGCTGCGGGCGCAGGGCGGCGCGGATGTGGCGGCGCTGTCGCACAGCGTGGCCCACCTTGCGCAGCGAGAGGTGGGCCGCTGCCCAAGGCCGCTGCAAAGCTCCTGGCTGCTCGCCCGCGCTGTGGTGTCCGGGCCTTCGGGCACCGCCACCTTGCGCCCGCACAAACTGTCAGCTGCCACCAACCCAATGCGGGCGGCCTTGGATCGCCGCCGGGCTGGCCTGCGCGCTTGGGGCGGCCACCGAGCGGCCCCAGTACAGGGTGGGGCCGCCTTCTGTGCGCAAGCCGCTGACGGGGCCCCGTGCGCGCGCGCAGATCGAATGCGCCAGCCGCCTGCAGCACCAGAATGTCGCGCGGCTGCTGGATGTGTTTGCGCACGGCGACCAGCTTGTGCTGGTGGTGCGCGGCCCCGCCGCGGGCGCGCGCGCCGGCCCAATCTTGCCGTCTAGCATCGCCATGGGGCCTGCCAGGCCGCCTGCCGCGCCTCGCCCGGCAGCCTCCGCCCGCCGCCGGGGCAGCCCGGCGCTCCCACAGCCTGGTGGCGGCCGGCGGGAGCTCGCGGCGCAGCTGGCGCGCACGCTGGCGCACGGCGCGTTGTGAGCTGACGCGCGGCGCGGCTGGCGGCGCGCAGTGGGAGATGATCGAGGGCCCGGACATGCTCGACTTCATCAACCGCTGCGGCGGCCGCTTGCCGGAGCCGCTGGCCGCACACTACTTCCGGCAGCTGGTGGACGCGCTGGGCGCGATGCACGCGTGCGGCGTGGTGCGCCTGCTGGCGCCCCGCGCTGCGCAGGCGCCTTGCAGCTCGTAGCGCCAGCCTCGCGGCTTGTGGTTTGCAGCGCCAGCCTGCCGCAGGGCAGGGCTGCCAGTCTGCACGGCCGCGAGCGGCCCGGCGCAGCACCTTGCGCAGCGCCTGGCGCAGCGGCGTGGGTTGTGGTGCTGACGTGGGAGGCCCTGTGCGCGCAGGTGCACCAGGACCTGAAGCCCGAGAACTGCATGGTGGACCTGGAGACGCGTACGCTCAAGGTGCGGCCCTCTCTGCTATAGCTGCATCCGCTCTTGTTGCTGGCGCTCAGTGCCGGCGCACTGTGCAGCTCTCCAGAGTTCCCGGCGCCACAGGGCGCGCCTCTGCTCCGCCGCCTGCCGGCCAGCGAAGGGGCTGGGCCGTGAGCCGGGGCGCTGTGCGTGCGCAGGTGATTGACTTTGGGCTGGCGCACTCGGTGGACGACGCCGCGTCGCCGTGCCTGGGCACGCCCGAGTACATCGCGCCCGAGATGCTGGTCGGCGCGGAGGCCAAGGCGGGCGGCACGGCCGCGCCGCCGCAGGCGGTCGACGTCTGGGGCGCCGGCATCGTGCTGTACATGCTCGTCGCGGGCCGCTACCCGTTCCAGGCATGCCGCCCGGCGCAGGCGCCCCTGGAGCGTGTCACCTGTGCTTCAGTCCTGCCTGTGCGCAGCCTATGATAATTTGCCGCTCAGCGCCTTTGCCTCTCTGCCCAGCAGGCGCTGGTGTCGGAGCAGGCTGGCAGTGGCGACGGTATGAGTGCGCACGCCTGCCCGCCCTGCGCTGCAAGCACGCCGCCCGGCCGGCAACGCCCGGGCCTGGGCGGCGCAGGATGATGAGCACCCGCGCAGCATCGCGCACACGCTGCGCAACGTGGCGGCGGGGCGCCTGCGGCCGCTGCCGCCCAGCGTCAGCCCAGCCTGCGCCGCCCTGGTCACGTCCGCGCTCGCGCATGACCCGTGCGCGCGGCCGCCGCTGGCGAAGCTGGCGGGCCACCCGTGGCTGGCGGCCATGGCGCCCGCCGCCGCCGCCTCGGCCGGCATGGAGGCCGAGCTGCTCGCGCGGCATGCGGCCGCTGGGCGCGGCCACAGCAGCCGCAGCCCCCGCGGCCAAAAGGCGAGCCGGCCCGATCAGGCGGCGGGCGGCGGGGCGGCGGCGGGCGCCAGCTGGCGCCCGCCGCGGCCGCCGACGCAGGCGGCGGCCGCGGATGCGCTGCGACGCCTCGCCCTCGGCAGCGCGGCGGCGGCGCAGGCACGTGCGGCGGGCGGCGGCTGCCGCGCGCAGGCCGCGGCCGCGCTGCGCTGCTGCCGCGCGGGCGGCCGCCATGGCTGTGCGCCCGACGGCGCGGCGCTGGTGCGCGCCTGGGCGGGCGCATAAACCTGCGCGGGGGGCGGCAGCTGCTCAGCACGCAGGAGCTGGCATGCATACACTGCTGCAGCTGGCATGCATACACTGTTTCAGGCAAATCGCCTTGCTCCTTGTCTTGAAAGTCCTACCATGCAGGCGCCCCGCACTGGGTCACTTGTGTGGCTGCGGATGTGCACGGCAAGCTGGCGCGTCGCTGGTCTTGGCGCACCCGGCGGCACACGTCGTGCGCACCCGTCGCTGGCATGCGTGTGCATGCAGAGGTGCCTGAGCGGCGACGGCGCCTGCAGGCGGACGCGCGGCCGCTGGTGGCGGGGCCCTGGGCGGCTGCATGGGAGGGCCCGCGCGGGCGCTACGCGGGGCCCTCGCCGCCGCCGCAGACCTGGGCCATGGGCATCCCGCTCGCCGGCCAGGCCAGCATGCCCTCCTTCGGCGGCGCCTCGCCGCTGCCGCCGCCCGCGCATGGCGGCGCGCTGCCACCCTGGCCGCCCGCCGCGCCGGCAGGCGGCCCCGCGTTTGGCGCGCTTGACGGCGGCGGCCGCGCCGCGCTGGGCGCGGCGCTGCCGGCGCTGCCGGGCGTCGTGGTGGTGCCGCTGCGGCGCGCGGCCAGCGGCGCCAGCCTGCTGTCGGCCACCAGCTCTGACGCGTCCAGCGGCGAGCTGGGCGCGTCCAGCGGCGACGACGAGCCGGCGGGCGGCGGCGGCCGCCGCGCCAGCCGCTCCGTGCCGGCCTCGCCGTCCAGCGTGCTCGTCGGGCCGTACCGGCGCGCGGCCGCTGCCGCCGCCGTGCTGGACGCGCCCAAGCCCAGCGCCGGCCGGCCGGCCGACGGCGCGGCGGCGCCGGCCGACAATGGCGGCGGCGGCGGCGGCGGGCACGCGCGCGGCGCCAGCAGCGGCAGCGTGGCCAGCAGCGTGGACGTGGTCGGTGAGATGGCCGGCCGCGCGGGCGGCGCGGCGTGCGAGGTGGGCGCCGGCCTGGGCCTGCCGCCGGCCGAGGCGGCCGCCGCCGCCGCCAAGGGCCTGGGCCCGCTGTCGGCGCTGCCGCTCGCGCTGGCGCCGGGCGCGCTGCCGACGCCGGCCGCCGTGCCGGCGGGGCCGCCGCGCGCATGCGCCGGTCAGGGCGCGCCACCGCAGCCGGCGGGCGCGCTGACCAGCGGCGCGCACGCGCCGAAGGCGCCCGCGCCGGAGGGCCAGGCTGTCAAGGCCCACGGCGGCGCGGCCAGCTGCCGCGCCGATGCGAGCAGCGGCTGCGAGCCGGCAGGCGGCGCGCCGCCCGCCGCTCCGGCGCCCCCGTTTGTGGGGACGGCGGTGGTCGTGGCGCCGCCGCGCCACCACCACAAGCGGCGCCCGTCGCTGCGCCGCCGCCTGCTGCGCCTGCTGTTCGCCTCGCACCGGCCCACATCGGGCGGGCCGCACCGCTCGTGAGCGCGCCCGCTGGGCGCGGCAAAGCTGGCCCGTGCGCGCGCTCTCCCGAGCGGGCGTTGCAGCACCAGCATGCCCGCTCTCCACCCATGCATGTGCAGTGATCGGCGGGCGCTGGCGGCTTGGTTGTGGGTTACCCGCTCGCGGATGCTGTGCGCTTGGGTCGAGAGGTTGGTGGCGTTGGGTGGGATTAGGCAGGAGTTGGGGCCACGGGCCCTCTATTTAGTGTCGGGAGGGCTGCAAGCAGCGCAAGCGCTGGCGGCGCCCTGATTTTGTTGCGGCGGGTGCCGCGGCGTGCCCACAGGCTGCTGCGGCAGGACCCCAGCCGGGGGACGAGCGCCGCTCTTTTAAGAGAGATTATGCGGATATTCTTTAAAGTTTGGCGATTATGCTACCCCCACCGCAGT
>JAABUO010006903.1_pt1 | contig 12999 bp, 20 predicted proteins | sample 5559291 | NCBI WGS metagenome assembly JAABUO01 (sample SAMN10711878, study PRJNA513372) | rock metagenome | isolation source: Antarctica rocks | place: Antarctica: Victoria Land, Finger Mt sud
CTTCATTGCGTTCAAGCAATGAAATATGCAAAACCCTAAACAAAAGCTGTAAAAGAAGTGAAAGACAGTCTCGAAACCGCTCGAGTCGTTGCTTGCACCAATACTTAAAAATAATAAATTGCTATGATTGAAGATTCTGAGATTTCTCCGGGAACAGCCAGGAGTGTGAAGGAAAACTTGGGGAAGGAGGGAGTGATTTGGGGGGGTGGGGAAGTGAAGTAAAAAGGTATTTATGATGGGCTTGTAAGGCACTGTGATGTCCCTTTTTCAACAAGCTTCTACGAAACAGGTAATATCTCGAATCTTGCATCCAAACGGATCGCGAGACGCGCTATCACTGCAACGATTGCAATGATAGAGGGAAGCAAAATATGACTACATCAGTCAATAAAGGTAGGAAAAGAGCGACATCGTCCTCCCTTCTGTCTGTCTGCATCATATCCTGTGGCTCCTCTCTTTCACCCATATTGATCAAACATGTAACATCCTCGAATCAAAAAAGATCGAGAGATGGATATGGAGCCTGAATGGAGTTTGAACGGCAATGGTGGATTGTAGACATGTTGCGGAGATGAAGTATGAAAGATGGCTTGAGGGCAGGGGAGGGGGGAGGGGGAGAGGGTTATATAATGTCTTGATATCTGTGCTATATCTGTCTGTATAATTTCTAAATTCTTCTCTAGATAGTGTAACTTCTCTTCTTCTGCTATAAGCTCTGTCTCGTACAGAGTGTCTCCTTTCAAGCCACATAAATCAAGTCAGCTGTATCTATTTGATCATCCTACCAGCACCTATAGATCTGTTGGTACACTGCCGCCATGATGTCCCACCGCATCTGCAGACCCAGCGATTTCGACCAACGCGCATACGTTCCATATTCCTCTCCCCAAACATCCCCTACGTCCCCTACGTCCCCCGCGGGCCGTATCCTCCACCCAAGCAAATTCGACTTCCCCGACGCCCTTCCCTCTTCCCCTATTGACCATCCACACTCGGGCCACATTGAGCACCAGTCCAACGCTCCCCCTCCCGCTTATACCGACTGCCGTCACTATAAACATCCAGCTTCTACTCACACTTCTCCCGACTACGACAAACCTCCGGTTCCCGATCCTGTTATTATAAAGCAGGTCCACTGGGGGAAACCAATTGTCAAATGCCAGAAGACATATGAGGAATCAGTTCACGGATTCGTGACCGCGCCGAGGAAGCTGAAGCCTATTCAAGCAGCGCCTGCGCTGCGTCACCCGCATTCGAACGAGAAAGATGATTTCGTTCCCAAGGCTCTACAGAGAGCGACTGCGTTGCGTGACCTACCTGGGGGCGTGGAAAGAGAGTATAGTTTCCAAGTTGGAGATGACAAGCCTGCACAAAAGAAGGGCTTTTGGGGGAAGCTTAAGGGGGGGAAATAATGGGAAGGACTCGAATTGAAGAGAAAAGATTTAGGAGATTAGGGAAGGTGATGGGGGCATTGTGGTTTAGAAAAGGGGCTTGGGAAACAAGTGACGGGAATTGGAAGTAATAGGAGAGCTTGTTTCACTTTGCTGTAATCTTTCGGTGCGGCTTTGCTATCTTGAATCTAATGGGTTTAGAGAATATAACTTGGAATATTGTAATAGAAAAGATGTGATTGTTATGATATGCAGTCTTCGTCTCATGGACGTCTCGAAAAGCTCGAGCACAAATGATTGAGAGCGAGAATCTGTGAATTAAAGATGGGTGTGAAGAATGATGAAGACGTTACCACATAGTTCCCTCGATTACACGGGAATTTCAGTAACGAATGAAGATGAAACCTCTATGGATTGAAGATGACTGTGAAGGACGATGAAAAGGTTTATCACATGTTGCCCTTGGTTCCATGGGAAGTTTCAAAAGCTGCTTTTATCAATGAATAAAGTTGAAACCTCTGTGGGTGGAAGATGAGGGTGAAGGATGAACCAAAGAACATAAAGCCTCACTATTTTCCCACTATTCCTTCCTCGTTTCCACATACATTTCAGCATCAACAATATAGAACGCGATATTTCTCAACCACGTCAAGTCATACCATACCTCTTCATCTCATGAACGATGCCATCAACAATAATTCCTCCTCTTCCTCTTCCAGTCCCAAAGGAGCCAAACCTACCAACGTCAAATCACCAATGTCTTCCTCCATATCCTCCAACGAAAGCGCGCCTCTTCTCCGCGGGAAATCTTCTCCAGGGTCGAACTTAGCATCTTCAAGTGATCGCCCTATCAGCTCCCTGGTGTATGAGAAAGCCCAGTTTTTGAAACCTCCTACGGAGGCCCACCCCGCTTTCGGCCCTTATGCATCTTCATCCTCGGAAAGTCTTCCACCATATACACATCATGAAGAGCAGGTCTCTACTTCGGAAAACTCTCAAGCGAAAAAGAAGCAATCGACGTGGACGAAAACTTCTGAGTCTATCGTTAAAGGGGACAATAGAGGATTATTAACGAGTCGGCAAGGCTTTGAAGAATACTTGGAAGAATAAATAATTTGGTAAGAGGGCTGTCCTGAGGCACAGATTGTGTATTTTCGGCGGCGGTTCTGTTGTACTCTAGTGAAATTATTCAGAGCAAAAAGTGCAATTGAAGAAGAGTGGAGAGGATAGCGAGATCTCCATGCCATCCAGATCGTATCGAACGGTGAACGTAAGCGACATATCTCTTGTGAAAGGTCGGACGCTACTGTTGATATCATAGTGAGATCCGTATTCACAGTTCTCAATGAAAAGATCTTTATTACCATTATGTGACCTCCAGTCCATGCTAACGCGCTCATTGGGCAGACACCCTTATAAAGACGTAACGCTGCTCATTACGGAAGCGGGAAATGTCTGCGTAGTGAGGTCGAGGACATATACGGCAATACAATACCCTTCATAAAGAGCGTATCTTGATGTTTTCGGAATCGTTCCAAGAAAGAAGTTGGCGTTCTGCACTGGGTAATAGAAATAGGCTGCATCAACGAACAAGCCCTGAACATGAAAAGCTCGAGAGAAGTTGAGTCCCGTCTTACAGTACAGTGGGGCTCAAGTCTCGTGCTACTCACATGTTTCACCGCATATATTTTGCGTACGGGAAATTGACAGTCGCGGGTTTCATTGAAACGCGTGGAGCGCTTATAGGATCTCAGATTTAGCTCCGAAATCACGGACTGTAGTTAACTAAACTTGAAGATCAGCGTTTGACGACTTCGTATTTCCAAGTATCACCATACATGGCTGTCAGGCGCCATGACTCGGGACGGCGGAGAGGTTAGAACTTTGCGGCCGTCACTTCTACGGATCTATTGAGGTACTGATTAGATGGTTCCCAGCCATTTGATATAACGAGTATTCGTAAACATCGGTCCATGGAAAGTGTCTGAAATCCCGCGTTGATGCATGCCAGACCGGCACTTGAACAGATCACCGTCGTGGGGCGGTATTCGACAGGTGCGGCTATTGAGCCAATGCGGACTTAGTATTCGTGGAAAAGTGGGATTCGGGACATATACGTGGGCCAAGGCTGAGGCGATCATTTGCCGCGCTGAAGACGGAGGCGGCGTGCAGGTTTTTCGAAGATGCGAAGTCAAGGTTTCTGTCTCTAATTAGAAACGGCTGTATATTTGGAGACGGGAATTTCTAATCAGGGAAGTAATATATATAAATTCTTATGGCATCTTCGATTCTCTCAAGAAGGGCAGCGACTATACCCTCGAAGAGCTGGTCCTTTTAAGCAAACACCTATTATTGAATACCAAGTTCTAATATATCTCCTCATACCATATCCGGGCACTAATAAGCTTTCATTATGCGCTCCACCGCAATACTCACTTGTCTTCTCGCCCTGACATACTCCACCACCGCCGAAATCAAGATGTCGAAACGCTCCATCGGTCTTTCTTGGTCGAAGCAAATGCTCCTCTCAACTGCGCTTCTGACTAGGGTGGCGATGCTTGTTACGATTCAAGCCGGCTCCAACAATGTGTCGACGTGGTTTGCCAATTAATAGATGCCACGGCTGGGGACGCGGCCATGGGCGATTGCAACCAGTGTACTTGTGCAACTCCAGGACAGTGCAAAGTCCAATGTCCTCCAGGTACAAAGGCGCCCAATGGACAGTTATGCTCAGATATCTGCAGCGAATGCGTGTGTAACCTATTGTCGTGTGATTATCCTATCAACAGCAACCAAGGTGGTGGCCCGAATATGGGGGCGGAGGCTTGAAAGGACGTGTCCAGAGATCAGCTGGAGTTGGAGGCGGAAGCTGGACAAAGAGAGGACCACATCCTGGCTTGACCGTTTTTGGTTGATATGGTTTGGCATTTCATACCCTAGGAGTCTACAACGACTTGGAGAGTTTTGTACATCATTCTGAAGAGCCCATGCATATTTAGAGTGTTAAGTACTCCTACAAAGTACAGTTTCTCTCTCGCCAATGGCTCGTTTCTGTAATCTTGCGCATGTGCCATCGAGTACTCATTCAAATCAGTATCGCTGAGAAAGATATGATAAAGCAAGGAAATATGAACGACTGGAAGAGGTACAACATGTCTGGAGTTCATCTAGCCAGTCCAAAAATGCTGAACCATTCGCATACCACCCAAGGCCACTTCTTGAGGTAGGCCGTGTATTGCCCCTAGTGGTTCCTTTTCTCGTCCTTGATGGGGCGCAAGTAAATGTAGAGACCCATAGCTGGCGAAGGAGGCATAGCAACTGAGGTGCAGTTGGCACGACTGAACATTCCATAAATGGACAGCACCAAGTCGACATTTCGATTTTGTGGTTAGACTGTTGGCGGTCTGTTCAAGACTTTTGTCATCTTTGTTCATTACACTAAGAGAAGTTTGCTCCGCAAGGTATTTCAGTTATCTTAGCGTATGTTGAGTTGGTAATCATGGTCACTGTGACTGGCTGATTATCAAGATTCCTAGAACGCGAGATTACCCCTGACGGCCGCGTTTCATCGCAGCGGTGGGTGGCCTCAAACAAAAAAGCGTCCTGACACAAACCAGGAAACAAGTTCGTCCTTCAGGACTCAGTAGAATCCAGTCTGCGCCATTCTACACAACAACGGCGAGGCCGCCGAGTTAGACGAACGCTGCTACAGAACCGGGGTGGTATAGAAGAATCAGGATCAATCCTATACGGTAATGGAATCACTCAGGAGACTCTTGTTCTTGGCAACCGTTGCCGGTTTCATTAGTGCGTCTAGTCAATTGCTTAACCACCACCCATACGGTCATTGAGATAATAAGGGACTGATGCAATGATGCAGGTACCTTCGCCAGCCTTGTTAATGCACAAGCCAAGTCAACCTTCGTCTCTGCTGGCGGAGACAAGAATTTTACCTTCTCAATCAATATCCCGGATGTTCCCCCTCACGCCGATGACATCGAATTCCAGATCAAGGGCCCATGGGGGAACTCATGGATTGGTGAGGGGGTGCTATACCATGGGAATACTACAAGGCTGACTTGATCTCTAGGTGTTGGCTTCGGCAAGGAGATGAAAAACTCCCTGATGCTCCTTGTATACCCTGATGCAACGGACAAAAGTAGGATACTCAGCTCAACCACCGTAGCTAGAAAGTAGCTTATTGTCCTACCAGATTTCACCGTCAGCCCCCGAATAGCCACAGGCCATTCCGAGCCTTCCTCAGATACCAACATATCCTACACTCTCCGACCCGGCTCAGGCGTCGACGGCAACCACTACGTCGTCAATGGAATCTGCCATGACTGTCGATCCTGGCAAGGGGGGTCCCTCGACTTCAATTCCAAAGCCCAGAACATGATCTATGCCATTGGCCCCGGCGATAAATTGGAGAGCAACGCTGTCGATGCAGGAATACGGAGACATGAGTTCTGTAAGCGTATTTTCGGTCTCGGTCTTTCTTGAGTTTCGAAAGTAGAGTTTCACGAGCAAATGCTCAATAGGCGTGTCTCATAATTGACATTCCCGCCTCATATGACCAACGCTAATACAACAATCTGCTAGATGGCTCTTTTACCATAGACATGGTGTCTGCAAAGGGCGACCCTGGAGGATTTCCCGGAGACACCACGAAAATGATGAACGCCAATGAGATCGGCAGTCCAAAACAAGATCACGACTACGCTTCTGCACTGCACGCTATAGCAATGTGCGGGACATTTGTTCTACTATTCCCTGCCGGAGCGGCTATACTCAGAATATTCGAGAGCGTGCGATTCCATTGGATGGCACAGGCACTTGGTGCCCTCATCGTCGTCGTGGCATCTGGAATCGGAGTGAATTTGAGTGGGATGTACAACAGGGTAAGTTCCGCTGGCATTCAAAGAACCGCGAGATCTGCTCGGACTCAAGACTAACACCACAACCAGTCAAAGCATTACAACGACAAACACCAAATCATCGGCATAGCCATCCTCTTCCTCGTACTCGTCCAAGCAACCCTCGGAGGCGTCCACCACAGGATCTACAAGAAAAATATGGCCCCCACAATCGTGTCCCGCATCCACCGCTTCCTGGGTCCCGCCGTCATCCTCCTCGGAATCATCAACGGCGGCTTGTAAGCCCCCCTTCCGTTCCCTAAACCTCCACACATATCCCGAATTAACCACCCCTTCACAGCGGCTTCACCTTCGCCTCCTCCACCGACAAGCTAATCCCCTACATCATCATCGTCGTCCTCGCCGCCCTCATCTTCGCAGCCGCCATCTACTGGAAATCCCGCCGCCAGCGCCGCCGCGGCGCCTACACCACCCCGGCGGCCCAGAACTTTCGCCAGGCGAATCTCAGCCAGGCGTATATAGCACCAGAATTCCAGAATGATATCCCTTTGCAGAGCGGGGCGCCGCCGCCGAGTGGGCCGCCACCGGGATATGCGGGGCCGCAGGGAGGGTATCGGTAGGGCGTGAGGGATGTGCAAGGGGTAGGAGGGTGGGGGACAGGGCACGGCTGTAGGATTAGTGGAGATGGTGTGCTTTGGTGTTTTCGTCTTGGGGACGGGGTAGCGTTGTCTCGATGTTTTGGCGTGGGGAGTGCATTTGATGGTATTCATACGTTTATTGCAGAAAAGTCTTGTAAGATACTTAGGTTTTCGAGCAATCTGAACAACTCTTAAAAAGGCTACAAAAGCCAAACAGGAACGTCAGCTGGCGAGGTCGAAAGGATTTCTGATAAGACTCTCAGCCTATACCCAAATCCACGATCCGAGTATTTTACGCAGGAAGAACCAATAGACGGGGAAGAGTTTGAATTCATGTATTAGTCCTGACTAGAAGTATGTCTTATCTTTAACAGTTAAATCTAGTGGTCAAGATGATAATCTATAAGACGGCGAAGAAAGCTGTAGTCTCGTGATTAGTGGAGTCATTGCTTCGACGACCATCATGGATACTGTCTTCAGTGTTTTGGGCGATATATAAAATGAATAAGGTACGCCGGGATTAGAAAAATTCAGGTGATATATTTTGATTTGGAGATGGGGACTAGCTTGCAGATTTAGGGTTTTTAATGTGTGAATACTCTAGTTCTGAGCAGGTAGCTAGGGCTAATGTGGTCGTGTAGAGCGGTAGGTCTTTGGTAAGGCATATATATCCCTTGGAAAAATCAGTACTAGAGTAATTACTGGAATAGCTGGCCGAGCATTCACTTACATACGGTGCTCTGATGCGTTCGTTATCATGAATTTCTCATTATATCTGTTGCAGGTAGCAGACGAGGCGCCGGCAAGCATGCCTCCACTAGGCAACTCAATGGGTAGTGCGAAGGTAAGCAAGGGCAGTTGTTGAAGCAGAAACGGTAAAGAACGGTTGTTATCTGATTTCCGTAAGACGAAGTGGAAAACTTGATGGGTAGGAAGGGTTTGCTCGCAAAGTGTGTTGTAATAAATGCGGGTGAGGTCCGTAAAGCAGATGGCAGAGCTAGTTTGCTGGGTTGGCTTGAGCTCGGTAGTGCGCTTTTGTCTGGCAACACTATGCAAGGTCTCTAGCAAAAGTACCAAAGCCAAAAGCAGTCCCAAGAACCCGTATTCCACCATAACCCACTGTGCCGTACGGCAACCCCATTTCCGTGTCAACCAAAGCGCCAGTACAGGCCCCCCAAAATGGCCGAGTAGTCTCCCGACTGTATACATTCTCTCCGCACGCTGCTTTTCTTTACTCCCCCAAATATCCTTGATGACTGCCGCTCCCATATGGAGAACACCCACGCTCGCTACGCTGGTGAGCATCCGCATGGCGATGAGCATACCTATAGAAGACGATACGGCAGCCAGGGCGCTGAAGATAGCATGAGCGGCGAGAGAGACAAGGTACATATTACGACGTCCAAGCTTCTCGGACGCGTGGTGCCAGTAAGAGCTGGGAACAACGGCGGTGAAGAGAGGTAGCCAGACGGCTAGTTGGGTCATGACAGGAGAAGTGCAAAGGTCACAAGGTAGGGTGCAGAGGGCGGCTAGATGTGGCTGTTAGACAGGGGCTTGGGTTGAGAGGGGGTACGTACGATGTAAGATGTGGATTGACATCCTGTTCAATGCTGTAACTGCGGATACGAGGATTGTTATGCGCCATTTCATTCTTCTGCTGTGGTTTTTCAGATCTGTAATATCTTGTGTGAAGGGATATCGATTGACAAGGCTCTCCTTCTCCACTAGCCCAGATGGTGCAAATTCTAGGGTATTTTCGAGATCAACAAGGTCGATATTCGGTGACGGATAGATCAATGTCCGCGTGGGCATTGGCTTTCAGCAATGACGAAGCAAGGGGTAAAGTGGATCCCCAGAAATTGAGACAAGAAAACAAGCCATGCAAGCAGAATTCACCTCCCCTTTCCCCGCTTCCTTTTTCCACTCGTTGAGCTTTTTCAATCTCGCGGATGGGAATCTCAACGCCGGGCGATATCGAATCGATTCGCTCAATTAGATCTCGGAACTAGTTTCAAGTTCAATTCTCAAACGGTATCGCAATCTTCCTCCATTATCTTCCATCCGCTCAACTGTGGTCGCTCAACCTCAAGGAGACATTCATAGGCACACTTCTCAGGGTATAGAGGTGCGAGAGTGTTGGTGTTGGCCTATGACGAGTTTAGCCTGAGGGAAAGTAATTCTCAAACCTCGGTGTAGGAACCATAGCGAATTCAAGCAAGTGGCTAACGCAGAGCTTGCTTGCCGCATTGTCACCTTGCCATTGAAACTTGCAGCTGGTGAAGATTATAGTCAGTGAGCCCCATTTCAGCCTCCATAATCTTGATGGCCTAGCCAGATCTCATCTGCAACCAAGAAACATGCCTTACCCCATGTCAGGCGCGGCTCCTCTGGTGATATTGAGTACATGGTGATCCAAGAGGTCACGCGCAACACCACATTTCCAATAATAATCCTATTTGAACCCTCTTCTCAAGCAGCGACACTTTCCAATACTTTCCTCCCCTGCCTTCTTACCACTCCATCCAAGATCTCCCTGACCTGCTTACACCCATCCACCCCGACCGCTAGCATACCCTCCAGCCTCCCAGCCTGCACCCTACTCTCCATAACGCACACTACCACATTCTCTCCCGCTCCTACAGTGCCAACCGTTAAAAACGGCAGTTCCTGCTCTTCTTGCCCGTTTAGATCTAGTAGCGGATCGGCATCGCCATCCTGTCTGCCGCTGCTATCGTTAGAGGACACCGAGGGGGTCAAGGAGCCACTCGTGCACGCAATAATATAGTCGGTCATGGGAACTCCAGCATCAATCAGAGCAAGTGTAGACGCATTTAGACAGGCTGCGAGCAGAGACCCGTCCTGAGAAAGCACGTGTAGGGTTAGGGTAATGGTAGAGTGGGGATATAGGTGGGTGAACAGAGTGGAGGCGAAGGCAGAGGAGACGGTGGATTGCATTTCTTGGGTTCGCCTGTTGCAGGAGAACCGTCAGCTCTCCGAGCGCCGTTCATTTTCGATTGTGATATATTCTGAAGTGTGGACCCAAACCGGCATCTAGCAAAGAATACTCACTTGTCCGCCCGCCCCCTCTTTCTTCTCTCGACTCCACTAAACCCCGCTAATGCAATTTCTACTTTTATCTCTGCGCTTTCATCACGGCCTCCGCCCCCCCCTCCTCTTCGTCCCTCAGCAGGCCCGGAAACAGTACAGATGACTTTCGTGTTGCCCATCTCTAGGTACGAGGAGCCATCGGCTCCAGCTTGGGTTGAGATCTGGGCATGGATACGGCGGAGCTCGTTCCAGCGCCGGCCATCAAGACGTAGGAGCGCGAGGGAGTAGGTGGAGGTGTCGAGGGGCATTATGCGGAGGAACCTGAAACGGTAATTGGGGTTGAGGGTTGAAAGAACGGAGATGGAAGAAGGTAGGCGCCGGAGCTGGAAAGGTACTAGGGAGAGAATAAAGGGAAGGGGAGAAAAGTGAGAAAAATAAAGCAAATGAATGTGGAGGGATTATAGAGCCACTTGGACATCGAACCCGTTAATGTGGGATTTTATATCACGTGAGAGCGCGTTTATGGAATTCGAGCTAGTGTTATTTACGAGTAATATAATACACGTCTTTGCGAGGTTCGTAGCTTTCTACATCCTATCTTACGTCCTTTATATAAGAAAACTATCATGTTCCACACAGACTATGACTGTAGAATACTTTTTACAAAAGTGTGGGCATCTTCCAAGTACTTTCCGTAACTCTCGTGAACCCGAAGGCTTGTCCCACTATCGCAGAAAAAGTCATCCCAATCACAATAACTCTGGATCCGGGAGGCGTAGCGATCACAATTCTGGGAAGGTAGGAATCGAGGTATGATCTATTGGAAACAGTACTTTAGCTTGAATACTACATAAGGGTCGAGGGATTCGAAAGGGGGAACACAGTGATGAAGGGGGCAATTACTCCGTCTCTCTTCGATGTTCCCACATTATAAGGTTGTCCAGCTAAGTGGCGTGGATCGCCCATCTGAACGATTGCGGCCACTGCATAGATAACACACGACGGGTGAGTATCTCTATATGGGCTGTTGATTCAAAACGAACCTTGTGCTCCAACGCTTTGATTCATGGGGCAGTTCGTAGGTCCGAGAGCATTCTGACCTTGGTAGATCTCCCAACCCCCGCCGCCGCAAAGGGCATCACCAACTACATGTGCACCCTTTTACAGACTCAATTCACCGAACTCTACTACGTTATTGGTAGATGACTCTTACCTGAGAATAGCCCAGCAGAACAAACTTCGAATCCGGACAACGGTTGTAGTAGTCGGTTACTTGCCACATCACCGCACTCACTCCCACATGGCTCGAGAAGGCATATCGAGTAGGATCATTCGGGTCTAATAAGGCAGGATAGTCGATGGCCTCCACTGTAGTCGTACTTAGGTTGTCACGCTGAATTAGCTCTGCCAGTTGACCAACTGCGCCAAGACCAGCGGGCTCTCCTGACCCTCTAGCAGCGAAAATATGGATTGAAGCACAATCTCCTCGTTCATGGGACTGCGTCGGCTGATTGGTGAGATGTTTGTGACTGAGGCGTATCCAGACAAGAAGCGAGCTTAGGAGAAGGAAGTACAGCAGGACTGAACAAATTTGGAAAACGTTGATAGATCTGGAAGAAAGCCACAGCATTATTACACAAACAACAATTCACAACTCGATACCAAGCTTGATTTGTGAAAGTTGACAGAAAAGTGTAAACTTAGACAGAAGTAAGAACTGGAGGATCAGCGAGATTTAGGCAGCCATTATTGCTATTTTAATGGCCTGCCGTACAGTATTTACACTCTTCAAAACTTCTGTCCATCTATTATAGCGACTCGGTAATCGTTCACACCGCCCACCAAATGTTTACCCCTCCTCGAACCTGGAGTAGCTCCTTTTCCATTTAGAAGATTCTTAACATCGTATATCATTCTATATGCTAGCCCTTCGAAGTAAGAGTATGCGACTGGTCAATCAACATGAATATTGGGCCCTCTCCTCTTCAGCTCTCTCCAATCCGAGAAGTTCCATCCACCCCACGACAGGCTACACCACTTTCAAATTTGACGCCTGGCTGCAAAAGTATATGTCCATCAAGCGAGCCTTCGATACATCTAGAAATCAACGAGCTGCCCCCTTGACTACCTTCGGACCCCTTCACTATCGGAGAGTAATACAATAGTAGGGCTAGGAACGCTTCAGAAAGCACTCTACTTCTTCTATGGTACACTGTCAGATCGAAAAATACTTGCACAGGTTCTGGATATCTCAATCACGTCTTCTGATCTTCAAACTGCTTATGTTATAGGCTATGCGCGCGAGATGTAGGGCCAATATGAGGCAGTTGTCGACGGGCCCACAGGCGCCATCGTTGAAGGCATGGCTTATGAACTGCAAAGCGTTGTTAACGCGCAAAAGCTTGCTGCATATGAGACTGATGCTTACAAGACTGCGCCCTGCATCATCAACTTTGGTTTTAAACATGAAGATGTTGAGCCGAGGAAGGTATAGGGCATAACATTTATGTACGCGGGTGATCCACAGGCATTGAAGGAGGGGAGGTGGGATAGAAAACTATAGATGCGGAATATGGGGATGGATTCTAACACATTTTATATCTTGCCTCGTGAGAACTTCCAGCGGCTAAGATTGCGAGGCTTTGTCAAGTTCTGTACCTCAAGGCTAGGTGACCATCAACTCTACCGCCGGGCATGGGACTCTGGAAGTTTCTCTGGAATTAATGCTTGAAATCGGCTTCATGGGCGTTTTTGAAACTTACACTGTGGTCAGCTTTCCCTGTACGATGGACTGTATCGCTTATAGAGAAGTCCGAACCTCTTCAATCTTGGATGTGAATGACGCTGATGTGCATGGGATGCGAAGGTACCTTACTTGAGATGCATTGTAGCTTTAATGTGAACGCTCAGCCCTTTTGAGCGACTAAAAGAGAACTCCCAATCGCGATGACAGTAATGGAGCATATCTTTGCGTGGAAGGGATGCCACAACTGGCCATCCAAGTATCTCCGAACAGAGAATAGTTGAAATTGAGTTGACCGAGAC
>JAABUO010006904.1_pt1 | contig 12995 bp, 17 predicted proteins | sample 5559291 | NCBI WGS metagenome assembly JAABUO01 (sample SAMN10711878, study PRJNA513372) | rock metagenome | isolation source: Antarctica rocks | place: Antarctica: Victoria Land, Finger Mt sud
GAAAGTAGAACATAGAATTCTCTGGACCTGGACTTCTCTAGTCTTCAAGAAAGCTTCTGAATCTGTGCCGTCGATGTACTCGCAAAATATGTCGGCACATCAAGAATTTGACTGCAAAACCCTTTCTGTTCTCCGGGACCATTTCCAACTGATTTCGCTCTCTTTATATTCTCTCTTTCACTTCTCCGTGAAGAGAACATCCCATTGCATGAATTTCCCTCGCACAAGGAGGTCATGTCATCCTTAGCAATATCGAACCCTTGATGTCAGTATATCGAGACCGAAGTTGATAGAATGGTTCAGTTTAACGGGGCAGTGACATCGGAGAACACGCCAGGCCAAAGACACACAGCTACATTAACACCAGCAACAGACTCGGACAAGTGCAAATTCGGTCTCCAAGATCCCTCTATTTTACACATCTATCTAAACCAGGACAACATTCGGAGGTTACGCTAACAATTTTACTGTACGGTCGAGGATCCTTCCATATTAGGTCAAATCTGAAAGTCTAAAATTAGCAACTATGTGCCTCTTTTAGGCAAATCTTAACTTACGATGTGTCCGGGTACGTGGGCGCTCGCGAATCTCCCAAAGCTGCCGCAACGTTCGTCAACTCCTTGTGCTCCCAGCAGATTAAGATGTTTCCTGGGCCCCTATAATTGCCCACTACGTTTGCAACGCAGGCGCTGTCGTCTCTCTGGCAGGAGGTATCCACGGTCATATTCAAGCTTTCCGCCAGCGGCTGGACTGTGTCGTAAGGCCGCTGTTGCTTGCCACTTTTTTTCGGTGCTTGTGCCATGATATGCCCAATCTTGTAATGTGACTTGGCGCTAAAGACGTTGACAAGGCATTGAGACCGCTGCACACCTTGAGGGTTGAGGCCACTGCTGTCGGCGGGCTTTTCGCCATGACGAATAAGGTAGACGGTGGGGTGAGCAGAGGTCAATGTCAAAAGACCGAGGAGGAGGAAAGCGTATAATATCATGTTGATTTTACAAATGACACGGATAATATTTGAAAGGGCGTTATGGTGTCGAATCCAAAATTCCGAAAAACCTGGAAACACTACGAGCTTTATAGGGTTGTCAATATACCAAGAGTCACAGTGAGCGCACCACATAATTCATTCTTCGGAGCCGCCATCTCGGGATACTGTCAACTGAGCTGCCGTTCCTATGACGAATAGCCGAAGTTCCCGATCGGGTATGCGTGCAGTGCGCCTAAGTAGGACTTATATCCGCAATTCTTCCGCCGGAGGCAGGCACGGCAGATGAAGAGTAGACTCGAAACTCACGGATTCAAAATCATTTCAACGCGCCCTGGAGCCCATGATGTTTCTTGCAGCACTATCGAGACCCTATTACTGAACTGTGATGTATTTGATGCCAACTATCGCATGTCTTGCATTACGTATCGAAACTTTTACAAGCAAACTTCATACTAAATTATCAGATCTCAGTCTATGTGCTCTAAAAGCGTTCACAGCGAACAACCTAATATCACAAGTTATCTATGAAAAGATCATACACGACATATGGAGACAGCGACCTAGTAGTTGAAGCTCTGGCCATTTGGATTCAAAATACGTACCCCGTACACAGCAGGAAAACCGGTATGGAGGTTTCAACTACTTTACACTGCAACACCTCCTTACATGTACTAAAAACCGGGTCACAATCTCGCAAACCTCTGGTTGAATGAAAGGATTACGACAACTCGTAACTCAAAAAAGTCAGAGGCAATGACAGCCCCCATGCTTGGCCAAAGCCAACAGCCCCTTAAGGTGACATGAATATTCAGGAGAACTTTTTTTGAAGCCTTTGATGCAAAGGACCAACCAAACGCAGACAATGAGCCACGCTGCCGCTAGCGCTCGTTGTTAGATGCACACTAGCTACCTTAAGACCTCCCGAATGCCGAGAATATGATGGTCTTTGCGATCGTTGAGTAAGTACCTGCGTACCAAGTTCGTGTTCAGGAAGTTGTTATACCTTAGCTCCCATACTTCTGAAGCAACTATAACCCTGAAGAGTTGGCTTTTCAAGCAGCACACGAAAGCGGCATCGACGGCGGCGATATCTTCATGTAGCTACGATCTTTGCGTTTGCGAAGCGTCTGATTCAAGGCGTCCCAATCTCTTTGCTGGGGCTGCATGATCATTTCTGCGATGAATCTAGAATTGAATCATTTCACCTAATACTAAATATAGGGTAATTAGCCACCAAGCCCTACTCGACTACAGCCTTAATCGACGCTAACGTTCGATTGGCTCGCTAATAGCGGATGATCGATGCTAATGTACGGTAGGTTATTTTAACATGTGCGTCTTTCTTTACTAACGTCGTACAGTTGATGGTTCCCAGTTACGGGACGGTTACTACCGATTTGACTGGAAAAAGTCTTTTATACCCTGCTACTACTAATTCCTAACTGCCAAGTTACGGTATATTCTGATATTTCGTACTTCTATACTTGTTATACCAGATTGAAGTTATTTATCTCGTCCTTTAAGCGACTGGCCATGACGACCAGTCATTAATATACCGGTATGATCTATTGGCAAGCCAATGAGTACTAAAATACCTATGCTTTCCTTTTACCGTGGTTTTCTGGATCTTTCTGAACCTGAAATAATGGAGGCGTAGTGGATTGGCTTTCACGAAGATATAAGGCTGCCTTAAGCCTTTATGCCTTGATGTGATAGAGTTACTTTACTATATAAGTTAGTAGAGGGTAGAGCCTTCTGGCAATTTCCGAGGTTCTAACTGATGACTTAGGGTCGCACTCGAGACACGTCTGTTTCAGAGTGAGCTTAATCAACGGCCCCTATACCAAGACTTTCCGCAGGCTACTTTTGGAGGCTGTTCAACAAACAGATTGACCGTTAGTCGTCTAGTCAATATCGTCAAGCCAACATTGGGGCTGTACCACCTGCTATGTCTGGCGTTGACCACTGACGATTCCTCTTCGTAAGGCGATTCTAATGTAGAATTCCAACAACTTGACTCGACTGTGCCCCATCTTATTTCCCCGATGACTTCGAGCTTTATCTTGTTATACAAAACGTCCTTTCCAGAAAGAATGCAGTCTCTTGAACATATCAAGCTTGTCTCTCTTTTTAGTCTGCTGTATAGTCAATCTTTTCCGCGTCTTTGCATTACTATACCCACTTGTTATCTGCCTCCAGTCTTTACATCTATACCGGCTATAGAAGTTCTTCCAGCTATCAAGAAATCGTAATGAAATCTCAGTCTCTCCTCGTCCCACTCGCGGCAACTGGTGCGGCCGCTACTCCCCTACATGCACTCCAAGCTCGTCAATCAACCACCAAGTCTGGTAAGTGGGTTACTGCCAGCTGCACCACCCCGAGGTCACGGATGCTGCGATAGATCAAGCCAGACGCTGGAACACGCTTGACTCCGAAGGTGCCTGGACCGCTGCAGTTGATTCATGGACGTCAAAGCCTTCCTCGAACGGTCTTCAGTTTCCGCAGCAAATCAGCAACTTTTTCCACGGACCGGATCAAGTGTTCTGTGGCAACGAAGGTGCCAGGGATGAATGTGGATCGTATTCCACCTGCAATAATGTGAAGGCGCCAGCGGGAATGTTTATCCTCAACTCAGTTGTTGCTGTCAGCAGTTTGAGTACCTGGGAATGCGATTTCTATGCTTCTGAAAATGCTTATGATCCTAGATGAACTACAACTTCTACGATGCCATGAGCAAGGCAGAGACATCAGTCACAGCGACAATTGGAAGGTTTGCTGGGACTTTTGCTCCCACTAGTGATATGTCGGCCCAGATGAAATTAGCCTCGGATCTGGTCGGCCTCGGCTTTGCTCTCGTTGCCGCCCCTTTATGGAACTCTGGTAAATCGACTCCGCTGCTTCCAAACCCCCAGGCAAACTGCTAATCAATGCAGCTCTTAAGGGTGTCCCCTACCTCGCCGCCAACGGCAACACCCTCGGTACCCTCACAGACTCCATCAATCCCATCGTGTCCAACGGTATCACCATTGCCAAGGATAGCAGCATCTCGACCCAAAACGACCTCGGCACCAACGTCGACATCCTCGTTAAGACATAGACCAAAACCCTCGACACCTTGAACAGCCAGCTCTTCAACGGCTCCGACCCTTCGAACAAGATGCTCTACAACATGATTGACCAGGGCAAAGTCCTCGAAGCCGGTTTTCAAGAGGATGCTCTCTTTGTCCAGCGCGCCATCGAGAAGGCTATATACGGGTACCTAATTCCTCAAGCCTGGCCGAAGAGTAATCTGGACTTGCACCCCTTTATCCTGTATGCCCGCCTCTAAACCCCCATTCCACCATCTCAATAACCCAAAAAACTAACGGATGACAGTGACGGCCAAGCCCCCTGCGGAACTAATGACCCTGCCTCCCAATGGGTTGACGACAAAGACGGCGAAGCCAGCTACGTCTGCTACAATGGCAACACCTACTACCTCATGACGGTCTCCGGCCTCAACGTCGATTGCTCCGGAGGCGGCGACGTTGCCGTTGCCTGTCAGAATCTTAACTTCATGAAGCTGCCTGGTGTGGACCAGCTCGACGGCAAAAACTGGGGCGGTGTCACTCGCGATGATTTTATCGCTGGGTAAGGATCTCCTTTCCTTCCTCTTCCCTTCCTCCCTTCTGCAACCCCGTAAACAACACGTACTAACATATCATCTCCAGTGCCGTCGAATCCTTCAAAGCCGACGGCAACAAGAACGGCTGGGCCACCATCGACATCACCAACAGCGACGCCGTCAACAGCGTCATCGAGAATGGCCTGCGCGCGCCCGGTGTGATTCAGATCCCTGTGTGCAGTGGGAAAGAGGGGTTTCAAAATCGGAACGATCATGGCAGGATGGGGCATACGGACGGCTCGAATTATCCTTGCAGCTAAGTGGGTAGAGGATGGGAGAATTTGTTTTGTTCTGTCTTTTGTGTGAGAAAGGCGGGATTGTGTATGTATGTTTAAGGAAATGAAGGTGTGCTCAATGTAAAAGAAGGGGGTCACTTGCAGATGTGAATAATGGGCGGCGCGTTTTTTTTCTCAGCGAACAAAGTTCTTTAGTACTTCGATAGCTTAGTACATGTCTAGCTTAAGTCGAGAACATTACTCTGTCAATGAAACGATTGATTTTATGAACAGGCGCTAAGGGCGACTTGCCTCGGCAAAAGTAAAGCATCAATTTCGCGACAACAACGACGCGTTCCTCCATCCTCATCCATCCCAACCTACTGCTTTCACCTCAGAGAAATGGCCACCGCTCGAGCTCAGCGCTTGCTTATTCAACAGGTCCCGATTGAAGCCGAACGCAACCTTGGAGGAGCTCAAAGAAGCTACTGGTCTTGATTATGACGGGAGAACGCTCAGGCGGACTCTTGAGGCTTGTGGGATTTTCAGGCAAGATCGGCCAGGCTCTAGAGGACTCGGAAGGGAGCGCAGGCGTCTGCAGGCATAGCCGGGGTATCTTTCAGCGACTAACTCCTAATCAAAGATCCTCGTGGAACTAATATCGGCTTCTGGCGGTTACTTCATCAAAGTGCCTATTACATGTTAGTTGCCATCGCTCTAGCAGGTTTTTCTACGCCTTTTCAAGTATGCATTCTCTGACGTTCGCTTGACCGCTTGTCAAATGAGACCAGGGATTACAGAAACGACGCCGAATGCAAGAATTTCAAACTCCAGATTCTGTGGTATAAATCCGTGCTTCACACGATTTTACTGCAACAGGAGCTTCACATCGTCTGGTGTTGTGGCATATCACAGAAGTGCCTATCGATGGCAGGGCGGCTGCAGAATGAAATTACTACGGTATTCAGGGTATTATTTGTTAGTACGATCTACAAATACAGGGGAGTCGCTTGATCAGCACATACAAAACAACCCTTAACTGTGGCTTTCGTACTAACAAATAACATCCCGGATACCGTAGTATTTCTTTGCAAAAGGCTAAAGAAATGAAGATGAAATGGTGGTACTAAGTTGTAGATGTCCGCCTTGGATATACGAGGCCTTCCCCGCTCACCTTCGCTTAAGGTGTCACTGGGAGCGGTTGTTTGCGAAACCTTGATGTGCCATTTTGATGAGAACTAACCATCTTAATTGCTGCCGCGGATGGATACTCCTAAACTCAGGCGCTTATTTGAAAATGGTCACTTTGAACAAGGACCATGATATTCTTCACAAGTTCACGGTGGATACTTTTGTAGTGGAGGTCATGCTTTAATAGCGCAGAAGAACTATCTAGGATGCACAAACGTTCAAATTTAGTCAATTTACTCGAAGACTTCTGAAAACCAACAAACTGCTTGCTACGTCAAGTTACCCTCAGCTGGAATATTTGGGTATCCTTATTCAAATCCGAATCGATTTCGATTTCGATTTCGTCATTTCGAAAGGAAGCGACCAGGAAATAAGAAAATGTGCTATCAAAGAGCTGCATTGCCAATCCTTCGTTTCGTTTTTTCGCGAGCTGAACGTCAGACACTCAGCTTCTCATTCGCCATGTTCACACCCTGCACACGCGCCTTGATCTTTTGAAACGCCACGTCCCTGGCATGATCCGGCCCTAAATGTTTCGGCTTAACATCAATACTGAAAGGACTAAATCCACAATCATCCGTCGCTCCCAACTGGTCTTTTTCAATAAACTTACTCGCCTCCACTAAATCCGCACAAACCTGTTCCAAAGTCTCCACGCTGGGATTCAGAGGGTTGATCACCCCAATAAAAGCGACTTGCTTTACCCCCTTGGCATCCCGTCGGATGGCTTGACCGATTTGTTTGTAGACCAAAGACTTGTCCTTTTCGGAGGCGAGCTGAATGAGGAAGTAGCCAGCATTCATAGCGAAGAGCGAAGGGAGAAGAGCATTGTAGGGGACTTCTTGGGAGTGCACGCTATCGCAGTCGCCACCGGGACAGGTGTGGATGCCGATATTTTGGCGTTCAGCGGCGGTGAAACGGTCGAGGACTCTGTACACTATCAACTTGAATTCGACGAGATATGATCGGGGCAGTAGACTTGTTGTTGAGGTCAACAAATGTCTTTAGAAGGTCTGCACCTGTCCAGGGATTTCTAGGATCTTTCTTGGAAGCAAGGCGTCCTATTCTATCTTATCAGCACCCGCCCTACAGCAGCATTACTTTAACCAACCTTCAGTGAAATCGATAGACACCCTCTTCGCTCCCACGTCGAAGCAACCTCTGATATCCTTTTCACACTGTCACTTGTTTTAGCAATTGTTACGCCGAACCAGCCACGAACCATTCGGTTTCCTCACTCACCTCATTGACCAAGTCCTTCACAAATTCTTCCTTTGTATACCCCTCTACCCCCCCCTGCAATGGATATAGCAAGTACAGCATACTCGGTGCAATGACCGCCTGCTTCATCGGATGTCCCTTTGCATATGGCATCGATTTACGTAGGTTCTCGTACGCATATGTCTTGTATTTCAAAGGGCCGCGCACCAGACGTGGGAGTTGGCGGTGGTGACCGTCGTCGAAAATGGCCTGGAGATAAGTCAGTGGATTGGAAATAGATCAAGGGAGATGTGGAAAATGCACAAAATATTGCCCATCCGCCTTCAAGTTATCTGCGAGGCCCGCACCACCGAGGGTACTTTATCCAAGAAGCCTTATAAGCTTTCCACGTTTCCAATCCCTTCCCGAAGCTCCTTCACCGCTCGACGTAACAACGAACTTACTCGATAATCGGATACGTCGCGAACCTGTATGTTTCCCTCCAGTCAGCCTTATCAGCACATCCCCAGACTCGAGAAGAAGACCAACGAACTAGCCCTCTGCTCCCCATCCGTCACCATCTCGCTCCCCGTCTCTATCATTCTGGTCACTGAATCCTCCGCTGCACGGTCCTGAGCTTTCACTAGTCCATCGCGGCTGATGCTTCCGGCGTCGTAGGCTGCATAGGCAGATTGGAGGTCTAGTCGCATGCGTTAGCACGAGTCAGGAGAGCAAAGAGGTCGAGGGAAAAGTATAGAGAGCGGGGATCTGTGACCAGAGTCCAAAGGGAATAACAAAGATTGCGAATCCGCAGAAAAATGCAGAACCACGTGCTTAATGAACAGGCAGCAGAAAACAGTAGAAAAGACAGGAACCCTCACACTCCGGTCTAGGCAAACTCCCCACCACTTCCGTGGCAATAGGCATCTCTCAACCTTCTCGCAAGTCTCTGAAAATCCCAATATCAAATATCTCACTTAATCGGGCTGTCTTATCTTAGTCAACGAGCGCTTGACGAAGAATACACTCCCACCCGAAGCAAAAGGTTCCAAAAGACCCTTCAAAGGAAACCCCGATCTCATAAGAGAACCATTCTTACTTAGCTCAAAGACCCCGCAATATCAGAATCTCTTGCATTCGCGATTAGGGTCCGCAGATCATTGCGGGGTGCAGCCCGCCTCGCTTTCTAGGGTTACGGGGTCTTTTAGCGATGGGTTGGCTCGATCTGATCTGTGGTCAGTAGCGACCCCCATCAATGATTAATTTTAACGTTGTCATGTTCAGTAAATCAGTTGTTGTCCTGACCAGCTTCTGGCGGTTTTTCCAAGGTCGTGTTGAAAGTCATATGTTTTTTCCTCAAGGATACAGGCATTGAAGATGGAAGAAGGGTAGGAGGAGGCGGGAGCGTTCTTGAGAGAAGTGTTGTGGTGTTTGAGAGATTTGCTTAACGGAATCATGAAATGAGCATTTCTCTACCAAAACCCTAAGAGACAATTAGTATGGCCCTTCCTGAGAACTCCAAATCACCCTCCCTCTTTCAGACCCAGACAATGCCATGCCCCCCCCCTCCTCCATCCCCTCAGTGCAACACTCCCAAATTCACAAACGTCACCACATCAAACATCACAAAACCACACAGCCTATACGTCCACCAAACCCAACACTGTTAACCCCTCTCTTTCACAACCCCTCATCCCTCATCCCATCCCAAACCAAACCCTTACAAAAAGAAAAAAAAAAAATCTCAAATCACAAAGAAAGAATAGAGTACCGCTAATGCAAGAACTGAGGATTAAAAATTGGTTGACGCAAACTTAGCGTGAGCTGGATGGGCGTTAGGAAGGGCGTGCAATTGGGAGGGTTTTTCAACTTGAACTTGAGCCGGGAAGGTTTGATGAGATGGAGCGGATAGAAGGGGTCATGAGGGGCAGGTGCGGGTAAGGAGGTGTGGATGCGTTTGGAGATGAGGGAGAATGCCGATATTCAAACCACGAAAAAAAAAAACAAAGGCACCAGAAACTACTAGGCTCCTGTCACCCTCCCACTCCATACACATCAGCTTTCAGAAACATCCCCCAGTCCGTTCCCGCCTTCGGAAAAACCGGGAAGATGGGGATCATGATGGCGTGGGTGTTGCGGCATGGAGGTGTTGTTTGGGGGATATATTTCCATCAATGGATGTGGTGGTGTTAGCCATTTCAGATATTAGGGTTAAGAGTGTTTTGAGTACTATGGGAATTATCTAGCGTGGATTATAGGGGTTTTTGATAGAGATTGAGAAGATTTCTTGGTCGCGCGAGCCTGACTGGGAGCTATCGGCGAACCTAGCAAAGGGATTTAGGGGTATAAATGGAGGGTTCCCCTTAAATTCTGGACCTGCATCCCGCAGAGTTTGGATAAGAACATTGCTGGATTGTGCTCTCTCCCACCCGCTCCTTTGTTCGTTCTCCTATGATCCATAGTCCTAGTCGCAGAGATACGGGAGTGCTTAGCGCCTTGGGGGTACCTCCACGGCCATTTTGGGCCTATGGGGATCTCTAGGGTTTGCTAGGCTGGCCCAACCACTATGCAACGTATTTATATATATCCTGTGCGTGACTGAGATGATGCCCAATAGTCCATAGAGATCGAATCTATCCTTCGTTCCATGATTGGCCTGCAGTGGTTATACCCCTGTTCCTTAACTAGGGATGCCAATCCTGAGTCCGGCAAACGCGTCGGCTGTATTGCGTTGGCGGCTTTTCGGCTTTTCGACAAGAATTCCAGAGGCAATTTGAATGGGTAGTACCAGGCGAAAAACCGTGTCAGATAAGGCATTCAAGGCGCTTTTGAAGCTTCTCGGCCAGAATTCGGTCTTCAATCTGCATATCAGGCCACCATAGCAACTGCAGGATCATGAAGCCAGCGACTGCGGCGCATGTAGAACGAAGAAAGGAGCTTACTGACCAATTTGGCCTGTAGCATGTGCGGTTCGTGTTAGGTTTCGAAGAATAGCCTAGGGCTGGGACAAGTTCCGCCCCTACTTATGCCCGCTGTTGGTGCTTTTCTCGGTATTCCGAAAGCAACGTTTCTTTCCTGTAGGCATGTCATAGCTTTGAAGAATAAATCTTGACCAGTCCTCCCTGCTCGACCTTGTAATCTTTGCCTCTCTTCCAGCCTAGCCACTTTTCCAGAACATCTTCACCGCCAACGCCAGGGGCCAGCCCATCACTCTTGTAAGCCTCGTACTGTGGAATCTTGATGCCAGGCGATTCTGACAAGGCTACGGCAGGTCTTTGCTCATAGCCATCCCCTTCAAGCTCGGCTTGCTCAAGTACGGGCGTGCAGCAAGCATCCTTCCCATCGAACACCTGTTCCCACTCTTTCCTCGTCTTTTCGAGAAACCGCTCCCGGAATTTTTCTCTGTGCATAGGCCATTCCTCTGGATCGTCTCGGCATTTCAAGAGATCCTCCTCCATGCCCAACCCCGCAATAAGTTCTTTCGAAAATTTCATCTCCAATGCACCAATAGCCATATAACCGCCATTTTTGCACTCATAGACATCATACCACGGACTCCCTCCGTCAAGTATATTCTCGCCCCGCGGTTTGCTCCACAGCTTTGTCTTCAACCCGTATCTCATGAATGAAGCCAGATACGCCGAGCCATCGACCATATTGGCATCCACCACCTGTCCCTTCCCCATTTTCATCCTGCTAATAAGAGCGGCAAGAATCCCAAAGGTACATATCAAACCCCCACCCGCGAAGTCGGCTACGATATTCGCTGGGGCGTAAGGTGGCTCGTCTTTCCGCCCTAATTGACTAAGCACACCAGAGACAGCTAGATAGTTGATATCATGGCCTGCCATATTAGCATATTTGCCAGCTCTTCTGAATCCAGTCAGTCTGGCGATGATTAACCTCGGATTCGTAGCTAGTAGCTGGTTGGGACTCAGCCCAAGGCTTTCCAGGACTCCTGGTCGATAGGGATCGACAAGGATATCGGCCTTCCTGAGAAGATCTTTGAGCAAAGCAAGTCCGCCTGGAGATTTCAAGTCTAATGCAATGGAGGACTTGTGCCTTGTGAGGAGGTCAGTGGTCGGTGGAGGCGGTGTGGAGGTGTGGGCTTGGGGGTGGGGACGATCGATGCGAAGGACCGAAGCACCATAATCGGCGAGGAGGAGAGAGGCGAATGGGACTTTGTCGTGGCTTGTTGTTAATGCAACACGATTTATGAGTGGGATGGGTAATCAAGTCTGGAATTACCTGGAGCGAGACCAGCAAGTTCAATGACATGTATATCTGCGAGAGGTGGAGCATGAGAAGTCATAACTACGAGCTAATGTGTGTCGTGTCTTATAGAGTATCTATGAGCATTCCCCATTTTCAATTTGGGACCAACTTCTGTGGGGGTTGTGGGGTAAAACAAGGGCGGGGCGGGGCCGTTCTGCCTAGGGCGGAATTAGCGGAGTCGTACCATCCAATAGGGCTGAATGTTGAGATGGCAGATTTTATTTTGAAGTGAGGACCATGTGGATGGCTGAAAAGTGCGTGCAAAACATAGATTTCAAGTTGTTAAACATATTTCAAGGCACTCAATCCCAAGATGCAGTCTAATCCCCTTAGATCTATCACCAAGGTGTACATTCTATCTCGCCGTCTCTTCTCCGATGTGATCCAACAGAACAAGCCTGGATGCCAGTAATGGGAGGGGGAGGGGCCGGGTAGGTAGAATCGATGCATAAAGCCGCGCATCCCCAGTGAGAAGTATCCCCCGGTATCGTGACATCCAAATCCTTGCTCCAAACAGTAACCTCATGGCCACCACGAACAAAGTTGCATCGGCGGCGTATGTATCAAGGCCGATGCCAGCAATGTTGGGAGGTAGTGCATTGCAGATGATAGAACGTAGATGGGTTATATTCTATGGAACGTCAAAGAATGAGATCTAAACAGCAATCAACGAAAGACTTGGTATTGATGCTGATGGAGTATGCTCTCAAGAATGTCCCAAAGGCTCAGGCTTTACAAAAAAGAGAGACACTAGATGAACATTGACGCCGAGTTCAAGAGTGGTATCGACTGAGACCAACGGACCTTTAGAGAGGCTATAGTGGCATGCAGCACTTGCTCTGACCAAATTTCGACAATTCCTCGCAACGCTAATCCCATCGTCTGCGCATCGCCGGCTCACACTGCACCTCGTGATACCAAGGCTGAGCAAGTCACTAGCCTTATTGACCACATTGCTCGTACAATAATGAACAGAAGCTTCGGGGGGCACAGTAACAGTGTTGGTGAAAGCTTCGGCTTCTCTGGCTTTTATCGTCAAGCGAAGAAGGGTCCTCCGGAAGCTCGGAGGCTTGAAGGCAGTGCCTTGAAACAATTTTGGCCCTATTGTAGTGAGTCCAATTAAGTTATCAGGTACTCAGGCTAATCTTAATTGAGTGGTAGTACTAGAATAGCTGATCTACCACCACCAAATTAGATGGTAAACAAACAATCTGAATAGCTACAACTCTACACCTTTCACCCCCTCTATATAATCTACCTAATAAACAATGGCACGCAAACGAAGGGAGCTGAATTCAGTCGTTAAAGTAACTTTGCGACAGGAGGTTTGCACCGAGAAAGCTCTTCATCAAAAGCTTGGGATCAGTCAGTCCACCATTAACAAGGTATACAGGAATACTATGAGGAACTCCATGGGTTTTCAATTTTGGCCGTCGATGACCCCCTAGTCTTTAACTCA
>JAABUO010006905.1_pt1 | contig 12994 bp, 15 predicted proteins | sample 5559291 | NCBI WGS metagenome assembly JAABUO01 (sample SAMN10711878, study PRJNA513372) | rock metagenome | isolation source: Antarctica rocks | place: Antarctica: Victoria Land, Finger Mt sud
GCTTCGGCCGGCGTAATTTCCTCATCTGGCCTCACAATTAAGGCAGACATTGATTACGAAGACGCCCACGAGGATCTTAAAGAATACGACGTCCTGATCGTCCCCGGCGGCCCCAGCATCGATGCTGTCCTCAAGCAAGAATCCGAGCCCATCAAGCTCGTCAAAGCCTTCTGCAACCTCCAGCAAACCGACCCCAGCAAAGAGCGAACCCTCATGTCTATCGGCACCGGCTCCCTGATGCTGGCTCAAGCCGGCGTTCTACAAGGCTTGGCCGCAACCACGCACCCAGACTACTACACCCAGATGGAAATCATCTGCAAAGAAGCTGCCAGAAAGGGCGATCTGCAGCAGACGGACGTCATGGAAGAAAATTACGTTGTCAACAACGCGCGTTTCGATCTCGGCGAGAAGTTGGAAGAGAACCCGTTTATCCTGAGCAAGAGACCCGATGGGAGGAGGAAGTCCATTGCGCGCAAAGGTAGTAACGCGTGGAAGGAGAGCGTGAAGCGGCGCGAGTCGTTCGCCAGGAGAGCTTCGCTGAAGCTTGGCGGGTTGAGGTTGATCACAAGTGGCGGGGTTACGAGCGGCTTGGATGCGAGTCTGTATCTTGTTGCTGCTATGGTGTCTCATGAGTCGGCGTTGGAGGTTGCGAGGGTGTTACAATACAGCTGGAATAAGGGTGTTACTGTGGATGGTATCGATGTTTGAGCTAGCTTAGTTCTTACTAAGGGAGAGCATGATTACCTAAGGTAAGCTAGTAATAGCTAAATTCTTTGCCTAACTCATAGCCATTGCAAAACCACGATAAAGTATGCTGGCTGCTGATACTGTGACAAATACCGGAGATCATTAAGTAGCTGAGATTTATTAAACCACCGGAGTGGGCGGGAAGCTCGCGTGCCAGAAAAAGCCGATCGTTGTGCTCACTGGGTTCAAACAATTGTTACCTGCATGAAGCCATGGATGAAGCTGTCTACCGGCGTCGCGAAAATTACGGCACAGCAGGTTACGTCCCCACCATCGGCGTCACATAAGTATGCTAAGTCATAAAGTGCAGTATGCGGGTCCAGGTTGCCTGGCACAAGGCTCAAGAACAGTTGTCCACAATGGTGGAGAAAGCTTCCGGGAGTATAGAGGCATGATGAGCCGAGAGATGACCGGCAGACATAGACCGCCTTGGCTTGTTCATGTCTTCAATTACCTGCCTGACATAATCGCGATTTGGATCATTAAAGAGCAGATGGATACAGAGCCGGCCCAAAGAAAGAGAGCATTTGCTAGCAGGATGGCCTTGAAGGCCGATCAACGCTGCTATACGCAGGGTACATGTGAAAGACATCAAGACGGCCAAGGCAGCCTCGATTATCACAATGCTTCTAAAAACATCCATCATAAAGACGAAACACTATGCCAGATGATAAAGATATGGTAACTTAGCCCATTCTCAAAAGGACGTCCGCCCTGAAGCCTAAGAGCTCATTTCGAAGAATGGATGGTCAACGGCGGTTTCCATATAGTACGCCTTTGGCCATGAATAACCAGGGCTGCTCTCGTAGGGGGGGCGTGGGGGGTCGATCTCAGACCAAGCGCTGTTGCCTTTCGATATTCCCTGGAAGCTACGTGGTGGGTCGAACCATTATCCTCAGCAAAATCTGGAAGTTCGACCCGATAAAGAGGCAAATAAGTCCAAGCATTAGAGCCGCGATTTGCTGTGCTCTTAACATGAAATATCTGACTCGATTTGATGATCACCGAGGAAGATGCGAAGTCAAGAATCTAGCCGCTTGAGCTGAAACCTTACATTCTCTCCAATTGCAACGATGCAATGCCACGTCGAACATTTAAACGCAGATTCCATCTTAGCTTGTGTATGATGCCCACGTATATTTGGTGTACGGTATTTCACTAACATTCATTACCTTTACATTACCGCTGTCTATATATCTTCTCTATATGGTTTCATGTCTTCGCTGTATGAGCACGTTTACCCACGAGTAATGTAGCATTGAACAATGGCCGCTACCAACCTTTCATCCCAATTATCAGAGTACTGGCGGAGGCTGATGCCTAAAATTTTCGATGACGAGGCTCAAACAAACCCGCATAAAGTCCTTGCTACCACTACCAGTTCGACGGACCTGATGTAGGGCTTTCGAGATATCTCCTTTGCAGAGATGACCAACGCCGTAAACTTTATAGCCCATCAATTACAGGCAGAGTTTGGGGTTGAACTTGAACATCAATTTCCGACATTGACGTATCTAGGCGTTCCAAATGTTCGGTATAACATAGTCTTCTATGCTGCAATCAAACGTGGCTATAAGGTAAGGCACTAATAATGTGAATACAGTTCCTCCACAAGCTGAAGGGATGGATGAGTAGGTTCTTCTCCCTTCACCACAAAATACCGTTGCTACCAATGTATCATTGATGGAACAGACCCAATCTTCACGCATTGTTCATTCCAGGGAATTGACGCTCTCGATTGATGGCATCTGTGCTGCAAAACCAGGCTTAAAACGTATGACGATTAGCTCCTTAATTGATTTACTTGGAGCTCGAGCAAAAAGATTTCCTTTCAACATCACATTTGACCAAGCTGTACAGCAGCCCATAAATTGTTCTCCATTCGTCAGGCTCGACAGGACTGCCGAAACCTGTGGTTATGACCCACGGAACCTCTGCGGTTCTGGACAACGACCGTGACTTTCCCACCGTAGCAGGGCGCAAAAACCATGACTTCACTGTCTGGGACTTTGATACCCCGGATGCTCGCATATACAAGCCATTTCCGCCATTTCACCGTGCAGGCTTTCTCAATAAAATCGTAGTACCACTGTACACGCATACTATACCTGTCTCTGGTCCACCTCTGAGACCTCCTAGTGGAGCGCTGGTGAAAGAGATTATGCAGCAGCAGAATCTTCCCCGCTGCTTCTTACCGCCAGCGGTAGCAGAGCAGATACTTCATGAGCCTGATGGATATGATTACCAAAAATTAGACGTGTTTTGCTACGCTGATGATCCCCTATCTCAAGCTGCTGGCGATGAGATCAGCAAATTTACTATGATGTGTCAGTTCCACGGCTCAACGGAGATTGAACAAGTCAGACAGCTAGTTCCTCTGCGCGAGGACTGATCGTACATGGAGTTTCATCCGTACACGAAGCTAGAGCGGCAGCCTGCTGAAGATGATGCTTTCGAAATTGTGGTTTTCGCAGATGCGAGCACAGCTGGATCGACGGCATTAAATCACAATTTCCCTAATGTGACCGAATCCTGAACCAAGGATCTTTTCAGACCGCATCCATCGAAAAAGAACCTCTGGCGATTTCATGGTCGTAGGGATGATATTATCGTGCTGTCTGATAGTGAGAAATTCAACCCAGTGCCTATGGAAAGTATGTTACAGGCGCATCCATCCATTGCTGGCGTCATCATCGCAGGTCAAGGCCGATTCTTACCTGCTCTCCTGGTTGAGACTAAGGCAGGTCACTATACCAACCCTTCTCTGCTGGAGAAAATCTGACCGTCTGTCGAAAGCGCAAATCTGAAGGCACCGGAGCATGGCCAGATTCTTCGTTCTATGATAATTATAGCCAAGCCCGACAAGCCATTTGCGCGGGCGAGCAAGGGCATTATTATCCGAAAATTATTCGAAAATTGACCGAAGCCGCATACGCGAACGAGATTGACGCTCAATATGCGAGCAATTTACCACAGCAGCAACCTGTGGTTCCATCATCTCTCGAGACTTCAGCATTCCGGCTAGGAGCAATAAAAGATTTTGTCCGCTCTACTCTCACCAAAAGCATGCCAGGGATAGAACCCTCAAACGAAGATAACTTCTATAGCGTTGACTTGGACTCTCTGAAGACAACAGAAGCGGTCCTAAACCTGAAAGCTAGTCTCCTTAAGCACAGATAGGCTTCTGAGTTTCCTGGCTGTCGACCGACTACTTCTATCGTTATCCTGATCATCCTAGCTTTCCTTAACGAAGATATTGTACCAAGGGAAAAGGAGCGTGTCGCAGATATGATTGTGCTTTTTGAAGCTTTCACGACGTCACTTGTCTCCGCAGAGCAAGTGCCAATTGCACAGCCTTCAGTTGATGGTTTGGTAATCGCGCTTACTGGCTCTACTGGATCACTTGGCTCCTACATTCTCTATAGTCTTTCGATCGATCCAGTTGTCTCAGAGATATATTGTTTGAACCGTTCTACTGCTGCGCGACAGCGAAGGGAAAGATTCTCGGAAGGGCGAAACACTGACAAACAAGGTTAAACAGGCGAAAGTCACGTTTCTTACCACAAACTTTGCTATGCCACGCCTTGGCCTCGCAGACGATGATTTTACTACAATCACAACACGCTGCGATCTCATCATCCACAATGCTTGGAAGGTTGACCTTTACCAGTCCTTGTCATCTTTCACCGACAATATTCAAAGTGTACGGACCATGATTGATTGGAGTGCGTCAAGTCCTCGTCAGCCACGCATTGTCTTCATCTCTTCAATTAGCTCGGTCGGGGCTTGGGAATCAATGTGTAAGGATGGCCCAATGGTTCCAGAGGCACCTATTACCGATTTCAATGCCTCTCTACATATGGGCTATGCAGAATCAAAGCAAGTCGCTGAGCAAATACTTGACACAGCCGCCACGAAATGCCACGTCCCAGTTACTATTGTGAGGGCGGGACAGATGTGTGGATCAACAATTGCTGGTGATATGCCCTGGGCTGAGAGAGACTTGATTCCGTCAATGCCCGCGACATCAAAGTCGCCCGGTCTATGACCCTCCGAGTTGCACCCGGTCAACTGGATTCTTATTGACAAAATCTCCAAAATCATACTTGAGCTCTCATTTCACGATCTCGGGGACCGAAAGGGTAGCCCTAATTATTACAACGTCGTGAATCCACATTCTGTACCTTGGAGCCACCTTCTGGCACCACTGAAAGACTATTGCGGCCCGGCAACCAAGGTTGTACCTCTCCTCGAGTGGATGCAAATGCTTCAAGAGTTCGACAAAACGGATGTAGTGGAATTTTAGGCGAAACCGGTGCTCAAGACTCTGGATTTCTTCGCGGCGACGGCATCGAGCGGACTGTCTGCGAAGTACCAAACGAAAGCGAGTCTGCAGGCCAGTGAGAGCATGGCTGCTCTGGACCCAGTCAATCCAATTTGGTTGCAGTCTTGTTTCAATTAGCGCATCTGATCGTCTCATTTGCAATATTCCAGAGGTAAGCTATTTGAAATCTATGGGCTAATATTACCGTTATAAAGGCTGTTTCCAACGAGACGGTGTATCGCCAAAAGGGCTCATTCAATGCACATGTAAGGCGCTATTCAACACCATTGACCATCCGCCGCATCCTTCGCGCCAAATCTCCATGTACAGGGGTGCTTTCCCGTATCGTTTTGAGGGGGTGCCAACGGGCCGTTCAGCCTGGTCAATACCAAACTAAGGATTTGACCCACATGGTTTCATCCCATGCATAGTAAATAGTGTGCTGGAAGGAAACACTGTCGTTCAGGATGCCCTAACCCTTCTACGACGTATGGTGCGCTTCAACCCAGATTTGTCAGATCCTGCGAATGGGTGTAGGTGCTATTATGAAAAAATACATATGCGGGCTGTGAGAGATGCATAAGGCCTATCGACCAATCTCCCGGCTACAACCAAATCGATGGTGTGATGAGGTGGTTCCAAGGTTACACCAAAATCTTTACCCTAAACGCCGGTTAAACCCCTGCTCGCCTGACACCGCGTCTACTGCATGTGCAACTATCACGACTTGGAATTTCAAATGAGCGCTTAGACAGCAAAGGACAAATAGAATACGAGACTCCGAATGCATGATTGGAAACTGAGAGCGATAAACGAATTTAACCTATTTTTGCAGATATCCTCAATCTCAAAATTATCTTGATTTTGGTATTGAAGGCAAGGATGGTGAGAAGCAGGAGATAGAAAAGGCAGGCGCGGCAAGGTGAGGTAGGCAGCATGAGGTAATCGAAATACCTTATGGAGGGTGATGTGCACTAGTTGTACATTAGGGCGGTAATGAACGGTATGGGCTTTGTATATGTTTTGCTTGGTTATCTAAGCTCATACTAACGTAAGTTTGCGCCGCCGAGGTACCTTGGGTGCCGGACTCCTATCAATCTGTTCAGCTTGTGCGGATAAGTTAATAAGGAAGGGAGATGGGGCGAAATGGTCGGTAATGTGTCATTCTTAGAGGTGCGGCCCGTCCTACGTGCGTCCGAAGGTTGAACGTCCCCCATTTGGCCGGGAAGTCCTGCTTGTGGCCCCCAAAACCAATGGTATTGAGCGAACAGACCATAGACTCATGGACCAATTCGGCCACGAGCTTAGAGGCTTTTAACACGCAGTAAGCGACAATTGGCCGCACAGTTCCACCGCCGGCAGAGTCTTCAGACCCGGATCAATGTGCAATTCAATGTGGTGCATGCTCTTTTTAGATGACGAAACTAACATTATACGTAGCTATACAACCTCATGCAACAGCGCGACAACGAAACAAACTCTGGAACAGCTACTACTAGAGATGTTATCGCAGAAGCCACAAAGCGCGACGGCTCTGCAACGAAGACCATCTCCCTCCTTACCATGGTCTTCCTCCCAGGAACAGCAGTAGCAGTAAGCCGCATTGCCACTGCCCTATTCTGTCCACTTTGGACGCAAGTCGTTGACTTCTAAGGTAGACGATCTTCAGCATGTCTCCATTCTTCTATTCCGCACCGGACGCCTTTGGCATCTCTCGCACTTTGCCGTGTACTGGATCATCACCATACCTCTGACGATTACCGTCTTGCTGGTGTGGTACCTGTGGCAGAATACATCGCTGCTACAATGGCCTTGTAGATACTCGAAGAAGTAGAGGCCAGCAGCCCAATATGATGATTTCGCGCAAGAGGTATAGGCTCATTCTCGACCAGTAATTTCTCCGCTTAAAGGCTTATTACCAGGATGAATCTGGGCAGTCAACTCGTGTAGGCTTTGACATGAGGGGTCCTTCGAGAGTCGGTGGATGAGAAGTGAATGCTGAACAAGGGTGTTCAAGACTGAGTGGGAGGATTGGTATGAAGTTGCCTTCTCCTTCGTCTTATCGGCCTTGCACTGTAGTCGACAATCCGCGATGTTATTCGATGGTGTTACCGTTGTGAATATATAAATGATATCGTCGCTCTGGTTGACCTGCCTATAGCTGAGCCAGGAGCTGAGGCGGCGCTTACGGTACGGTGGAATATGAAAATGTTTTTTTTCCTGAAAGAGGACTCAGAAAGCGAAGTAGAAGAAGAAACTTAATCATAGGAACGCATACTTTGAAGGAGGTTGGTGGTATTTTAGTTTGCATTGTGCTTTTCTGTTTGGTATAATCTCAAGACTGATGGTGGGACTGACGGAGATGGAACAAGAACCGTTGAGATGAAGATTTAGATGGACTGTGAGTTGAAGTGGCAAGCGGTGAGTGAAAGCTTGAAAGTTTTTGTGTAAGAAATATTGTGTAGTAAGTCGTCCTGAATAATGGGAAGATCCCCAAACGTAAAACAGAGGTGCTATTTGATTATATGAAAAATGCCTGTGCTAAAAATGCGGAAAAATATCCATCCACTGGGCATTTTGGAAGCAACCGCTTGGAAGAAGACGTAAACTTATCACGATCTCCACTACGACAAGTAAGCGCGCAGAGACATAGAGCGCCCCTGGGATAAAGAACAACAAGTTTGTTGGCCATTTCAGCTTGTACCCATTGAGGTTGGTCAGTCCAGTCGTCGTATAATTGTCCTTGATTATGGAACCTGCCTCTACAGAACATCCTATACCTAGGACTGTCCCCATGGATATACAAGTCCAACGCCACAGGGCTTGTTCGGCCCGAGTGGGAAAGTCGAAGTTCCAAGCGGCCAGATGGAGGAGGGAGAAGCTCGCAGTAGGTATGGCGATGATTACTATAGTCCGGAAGTTATGGAGACGTGAGTCGCGATCATTTGGTATGCGTGGTAGTGGACGTTGCTGGACCCCCCACCAATGGCGTAAAGGCATTTGACTAGATGTGTAGAGCTGATATTCCACAAATTCTAGAGGTGTATCGCGGAAGGGGTGGGAAGCTTCGTCTCCCGCGAGAACGAATACTTCTGCGATGCTCATGTCCAAGTATAGTGTAGCTGGAGTGTCAACATTGAGGGGCTTGTAAAACTAGAAGAAAAACGTCGCGCAGGTGCACATTATCAAAGCCACGGTCGACAAATCCAGAAGGGTAATTGGGAGCTGCTGTATGGCCCGAGTCATAACCTGAGCGACGAGCCAGCCCGCTTACAGGCTTGCAATTGTCTTTGCAAACTTGTCAGCCTTGCTCTTATCCCATATTTCGTCTTTCGTTATGGCCGGCATTTGTGTATTTCCTATGGACAAGGTAGTATAGCTGTTTTGCCGTGATGGGAATGGTATGCTTTCTCGAGCGCAAAGAAGGAATCCTCCACTGTCGGCGTAAAAGGCGTGTACTAGTGACCAACTGGTGTATACCAATTCCTCCATCTCGGTAACGGATCGCTTAGGGCCCATTGTCCACTTGCGAATAGCACAAGAAGTTCGGGTGCAAGTATAGCAAGAGCAAGCCACCGTAATTTCCGCAGAAACAGCGTCCAAGGCGTATCGTCCTTTGCGGGGACAATTAGATGTAACATTACTCACTCACAGATAGCGAGCGTTGCAACACAGCTCCATATGATATTCAAATTTTCACGCTCATTTGGTTGATTCACCCACCTACGTTTGGTTGAAGTAGGAGTGCTAGATATGTAAGATAAGGTTGTAGATGTAGGAAGAGAACAAGTACTCAATGATAGATTCATAGATCTGAAACCTATAATTAGAAATAGGTGTTGAGGAAAGGTTTTGTGCTGTGGGTTTGGATCGCATGCAGCGGCGACTGTATAAAAGAATGCGAGCGCAAAGGCTGAGAAGGCGCTATGCCAATATGCAGAATCTCTCACCACAATCTGGGCGCTTGCAGACGCTGTGGCGCTATTTGGCGAAACACACTGAACTTGCATGAGATCCGGATTAGAACCCGATTCGTGAACTTGAAGATGCATGTGGCCATGATGTTCATCAGTTGTGACTTAATTTAATCCTCGACTGCACTTTAATTGGTCTGGGTATTATCGCTGCACCCGGCTCAAAGGATTTTGATGAGCAAGGCAGGTTTTTGGGAACCGTGAATAGCAAGTTTCAACTTCTGGTACTCCAATACCAATTAATTTTCGTAGAGGACTTGGTTTGTTAGGCTGGAAAAGGACAGCCTCCCCTTCTCTGATTGGTGAGCCTTGTTCGTGTTTCATCCATTTCTTCAACGCCTTTGCCCTTCAATGCTTGGGGACCAATTTCCGTGAAGATATAGCCTTCTGGCGCGTATTTGTTTCCGTCGTCGCCGGGTAGTTTACGACCCAGAAGCCGAGTCATCCATGCCCGCGGACCCCATCGTCTATTGAGGGATGGCTTAACATACCATGGGTGTGATAGGTATTCGACAGAATTGAGGCGTCCTGTCTTATTGTCCGCATCAGAAGGTATGTACTGCTTTCGCATAAATTCTGGCCGAGGAAGGAAGAAGTATCGTAGGAGCAACTTACGAATCCCCAGAGCCCCGTTGAGTATTTTGTAATAAATGGCTGGCGACTTGGGGAACCTAAGTGGCCCTGTTAGCTTGACTTGCACGTGGCCGAAACGGCTTCTCGCAACTGAACTTACATCATCGCCTTTCGCAGCCTCTCCCCGAGGAGAACCGTGACAAATCTTTTTCCAATACCAATATAGGTGTTCGACAGGTTGAAAAACAAGACGTCCAGATGAGACTCTGCTAGTTTGCTATTTATCAAAGCTAGGAGCATAGAACATTCCTCATATTTCAAGCTCCACTCCCGAACTTCTTCAAGCTAAGGGAGCCCGTCTTGCCAACCCATCTTCCAGGAGGGGAGATCTGTATATGGTATCATCATCGATCACCCATGCTCTTCCAGAATGTACCACAAGCACAAAGCTCCATATCTGTCAAGCTCCGCCGTTCGTACCTATCCACCCATCTACCAGGCTCGAGTGCGAAGAGGCTCAAAGTATACCAATATGTCGGAATCCGTAATCTTGCCAGACTTTTGGTAACGGCTGTGTAGATAATTCATACGAGCTATTGAGTAGATCGTCCTTTCGGACGAAGGTTTGTTAAGAGCGAGTTCAAGCAGCAGTACACCAGTGTCTGCAGTACGCTTCGATGCATTTTTTGGACTGGCAAGTTGCCCGGTGGCAACAAGAAGGGATGACACGCTCGGTATTCCATACGTCTGCAGTTAAAAGGTAAGTTATAATGGTCAATAGCATCCATGCTTTTGCAGCTTAAGCTATTTTCAAAGGAAGCGGGCTACCTCCCTTGAAGAGCGCAATAATAATAGAGAAGCCAAACATCTTCGGAAACTCAAGCTCTGTGAGGTCTTTCAAAATAGTCTGTGCATCATCCGTGCTCATCGTACGAAAGGATGCTCTCGTCGTAAGGTTGTACTTCTTTTGCAGATCTGCACCCCTTCGGTGTCGTAACATCGAAACCGAAACCATGTAGGCCAGAACTAATAGCGTGATGATCCATTGGGTGTTCCAGCCGGCAGCATCAATCAGAAGCAAATCGGGGGACATGAGATGATGAGTGAAGCAAAAAACCGCCAAGCGTTACTCGATGCTCTCTTTAAGAGAGAGTATACTACGTGGGTAGCCCCCCCAGTGACACTAGTGACTTGGGATGGGCGCTATACCCAAGAGTGACAGAAGCTAGCTATCTACGGCTAGACTGCGCGAGCTCTAGGTGTGCGCGGACTCTAGGTGAAACCGAGTAGACTTGATCTGGAAAGGCGTGCTGTGCAACTTTGCAAGAAGATATTATTATCATGCTGCCATCTACATCTAAATGAACGAGCGTACCCTAAACAGGCCTAGGGACATTGAAAAGAGACTGCTGGGAGAGGAGGAGCTATGTGACATGGAGGATAGGTTGTATCAGGAAGAACATGAGGTGTTTGATTCGGAGTAGGAACTTTGTCACCCATAGACCATCCCCAATATATACCACTTTCTATTGGTCAGTACCCCTGCTGTAATAAACCCGAAATACACTCGATCAACATACACGTATTATACAAAACCCAATCCGATTAGGCAATATACATCTATAATACTTTCCAAGCCCTACCTGAATCCTAACTTCCCCTTCGTCCCTTGGGTTTTTAGGACCTACGGTATTCGTTTGCTTTCATTTCCATGTCTTTTGAAAAAAGATAAGCAGGTATCGGCTAACCCAGTGCTATACAAAACACCGCAGTAAGAAGACTGTGATATGACTCATGCTATAACTACAAGACTTTTGGAAATATCTCTCCTCACGGAGCATGAAAATAGACGGACGATTTATGGAGAAAGGAGCCATATATTATATGGCAGATCTGATGCAATGTGTACCATTTGGAATCTTTATCTCGCCTTTGCCAAGATACTCCCGAATATTGGTCTCGTCAATTCTCAGGCAGATGAAAAACTCACTGACACAGTTCAGCATTTCGGGAGAACCGTTGTTACTTGGAAGTGCACGTATTGATGCTTGATTTGCTTGCTACTCTTCTGACTTGTGGCCGTCTCTAACGTGTATTGTTCGAAACTGGTTCTGCAAGTACGTCCGACCTCGAGCTACACTTACGCATGGGCTATTGAGGTACTTTCGTGCTGTGGGGCCGTATAGCCAAGATGAACATTATACCTGGAGCTGCGATTCGGCGGAACGGCATTGGCCTCAAAAACCAGCACTATGGCATGAGATTGAAAGCAACTGTGGACTCCTATTTACTTGTATGCGCACTGTTCATAACTTTCAGGGGCTTGATGATGGATCTGAAATCTCACTGGATGTTTGAAGTCCTTCACATCTTTGTTTCTTGATGAATTGCCAGCCTAACAATTATTCAGCTCCATCGCCTTTGAAAAGCCTGAAAGCTCTGCTGAGAGAATTCTATTATTTTGTCTGCTTCACCAAAAATCTTCCTTTGCCGTGCATTTCGAAGAACTCGCAGGAAATCATTTAGTGAGTTCTTGGGACTTCAGCACTTGACCGCTGATTCAACCATAGTGACCTTTTTTGAAGATTGATAAACCGTTCCTTGTTGCATCCCATTACATCTTTTTACTTCGAGCTCATTCTTGCCTTTTCGCTGCTACACACAGTGTCTCAAAAGTATATCGGTCACCATTCTGTAGCCTAAAATTGTGATCCACACTATTCGTTTGTTCTTTCTAGTATATATATGATCATCTTACGTGCCCATAGCCGACTCAATAGACACTGCTTGTATCTTCAACATTACTCCCTGAACCCCAACAGACTACAATTTTGCGATAAGCAGGATATCTCAGCCAGACAAGTCCCTAGTAAGAAAATGGCTCGATTTCCCAAGAAAACTAAATCGACTACAACAAACAGAGAGAACCACGAAGTAGAATCGCCTGAGAGCAGACTTATAGGCACCGCAAATGGACAAAATCGTTACAACCTTCATCCTAGGACTGGGCGAGTAGACTACGCTCCTGCACCTAAAATTGTGACGAATTTGCCATCTCACCAAGCAGTTTTTGGGGACCCAGCACAAGGGAGTCCACGACGACAGTACACCTTTGGTGATGTATTCTGCGGGGCTGGGGGGATGTCTTGTGGAGCCACGCAAGCCGGTCTTCAAGTCCGATGGACGCTTGACCATGACGAGCACGCAACAGATGCTTTCAGTTCAAACTTTGGCCCAGCAGGTACAACCATCCATTGCATGGATTTCAAGAGATTCGTATCGCTACCTGCGAAGAACGACCAACAGTTGAAGGTTGATATTGTTCACTTTTCTCCGCCATGCCAACCATATTCTAAGATTAACATAACGCCAAATA
>JAABUO010006908.1_pt1 | contig 12992 bp, 13 predicted proteins | sample 5559291 | NCBI WGS metagenome assembly JAABUO01 (sample SAMN10711878, study PRJNA513372) | rock metagenome | isolation source: Antarctica rocks | place: Antarctica: Victoria Land, Finger Mt sud
TGCTCCTCGGCGGCGTCCTCGCCGACACCCTCGGCATCCGAGCCGTCTACTACACCGGCGGCGCCCTGCTCCTGGGCGCCGCACTGACAGGGCTCCTGACCACCAGCCGACAGCCGTAGCGGCGCTCAGAATGACGACGTTGTTCACGCTCCCGCCCGCCTCCCAAGGATCTTCATCAGGTAAGGCGGCTCTGGCTTGGGTCTCCACCGGCTGAGCGGCACGGCAGCCACATCGCACGCGGGCAGGCCTGCCGCCGACGCCCACGCTGCCGCCGACGAGAAGTTCCCGTTCCCCTCGGGATGCCGCCGCGCCCGCTACCGGGTTCCCTCACCATGACGCTGCAGCCAACCGAACGCGTGTCGCACGGCCCGACGGTGCAGGTGTTCTGGCGGCCGGGCTGCCCGTACTGCGCCCGCCTGCGGCGCGCGCTGTCCCGCGGCGGAGTGGACGCGAGCTGGCGCAACATCTGGGCTGACCCAGCCGCGGCGCAGCTGGTCCGCCGCGCGACCGGCGGCGACGAGACCGTGCCGACCGTTGAGGTCGCCGGCCGTTGCTACGTCAACCTGACGCCGCGGCACCTGTTGTCAGTCATTGCCGAGCTCACGCCGCAGACCGGACCGGACAGCCACGGCGGACGACCACCAACCGCTGGCGTGATCGCGAAGACCCGCTCCCGCTGGCGTCGCCGACCGGTGGACGGCTGAGATGGGTGGGGACAAGTCGGTCGCGATCATCGGTGCCGGCCCCATCGGCATCGAAGCCGCTCTTCGCGCGGTCGACCGGGGCTACCCGGTTACCGTCTACGAGGCCGGGCGGCAGGTGGCGGCCCACGTCCGGGACTGGGCTCACGTAGCCCTGTTCACCTCCTGGGACATGTCCATCTCACCGCTGGCCAGACGAACCATCAGCGACTTGCCGACCGGCGACGGCTGCCCGACCGGCGCCCAGCTCGCCGACGCGACCGACCGGCTCGCCGCAGCACTTCCCGCCGGGACGGTGCGGCTCAACACGCGCATCGAGGCGGTCGGCCGCGCCGGGCTGGTGAAGTCTGACGAGATCGGCACCCCGCGGCGAGCCCACCGACCGTTTCGGCTGCTGGCCTGCCATCTAGACGGCAGCGAGACCGTCGAGCAGGCACAGGTCGTCCTGGACTGCACGGGCTCCTACGCCCTCCCCAACGCACTCGGCAACGGCGGGGTGCCGGCACCGGGCGAACGAACACTGGACCACCGAATCCAACGCCGGATACCGGACCTGAACGGAGGCGACCGGGCCCGCTATGCGGGCCGCAAAATCCTGCTGGTCGGGGCCGGCAAGTCGGCCCAGACCGCCGCCCGCGACCTTGCCGACCTCGCCGCCAGCGAGCCAGACACCGTGGTCATCTGGGCGGTGCGCAGCGACAACCCCTCCTGGGGTGAGGTCGCCGGCGACCCCCTGCCGCAGCGGCAAGGGCTGATCGACCTGGCTCGGAAGGTAGCCGACGGTCACGTCGACCGGGTCCAGCTGCAGCGCGGCGTCTGCGTCGACGGTCTACACGAGGGCACGGACGGGCACCTGACCGTGCGGCTCTCTGACGGCACCCAGGTGACCGTCGACCAGATCCTGGCCCTCGTGGGCTCGGTCGGCGACGCCGGACTGCACCGTCAGCTGCAGGTACACCAGTGCTACGCCACCGAAGGCGTGATGAACCTGGCCGCCCAACTACTCGCCGAAACCGGCGGCGACTGCCTCACCCAGTCGGCGAAGGGCATCGAGGCCCTGCGCAACCCCGAACCCGACTTCTTCATCCTCGGCAGCAAGGCGTACGGCCGCAACAACACCTTCCTGCTGCGCGCCGGCTGGGAGCAGGTCGACCAGGTTCTCACCGCACTCGACGATCGGAGCGCCTGACCGGGAACCGGCCATACCACGACGGCAGCGGTGAACCTCGGCGGCTCCCCCGCGGGCGCCGCCAGTGCTAACGGTATGCAAGCGGCCACAGGGGCGGCGCCGATCACCGCAAGCCGAGCGCACCCGCGGCCGCTCGCACCACGTCCCAACTGGCGGGCAGTCCCCGTAGAGGCCCAGCGCGGCGGGTGCGCGTCGCGCGGCCCGCTGGGTCGATGCTGCCGCTCGACAGCAGCGGGCTCACCTGCTCGCTACATAGCAGAGCCGGCAAGGCGATTGGGGTGCAATGAAGCGACACGTCCACCTCCGCACCCGGACCGCATCCCGCGTCCGGCAAGCGAACGCGCCGAGCACCCGGGCCCAATCATGTCCGCTGAGCTCGCGTCACCTCTCCCGGTGGCCAGCCAGGTGACCGGTGAACCGGCGACGGACCGACTGCGAAGACCGGTCATGGACCAACAGTCGGCCCACCTGGCGCCGGCCGAGGCGCCCGACGCGGTGCTGGGCGAGCTGGCGGAACTGTTCCGGTGCCGGCGCCCCTTCTTCGTGCGGGTGGCGCTGCGTACCGTCCGCGACCGCCTGCTGGCCGACGACGTCGTGCAAGAGGCCTTCCTCGCCGCCTGCCAACACGCCCGGACCCGCTTCGACCCCGCCCGCGGCCCCCTCGAGTCCTGGGTACTGATGCTGGTCCGGCACAAGGCCGTCGACGCCGTCCGGCACGCCGAACACCTGCGCAGAGTCCGTCGCCAGGAACAAGCCGACCCCCGCCGCTTGGACAGCCGCGACCTGCCCGAGGACAACGTCGTCCGAGCAGAAGCCGCCCAACATCTCACCCACCGCCTTGCCGCCCTGCCCACGGCGCAGCAACGCGTCCTGGTCCTGGCCTACTGGGGTGGCCTGACCCAGTCCGAGATCGCCCTCGCCGACCGCACCCCGCTCGGGACCGTCAAGACCAGGACAGCCCTCGGCCTCGCCAGACTGCGAGCCCAGCTCACCCCCGTCCTCGACGAGAGCTAGTTGCCTGTCGGGCACGCGGCTGTTGGCCGCCGATGTGGGTCAACTCCAACCTGCTAGTGCACGGCCTGGTAGGCCTCGACGACAGTGTGAGGAGTGCGGCCGCGGCTGCTGACCTCGAGGCCCTTGTCCCGGGCCCAGGCCCGCACCGCCGCCAGGTCCTGACCGGGTGAGGCGGCTGGTCCGCCTCTCGTGCCGATGCGCTTGGTGGCCCGGGGGCGGCGGACCGGGTGGGCAGCGTCGACGTAGGCGCCGACCGCCTTGTAGAACTTCGCCGCGTTCTTCTCGTTCAGGTCGATCGCGTACTCGACCCCGTCGACGGCGAACGTCAACGACGTGGTCGCCCCACTGCCGTCAAGGTCATCGATCAGGTGAACGGTCTCTTTGCGTGCCACAACCGGAATCCTCTCCCAAGTGGCCGGCCGAATCGGCCGACACGCTGCTGGTCATTGGCCGCCTCGTGCTCACAGCCCTCCCCCGCCGGTCGGGTGCTCGGCCCGACCCGGTCGGGTACCAGGACGGCGAGCGGCAGCCGCACGACCTCGCCGGCGAGGTCGGACAGCAACGCTCCGTTCTCGGTCACCGACTTCACCCGCCACGGCTGGCGGCCCCGGCGGTGCTGCACGACACTGCTGGCACCGGCAAGTGACCCTCCACCCCGCACGCGGCGACGACGTCGAGCGCGGTGCTCGCCGCCGCGTCCGCTGCCAGCGCAGCAGCGTCCTCGGCGTCCGCCTCGCTCGGCACCGCCAAGGTGAGCAGCACCGTCACCAGCCGGGTCACGACCCGACCCCGCCCGCGGACTCGGCCGGTGCGGCGCCGCGGCGACGACGTCGCTCGCCGCCGGCGGTTTCCCCGCCAGCTCCTGCGGTCGCGGCGAACTCGCGGTGCAGCGCCCGGTAGATCGACGTGCGGCTGACCCCCAGCACGCCCCGATCTCAGCGACCGTCGGCGCCCGCTCCTCAAACAACCTTCGGGCGGTCCGCACCTGGTCGGCGCTCAGCTTCGTTGGCCGGCCGCCGACCCTGCCTCGCGCCCGGGCCGAGGCCAGCCCGGCCTGGGTCCGGTCCCGGATGAATCTCCCGCCCGAACTGGGCCAGCGCCCCGAACAGGTGAAACACCAACCGACCGCCGGAGGTCGCGTCAGTGCCGCCACCTCGTCTTCGTCACCGCCGAGTTCTAGGGTCGTGAAATGCCATGGGAGGGCGACGGCTCGCTGGTCAGCTCCTACGCCTCCTACCTGCTTCGCCATGAGCTCGTCGTGTTGACCGACGAGCTGGTGAGCTTGATCCACGCCGCGGTGCCGGACTACGCAGATCTCAGCGCGGTGAGCGAACCCGAGCTGCGCTCCTCGTGCCAGCGCAACCTGGGTGCAGCGCTCGCCGAGCTGACCGGCGCCGCGGCGCCGGGTGACCCCTCGGCCACCCCCCAGTACCAGACAGGACAACGACGGGCCCGCCAGCGGCTGCCGTTGGAGTCGCTGCTGCACAGCTACCGGCTCGGCGGTCGGGTGCTGTGGCAGGGACTGGTGCGCCGAGCCGCCCAGTGCGGCTCACCGCGCGAGCACCGCGAGCTGCTCGACGAGGCCGGGATCGTGTGGGAAGTGATCGACCGGCACTCCTCCATCGTGTCCCGCGCCTACCGCGAGGAGCAGGGCCGGCTGCAGCAGCGAAGCCAGCGCCGCCGGTCCGCGCTGCTGCTGGCGCTGCTCGACGGGAACGGCGTCGACGCCGAACTGGCTCAGGAAGCAGCATCGGTGCTGGACATGCCACTACGCGGCCCCAGGTTCGTGGTCGTGGCAGCCCTGGAGCAGCCCCCGACGGACCCGCTGCGCTCAGCCGACCGGGCCCTGGACGTGGCCGGCTTCAGCGCAGCATGGGCCACCCAGACGCGACAAGAGTCGGGCCTGGTCTGCCTGAACCCGGCTCAGAGCCTCGACGACGCCGTCGCGGTCCTCACCGTCGCCGCCGTCGGGGCGGTCGCGGTCTCTGCCGTGGTCGACCGCTTCGATGAGGTCGCCGCCGCCTACCGGCTGGCAGAGCTGACCCTGCGGACCTTGCCCGCTGGATACGTCGGCGTCTCCCGCGTCACCCAACGCCTGCCGCAGGCACTGCTGATGGCAGCCAGCGACGTGACCGCCGTCCTGGTCCAGCAGACCCTGGGAGCGGTCCTGGCGCTACGGGACGCCGAGCAGAGAACCTCCCTCGACACCCTGCAGGCGCTGCTCGAGTCTGACGGTTCCTACGCCGCCGCCGCACGCCAACTGTTCTGTCACCGCAACACCGTGCTGCAGCGAATCAAGCGACTCCAGACGCTGACCGGGCACCGCCTGTCCTCACCCGCCGACCGGCTGCACCTGCACCTGGCGCTGCTCGCCGTCCGCAGCGGACAGCACATCCCGCCGCCGGCGGACAGCCGTCCCGCGCGGTGAGCACCACCCCGACAGGTCACCGGATGTGCGCCGGGCACATCTGTCAGCGTGGTCTGCGGTGCTGTGGTGACCTACTTCACCTGTCCGGGGGTAGCCGGCGCCGGCCCGCGGCATGGGCCGACAGACGCCGGCACCAGCCGATGCGCCGAGCACGCCCGGGAGTTGCCGCGGGTGCCGCCCCTGACCGGAGGTCCCGCCGTGACCCGTCGCCGTGCCCCCCTGCTCGCCGTCCTCCCGCTGCTCGCCGGCGGCCTGCTCTCGGTTCCGCTCGCCGGCGCAGCCGCCGCGCAGGGCGCACCGACCAAAGGCGACTTCTTCCAGGCCCCGGCGCCGCTGCCGGCCGGCACGCCCGGCAAGCTGATCCGCTATGCGCCGGCGACGGCCAACCTGGGAGCCGGAGCGCCCGCCGCGACCGCCACCACGGTGATGTACCACTCGCGGACCGCCACCAACAAAGACGACGCCGTCACCGGCACCCTGCTCCAGCCCCGGACTCCATGGACCGGGACCGGCCCACGGCCGGTCGTGAGCTTCGCTGTCGACACCCAGGGACTGGCCCAGTCGTGCGCGCCGTCCAAGCAGCTCGCGGCAGGTTCAGAGTACGAGGCCAGCAACATCTCCCTGGCGTTGCAGCAGGGCTGGGACGTCGAGGTCACCGACTACGAGGGCTACACCACCGGCAGCACCCCCACCTACGTCGCCGGCCTGTCCGAAGGCCACGCCGTGCTCGACATCGTCCGCGCCGCCGAACAGGTCCCCGGCAGCGACGTCACCCCCGCCTCCCCGCTCACCATCTGGGGCTACTCCCAAGGCGGCGGCGCCTCGGCGTGGGCCACCGTCCTCGCGCCCAGCTACGCCAGCGAACTGCACCTGCTCGGCGACGCCTCCGGCGGTGTGCCAGCCGACTCCAAAGCCGTCAACGACTCGCTCAACGGCAACGTCGGCGCCGGCTTCCTCGTCTACGGCATGATCGGCTTCGCGCAGGCCTTCCCGACCCAGGTGCCGCTCTACGCCGACGCCAACTCCACCGGGCTCAACGCGTTCGCACTGGCCAAGACGCAGTGCACCACCCAGTCACTGTCCACCTTCGCCGGCGCCAACTTCGGCAGCTACCTCGCCGGCGGCCAGACCCTCGCCCAGTTCGAAGCCCTCCCCGGCGTTGCGTCCGTCCTGGCCGCCAACTCCATCACCTTCAACTCCGCCGTCCCGCACGTCCCGGTCTTCCAGTACCACGGCAGCGCCGACGAGATCGTCCCGCTCACCCAAGCCGAGACCCTGCACAAGACGTGGTGCACCAAGGGCGTCGCGACCCAGATGGACCTGTTCGCCAGCGACCACCTGTCCACCAACACCCAGGCCGCGCCGCTCGCCGTCAGCTTCCTCGCCGACCGATTCGCCGGCCGCCCCTACACCCCCAACTGCCTGACCTGAGCACCACCAGGCCTGGCTCCCTCGGCGGCCAGACCAAAGGACCGGCCGCGGCTACCCGCGGCGTCGGCACCATGCCCCGGCCGATACGGTCCGCGCGGTCGTGACGCCTACTCGGACAGGTTGTCACGAGTTCAGACTGCACGGCCAGAGGGTTAGGCCGTTGCGGTGCAAGGCGCCGGGCTGCGCCGATCGGGGATACCGCCGCGCCCGGCGGCGAGTCGATGGGACGGGTGAGCCCCCGAACGCCGCGGGTACGCCCCTCCCACCACAGGAGTCTTCGCTCGGCCGCTAATGATGGCTTGAGGCACAGCCGCCCGGCGCCGACTGGTGGGAATGAGAGCAAAGTTCATGGGATTGCCGGCGCAGGAGGGCCTCCGGCTCAGAACGCCTCACAAGGTGGGGGGCGGCACGTCGTACCCGGTGTTCGTCGATACGACTGGTCGGCGGGCGCGGCGGGTACGCGCTGCCGGCGCCGTCCTGGCACTGCTCTCGTCCCCGTGTGTCTGGTAGGCCGGACCTGCGACGACTGGTCAGGCCCCGATGCTGTAACCAAGGCTGGCAGCGACCGTTGACAGCTGACGCCACTCCTCGTAGTCAGCTGTCCCGGCCACCGGGCACGGCGCGCCGACGAATGAGGGCACCGGGTACGACGACGCCGCCAGGTTCGCGGGATGCGCGAAGTCCAGCACCTCAGCGATGTTCGCCGCCGCGGCGTCGCGGGGGGTCAGCGCATGCAGCCCGAATCGCCACTCGATCATCTTCAGGACCGAGGCGTGGTCATAGGTCCCGTGCGCGACGTAGCCGCGGCGGGCGAGCGGGCTGATCAGCATGGCCGGGACGCGGAACCCGCGGAGCCCGGTCTGGAGGTCGGGACGCGCATCTGGAGCGGTCCCGGGTACGACGTGGTCGAAGAAGCCGCCCCACTCGTCGTAGTTGATGACCAGTGCGGTACGAGCCCAGTTCGGACTGGTGGTGACAGCCTTGTAGACGGAGTTGATAAACGCCTGGCCGGCCCGGATGTCGGCGTGCGGGTGGTCGTCAGCTGAGCTCCCGCTGCCCTCGTCGAGGAACTTCGGGTCGATGTAGGACACGGCGGGCAACGTTCCTGCAGCCGCGTCGGCGAGGAACTTCTGGTAGGGGAAACTGATGTCGAGGTACTTCGCCCCGTAGAGCGACAGGAACGGGACGTCGTTGTAGTAATACCCGCGGGTGATGTTCTTGTCGGCGAGCCGGTCCCAGATCGTCGGCATCGTCGACGTGACCGTCGAGTTGTGCGTTCGGTCGGTCTGGGCCGAGTGCTGGTAGAAGCGGTTGGGGTAGGTCTCGGCCATCGTGGCGGAGAAGTACCGGTCGAACGTGGTCCACTCGGGCACTGCCCGGCCGTAGAAGGCCAGGTCGGGGCTCTGGTAGTACCCGATCGAGAAGATGTCGTTCGTGCTCGTGCGCAGCCATCCGTCGCACCGACCGCCGTTGAGCTCGGACCGGCCTCCCTCGAACGAGTGGTCGGGGTCGTTGTTGTTGCAGCCCTGGAAGTCCTTGAGGCGGTACGTGGCGTGCGGGGCGCCGGCGCGGTCGCGGTAGGTCAGCCCGGCCTGTTTGCCGTCCGCGCCCTTCACCCAGCCGAAGTAGTGGTCGAACGAGCGGTTCTCCATCATCAGCACGACGATGTGGTCGATGCCCGAGAGCGCCGGGTCGCCCGGCAGGGACGAGCCGGCGGCCGCTGTCGCCGCCGTCTCGCCGGAGCTGGACAGGTCGATCCCGCCCAAGGCGGCGGCGCCGGCCGCCGCGGCCGCGACGCCGATCCCGGCGCGCAGTATGCCTCTGCGGCTCGGGGTCCACGGGGTCCGCGCGGGCTCGTGGGCCGTTGCGTCGTCGTTCCGGTTCTCGGGAGCGTCCATGGCAGATGGCCTCTCAGTCGTCGGGGGAGGCGCTCAGCGGGATGCGGTGTAGACGTCGCGACCGAACCGGTTGGGTATGGTGGCGGCGAAGCCCAGGTGGGGCAGGCCGAACAGGTCCTCGATGCTGCCGAGCAGGGCGTAGTGGTTGTAGGACGTGGCGGTGGACGAGCCCGGCTTGACCGACGGCCCCAGGACGACGGCTCCTACCCGCCCGCCACCTGGTCCGGAGAAGCCCGGTGCGGGGCTGTTCGGTCCGGGGGTCTCCCCGTCGCCGGCGGACGAGTCGCTCTGGGGGCTGTCGGACTCGTCGAAGGTGACGACCAGCAGCCCGTCCTTCTTGAAGGCGGGCGACGCCTGGATCTTCGGCACCCAGGTCGAGAGGAACTGGTCGGCGGACACCAGACCACCCGGCTGCCCGTCGACGCAGGCAGTGTCATGCCCGTCGTGACACAGGTTGGGCGTGATGTAGGTGAGGTTCGCGGTGGTACCGGCCGTGGACAGGTCGTTGCTGAGCCGGGTCAGCGGCACGTCGTTGGCCTCGCACGTCGGCGAGTCGATGATCGAGTGGAAGTAGACGAACGGGTTGTGCCGGGCGGCGTACTGGTCGCCGACCTTGGCCTTCTGCGTGTCGTCGACCGCGTTGATCGCGGGGTGCCGGCAGGTGGCCGGCTCGGTGGCGGAGTTGCCCATGTCCTCCATGTAGCCCTTCCAGGTCCGTCCCGCGGCGGTGAGCTGGTCGGGCAGCGTCTTCACCGAGGACGGGTACACGCAGCCCTGACCGACGACCTGATCGGGCGGCACGGCCGCGCCCGAGCTGACGAAGTCCTGGAAGTTCTGGCAGTCGGCCTGGTTGGCAGTGGTCGGACCCTGCCCGGAGATCTGCGCCGCGTAGTTGGGCAGGCTGTTGTGCGCCGTCCCGTAGTACTGCGTCAGCAGGTTGCCCTTCGGCACCAGAGTCCGGTTCAGGTAGCGGGCCGGCGACGCCGACGAGAACGTCGTCGCGTACCCCTTGTTCTCCAGGTTGATGACGAAGACGTGTCCCACGGCTGGACTCCCGGTCGCCGACGCCCCACTGGTCGCTGGAGCCGACGGGGTCGAGGCGGCCGCCGCGGCGGGGGCCGCCCCACCGGAGCCGATGGCGCCAGTCGCGAATGCCCCTCCGACGACGACGGCGAGGCCGCCGAGCAGGGCAGCGGGCCGCCGGGCCCTACGTGAGATCGCAGGCATACGGCAACTGTGTCCAGGGTTGCCCGCACGCGCACCCGAACGACCGTGAATACCTGATGAACGGGAACCTGCACCAGGACTGGACGGCGGCGCCGGAGGGCCGCGCCGCAAAGCCGCTGAACCGCGTCGGCTGGTCGGGTGCCCCGGGCGGTGGTCCCCTGCGCACCACCTTGAGGACGCCGCTGCTCGACGTCACCCAGCCCGCGGACGTAGCGCGGCTGGCCGACGAGTGCGAGCGCGCTGGGATGGACGCGACGGCGTGCTGCACGCCATCGCGTTCGCACCCCGGGAGGCCCTGAACGACGACTTCCTGCATCCCGGGGTGAGAGGTCTTGGATCTGGGAGAGGTGATGACGCTCCGCGCCGACGACGGGGCGCCGGGCGGCGGTGACCTGCCCCCCCGCCGTCGGTGGTGAGCACCACGGCTGGGTCTAGGGCGTGGAGCAGCTCGCGCAGGTCGCCGCCGCGTGTTGCATTGAGGAAGCGCACCACTGCCACACGATGCTCGTGGCGGTCCACCGCGACGCGTGGTGCGGCGGCGCGCACGTGGGCTCGCGCGCGGACCGCGAGCTGGCGGGCCGCTGCAGGTGTGCGGCCGACGGCGTCGGCGACCTCGCTGAATGGCAGTCCGAACAGGTCGTGCAGCACCCAGGAGGTGCGCTCGGCGGGGGTGAGCGTCTCGAGCACCACCAGCAGCGACCAGCTCACCGCGTCGTCGAGGCTCACGCGGTCCACCGGGTCGGCATCGTCGACGGCAAACTCGACGACAGGCTCAGGCAGCCAAGGCCCGACCTAGAGCTCACGGCGTAGCCGAGCTGACCTCAGCGTGTCGAGCGCGGCCCGGGCCACAGCCGTGACGGCCCAGCCCTCGACGTCGCGCACCGGCTCGCGCGAGTCGGCCCCGGCCAGGCGGAGCCAGCACTCGGACACGACGTCTTCCGCCTCGGTCCGGCTGCCGAGCGTCGCATAGGCCAGCCGCAGCAACCGCGGCCGCGCCCGCTGGTAGGCAGCGGCGAGCTCGTCCTCGCGCCCGCTGCACACGTCGGTCACTGCCTTCCTCGACTCCGGGCGCCGGCAGTGTCCAGCCACTGCGCGAAGGTCTGTGTGCCGCGCGGACCATCGCCGTCGGGCAGCAACCCGCCACCGGCCATGAGGCGGCCCGCCTTGCCGGGAAGCCGGACGACGAGGACCGGACGGCGCACCGCGCAGGCGTGCGCCAGCCGGCGCACCATGTCGGGCATCTGCAGCTGCTCGGGACCGGCGAGCTCCGGCGCGAGGCCCTGCGGCCCCGCGTGGGTGAGCGACACGAGCGCGCTGGCCACCTCTCGCGCCGCGACCGGTTGGCTGAGCATCTTCGGCACGAGGACGACCGTCGCGCCGCCGTGCAGCATCTGATCGGCGAACTCGTGGAACTGCGTGGCTCGGAGCACCGTCACCGGCACCGGCCCCTCGAGCGCCAACTGCTCCTGGTGCCGCTTGCCCTCGTAGTAGCCCCACGGGACGCGGTCCACCCCAACGATCGACAGCAGCACGTGGTGATTCACGCCGGCACGCTGTTCGCCCGCGAGCAGCGTCCGGGTCGCCGTGCCAAAGAACCTTATTGCCGCGGAGCGGCGGGTGGTGACCACGTTGCTGACGTCGACCACCGCCTCGACCCCGGCCAGCCCGCGGTCGAGTCCGGCGCCGGTCAGCAGGTCGACTCCGGCCGCACGGGCAACGACCACGACCGTGTCGCCGCGTGCGTGCAGCGCGTCGACCACCATCCCTCCGATCAGCCCGGTTCCGCCCGCGACAGCGACGCGCATCAACCGGCCCCCAGACGGGAAGCGGCGGAGCGCTCGGGAACGAGCAGCAGCGCCGCTAGCACGACGGTGCCGCCCAGCGCCAGCACGTTCGCCACCCGGTCGGCCACTGCGTACGTGTTCAGGTGCGCGGCGTGAAAGGCCAGGTGCGGAACCGAGAACGCCTCCCACGCCAGCCCGACCAAGCGGAAGGTCTCGGCCCGCGGGCGCAGCGCCGCCCACCCGCTGATCGTCAGCAGTGCCAGGTACAGACCTCCGACGTCGCGGACCAAGTGCTCGTTGTAGGAGCCCAGCAAGAACACCCAACGATGCCCCAGGCCCGGGAAGGAGTCGTAGAACGAACGGGGTGCCAACGCCGCCCACCCGCCGGTGTAGGCCGCCGACGCCGCCAGCACAGCCGCGACAGCCTGCCGATGAGGAACGGTCACCTGCAGAGGACGAGCCACCGGCGCCAGGTGTGACATCTCTGCCGCGTACCGGTAGTCCAGGCCGACCGGCGCTGCCCCCGGCGTGATCCTGATGAGGAGATCGTGGGGAGCAGCACGCTCGCGATCACGTCTGCAGGTGTAGCGCAACCAAGCTTCCGACGACGCCGCACCGGTCCGTAGACGCGTCGATCCAGCTCCACGAAGTGCTGCGACGGCGTCCAGGGCACCAGCAGGCTGGTACGCCCAGCGAGGCCCGTGCCGGCGCGCCCGAGCAGGGCCGCGGCGACCGCAGCGCGCGACAGCACGGCCACGGGATGGTTGGCTCCCGCTCCGGCGGTGAGCGCGGCTGCCGCAGCCAGCGTTGCGCTGACCACCCCACAGGCCAGCGCGCCAGGCATGTCCGCGCTGCCTGCGACGGCCTCTGCCAGGCTGCGTCGGTCCGCGGCGGGCCAGGTGACGCCGAAAGCCCAGCCGGCGTGCACCAGCGACGCTGCGGCGAGCGCGCCGGGTGCCACGAGCGCCGATCGCCCCATCCGCTACCTGGCTTCCTGAAAAGGGTCGCTGACGTTACAGCCTGCTCGGCGAACTCGCCCCCCGTCATGTCCGCTCGGGCAACCGTAGGCCCTGCTCGAATGCCGCCAGCCCGCAGACCGCTCTGCCCTACGTGAAGGTCACAGTCCCGTTAGACCCATCCGATTTGGGAGTCCCGCTTGGGGGCGTCATGCGGCACATGATCGTCGTCCCAGTTCCTTAGACCTGGTCTCAGAACCTTCGGGCGTGTCGTTCCAGCCGTTCGACGCGGCCGTGGTTGATCGTCTCGGTTCATGTCGACGCGGGTTTCTTCCCCGCCGCGGCGACTGGTCGATGACCGGCT
>JAABUO010006909.1_pt1 | contig 12992 bp, 11 predicted proteins | sample 5559291 | NCBI WGS metagenome assembly JAABUO01 (sample SAMN10711878, study PRJNA513372) | rock metagenome | isolation source: Antarctica rocks | place: Antarctica: Victoria Land, Finger Mt sud
AATGAAGGATCTGCCGAAACAGGCACTCCGGGAGATCGAAGAGTTCTTCGTCAACTACCACCGGCTCCAGGGCAAGAAGTACAAACTACTGGGCTGCAAAGGAGAAAAAACAGCGCTCGAGCTGATCGAGAAAGCGCGCAGAAACGCCCGCGCATGACCGACTAGGGGTGGCTTCCAGTTATCATCCCGTATGGGAATATCTTGGTTGTCATCCCTACTTGGCTGTAATCCTACTTCGCTGTCATCCCTGCATAGTCCTCTTGCTTTACTTGTTGTCATCCCCGCAGGGGATCTGCGTTTGCTTGTCCCCTGTTGCAGCCTTTCCATCCAGAAAAGTGGCGTACCCACCTAGCCAGAGCCTTCTTCCTCAATACTTTGGGAGCAAAATCCAGACTTCGCGCGCTCTTCTCAGAAACTTTCTCCGTCCTACTAAACCTGACCAAGAAGATTTGGCCGCTTCGCCCGGAACAGCAGAAACAATCCCACGGCCATCGCAGCCACAGTCGCCATGGCAGCGAATCCAAGCAGCCTCAGCACAGCAACCGTGTATCTGCCTTTGGATGGCACATAATTGCAGCAATAGAGCAGAAACAAATCCTTCGCCGACGCGATCTTGTTGTTGGAGGCATTGACCAACGCCAGTCGAACGTCGCGTGCGGGATAATCGATTCCCGACAGGTACTCCGACAGCACGCCGTCCGGTGTCGCAAACATGATTACGCTCGAGTGAGCGAACTGGTCCATCTTTCCGTCCGGCCCGGGAACCTGCACGTAATGAAATCCCGTGGCCGCACTCAGCGCCCCGATGGACTCAGGTGTGCCGGTCAGAAAGTTAACACCGGCGTCTGCATCCGGCTGCGCCAACTCACTGACAAACTGTTGCTTTGCCCGCGCTCCGTCTGCAGCCGAGTCGGTCGGATCAATGCTCACCACAACGACGTTGTATTCTTTGCCTGCCTTGAATCCGGTCGAGCGCAGCCCCTGCGCCATCCCGTGCAGTACCTGCGGGCAAAGCATGGCGCAGCGATAGTAGACCAGGGCCAGCGCCACAGGCCGCCCGCCGAACTCCGCACCCAACGTAGTCGCCTGCCCTGCCGAATCCTTGAACTGCAAATCCATGGGGAGCTTCTGATGCAGACGCTGCACCACACCCGCGTCTTTTAGATAGGCCGGCAGATCGCCCTGCGCTGCCGCTCCCAGAGGCTTGCCCGCGTCCATCAGTTGCGCCCGCGCCGAACCCGCGCCATGCAGCAGGCACAGCATCAGCAGCATGGCCAGGAAAACCCGTGTCTGTGTGATCGAGTGCAAACCAGCCCTCCATGTTTAGCATACGCCGCAGGTCCGCCAGAACGCCGTCAGCACGCATTTGCTACGCTTACCCATCATGCGTATAGGCATTCTCCTCGCGTTCACCGCAAGCCTGCTGGTTCAACCGCATTCCTTCGCGACCCAGGCTGAAACTCCTCAGCTTTCCACCCAGACCGGCACTCAGACCTCCGCCCAGAGCGCCCCTCAGGCGTCTCCCGAGCGCAGCATTCCGGCTGCGCCCCTGCACCAGCTCATTCCGCTTCCGCCGCACGCTCCAGTTACGCCTGGTCAGGTTAAGCTCATTGAACTAGAATCCCGCTTCGCCCAGGACGTGGCCGAGCTAGGTGGCAAGGGATTCTCCAGTTGGTTCGCAGACGATGCAGTCACCTTGAGCAACGGCCAGCCTCCCGTTCGTGGCCGTGCTGCAATCGCTGCCGCAGCGTCCTGGGATCCCCGACACTACACCCTCACCTGGGTCGCAGAGGGCGCCGACATGGCTCCCGCCAGCGACATGGGCTATACCTGGGGGCACTACCAAGGCCTGACCACCGATAGCTCAGGCCATCAGACCAGACAGACAGGACGCTACGTCACCATTTGGAAGAAGCAGGCAAACGGTCCCTGGAAGGTTTCGCTCGAGGCCAGCGCCGAAGATGCACCTAGTTCGGGCGCATTTCCCCTTCCCTAGTGGTTAAATCAATTCCCATAGCTAACGTCGTCATCCTGAACGTAGTGAAGAGCCTGCCCTGTAAGGGATCCCTGTATTGGCCGAACGCCGGCATCATCTCCACCATTGAGTAATAGTATGAGGAACGTGGAGATTTTGAGTGTCATCTTCGTGCGGCGTTCAGCCAGTCTTTCCTTTTTCAGCCGTTCCTGTTACACCTGTTAACTAGTTCGAAGTGGGCCCAGAGCCCCACGGCCCACCCGGTGCCGTAACCTGTTCAACAGACAGTAGGTTTGAAAGCGATGGCGAAGGCAATCTGGAACGGCCAAGTGCTGGCCGAGAGCGATACGACCCAGACGGTCGAAGGTAACATTTATTTCCCCGAGGAGAGCGTCAAGCGCGAGTTTCTCCGTCCCAGTTCCACCACCTCCAGCTGCCCGTGGAAGGGTCAGGCCCGCTACTACAGCCTGCTGGTCGATGGCCAGGATAATCCTGATGCCGCCTGGTACTATCCCGACCCCAAGCCCGCCGCACGCAATGTCAAGCACCACATAGCGTTCTGGCGCGGTGTCGAAGTCACCGCTTAGTATTTCCGCAGATGTCTACCTCTTCGGAACTTCTTTGTAGACCCTCGCTCCGTCCGGTGCGCGCAGCGCTTTCAGCGTTAGTAAGCCTCAGCCTGGCCCAACGGCAAGCGCACCTCGAAGCAGGTCTCACCGGGTTTTGAATGCACGGTCAAAAGGCCCGAGTGCTTGCTGACGATCCTCTGCGCTGTATCCAGCCCCAGTCCTAGCCCAGAACCCGGAGCCTTGGTCGTGAAGAACGGTTCGAAGACGCGGCTCTTCTGGTCCTCCGGGATTCCTGCCCCCGAGTCCCAAACTTCCACGATCACCACCTGCCCCGCCAGCCGCGTCGTCAGGCGCAGCCGGCCACCGTGTGGCATGGCGTCAATCGCATTCTCGATCAGTTCGGTCCAGACCTGGTTCAGTTCACTGCCGTAGACGCTCAGCGGCGGAATGTCCGTGGCAAAGTTCGTCTCCACCGAAATTCCCGCCAACCGCGACCCGAACATGCTCAGCGTACTTTCCAACGACTGCGCCAGATGCACCTCTTGTATCGGCGCCTGGTCCATGTACGAGTAGTCCTTGATGGCCGAGATCAGATCGAAGATGCGTGCCGTGGAGGCTGTGATCGTCTCGGTCATTCGTTCAACTCGCAGCGAACTTGCGAACGTGGCCATTGCCGGTGCCAGAACCTCATTCGGAAACTGCTCGGCGAATTCATCCAGCTTGCTCAACGGAAAGCGCGTTTCAGCGATGGACGGCGCAATCTCCCACGCGCGCGCCACCTTGTGCGATTCGAGCCAGGCCAGCAACTTCGCTTCGCGATCGGCATTTTCCAGAGGGTTTTCGTTACCCAGGTCGACCGGGTGCTCGGCCATCTCGGTACGCGTCCGAACCACCCACTGATGTAAACGGCTTCCAATCTCCGGCGACAAACACATGGATCCAAGGCTGTATTTGTTGTCTCCATACTCCCGCAGCTCGGCAAACAAGGAAGCGGCAGAGCGTTGTGCCGCAGACGCCGGGTTGTTCAACTCGTGCGCCAGATTAGCCGCCAGCTTCCCCAGGGCCGTCAGCTTTTCGGCCTGCTGCTCCATGCGCGTCACTTCGCGCACCCGGTCCAACATCACGCTTACGCAGCGCTGTCCCATGGAAGGAATTGCTGCGAGCATGTCAGGAAACAATTCCACAGGGATATCCAGCACCCACACGGGCCCAGTCGTATACCCATCGCCGCCGTAACCCTTCATACGCGAGAACGGCAGCATTCCGGTCATCTGTCCCGCACGCCCGATGAACAGGGCCATGGGTCCACCGTGCCGCCGGCGCACGTAAATGTCTCCCTTGAGCAAAAAGTTGAGATTACACGCGGGCTCGCCTTCGCGAAAGATCAGCGCACCGGCTTCTGCCATACGCTCGTTGCCGTGTTCAGCCAGCCAGCGATACTCGTCGTCTGTCAATCCAGCGAGAGACCCAATGGAACGCAGCGCCTCCGCGATCTCGGCCACAGGCGTTGCGGTCGCCGGAGACATCGAGACCAGATAGGGTTCGGTCTGCACCTGCTCTTGCTGTAGGGTAGCCATCTGTCTATGATGCGCTCACGGCTTTTGGGCCGCAATCTCTTCTTTAGCCCTGCACCGCAGGGTCAAGCTTTAACAACCGCGCCATCCACAATCTTTACGGGATCCATAAACGGCATGCCCGTCCGCAACCCGGCGCCCACCTTCTCGATCGTGTCGTCAGCTTCGGCTTTCCGAAAGCGTCCAAACTCGTGCCGCCCAGACTCATTCTCCTCGATAAATTTCCTGGCGAAGCTGCCGTCCTGAATCTCCTTCAGAATCGCTTTCATATTCTTCTTCGTCTCTTCGGTCACAATGCGCGATTGCGCAAGATAGCCGCCCCACTCGGCTGTATCCGAGATGGAGTGATTCATATACTCGAGGCCACCGCGATACATCAGGTCCACAATCAGCTTGAGCTCGTGCAGACACTCGAAATAGGCAAGCTCCGGCTGATAACCAGCCTCTACCAGAGTGTGAAATCCGGCCTTCACCAGCGCCGCTGTCCCGCCACATAGGACAGCCTGCTCGCCAAAAAGATCGGTTTCGGTCTCTTCGGTAAAGGTAGTCTCGAGCACACCGGCGCGTGTACAGCCAATTGCCTTGGCATAGCTCAAGGCCAGCGCCAATGCGGTGCCACTTACGTCCTGATCGACCGCCACCAGAGCGGGCACGCCGCCACCTTCGGTAAACACCTCGCGCACGCGATGGCCGGGAGCCTTGGGGGCCGCCATCGAAACATCCACGCCTGCGGGCGCCTTGATCGTACCGAAGCGTATGTTGAAGCCGTGCGCGAACATCAACGTCACATCCGGCTTCATGTTGGGCGCAATCTCCGCGTGATAGACCTTGGCAGCGGTCTGGTCGGGCGTCAGATTCATAATCACGTCCGCCCACTTCGACACTTCAGCGACGCTGTCCACCACCAGCCCCGCATTGCGGGCTCGCTCTGCATTCTTTGAGCCCGCGCGCAAACCCACGCGAACGTCTACGCCTGAATCCTTCAGGTTCAGCGCATGCGCATGCCCCTGAGAGCCGTAGCCGATCACGGCCACCTTCTTTGCTTGAATCAGAGAAAGATCCGCATCCGCATCGTGGTAAGTCTTTGCCATATTGTGTACTTTTCCTTTTTATTCCTCTTACTAAAATTTCGAACCGTCATCCTGAACGAAGTGAAGGATCCCTGTATTCCATCGTCCACCACAATTCACCTGGGAAACGTCAACGGTTCCCGTACCAACTCGTTCTCGCGTATCAGGTCAAACGGAACCATTTGTTTGCCCCAATCCGCACCCAGGTCCTTCCAGAGCGGATTAGTCCCGATAATCAAATCCAGCTTGCGAACCCGGAGCCAACCTTTCAGTTGCTTCTCACGCGCGATCGCTGCCGTAATACTCACAAACCGCTCGTAATACACAAGCTGCGTGATGTTGTATCTGGCCGCATGACAGTGCGGGTCAACCTTCCTTTTATGTTGCTGCAACCGAATCTCGATCTGAGTCGTGACACCGATGTAAAGCTTTTTGTACCCGTTCGCAAGAATGTAAACGTAGGCGTACTTCTCCTCCACCCAGACCTCCTTGATTTACAGCTTTCCACCAACGCGTTCGTCATCCTGAGCAACGCGAAGGATCCCTGTATGTCCGTGCTCAGCACAACTCCAGAGACAGATCGCTTCCCCTCTTTCGACAGCGCATTTGGCCGCAAAGAAATACAGGGATCCTTCACTGCGTTCAGGATGACGCTTAACTCTTGATCCGCTATTCCTGCTCCTCTTGCACATCGACAAACTCATTGGGCAAAATCTCGTCCGCTGCTACCCTCGAGGAGAAATCAGGGTCGTCGTCCTCTGACATCGCGGTCCCAAGCGCCCGCAGCACGCGACTGGTATGGTGCCCGCGGCGCATCGCCATCCTGCCAGTGCGTGCGGTTTCAAGAATCGTATACCCACTCTCCGTGATCACCTGCACAAGACCTTCAATCTTTGAAGAACTTCCTGTCATCTCAAGCATGATGGACTCCGGTGCCAAGTCCACAACGCGCGCGCGAAACACATTCGCAAGCTCAAAGATGTGCGAGCGCGAACTCTGCCCCAACGGCGTATTCGGACCTGCCGCCACCTTGATCAGGCAAAGCTCTCGAATCACCGCCTCGGCACCCCCGACCTCATCCACCTCTTCCGTGATCTCAAGCTTGTAGAGTGAAGCCCGGATCCGGTGCGCGGCATGTTCGGGAGCATCGCAGACAATGGTCATACGCGCTGTACCCGCACGTTCACACTCACCCACAGTAAGCGAAACAATGTTGATATTCAGCCGCCGGAACAGCGAAGCCACACGCGTCAAAACGCCCGGTTTATCCTGCACCAGCGCAACGAAGGTATGCAGCATCAGGCATCCTCTCCCGTCTCCAGCAAAGGATTATGGACTGGCCTTCGAACCATCTCGTGCAGAGCAGCACCCGGTGCAATCATCGGGTAGACACCGTCTTCCTTCTCCACCTGAAAGTTGATCAGGTAAGCCTTACCGCTCTCTCGTGCATATGTAATGGTCGAAGTCACATATTTTCGTTCGGCCACATGAGCTCCGTCGATTCCATGCGCCGCAGCCAGCTTGACAAAGTCGGGCGACAGAATGGGAGAGGCAGAGTAGTTCTTTTCATAGAACGCCTCCTGCCACTGCCGGACCATGCCCAGAAACCCATTGTTGATGACGGCTATCTTGATCGCGAGCCCCTCCTGCACAATGGTGGAAAGTTCGGCGGCTGTCATCTGGAAGCCGCCATCCCCTGCGATGACCCAGACATCTTTCTGCGGGCAGGCAAACTTTGCGCCTATCGCAGCAGGCAGCGCAAATCCCATCGTGCCGAGACCGCCCGAAGTCACCAGCGAGCGCGGCGCTTCGTGCTTGAAATATTGGGCCTCCCACATCTGGTGCTGGCCAACATCCGTCACGATAATTGTGTCCCGCTCGCGTCCTGCAGCAACTGCTTCCCGCCAGATGTCGTTGATCACATGCGCGGCATACAGATGGCCGTTGTCCGGCAGATTCACAATATCGCGCACCGCCGCCGAACCTTTACTCGCATTGATCTTCCGCAGCCATGTACTTTGTCCCTCAGTGTGTTCGCCGCTATGTTTGTCATTCCGCAGCGCAGCGGAGCAATCTGCTTCTCTCCGGCCCCGAAGGCCCAGCGCTTCCATCAAAAGGCCAAGCACCTGCTTCAAATCCCCAACCAACGCGACATCGGCACGTACGTTCTTTGAGATCTCGCTTGGATCGATCTCCACATGAATCTTCTTTGCACACGGAGCGTAATGCGTCAGGTTCCCAGTCACGCGATCGTCGAAGCGCATGCCAAACGCGAGCAGCAGATCTGCATCCTGAATCGCCTGGTTCACCCAGCTCTCGCCATGCATGCCCATCATGCCTAACGATAGCGGATGGGCCGCCGGAATCCCGCCCAGGCCCAACAGCGTCGAAGCGATCGGAACCGCAAGCGCTTCCGCAAAATCCAGCACTGCGGACTCTGCACCAGACTGAATCATTCCATGGCCGGCCAGGATTACAGGACGTTGCGCCGCGCGGATCAACTCCACAGCCTCGGCCAGCGAGTCGGAATCCGCAGTGAGGGCTGGGCGCATTGGATGCGCACTCTGAACCCTCGGCGCCGAGGCCGCAAAGTCATAGGGAGCAGATGCCTGCTGGGCGTCCTTGGTGATGTCGACCAGCACCGGCCCGGGCCGCCCTGACCGCGCGATTTCAAACGCCAGCCGCACCGCCGGCGCAATCTCCTCCGCGCGCGTGACCAGAAAGTTGTGCTTGGTGATGGGTAGCGTGATGCCGGTTATATCGACCTCCTGAAATGCATCGGACCCCAGCACCTTCGACGAGACCTGCCCGGTGATCGCGACCACCGGAATCGAATCGAGCATCGCCGTCGCAATGCCGGTCACCAGGTTGGTCGCGCCCGGCCCGGAGGTCGCCATGCACACACCCACCCGGCCCGAAGCGCGCGCATACCCATCGGCCATATGCGCCGCGCCCTGCTCATGCCGCACCAGTACATGATGAACAGGAAACTTCCGCAGAGCATCGTAGATTGGCAGGATTGCGCCGCCAGGGTAGCCGAAGACAGTCGTCACGCCCTCGCCCACCAGGGTAGCCCAGAGTATCTCGGCGCCGGTCAGTGTCGGATTGTTATCTGTCATTGGCGGTAGCTCCCTTGCTTGTGATTCGACAGCGCAGCCGTGGAATTTGCTGCTGCTCCCTTTCAGATCGTAACCGCACCTTCACTTGCACTCGCTACACTCGCCGCATACTTCGCAAACACACCGCGTTCGTACCGCAGCTTCGGCGCGCGCCACTGCTTCAGCCGCGCCGCAATCTCCTCGTCCGCAACCTCTAAGGTCAACGTGCGATTCGGAATATCGAACGTGATCTTGTCGCCTTCACGCACCGCAGCAATCGGTCCGCCAAGTTGAGCCTCCGGAGCCACATGGCCGCACATCAAACCACGCGTCGCTCCGCTGAATCGCCCGTCTGTAATTAACGCCACGGTTTCGGACAACTCCGGAATTCCCTTAATCGCCGCCGTCACGGCAAGCATCTCGCGCATGCCAGGCCCGCCGCGCGGCCCTTCGTACCGAATCACTAGCACATCACCCGCATTGATCCTTCCGGCCTCAACCGCGGCAAAACCTGCATCTTCGCTCTCGAAAACACGCGCGGTCCCGGTGTGGTGAATCCGCTCATGTCCCGCGACTTTGATGACAGATCCTTCAGGCGAAAGGTTGCCTTTCATGATCACCAGCCCACCCGTCGCCTTGAGTGGCGCCGACCAGGCGCGAATCACATCCTGTCCCTGGGTCTCGCGCGCCTTATCAGTTTCCTGATACATCGTCAGACCGGAGACGGTTGGCCCATCGTGCAACTGTCCGCGCTCCTTCAAACGTGCGGCGAGCACACGCGATCCGCCCGCATCCTGATAGTCCTTCGCCACATATCTTCCGCCCGGCGAAAGGTCGCAGATAAATGGCGTCTGCTCCGAGATGCGATCGAAGTCCGCAAGCTCAAGCGGAATTCCACACTCGCGCGCAATCGCGATCAGGTGCAGCACCGCATTTGTCGACCCGCCACTGGCACACACCGCCGCGATTGCATTCTCGAGCGACTCGCGCGACAGAATCTTCGAAGGCCGCACATCCTTGCGGCACAGATCCATGATCATGCGCCCGGCTTCACGGCTGGCACTTGCCTTGTCCGTAGCCGTAGCCGGCACGCCGGTCAGCAGCATCGGCGAGATACCGAGAAACTCGCCCGCCATCGCCATGGTATTCGCCGTAAACTGGCCACCGCACGCACCTGCGCCGGGACACGCGGCGGCTTCAACCATTTCAAGCTCCGCGTCCGAAATCTTGCCCGCAGCGTGCGAGCCAATCGCCTCGAAGACGTTCAGGATCGTAATGTCCTTGCTGCCGCCACCCGCCTGCGGCAGCTTGCCAGGCGCAATCGATCCGCCGTAAAGCATCAGCCCCGGAATATCCAAACGCGCCATGGCCATAATCGTTCCGGGCATATTCTTGTCGCAGCCCGCGATGCATACCAGCCCATCGAACAGGTTGCCGCGCGCTACCAATTCAATCGAATCCGCGATCACCTCACGCGAAATCAACGAGGCTTTCATCCCCTCCGTCCCCATGGTGATCCCGTCCGAGATGGTGATGGTGTTGAACTCCATCGGAGTCCCACCCGCTTCGCGAATCCCCTGCTTCACTGCTGCCGCAACCTCGCGCAGGTGAAAGTTGCAGGGCCCAATCTCCGTCCACGTATTCGCCACCCCGATGATGGGCTTGTGCAGGTCTTCTTTGCTGAATCCGATGCCACGCAACATGGCGCGCGCAGCCGCGCGACTGGGGCCTTCGGTCAATACATTCGAATATTTCTTACCGGGAACTTCATTCATTGCAGCCACGCCTCTCGTCAGCATTTCTGATCTGAAATAAAGATTTCAGTCTGCGTGTTCTTAGTTGTCATTCCCGAAAGGAATCTGCGTTTGTCTTTGCCCTGCGTTGTGATTCCCGCGGAAGGCTGCGCAGCCGCACAAGCGCCGTCTATGCCTTGCATTCACGCCGCCCCTCTCACCGCGAACCAGGCTTCGCCATCATGCCGGCGTTCATATGCGTTCAGTTCTTTCTCATGCCGCAGCGTCAGGCCGATATCATCCAGACCATTCAGCAGGCAATACTTGCGGAAGGCATCAATTTCGAAGCTACCGGAGTAGCCCTCGTCGTCCACAATGGTCTGCGCTTCCAGATTGATAGTGATCGTATGTCCCGGCCGCAGCAGTGAGCGATGCGTCAGCAGGTTCACATCCTCTTCAGAAAGCCGCACCAGCACCATGCCATTCTTGCCCGCGTTCGAGAAGAAAATATCGGCGAAGCTGGGAGCAATTACGGCCAGAAATCCAAAGTCGGTCAAAGCCCACGCCGCATGTTCGCGTGAACTGCCGCAGCCAAAGTTTTTACCTGCAATCAGAATCTTTGCGCTCGTGTACTCAGGCTTGTTCAGTGCAAACTCAGCATTGGGTTGGCCGCTGTGAGGACCATCCTGAATGCGGCGCCAGTCGTAAAAAAGAAACTCGCCGTACCCGGTACGCTCGATGCGTTTTAGGAACTGCTTGGGAATAATCTGGTCCGTATCGATGTTCGAGATATCGAGCGGAACGGCAATAGAAGTCAGCTGATTGATCGGCTGCATTAGAGTGAACCTCCGCTGGCAAGCATCTGCTCGGTGTCGAATGTCGGTCTGCCATTGTCAGGCGTCTCGGCCTTGAACTCCCACGTGCGCACGTCCGTCAGGTGGCCTGTAATCGCCGCCGCAGCAGCCATCACGGGTGAGACCAAATGGGTCCGTCCACCGCGTCCCTGCCGCCCTTCAAAGTTGCGGTTGCTGGTGGAAGCGCAGCGCTCACCCGGCTCCAGAATGTCGGGATTCATTCCCAGGCACATACTGCATCCCGGCTCGCGCCAGTCGAATCCAGCCTCCGCGAACACTTTGTCCAGACCTTCCTTTTCCGCCTGCGCTTTCACAGCCTGTGAACCCGGCACCACCATAGCTTTCACCGTGGTCGCAACGTGGTAGCCACGCACCAGCTTCGCTGCCGCACGCAAATCTTCGATCCGCGCATTCGTGCAGGAGCCAATGAACACGCGGTCGACCGCGATCTCCTGCATCGGCTTGCCGGACTCGAGCGCCATGTACTCGAGCGCGCGTTCATATCCGCGACGGTCCGCCTCACTCGCATTTGCCGGCAGGGCGGGCACGCTCGATTCGATCCCGGTCACCATGCCTGGCGACGTTCCCCAGGTGACGGTCGGCGTCAACGTGGTCGCGTCGATGTTCAACTCGCGATCGAACCGTGCGCCTTCATCACTGACCAGCGTCGTCCAATGCGCGACCGCTTCATCCCAGGCGGCACCGGTTGGAGAAAAGCGTCTGCCTTTCAGGTAAGCAAATGTCGTCGCGTCCGGTGCAATCATCCCCGCCCGTGCGCCGGCTTCGATACTCATATTGCAGACGGTCATGCGGCCTTCCATGGAAAGCGCACGTATGGTCGAACCGGCATACTCGACCACATACCCCGTCGCTCCCGCCGTACCGATTCTTCCAATGATGTGCAGAATCAAATCCTTCGCAGTCACACCCAGCGGCAGATCGCCGTCGACGTTGATGCGGAACGTCTGCGGCTTTTCCTGCGGCAACGTCTGCGTCGCCATCACGTGTTCCACTTCGCTGGTCCCTATTCCAAATGCCAGCGCGCCGAAAGCGCCGTGCGTAGACGTATGCGAGTCGCCGCACACAATCGTCATTCCCGGCTTGGTCGCGCCAAGCTCCGGTCCGATCATATGCACAATGCCCTGCTCCGCCGCCTGCACGTCATAAAGCTGCACACCAAACTCCACGCAATTCTTTCGCAGCGCATCAATCTGGCGCGAGCTGATGGGATCCAGAATGTGTAACCGATCCTGAACACTTGAAGTGGGCACATTGTGATCCACCGTCGCAATTGTGCGATCGGGCCGTCGCAGCTTGCGTCCGGCCAGGCGAAGGCCATCAAACGCCTGCGGGGTGGTGACCTCGTGAATCAGGTGCAAGTCGATGTAGAGAATCGTCGGCTCGCCCTTGGTTTCCTTCACGACATGCTGCTGCCAGACTTTTTCAAAGAGAGTGCGTGGTGCGGTATTTTCATTCGACATAAGGCCCTCGGAAATAGCATCGTTCAAGGTGAATCCATACTGCCCAGACAAGCGGCTAAGAAGGCGAGCGCTTCGGCAACTGAGGGCGATCATCCACCGGGGCCGCACCAAGGCCCGGCACAGGGATCTGGTGCGGAACGCCATCAGGCTCAACCAAGATCGCCGCGCGAATCTTCTGCACGATTCCCGATCCAGCCAGCGGAGTCGCCATCCAGCGCGTGAGGGAGCGAGAGAACGCTGGCGGCAGCGCTGACGGAGCATCCGCCGTGCCAGGGGGTCGGTTGGTGAAGATCCACAACGTATATTGCGCGTCGGCCTCCGCAGTCGTGTGCGCATCCCTGATCCAATCAATGGCGGAGAACGCAAGCAGAGGATTCGGGCTGTCAAGGTCTGCAAACAACAATCCACGGGATGCGCCGAAGTGGAACACCGCGCCAGTCACCGTGATGTAGCGATTGTCGTCTGCCATCACCGTTCCGGGCACGTCAAGGAAATCCTCGATGGTATCCGGCAGCGACTTGCGCCGTGGGTCCTTCACGTTGTCCGGCTGCAATCCCCAGAACGACTGAGGTGCCGTGAAGTTCTTCTGCAGGAAGGCGCGAAAGTGCGGGTCCTGGATGAACTCGTGTTCGCGCCCT